>Ga0308173_10002219_pt1 | contig 10239 bp, 8 predicted proteins | sample PhyPR1_FD_203716 | JGI IMG/M metagenome (GOLD analysis project Ga0308173, IMG submission 203716) | Soil microbial communities from UC Gill Tract Community Farm, Albany, California, United States - DLSLS.P.R1 | ecosystem: Environmental > Terrestrial > Soil > Agricultural land | place: USA... | reverse complement strand
CGGCGCGTCGACTGAGCCGGTACCGCACGCTGCGCGCGCTCAGGTCGCGGGCACCCGCCCCACCTTGATCGCCGCTTCTAGCGCCGCCGCCGTTTCGGCAAAGCCCTGCTCGCGCGCGATGTCGAGCGCGGTCTTGCCGCGATCGTCCTTGCGGTCGGCCCGTGCACCGACGCTCAGGAGGTAGCGCACCGTGTCGGTGTGGCCGTAGCCCGCGGCCCACATGACGGCCGTCAATTCGTTGGCATACACGGCATCCGCATCCACCCCTGCCTCGACGAGCGCGCGCACGACGTCCGTGTGACCCTCGCCGGCAGCGTACGTCATGGCGTTCTTGCGCAGGCGATCCACGGCGCCTTTGTCGGCGCCCCGCGACAACAGCGTGCGCACGATGTCGATGTTCCCCGCGTGCGCTGCAGCCATCAGCGGGGTCACGCCATTGACGGCGGCCAGGTTGACGTCCGCGCCCGCCTCGATCAGGCGTGGTGCGAGCTCAGGATGATGATTCTTCAGGACTATGACCAGAGGGGTCTCACCGAGCCGGTTGCGCGAGTTGACCGCGCCGCCGGCTGCGAGCTCCCGCTCGAGCGCGGCCTGGTCCGCGTTGCGCGCGGCCATCAGCAAGCGTGCATTGGTGGACAGGTTCTCGTCGGCTGCAAGTGCGGGCGTCGCGACGACGATGCACCAGACAAGCGCAGCGAGCGTGGTGCGCAAGGCGATCGAAAGGGGAATCACGTTCATGGAAAGGGTCCGAAAGGTGGCCGCATGCGCTGGCAACGGCGTTGACGCAGCGCACAAAAGCGATCTGTAGATTGCAAGTCGCAGTAAAACTGACTATAAACGATCCCGCACAGAACGGCATCACGACGGCGCCTCGTGCAAGGCGCCGCCGCACGATCAACGACGGAGGGAGCCCGCCATGAAGATGCGAGCAACAGGCATTGCAACGCTGGTCATCGCGGCAGCGGCGTTCTCCGCCGCCGCGTTCGCCCAGTCGGAGATCGCCGGCGCCGCCGGAACGACAACGGCCAAGGCGATGCCCGCCTTCTCGCCGGTCACGCCAGCCATGCTCGAAGGGGCAGGCGCCGACGCGAAGAACTGGATCCACTCCAACGGCAGCTACGCGCAGACGCGCTACTACCCTGGCACGCAGATCAACGCTGGCAACGTCGCCAAGCTGCGGCCCGCGTTCGTCGTGCAGACCGCCGTCATGGAGTCGATGGAGACGGCGCCGATCGTGCAGAACGGGGTGATGTTCCTCACCACGTCGTACAACCATGTCTACGCGGTCGACGCGGCCACGGGCGAGGAATACTGGCACTACAAGCACAAGATGGGGCCCATCACGACGTTCTGCTGCGGCCCGAACAACCGTGGCGTGGCCGTCCTGGGCGACAAGCTTTACATGGGCACGCTCGACGCCAAGCTCGTCGCGCTCGACGCGAAGACCGGCAAGCTGCTCTGGGAGCAGCAGATCGCCGATCCGGAAAAGGGCTACTCCGAAACGATGGCCCCCGCAGTGGCCGACGGCAAGGTGCTGATCGGCACCAACGGCGGCGAATACGGCATCCGCGGCTTCGTCAAGGCCTTCGATGCCAACGACGGCCATCTGCTGTGGACGTTCTACACGATTCCCGACAAGGGTCACGAAGGCGTCTGGGCGACCAAGGATGCGACGGGGCGCGACCTGCATCGGAGCATCGATGCGGAAAAGGCCGCGCTCAAGGACGGCGCGTTCTTCCAGACGCTCGGCGGCGGCGTGTGGATGACGCCCGCCATCGACACCAAGACGAAGACCGCGTTCTTCGTCGTCGGCAATCCTTCGCCCGACCTGTACGGCGCCATCCGTCCGGGTGACAACCTGTATACCGACTCGATGGTCGCAGTCGACCTCAACACGGGCGCGTACAAGTGGCACGCGCAGTACGTGCCGCACGACGTGTGGGACCTCGACGCGGTGAGCCCGGTGATCCTCACGCAGGCGATGGACGGCAACGGCAAGATGGTCGACGTCGCCATCCACGGCGGCAAGACCGGCCACGTCTACGTGCACGACCGCAACACGGGCAAGCTGATCCGTTTCTCCGAAGCGATGATCCCGCAGGAGAACATGTGGGTGCTGCCGACGAAGGAGGGCGCGCGCATGCTGCCGGGCGCCAATGGCGGCGTCGAATGGTCGCCGATGGCGATCAATCCGAAGCTGCGTCTCGCGTATGCCGCGAACCTGCACCAGCCGATGACCTATCACGTCGAGGAAGTGCCCTATCCGGGCGGCAAGCTGTGGCTGGGCGGCGCGTTCAAGACCATCCCCTCCGAGCAGCAGTGGGGCCAGCTCGCCGCCGTCAACATCGATACCGGCAAGATCGCATGGAAGGTGCAGACGCCGCAGCCGTTGATGGGTGGCACGCTCGCCACCGCCGGTGACGTCGTGTTCAACGGTGAAGGCAACGGCTGGTTCAAGGCGTTCGATGCGCGCACCGGCAAGGAGCTGTGGAAATTCAACGTCGGCGCGGGCGCCAATTCGCCGCCGGTGTCGTACATGGTCAACGGCAAGCAGTACGTCGCCGTGTCCGCGGGCGGCAACACGCAGCTCGACTTCAAGCGCGGCAACAGCCTGTTCGTGTTCGCGCTACCGTAGATTGCAACCGTAACCGCCCGCAGCGGCCACCTCGGGAACGGGGTGGCCGTTTTCTTGTCCATTTTCGCGGAGACCCAATGCACCGGCTGCTCACCTGGATCAGTGCTTGCGCCGTTTTGACGGCGGCGCCGGTGCACGCCCAGGTGCCCGACGCCATCAAGGACAAGGTCGCGGTCTGTGCGGCGTGCCACGGGGAGACGGGCAACAACGACAATCCGCAATATCCCGTGCTTGCCGGGCAGAGCGCGCGCTACATCTACACGGAGCTGCAGGACTTCAAGGCGGGCCGCCGGCACGATCCCAACATGGATCCGGTGGCCCAGGCCTTGTCGCGCGAGGACATGCTCGCGCTCGCCGATTACTTCTCGAAGCAGAAACAGGCGCCCAGCCCGTTCAAGGCCGATCCGCAGAAGGTCGCGCGCGGCAAGGCCAAGGCGGACGAAGTGCTGTGCACCATGTGCCACCTGGGCGGCTTCGTGGGCCAGAACGAGATCCCGCGTGTCGCGGGGCAGCACTACGAATACATCAAGAAGCAGCTCAGTGACTTCAAGGCGCGCCGTCGCACCAACGACGCCGGCAACATGACCAGCGTCGCCTCCACGTTGTCCGACCAGGACATCGAGGACCTCGCGCAGTACGTCACGACGCTCTACTGACCGGCGCGCCGTCAGCGCCGCCTACCCGGTCCTGGTGCCCCGCCCGTCGGCGCGGCGTTGCAGACGTACGCAGGCAGGGTAGGGTCGCGCACCGCTTCTGCGCGCGCCCTTCGTGACCCGTTCGAACGCCGCTGCCGTCGTCATGCCCGTCAAGCCCGCGCGTGCAGGCTTCGCGCATCGCCACGCGCCGCAACTATGGGCGGGCGCGACCGCGCTCATCCTCCTCATCGTCGCCGCGCTGTTCGTGCCTCGTGCAGCCACCGAGAGGGCACCGGACCCGCCCGCCCGCTGGTTCAACGACGATGCGGCGCTCGTGTCGTACGGATTCGCCGCCGGCAAGAACCAGTACCTCATGACGCAGCGCCGCGCTCAGGTCGTCGTCGTGACTCGCCGCGGTGCACCGGCAGGGGGCGTCGAAGCCTGGTCCACGCGCGCCGTCAACGCGTGGCACATCGGTGCTGATCGGCGCGACAACGGGCTCGTGCTCTTCGTCTTTCCCGACCTGCGTGCCGTGCGCCTCGAGATCGGCTATGGGCTCGAAGCCGCCCTGCCCGACGTCGAGGCCGCGCGGTTGCTCGACGCGACGCTGCTGCGGGCGTTCGAGGCGGGCCGCTACGAGGACGGCTTCGATGCATTCCTCGGCGGCGTGTACGAGCGCCTCGACGCGCTGCCCGACGATGCGCCGCAGACCGTGCTGGACACGGGCATGCTGCATTTCGCCGTTTCCGTCGTGCGCCAGGCGCCTCGTTACGCCGCCACCGCGATGGGCCTCTTCGCAGCAGCCGACCTCACCGGGCGGATCGTGCTGAGCCTCTTCGGCGCGGTGTTCGTGACGGTGTTCGGTTATCTCGCGCGCGGCATCCTGGTCGGCATGGCCGCGCTCGTGCAGCTGCCCTGGCGGGTGGCGCACGGCACGGCGCGGCAGGGGCTCGACCGGCGCACGCTGGCCGCGGAGTTCGCCCCGGCGGCGTTCGTGAAGCGTCCGCCGCCATCGATCGTCGCCGTGCTGCGTGAGCTCGGCCTGGTCGAGATCGGGTACGGCGCGATGTGCGCCTGCGGCGTCGTCCTCGCGATCGCGTTCCTGGCGGTCGGGAGCGATGTCTTCGTGCCCGCGCGCGGGCAGTTCAGCGGCGCGGGCGTCACCAAGCACTGGTCGATGCGCTGAAGTCTCCCGCTGATTGGACGCGCGGCTCCGCGCGGCGTCACGCGCTCGCGCGCAATCTTTGCGGCAGCGAACGGCGAGAGTATGCTTGCGCGCAAACGGGCCGCTTGCTCGCGAGCGACGCCCGCGTCCCGATCCGGTCGTTCGACCCAGGAGGAGCCCCGTGTCCATTCCGCTTTCCCTCACCGTCAATGGCAAGCCCGTGCAGGCGGACGTCGATTCGCGCACGCTGCTGGTCGAGTTCCTGCGCCGCAACCTCGGTCTCACCGGCACGCACGTCGGATGCGACACCGCGCAATGCGGCGCGTGCACGGTGCATGTCGACGGCCGCGCCGTGAAGTCGTGCAACATCCTCGCCGCGCAAGTGCAGGGATCCCGCGTGACCACCATCGAAGGCGTCGCGGCGCCGGATGGCGCCTTGCATCCCATGCAGGCCGCGTTCAAGGAATGCCACGGTCTCCAATGCGGTTTCTGCACGACCGGCATGGTCATGAGCGCGCTGGACCTCGTCGCGCGCCATCCGCAGGCCGACGAGCAGACGATCCGCGCGGAGCTCGAAGGCAACCTCTGCCGCTGCACCGGTTACCAGAACATCGTGAAGGCCGTGCGCACCGGCGCCGCGGCCATGGCCAAGTAGGCGCCGCCATGGCCACCGACAGCGCGCTCGCCTCGCCACTGGGGCAATCGGTCCGCCGCAAGGAGGACATGCGTTTTCTCACCGGCAATGGTCAGTACACCGACGACGTCGTGCTCGCCAACCAGACGCACGCCTATTTCCTGCGCTCGCCGCATGCGCACGCGAACATCCGCGGCATCGACACCAGCGCGGCGCAGCGTGCGCCGGGCGTAGTGGCTGTGTACACCGCTGCCGATCTCGCGGGCGTCAACGGCCTGCCCTGCGGGTGGCTGATCACCGGCACCGACGGCAAGCCGATGAACGAGCCGCCGCATCCGGTGCTCGCATCGGGCAAGGTGCGCTACGTGGGCGACCCGGTGGCGCTGGTCGTCGCCGAATCCGCGCATGCCGCCAAGGACGCGGCAGAGCTGATCGACGTCGATTACGAGCCGTTGCCCGCGATCGTATCGGTGCAGGACGCGCAGCAGCCGGGGGCGGCGCAAATTCACGAGCAGGCGCCGGCCAATCGCTGCTATACGTGGGCGCTGGGCGACCGCGCCGCGGTCGATGCCGCCTTCGCGCGCGCCGCGCACGTCACCAAAATCGACATCGTCAACAACCGCCTCGTGCCCAATGCCATCGAGCCGCGCGCGGCGGTGGCGCAATACGGCCGGTCGGACGATGCGTACACGCTCTACGTCACGAGCCAGAATCCGCACGTCGAGCGCCTGCTCATGACCGCCTTCGTGCTCGGCCTGCCCGAGCACAAGGTGCGCGTGATCGCCCCCGACGTCGGCGGCGGGTTCGGCTCCAAGATCTACCTCTATCCCGAAGAAACGGCGATGGTGTGGGCGAGCAAGCGCGTGGGCCGGCCGATCAAGTGGGCGGCCGAGCGCAGCGAAGCGTTCCTCGCCGATGCGCATGGCCGCGACCATGTCACGCACGCCGAGCTCGCACTCGACAAGGACGGGAAATTCCTCGCGTTGAAGGTGCAGACGACGGCCAACATGGGCGCCTACCTGTCCACGTTCGCGTCGTGCATCCCGACGATCCTCTATGCGACCTTGCTGGCCGGGCAATACACGACACCGGCGATCTGGTGCGAGGTCACCGCGGTGTTCACCAATACCGCGCCGGTCGACGCGTATCGCGGAGCAGGACGGCCGGAAGCGACGTACGTCGTCGAGCGCATCGTGCATCAGGCAGGGGTGGAGATGGGCATTGCGCAGGACGAAATCCGGCGGCGCAACTTCATCCGCAGCTTTCCCTACCAGACCCCCGTTGCCCTGCAGTACGACACGGGCAACTACGACGCGACGCTCGACGGCGCCATGAAGGTAGCCGACGTCGCAGGCTTCGCGGCGCGGCGGAGTGAAGCGAAGGCACGCGGCCGGCTGCGTGGCTTAGGCTACGCGTCGTACATCGAGGCATGTGGCCTCGCGCCGTCCAATGTGGCCGGTGCGCTGGGCGCGCGTGCAGGCTTGTTCGAAGCCGGCGAGGTGCGAGTGAACCCGACCGGCAGCGTGACGGTCTTCACCGGTTCGCACAGCCACGGACAGGGCCACGAGACGACATTCGCGCAGATCGTCGCCGCGCGGCTCGGCATCCCGGTCGACAACGTCGACGTCGTGCACGGCGACACCGGGCGCGTCCCGTTCGGCATGGGCACGTACGGCTCGCGCTCGCTCTCGGTAGGCGGCACCGCCATCGTCAAGGCGCTCGACAAGGTGATCGCGAAGGGGCGCAAGATCGCCGCCCACATGCTCGAAGCGGCGGAATCCGACATCGAGTTCAAGGACGGCAAGTTCACCGTGGCGGGCACCGACCGCAGCAAGGCGTTCGGCGAGATCGCGCTGGCGGCGTACGTGCCGCACAACTACCCGCTCGACAAGGTCGAGCCCGGGCTCGACGAGACGGCGTTCTACGACCCGACCAACTTCACCTATCCCGCCGGTACGCACATCTGCGAAGTCGAGGTCGATCCCGACACGGGCGTCGTCAAGGTCGTCAACTTCACGGCGTGCGACGACTTCGGCAACATCATCAACCCGATGATCGTCGAAGGCCAGGTGCATGGTGGCCTTGCGCAAGGCATCGGCCAGGCGCTGCTCGAGCAATGCGTGTACGACCGCCAGACGGGGCAGCTGCTCACGGGCAGCCTCATGGACTACGCGCTGCCGCGCGCCGACGACCTGCCGTCGTTCAAGGTCGACACGCGCGTCACGCCCTGCACGCACAATCCGCTCGGCGCCAAGGGCTGCGGCGAAGCCGGTGCGATCGGCGCGCCCGCGGCGCTCATGAACGCCGTGCTCGACGCGCTCGGCACGGCCGGCGTGCAGCATCTGGACATGCCGGCGTCGCCGCACCGCGTGTGGCAGGCGCTGCAGCAGGCACGGGCCTAGAGGAGATCATCATGTACGAATTCGACTATCGTCAGCCCAAGTCCGTCGCCGAAGCCGTGGGCATGCTGGCGGAGACCGGTGGGCGTGCGCTTGCAGGCGGACAAAGCATCGTCGCCGCGATGAAGCTGCGCCTCGCGCAGCCGGGCACGCTCGTGGACCTCTCGGCCATTCCGGACCTGAAGGGCGCCCGCAAGGAAGGCGACCGCCTGGTGATCGGCGCCATGACGCGGCACGCGGAAATCGCCGATGCGCCGCTCGTGCGGCAGAGCATTCCCGCGCTCGCAGCGCTCGCGGAAGGCATCGGTGATCGCCAGGTACGCAACATGGGCACGCTCGGCGGCTCGCTCGCCAACAACGATCCGGCGGCGGACTGGCCCGCGGGCGTGCTGGCCCTCGGCGCGACGGTGAACACCAATCGGCGCGCAATCGCGGCCGACGCGTTCTTCAAGGGCCTCTACGAAACGGCGCTCGGCGCCGATGAGATCATCACCTCGGTGGCATTTCCCATTCCCGCCAAGGCGGCGTACGTCAAGTTTCCCAACCCCGCGTCGCGGTTCGCCCTGGTCGGCGTGTTCGTCGCGCGCATGGGCGATGGCAGTGTGCGCGTCGCGGTCACCGGCGCAGCGCCGTCCGTGTTTCGTGCCACGCCGCTCGAGAATGCCCTGCGCAAGTCGTTCACGGCGGATGCGGCAAGGGCGGTGCGCATCGATTCGAAGGGACTCAACGGCGACCTGCACGGCTCGCCGGACTATCGCGCGCATCTCATCCCCGTGCTCGCTTCCCGCGCGGTCGCCGCACTCGCCTGAGCGGCTCGCGCCGGCCACGCGCCGGCAACTTGGTATCCTGTGGCATGCGGCGCCCCCCGCGCCGCACCACGGCCCTTCGCGCCGGCGCTGTCCGGCCGCGGTGGCCGTGACCTTCGCCATGACGCCGCCGCAACCTCATCCTGTCTCCGTCGACGCGACGCTCGCACTGCTTGCCGGCGCGGACTATGTCGCCGACCGGCGCCTTGCCACGGCCGTGTTCCTCGCGCTCAAGCTGCGCCGTCCGCTGTTCCTCGAGGGCGAAGCGGGTGTGGGCAAGACCGAAGTGGCCAAGGTGCTCGCGCGCGGCCTCGACCGCCGCCTCGTGCGCCTGCAATGCTACGAAGGCCTCGACGTGGCCGCAGCCGTGTACGAATGGAATTATCCGCGCCAGATGATCGAGATCCGCCTCGCGGAGGCCTCGGCCGGCGTGGAGCGCGGCGAGCTCGCGCACGAGATCTTCACGACCCGCTTCCTGTTGCGCCGGCCGCTGCTGCAGGCACTGGCGCCCGAAGACGGCATCGCGCCGGTGCTGCTCATCGACGAGCTCGACCGCGCCGACGAGCCGTTCGAGGCGTACCTGCTCGAAGTGCTGTCCGATTACCAGGTCACCATTCCCGAGCTCGGTCCCATCCGCGCGGCGGAGCCGCCGATCTGCGTGATCACGTCGAACCGCACGCGCGAGATCCACGACGCGATCAAGCGGCGCTGCCTGTACCACTGGGTGGATTATCCCGACGCGCAGCGCGAGCTCGCGATCGTACGCCGCAAGGCACCGCAGGCATCGGAAGCGCTGGCGCGCGAAGTGGTGGCGTTCACGCAGAAGCTGCGCGGCATGGACCTGTTCAAGGCGCCGGGCGTCGCCGAAACGCTCGACTGGTCCGAGGCCCTCGTTGCGCTCGATCGCGTCACGCTCGATCCGCAGACGGTGGCCGACACGCTCGGCGCGCTGCTCAAGTACCAGGACGATCTTGCTGCGATCACCCCGGACGTCGCCGCGCGTCTGGTTGGCGAAGCCCAGGAGGGCCTCCGCCTGTGAGTGCCGCCACGCAATGGTTCGGACGCAGGCGGCGCAGGTGAGCACGCAATCGATGACGCTGCTGGGAGCGCTGCCACCGGGCAAGCTGGCGGAGAACGTGCTGTATTTCGTGCGCGTGCTGCGCGCGGCCGGGCTGCCGGTGGGACCGGCGAAGGTGCTGGATGCGCTCGCCGCAGTGCAGGCGGTGGGGGTGGAGAACCGCACCGATTTTCGCGCGGCGCTGGCCGCCGTACTCGTCGCACGCCAGGAGCACGCGGCACTCTTCGAGCAGGCGTTCGACTGGTTCTGGCGCAACCCTCATCTGCTCGAGCGCGTGCTCGCGTCACTGCTGCCGAAGGTGCGCGGGCGGGCTGCCAACGAGCCCGAGATGTCGGCGCGGCTCGCGCAGGCGCTGCTGCCGCCGCCTCCGCCGCCCGCCGTGCCGCCAGCCGCCGAGGAAACCGAGCTCGACGCGACCTTCACGTTCTCGGCGCGTGAAGTGCTGCAGAAGAAGGACTTCGCCACGATGACCACCGAGGAGCTGGCCGAAGTGCGACACATGCTCGCACGCCTCAAGCTGCCGTTGCCCGAGCGACTCGTGCGGCGCACGCGGGCGGCCGAGCGAGGCCATGTCGTGGACCTGCGCGCGACGCTGCGCGGCATGACCGGCGCGAGCGGCGTCGTCGCGCCGTTGCGTTATCGCACGCGGCGCCGCCGCCCGCCGGCGCTCGTCGTGCTGTGCGACGTGTCCGGCTCGATGGACCGCTATGCGCGCATGCTCCTGCATTTCCTGCACGCGATCACGAACGACCGGCACCGCGTGCACGTGCTGACGTTCGGTACGCGCCTCACCAACATCACGCGCGCGCTGCGCCATCGCGATGTCGACGTGGCGCTTGCGCGCGTCACCGCGGCGGTCGGCGACTGGGCCGGCGGCACGCGCATCG
>Ga0308173_10002218_pt1 | contig 10240 bp, 9 predicted proteins | sample PhyPR1_FD_203716 | JGI IMG/M metagenome (GOLD analysis project Ga0308173, IMG submission 203716) | Soil microbial communities from UC Gill Tract Community Farm, Albany, California, United States - DLSLS.P.R1 | ecosystem: Environmental > Terrestrial > Soil > Agricultural land | place: USA... | reverse complement strand
TCCTTCGCGCGTCATTCTCAAGGAGTTTCCCCCCGTGTTGCTGGCCATCGCCGTCATCCTCTTCATCCTGTGGCTCGCGGGCTTCCTCGCCTTCCACATCACCACCTTCGCGATCCACATCGTCCTGTTGATCGCCATCGTCCTGGTGATCCTGCACTTCGTCCGCGGCCGCCGCGCGCCGTAGCGCCGCTCAGGGCGCCCGCGCCCGCCGTCGCACGTCGCTGAGGTCCAGCGGCGCGCCGCGCACGGCCCGCGCCACGGCCCGGATCGCCGCGGCGACGAGGACCGGGTTCTCCAGCGCGATCGAGTGCCCGTTCGTCTCGGCGACCACGTGCGCGCTGTGCGTCGAGAGCGCCGCCAGCCGCGCCTGGGCTTCCGCCCAGCCGTTCTCCCAGACCGCCATTTCGCCCGCGTAGGGGCGGCCATGGCTCAGCACCACCAGCGGCTTGTCGCCGAGCCCGCCGAAGCCGCCGGCCGCCCGCTGCGCGCTCGTCGCCAGGCCGATCGCCGCCAGCTCGTCCAGCGAGGCCGTGAAGTGCTCGGGCCGGCGCAGCACCCACAGCATCGCCGCCTGGGTGGCCTCGTCCCGGCCCGCGGCGCGGATCGCGGGCTCGGCCTCCCGGGCGAGCGCGCCCGATGCAGCCCGCCGCGCGGCCTCGCGCAGCTCCGCCTCGTGGAGGGGGCGCATCGCCGCCATGGTCGCGAAGTACTTGGCCTCCTCCGCCGCATCGACCAGCACCATGCCGGCCACGGTCGCCGGGAACCGCTGGGCAAAGGCCCGCGCCAGAAGCCCGCCGAACGAGCCGCCGACCAGCACGATCGGCCCCGGCTCGCCCACGGCCGCGAGAAGGGCCGCGAGGTCGTCGGCCATCGCCTCGAAGCTGCGCGGCGCCGTCGGCGGATCGCTCCAGCCCAGACCCGCCCGGTCATAGGCCAGGCAGCGCGCGAACCGCGCGACCCTGCGCAGCACCGGCCAGTCCTGCACCGAGGCGCCGCCGCCTCCGCCCGATTCCAGCACCACCGCAGGCGCGCCCTCGCCCGCCGCCACCACGTGCAGCCGCCGCCCCCCGATATCGATCAGCTGGCCTGGGGGATTCATGCGGCAAGCCTCGCCGTCGCCGCCTCGGATGCAACCCCCAATCCGTTCGTTCCCGGCCACGCCAACCCCGCGATGCTGTCGGGCAGGGCGGCCAATGGATTGTCGGTGGCGCGCAGCTCGATCAAGCCCTTCATGCACGACACCGCCTCGGGCCAGACCTCGAAGGCGTTCTCGCTGATGTTCAGATAGCGCAGCCGCGTCGCTCGCTTCCCGCCCCCATGCCCCACAGTAGCCGAGCCAATGTCGGGTTCAGCTGCAAACTTTCCGCCCAGTGGGGTATGCGGGAGCCCAGTAAGCCGCTCGTTCCCGCGGAGGCGGGAACCCAAGCCGACTCAGGCTCGGATGGCAGGGCGCCGCTTGGATCCCCGCTTCCGCGGGGATGACCGGAGGAGAGATGGCTTGACCCGCGCGACGATCTCCCCTCAAACCACCGCGCCTCCGCAATAACCGTCCCCGAAGGAGCCGCTCATGCGCGTCGGCGTGCCCCGCGAGATCAAGCCTGACGAATACCGGGTCGGCCTGACCCCCACGGCGGTGCGCGAGTACGTGACCCACGGCCATCAGGTGGTGGTGGAGCAGGGCGCGGGCGCAGGCGCCGGCTACTCCGACCAGGCCTACGTCAAGGCGGGCGCCGAGATCCTGCCGGGCGCCGAGGCGGTGTTCGAGGGCGCCCAGCTGATCGTCAAGGTGAAGGAGCCGCAAGCCGTCGAGTGGGCGAGGCTCACGCCGAAGCACATCCTCTTCACCTACCTGCACCTGGCACCCGATCCCGCCCAGGCCGCGGGCCTCCTGGCCTCCGGCTGCGCGGCCATCGCCTACGAGACGGTCACCGATGCGCAGGGCGGGCTGCCGCTGCTCGCGCCGATGAGCGAGGTCGCCGGCCGCATCGCGGTGTTCTCGGCCGGCGAGACGCTGCTGAAGCACAACGGCGGCATGGGCCTCCTGATCTCCGGCGTGCCCGGCGTGCCGCCGGCGCGGATCTGCGTGCTGGGCGGCGGCGTGGTGGGCGCCAACGCCGCGCGCATGGCCGCGGGCCTGGGCGCCGAGGTCACGATCGTCGAGCGCTCGATCCCGCGCATGCGCTACCTCGACGACATCTTCGCCGGGCGCGTGCTGACCCGCTACTCCACGCTCGATGCGGTCGAGGAGGAGGTTCTGAAGGCCGACGTGGTGATCGGCGCCGTGCTCACCGCGGGCGCGGCCGCGCCCAAGCTGGTGCGCAAAGAGCACCTCAAGAAGATGAAGCCCGGCGCGGTCTTGGTCGACGTCTCCATCGACCAGGGCGGCTGCTTCGAGACCTCGCGCCCCACCACCCACATGGACCCCACCTACGTGATCGACGGGGTGGTGCACTACTGCGTCGCCAACATGCCGGGCGCGGCGCCGCGCACCTCGTCCGAGGCGCTGGTGCACGCCACCCTGCCGTTCGGCCTGCAGCTCGCCGACAAGGGGCTGGACGCGCTGAAGAAGAACAAGCACCTGGCCAAGGGCCTGAACGTGCTGAAGGGCGAAGTCACCCACCCCGCCGTCGCCGAAGCCTTGGGCAAGCCCTTCGTCGACCCGTACAAGGCCTGGGCGTAGGGAACGGGATTCAACCGCGGAACCGCCGAAAACGCGGAAAGGCGCTCCTCGCCTCCAGGCCCAAAACGATCGCGCTAAGGCGCGATCAAGCCTTCCCCGACCGCCGGTTTTCTCTTCCGCGTCTTTCCGCGGTTCCTCTTCTCTTGTTCGGCTCGATCCACCCCCGCCTTGCAATAACGCTGCAATCTCCGCCAGAGTCCCGCGAGGGCAACCGAAGCGGGAGGCGCGCCGATGTGCGACGACGACATCCATCAGGGCCTGACGCCGGACGTGGCGGTGACGCGCCGGATGCTCGGGGTCAGCGCCGCGGCCGCCGCGGCGCTCGCCGCCGCCTCGGCCCATGCCGCGAGCGTCGAGGTGGCCGAGCAGGACGTCACCGTGAAGACCCCCGACGGGACCTGCGACGCGGTGCTGTTCACGCCGGCCGGCAAGGGCCCCTATCCGGGCGTCTTGATCTGGACCGACATCCTGGGCCTGCGTCCGGTGTTCCGCGAGATGGGCAAGCGGCTCGCCTCGTCCGGCTACGTGGTGCTGGTCCCCAACCCCTTCTACCGCTCGCAGAAGGCGCCGGTGGTCGACGCGACCTTCAACTTCGCCGACCCGGCGCAGCGGGCCAGGGTGTTCGCGCTGCGCCAGGCGATGACCTGGGACGGTGTCGACAGGGACATCGGCGCCTACACCGCCTACCTGCAGGCCGCGCCGAAGGTGAACCGCAAGGTCAAGCTGGGTGTCCAGGGCTACTGCATGGGCGGCCCCCTGATGATGCGCACCGCCGCCACCGCCGCCGACCGGATCGGCGCGGGCGCGAGCTTCCACGGCGGCACGCTGGTCACCAAGGACGCCGAGAGCCCGCACCTGTGGGTCCCGAAGATGAAGGGCCAGTTCTACATCGCCGAGGCGGACAACGACGACAAGTCGAACCCCGAGGCCAAGACCATCGTCCAGTCGGCGTTCGAGGCCGCCCACGTCCCCGTCAAGCTGGAGGTCTACACCGGCGCCATGCACGGCTGGTGCGTGCCCGGCAGCCAGGTCTACAACGCCCCCGCCGCCGAGAAGGCCTGGGGCCAGCTCCTCGCCCTCTACGGCAAGGCGCTGGCTTAGGCTCAGAGTTCCTCCCGCTCAGGGGAGGTGGCCCAGCGGGCCGGTGGGGGCTTCCTCCGCCGAGCTGCAGCTGCGAGTCCGCGGCGGAACCCCCCTCACCGGCTTCGCCGGAGCTCCCCCTCAGGGGGAGCATCCGTGGGACCGGCCCTAATTGCCCGACGGCGCGGTGCGCCGCCCGGCGTTCGACAGCGGGCCGCCGAACCGCTCGCGGTTGGCGACGGTGTCGGGCACCGGGCCATTGGTCACCGTCTCGGTGCGGTAGCTCGCCTCGGCGCCGTAGCTGCCGGCGGCCGGAGCGGCGGCGTAACGGTCGTCATAGCCCGAGGGCGCCACATAGGCCTGGTCGGGCGCGGGCGGCGGGACCGCCACCGCATAGCCGCGCGGGACCGCGTCGGCGAAGGCGATGCGCTCCTCGCGCATGGCGCTCGCCACCGCGTGCTCCTCGCAGGACTGCAGTAGCGGGGGCGTCCTGGCCTTCGGCTGCTCGCCGAGCTCGCGGCAGAGCTCATAGGCCGTGTTGCGGATGCGCCGGTCGAGCTCGCGGCGGCCCCATCCCGTGGTGAGGTCGAGGTCGGCGAAGCTCACCGCCCGCGACAGGCTGCGGGGCCCGTTCGGGCCCCAGCGGCCGACCACGGTGACCTCGGGCACGACGACCTGCGCCAGCGCCGGGGCGGCGAGCGCGCTCAGCCCAAGGGCCAGCGCGCCCCAGGCCCAGGGCGAGGATTTGGGTCGGACAGATTTCGGCATGATCGCTCCTTCGGATGCGATCTGCGCGCGACCAGCCCCCCGACAGCCCCTGGCGCGCGGAGATCGGGTGGTCTCGATGCGGCCCCCAACCCGTAGCGAAGGCAGAGGTTCCGAAGCTCACATCGTTCGTCATCCCGGCCGTACGTCCGCGACTGCGGGCGGTAGAGCCGGGACCCAGGCGCGCCGGCAGGCCCTCTGGGTCCCGGATCGGCCACATGGCCGTCCGGGATGACGGGAATGGTTGCGGTCGCGCTTGTTCTCCGTCATCCCTTCCCCCGAAGGCGGTCTCCCCTAACCGGGGGCCAAGAGGGAAGGGGGTGCGAATCCCCCGCTGTGCCCGCAACTGTGAGCGGCGAGGCCTTGCGTCCGTCCCGTCTCGCGTGATCGAGACGGCGCCACTGGGATTTCCCGGGAAGGCGAGGTCGCCGGGCCGCGTGAGCCGTGAGCCAGGAGACCTGCCGCCTTCCGTCGCTCGTCCGCGGCCCGGGACCAGGCCATCGGCGCGGGAAGGCCCCAAGACCTTCCAGTCGCAGCGACTCCACTTTGGAGGCGAAACGACCATGCGTGCTCTTCTTCTCTCATCGGCGGCCTCGGCGGCCGCGCTTCTCCCGCTGGCCGCCCGGGCGGCCGACGATCCGCCGCTCTCCGAGCTGGTGGTGACCGCGACGCGGCTGCCGGCCGCCATCGACCAGGTGACCGGCGCCCACGTCATCGACCGCGCCGAGCTCGAGGCGCGCCAGACGCCGTTCGTGCAGGATGTGCTGCGCACCGTGCCCGGCGTCACGGTCACCGACAACGGCGCGTTCGGCGGGATCTCCGCCATCCGCATCCGCGGCGCCACGGCCGACAAGACCCTGGTGCTGATCGACGGAGTCCCGGTCGGCGATCCGGCCGATCCCAACGGGACCTATGACGCCTCGGCGCTGCAGAGCCTCGACATCGAGCGCATCGAGGTGCTGGAGGGACCGCAGGGCTCGCTGTGGGGCTCCGACGCGATCGGCGGCGTGGTCGCGATCACCACCCGCGAGATCGATGGCCTGCGCGGCGAGGCGGAGGGCGGCTCGCTGGGGACCGCCCGCGGCTTCCTGGGCGCCGGGACCTCGCAGGACCGCTACGCGGTCTCGGCGACGCTCGCGGGCCTGCGCACCGACGGCATCTCCAAGGCCGACACCGGGACCGAGCGGGACCCGTTCCGCACCGCCAGCGCCAGCCTCGCCGGCCGAGTGAAGCTCTCCGATGCGCTGCAGCTCGCCGCCAGGCTGCGCTACGCCTACGCCAACATCGCCATCGACGGCTTCCCGCCGCCCGACTTCACGCTCGCCGACACCCCGGACCGGGACAAGTCGCGCAGCTGGCAGGGCGACGCCCGGGCGATCTACCAGGGCGCCCTGGGCCTGACGCACACGTTGAGCGTCGCCGACTACCATCTCTGGCGGCGAGACATCTCGGACTTTCCTGCGCTCTACACCGCCGACCGCCGCGTCTGGCGCTGGACGGCCGAGCACGGCCGGGCCGCCGACCCCTACGCCTTCGTGCTGGGCGCCGAGCGGATGGAGACCCATGCCGACCTCTCGGGCCGCGCCTCGGCGGACCTCTCGACCACGGCCGCCTTCGCCGTGGGCCGCGCCCGGCCATGGGCGCCGCTGACGCTCACCGGCTCGCTCCGCTGGGACGATCCCGACCGCTTCAAGTCGCGCGTCTCGGCCCGCGCCGCCGCCGAAATTGACGTAGGGGAAGGTTTCACCCTCACCGCCTCGGCCGGCCAGGGCTTCAAGGTCCCCTCGATCTCCGAATTCGTCTGTGACTTCTGCTTCGCCCCGCCGGTCCCGCTGCGTCCCGAGCGCGCCGAGGGCTACGACCTGCGGCTCGGCTGGCGCTCGCCCGATGGCCGCCTGAGCGCCGCGCTCACCGGCTTCCGCCTGAACGTCCGCGACCAGATCGCCTTCGTCGGTCCGCGGTATGTCAACATCGCCCGCACCCGTTCGCAGGGCCTGCAGGCCGAGGCGGACGCGAAACTCGCCGCGGGCCTGCAGCTGAAGCTGGCCTATGCCCGCACCGAGGCGGTCGACCGCAGCACCGGTGAGCCGCTGCTGCGCGTGCCCCGCGACACCGGTTCCGCGGCGCTGTTCTGGGATCGCGGACCCTGGCAGGCCGCACTCACCGCCCGGGCGGAATCGAGCCAGCCGGACATCGCCCGCGACGGCTTCTCGCGGCTCACCCGCAAGGGATTCGTCACCGCCGATTTCGCGGGCTCATACCGCCTGAGCGAGGCCGTCTCGCTCATCGCCCGCATCGAGAACCTGGCCGACAAGCGCTACGAGGAGGTGTTCGGGTTCAACGAGCCGGGCCGCACGGCCTTTATCGGCGTACGGTTCCGGAACTAGGCGGCGGCCCAGGCGCGGGGATCGAGGGCGGCGGGGTCGTCGAGCGCCATCTCGTCCCAGTCGAGGTCCGGCGGCGGGGTCTGGGCGGCGGCGACCACCGCGCTCATCTCGGCCACCGAGGCCACGTCGACCAGAACGGCGGAGGCTTCCGGTCGCGAGAGCGCGAAGCCCAGCGCCGCCTGCAGCGGGTCGGAGCGGCCCTCGGCGATCAGCCGGCGCGCCCGCGAGATGCGGCCGGCGGCGGCCTTCAGGTGGCTGGGCGCGCGGTCGGGCGGCAGCAGCAGCACGCCGTTGAGGAAGATCGAGCGCAGCTGCACCTCGACGCCCATGCCGGCGAGCTCGGCCAGCGTGCCGTCGACGATCAGCCGCTGGTCGAGCAGCGAAGCGGGAGCCTGCACCACGTCCGGCTTGAATCGCCGGGCGAGGCCGCGGGGATCATCGGAGGCGTAGACCGAGACGCCTATCTTCCGGCAGACGCCCTCGTCCTTGAGTTTGCGCAGGCGCTCCCAGAGCGCCGGCCCGCCAGCGCTCAGGAGATCGGTGGCCGAGGGCGCGAAGATCGCGTCGACCTTGTCCACGCCCATGCGGCGCAGCTGGGCGCGAATCTCGCCTTCTGCGAAGTCGGCGCCGCGGTCCGGCCTGACTGTGGTGACGGTGAGGCGGAACGGATTGGGCCTGGGCAGCAGCTGCCCCAGCATCGTCTCCCCGCTCGGGGGATGGCGGCCCACCTCCAGCACGGACAGGCCTGCCCGCGCACCGATCGAGAGAATATCGCGCGCCTCGGCCTCCCGCGGACGCCCGCGGGGGGTCGCCTGTTCGTCGAGGCGGAACTGCCCCGACCCAAGGCCGAGCTTCGCGATCAATGAGGTCATCTGGGGCTGGGCTTGGTAAGCTTCCGTTGAGCCGCCATCTTGGAGCCAGATGCCTAAGAACCCGTATCCAGGTCGTTATCCGGGGGTTAAATTTTGACCCCGCGCGAGCCCCTGCCCGAGTGGCCCCTGTTCGGCATGGCCGAGGACGTCAGGCCGGCCCTGAGGCGCGCCCGCGAGGGGGGGCTCGCCTGCGCGCTCGCCACCCTGGTCAGCGTCGACGGCGGCGGGCCGCGCCCGGCCGGCACGCAGATGGTCTTCGCGCCTGGGATCGTGGCCGGCTATTTCTCCGGCGGCTGCGTCGAGAGCGACATCGCCGACCACGCCTTCGCCTGCCTGGCCGACGGCGCGCCCAGGACGCTGGTCTATGGCGAGGGCAGTCCCTGGCCCGACATCCGCCTGCTGTGCGGCGCGCGCATCGAGATCTTCGTCGAGCGGATCGGGCCCGACGACGATGCGCTCGTCGAGCTGCTGGCCGCCGAGGCCGAGCGGCGGCCGGTCACCTACGTGACGGACGGCTACGCCCGCGCCTGCGGACCTGAGCTGTCGCCCTGGCCGGAAGCCGCGGTCGAGCGGCTCTACGAGCCCGTGCCGCGGCTGGTGGTGGTGGGCGGCGATCCCACGGCCCTGGCCATCGCCCAGCTCGGCGCGCAGGCCGGCTTCGAGACGACGCTGGTCAGGCCCAAGGGGCCCGGGACCCCGCCGCCGATCGCGGGGCTCGCCTACCGCCGCGAGGAGGCCGCCCCGGCGTTCGAGGCCATCGGCCTGGACCCCTGGACGGCGGTCGCCATCGCCACCCACGACATCGAGACCGATCACATGGCGCTGACGGCGGCCCTGCCGTCGCGGGCGGGTTACGTGGGTCTGCTGGGCGCGCGCCGCCGGCTGCAGGGCCGGCTGGCCGAGCTCCGCGCCGACGGCGTCGCCGAGAGCGCCATCGCGCGGCTGCATGCGCCGATCGGCCTCGACATCGGCGGCAAGGCCCCCTGGGAGGTGGCGGTCTCGGTGATCGGCGAAATCACCGCCTTGCGCTATGCGCGCGCCAGCGGCAGCGCCTCGGCCAGGTCCCCCGCCGCAGCCGGCGGCGCGCCCGCGGCCCGTCGCAGCAGGGCGTCGGAGGCGGCGAACACGCTCACCAGCGACGAATCCTGATCGCCGTAAGGGCGGATGCGCACCTCGCCGTCGGCAAGGCTGAGCTTCGCCCGCATCCAGTGCTCGCGGTTTCCGTTCGCCGGCAGATCGATCTCCAGCCGGGCGTCGATGGTGACAGGCTCCGGCGAGGCGCCCTGAAAGGCGTTGAGGATCGGGTGCAGGAACATCTCGGCGCAGACGAAGGCCGAGGCCGGGTTGCCCGGCAGGCCCAACAGCCTGCGCCCGTCCGCCAGCACGCCGAAGAAGGTGGGCTTGCCGGGCCTGACCGCGACGCTCTCCACCCGATACGAGAAGCCGAGCGCCTCGGCCGCCGCGCGCACGAGGTCGTGGTCGCCCACCGAGGCGCCGCCGAGGGTGACGACGAGATCGGCCTGCGCGGCGCGCATCGCCTCGATCACCGCCTCCAGCTGGTCGCGGATCGGCTTGGCGCGGGCCACCTCGGCGCCCCAGCCCGCGATCATGGCGGCCAGAGCCGGGGCGCCGGAATCGTAGATCTGAAATGGACCCGGCGCGGCCGGCGCCTCGACGATCTCCTCGCCGGTCGAGAGCAGGGCGACCCGCGGGCGGCGTCGGACGGCGATTTCGGCGCGTCCGGCGGAGGCGGCGAGCGACAGGCGCCAGGGATCGATCCGCAGGCCGGGTTCGAGCAGCGCCTCGCCCTTTCGGAAGTCGCCTCCCGCCGGCCGGACGTTGTGCCCAGCCTGGGTCTCGGGCACGCGGACGGAGCCGCCCTCGCGCACGGCGTCCTCCTGGATCACCACCGCGTCGCAAGCCTCCGGAACCGCCGCCCCGGTGAAGATGCGCACCGCCTCGCCCGCGGCCACGGCGCCTTCGAAGCCATGGCCCGCGGCGCTCTCGCCCACGATCGTCAGCAATCCCGGACTGTCCGCGGCGCGCACGGCCCAGCCATCCATGGCCGAGGCGGGGAACGGCGGCTGGTCGCGCACCGCGGCGACCCGTTCGGCCAGGACGCGCCCGAGGCTTTCCGACAGCCGCACGCGCTCGACGGGAAGCGGCGCGATCTCCGCCAGCATGCGGGCGCGTGCGTCGTCGACGCTGAGCAGCTTCATGCCCGCCAGTCGCCCGACTTGCCGCCCGACTTGGAGACCAGCTTCACGGCCTCGATGACCATGGTCTTCTCGGCGGCCTTCAGCATGTCGTAGAGCGTCAGGCAGGCGACCGAGACGGCGGTCAGGGCCTCCATCTCGACGCCCGTCCGCCCCGTGGTCTTCACCCTGGCGGTGACGGCGAGCCCGCCGGCGGCCGGCTCGATGCGCACCTCCGCCTCGCTGATCGGCAGCGGATGG
>Ga0308173_10002216_pt1 | contig 10243 bp, 9 predicted proteins | sample PhyPR1_FD_203716 | JGI IMG/M metagenome (GOLD analysis project Ga0308173, IMG submission 203716) | Soil microbial communities from UC Gill Tract Community Farm, Albany, California, United States - DLSLS.P.R1 | ecosystem: Environmental > Terrestrial > Soil > Agricultural land | place: USA... | reverse complement strand
GGCGCCGGTGGTAACGATCCGCAGGTCCTCGATGCGCTTCCCGACGATGCGGAGGGCGTTCAGCAACGCGGCGAGAACGACGATCGCCGTCCCGTGCTGGTCGTCGTGGAAGACCGGGATGTCGAGTGCCGCCTGGAGGCGCTCCTCGATCTCGAAACAGCGCGGTGCCGAGATGTCCTCCAGGTTGATGCCGCCGAAGCCCGGCGCGATCGCCGTCACCGCGGCGACGATCTCGTCGACGTCCTTCGTCGCGAGGCAGATCGGGAACGCGTCGATCTCCCCGAACTCCTTGAAGAGCATCGCCTTTCCCTCCATCACCGGCAGCGCGGCTCCGGGCCCGATGTCGCCGAGGCCGAGCACGGCCGACCCGTCGGTGACGACCGCCACCATGTGCTGCTTCGTCGTCAGCGTCCAGACCTTCTTGGGATCTTCCGCGATCGCGCGCGACACGCGCGCCACACCCGGCGTGTACGCCATCGAGAGGTCGTCGCGCGTCTTCACGAGCGTCCGGGAGACGACGGAGATCTTGCCACCGAGGTGGGTGAGGAACGTGCGGTCGGAGACCTCGATCACCTCGACACCGTCGATCGCCCGCACCGCCTCGACGACGATCTCTATGTGCTCCGCGTCGCCAGCAAGGATCGTGACGTCGCGGACCTTCGTCGTGCGCTCCACGCGGACGATGTCGATCGCGCCGAGCGATGCCCCCGCCTCGCCGACCCTCGACGCGAACCGGGCGAACGTGCCCGGGCGGTCGTCGAGGCGGACGCGGATCGTCGCGCTGAACGACGCCGACGGATGCACGCGCCGCACGGTAGGGCCGTCCTCGGGAGTCGACATGAGTGGAAACTACTGGCGCATGGTCACGATCTGCGACGTAGGGCCGCGCGACGGCCTCCAGAACGAGCCCGACACGCTTGCGCCTTCGACCCGCGCAGAGCTCGTCTCACGCCTCGCCGCCGCAGGCCTACCGCGGATCGAAGCGGTGTCGTTCGTGCGCGACGAGCGCGTGCCGCAGATGGCGGGAGCCGAGCAGGTCGTGGCCGAGGCGGAGCGTGGCTCGGCCGAGCTCTCGGGGCTCGTGCTGAACGAGCGCGGCCACGAGCGCTTCGCACGCACGTCGCTCGACCGGATCAACTGCACGCTCGCCGCGACCGAGACGTTCAACGAGCGGAACGGGAACGCGACGCTCGACGAGGCGGCCGCGCGCGCGAGCGCGATCCTCGACGCGGCGGAGAAGCCGGTCACGGTGACGATCTCGTGCTCGTTCGGCTGCCCGTTCGAGGGCGAGGTCGACCCGGGCGCCGTGGCGGCGCTCTGCGAGCGGTTCGCCGGCGCGGACGAGCTCGTCCTCGCGGACACGATCGGCGTCTCGACGCCGCGCCGCGTGCGCAGGCTCGTCGAGCGCGTCTCGATCCTCGGCCCGCCCGTCGGCGCGCACCTCCACAACACGCGCAACACCGGCTACGCCTCCGCCTGGGCCGCGCTCGAGGGCGGCGCGTCGGTGCTCGACGCGTCGGTCGGCGGCCTCGGCGGCTGCCCGTTCTCGCCGAACGCGACCGGCAACGTCGCGACGGAGGACCTTGTATGGCAGCTTGAGCGCGACGGCGTCCGCACCGGCGTCGACGTCGACGCGCTCTGCCACGTGTCCCGGTGGCTCGCGCAGCTTCTCGGGCGGCGGTTGGAGGGCTACCTCTACCGCGCGTCGCGCTGGCCCGGGGACACGTAGATCGCGACGGGGCCGCCGCGGATCGCCGTGTCGCGCTCGTGCGTCGCCCCGAGGTGACGCGCCACCGCGATCGACCGGGCGTTCTCCGGATGGATGAGGTGCAGCACACGCTCCGGCCCGAGCGCTCGCAGCGCGAGTGCCGCCTCGGTCGCGTAGCCCTTGCCCCAGTGCTCCTTGCGGATCAGCCAGCCGAGCTCGACCTCGGGCCGCCCGTCGAGCTCCCGGTGCTGGTAGCCGGCCCAGCCGACGAGCTCGTCGCCGTCGAGAAGCGTGTACATGCCGATCCTTCCGTCGTGCGCCGCCACTGCGCGCTCGAGCAAGGACTCGGACAGCTCGCGCGCGTGCGGCTCGGGATAGAGCAGATAACGCGTGCACTCGGGATCGGCGAGGAACTCGACGTAGGGCTCGAGATCGTCCCGCGAGATCGGCCGGCGGGTGAGGCGCGGCAGGCTGGTCACGTCGCCATCATCCCAGCGTGATCCACTCGGCATTCGAGCTCCTCTCGCACCCTCCGGAGGCGTACCTGATCGTCTTTGCCCTGGCGCTCGGCGATGCGGTGGTCCCGCTCCTCCCGAGTGAGACGGGACTGATCACGGCGGGGCTTCTGTCCGTCGACGGCCGCATCTCGGTGCAGCTCGTGATCCTCGCCGGAGCGGTCGGGGCGCTCGCGGGCGACAGCATCGCCTACGGTCTCGGGCGGTTCGCCGCGCACTTCGCGCAAGAGCGGCTGCTGAAGGGGAAGCGAACCGAGAAGGCGCTCGAATGGGCGAAGAACCAGTTCGACGAGCGCGGCGGCATGGTGATCGTCGTCGCGCGCTACATCCCAGGCGGCCGCACGGCGGTCACGTTCACCGCCGGGCTCACGCACTATCCGTATCCGCGCTTCCTCGCGTTCGACGCGTGCTCCGCGGCCATATGGGCAACCTACGCGACGATGCTCGGATATCTCGGCGGGCACTTCTTCCGCGACCACGAGTGGATCGGTCTGCTGTTCGCGTTCGGCGTTGCGATGCTGATCGCCCTCGCGGTCGAGGGCGTTCGACGGCTCCGCGCATGAACCGCCTGGCGCACGAGACGTCGCCGTACCTCCTGCAGCACGCGGGCAACCCCGTCGACTGGCACCCATGGGGCGGCGAGGCTCTGGCGCGGGCGCGCGACGAGGACCGGCCGATCCTGCTCTCGATCGGCTATGCCGCCTGCCACTGGTGCCATGTGATGGAGCGCGAGTCGTTCGAGGACCCACTCACCGCACACGTGATGAACGAGCACTTCGTCTGCATCAAGGTCGATCGCGAGGAGCGCCCGGATCTCGACTCGATCTACATGGACGCCGTCGTCGCGCTCACCGGCAGCGGCGGCTGGCCGATGACCGTCTTCCTGACGCCCGACGGCGAGCCGTTCTTCGGCGGCACGTACTTCCCGCCCGAGCCGCGGCACGGAATGCCGGCGTTCAAGCAGGTGCTCCTTGCGGTCGCCGAGGCATGGGAAGGTCAGCGTGATTCCGTCCGCGAGTCCAGCGCGAACCTCGCCGAGCACATCCGCTCCGCCTCGCGCCTCGCCCCATCTCCCGACCCGCTCTCGGCCGAGCTCCTCGACCGCGCCGACGGCAACCTGCGGGCGGTGTTCGACCCGGTGTGGGGCGGCTTCGGACGCGCGCCGAAGTTCCCGCCGGCGCCGGTGCTCGAGTACCTGCTGCGCCGCGGCGAGGAGGAGATGACGCGCCGCACGCTCGACGCGATGATGGCCGGCGGCATGCACGACGTCGTCGGCGGCGGCTTCCACCGCTACTCGGTCGACACGCAGTGGCTCGTGCCGCACTTCGAGAAGATGCTCTACGACAACGCGCTGCTCGCGTCGGTCTACCTGCACGCGGCGAAGCGCTTCGGCGACGAGCGGTACCGCGCCGTCGCGGACCGGTCGCTCGACTACGTGTTGCGCGAGCTCGCCGTCGGCGACGGGGGATTCGCCTCCGCGCAGGACGCCGACACGAACGGCGTCGAAGGGCTGACGTTCACGTGGGCGCCGGGTGAGGGCGTGCCGGAGGAGCTCCTGCAGCCGTTCGAGGACGGCCGCTTCGTGCTGCGCGGCGAGCTCGACGACGAGATGCGCGCGCGCCTGCTCGAGATCCGCGCCGAGCGGCCGCAGCCGCTCCGCGACGACAAGGCGATCGCGTCATGGAACGGGCTGATGCTCGCGGCGCTCGCGCAGGGCGGCCGCGCCGAGGCGGGCGTGCGCCTCGCCGAGTTCCTGCTCGGGCCGCTCTCGACGGTGGAGGGGAGGCTCCACCGCACGTGGCGGAACGGCGTCGCGAAGGGCACGGGCTACCTCGAGGACTACGCCGACGTCGCGAACGGCCTGATGGAGCTGCACGTCGCGACGGCCGATCCGCGCTGGCTGACGGAGGCGCACCGGCTCGCGATGCTCGCCGTCGACCTGTTCGCCGACGACGACGGCGGCGGGTTCTTCCAGACGCCCGTCGACGGCGAGCAGCTCGTGGCGCGCAAGAAAGAGGTCGACGACCATCCGACGCCGAGCGGGAACGCGATGCTCGCCTACGTCCTGCTGCGGCTCGGGCGCATCTGGGGCGACGCCGAGTTCGAGCGCCGGGGCGAATCCGTGCTCCGGCTCGTGCGCGACTCGCTCACGCGGGCGCCGACCGCGTTCGGCTGGATGCTCGTCGCGCTCGACCAGCAGCTGGCACCGCATCGCGAGCTCGCGATCGTCGGCGATCCGCGAGCCCCGGTCTCGCTCGCGGCCGTGGAGCGCGCGGCGCCGACCGACGTGGTCGCCTTCGGGCCCTCCGAGGACGTGCCGCTGCTCGCCGGCCGCGGAACGGCCGGCGAGCGAGCGGCGGTCTACGTGTGCGAACGCTTCGCGTGTCGTGCGCCGGTTACGGAACCCGGTGCCTTGTCGTAGCGACGCGCTCGTCCGTGCGAACGTGGTCGTGCTCGCGCGCCGCGACCTCGCGCCGCTCGGCCGCCGTCGGCTCGTCGGCCGCGCGGCGATCGAGAGGAGCAGGTGCCACGTGCTCGACGGTGTGCGTACGCCGCACGCCGAAGGGCTCGAGGATCTGCGCGAAGACGAACCCGATCGAGAACGCGAGGACGCCGAGCCAGGTGCCGAGGTCGCGGACGACGTCGGCGATGCCGATGTCGGACGACCAGCGCATGACGTGGTTGCTCGTCGTGTTCGCCGGCTGCATCGCGACGATCACCCAGCCGGCCGCGATGACGACGGGTACGAACACGAGCAGGAACATCGCGGGCGGATGTCCGCCGGTGCCACGGAGCTGGAAGAGTCCGAAGACCAGTCCCGCGCCTGCGACGATGCCGTATGCGGCCCAGTAGCCGCCCGTCGTGTGCCTCGAGATGTACGCACCCGCGACCCAGAGCAGGCCGCCGGCGATCGCGGCGCCGATCAACATCGCCGGCGCCCGGTTGATGCCGTTGAGGGTCATTTCGTCGAATCGCCTCCTTTCTCCAGGTGAAACGCAGAACGGCGTAGAGTGGGTGCGGGATGGCCCTCCTCTCCGTCCGCAACGTGACCCGCCGCTTCGGCGGGATCGTCGCGATCGACGACGTGTCCCTCGAGGTGGAGCGGGGGCGGATCGTCGGCCTGATCGGCCCGAACGGCGCCGGCAAGACGACGCTCTTCAACGTGATCACGCGGCTCTACCGCCCCGACTCGGGAGAGCTCGACTTCGACGGGAGGAGCCTGCTGCGAACACCGCCCCATCGCATCGTCCGGCGAGGGATCGCGAGGACGTTCCAGAACGTCGAGCTGTTCCGGACGATGACGGTGCTCGACAACGTGCTCGTCGGCGCGCACACGCGGACGCGGCCTTTCCGCCGGAGCGCGATCGAGACACGGGCGCGCGAGGTGCTCGACTACGTCGGGATCGCCGACGTCGCCTCGCGTCCGGCCGCAGGCCTTCCCTTCGGGACGCTGAAGCGGGTCGAGCTCGCCCGGGCGCTCGTCGCCGACCCGAAGCTGCTCCTGCTGGACGAGCCGGCCGGCGGTCTGAACCACGAAGAGGTCTCCGCGCTCGGGGCGTTCATTCGCGGGCTCCGGGACGATTTCGAGCTGACCGTGCTCCTCGTCGAGCACCACATGGGGCTCGTGATGGGGACCGCAGACCGCATCCACGTGCTCGACTTCGGCCGCAAGATCGCCGAGGGCACGCCGGATGAGGTGCAGCACGATCCCGCGGTGATCGAGGCGTACCTCGGCGCCGAGCCCGCGGCCGCTTGACGCGCGCCCTCACGTGGGACGGGTGCCTGAACGTCCGGGACCTCGGCGGCGTGCCGCTCGAAGGCGGCGGTGAGACGCGGTTCCGCACGCTCATTCGCGCCGACAGCGTGCGCCGGCTCACAGACGACGGCTGGCACTCCCTCGCCGGGCACGGCATCCGCCGCGTCGTCGACTTGCGCTGGCAAGAAGAGCTGGCGGATGACCCGCCGCGTGACATCGACGTCGAGGTCGTGCACGTCTCGTTGCTCGGGTCCTACGACCCGGCCGTCGACGGTGACATGGACGGGTTCGTTTCGCGCCGCGACATCGTGGGCTTCCGCGTCGCCGGCTATTCGCGCTGGCTCGAGCGGTACCGCGGCGAGTTCGCGAAGGCACTCGCTGCGCTCGCCGATGCAGATGGGCCGGCCGTCTTCCACTGCACGAGCGGGAAGGACCGAACAGGGCTCGTCGCGGCACTCGTACTCCGTTTGGCGGGCGCCTCGATCGACGAGATCGCGACCGACTACGCCCTCAGCGAGCGAAACGTGCTGACCGGAGACGAGGAGGTCGAGGAGTACTTCCTCCGCGCAACGCCGGCGGAGGGGATGGCCCTCACGCTTTCGGCGCTCGAGTCCCGGCATGGGAGCGTGCGCGACTACCTCCGTGGCTGCGGCCTCGACGAGGCACGCATGGCGTTGCTGCGGGACAGGCTCCGCGTAAACCCAATGTAAAGCGCGGCAGGAGGGCCGCAGCCACAGGGCGAACCGGACGGCTCGATGTGTCGTCTTGCCGTCATCGTCTGCATGGCGGCGCTCGCGGTCCCGGCGGGGGCGAGAGCGGGTGTCAACCCACAGGTCGCGGGCCTGCAGGTCGCGTTGCGCGCGCACGGGCTGTACCTATCCGCGATCGACGGCATCTCCGGGCCGAAGACGGTTGCCGCGGTCCACGCGTTCCAGAGGCAGCACGGCCTGCCGGTCGGAATCGCGGACACGCGCACGCGGGTGGCCCTCGGCCCGCTCGGGACCCCGCTGTTCGGGTCGCGCGTCCTGCGCGCAGGGGACTTCGGCTTCGACGTCGCGGTGCTGCAGTTCCTGTTGACCCGAAACGGCCTCTACACCGGGGCGCTGGACGGCTATCTCGGCAAGGAGACGGCCGCCGCGCTTCGGCGTTATCAGGCGCGCGTGCATCTCGACGCGGATGCGGTGCTCGGCCCTCGCACGCTGTCGGCGATCGTCCATCGCGACCGCGTGCCGGTGCGTGCGTCGGCTGCCACGGCGCCGCCGTCGACGGACGTGCGCGTCGAGCTCGACGCCTGGTCGGCGCGACTCGGCGTCGACCCGCACCTCGTGCGCGCGCTCGCGTGGATGGAGTCGGGCTACCAGACGCGCATCGTCTCGTCGGCCGGCGCGCGCGGCGTGTTGCAGACGCTTCCGTCGACCCGCGACTACGTCGAGACGGTGCTCGTCGGCCATCCGATTCCGCAGACGGTCGACGGAGACATCGAGGTCGGCATCCTCTATCTCCGGCACCTCCTGCAGGTCTTCCACGGCGATACGAGCCTCGCGCTCGCGGGCTGGTACCAGGGCGAGGAGGCCGTTCGCCAGTACGGCGTGTACAACGTGTCGAAGCCGTTCGTCGCGAACGTGCTCGCACTCCGCACACGCATGTAGATGAAGGCCGGACTCATCGCCGCGCTCGTCCTGCTCGCCACAGCGCCGGCGGCGCTCGCGGTGCTCCGCGATCCGGTGCCGATGCGTCCGTCGTTCCCGCCCGTGTGGGCGCAGCACCGTGCCGTCGCCGCCGCGTACCGGCGCGGCGAGCCCGTCTACTGCGGGGGCGGCCGCGGCGACGCGGTCGCGCTCACGTTCGACGACGGACCGGGCCCCTACACCGAGCGGATCCTCGGGGAGTTGCGCGCCTACGGAGCGCACGCGACGTTCTTCCTCGTCGGGAACCGGCTGCGCTACTGGCCGGAGGCTGCGCGTGACGAGACGCGTCTAGGCACCGTCGGCAACCACACGTGGTCGCACCCGACGCTCACGAAGATGCGCAGTTGGCTCGTGTGGCTCGAGGTGCTCCGCACGCAGTACGCGGTCGCGCAGGAGGTCGGTTGGAAGCCGCGGCTGCTGCGCATTCCGTACGCGCGCCACGATGCGCGCACGGATCGAATCGTGCACGGGCTCGGTCTCGTCGAGGTGTTCTGGGACGTCGATGCCCGCGACGACGTGCCGAACGCGCGCGTCTCGAACGTGGTGGCGAACGTCGAGCGCGGCCTGCGGCCGGGCGCGATCGTGATCCTGCACGACATCCACCCGTGGACGGCGGACGCGCTGCCGCAGATCCTCCAGGCGATCAGCGACCGCGGCCTGCGTGCCGTGTCGGTGCCAGAGCTCCTCGCGCTCGACCCGCCGCAACCCGGCCACGGCTGTCCCTACGGGCCGGTGAGCTCCGGCGACTGACGTCCGGTACGGCGCGCCCGGGGTCTGACCCGGGTCTGACCCGGGGTCTGACCCCGGGGGTTCGCGGCTGGGGCCCGCTTTACCGCGCTTTGCAGGGACTTCGCTCGTCGGGGTGCAGGCCGCGGACGGAGGGTCGTATAGTCGCCCGACGTCAGCCGTTCTTCCGTAACCCTTGGGGGAGGGATCATGAAGAAGCTCCTGAACGGCGCGGGCCGCCCGCGCAGCTCTGTCCTCCGGTCACTGTTCGTACTCGCCGTCGTCGGCGCGCTTGCCGCGCTCGTCGCGACGGCGGGTGCGGCTCGGTCCGGGGTCACCCGCCACGCAAGCGCGACCTCGTGCCACCTCGGCAACGGCGTCTCGCACGTGATCAACATCGTGTTCGACAACGTCCATTTCTCACGGGACAACCCGAACGTTCCGTCGGATCTCGAGCAGATGCCGCACCTCCTGAACTTCCTGGAGCAGAACGGCGTCGTCTTCTCGAACTCGCACACGCCGATGATCGCGCACACCGCCGACGACAGCCTCTCGATCTACACCGGGCTGTACGGCGACCGCCACGGTCAGCCTGTCAGCAACTCCTACAAGACGTACAACCCGGACGGCACGACCGATCCGGCCGCGTCCTTCGCGTACTGGACGGCTCCGGTCGACGACACCGCGTCGACGCCGGCCGCCGGGCACGACACGACGCCGACGATGGTCTACTCGGATTCGAGCCCCGGCAGCGGCGCACCGAATCGCATCACGCCGGCACCGTGGGTCCCGTTCACGCGGGCCGGGTGCAGTGTCGGCGACTTCTCGACCGCCAACATGGTGCTCGAGAACGCAGGCATCGACCTGCCGACGGTCTTCGGCCCGAACTCGCCGGAGGTCGCTCAGGCGAACGCCGACGACAAGTACAAGGACGCTGAGATCGCCGACTACATCGGCGTCGCCGTCCACTGTGCCCAGAGCGATCCGACCTGCTCGAGCGCGCAAGCGGTGAAATACGGCCAGTCGAGCCCGAGCCCGAGCGCGGTCCCCGACCTGCTCCCGACCGAGCCCAACGGCTACTCGGGCTTCCAGGCGCTGTTCGGCGCGCGGTACGTCGCGCCGGAGCTCGGCGCCGGGACGCCGAACAAGACGAGTCACGGCTACGAGGTGACGAACGACGCCGGCAATCTCGTCGACCTCGACGGGAACGAGATCGACGGCGCGTATCTCAGCCATCATCCCGGCTTCCCCGGCTTCAGCCCGACGGCGAGCCAGACGCTCGCGTACATGGCCGACATGCAGGAGGCCGGCATCCCGGTCACGTACGGCTACATCTCCGACCTGCACGAGCGCAAGGCGGGAACGAACGGCTGCACCACCGCCACGGCGACGAGGTCCGGGAACCCGATCGGCCCCGGTGACTCGTGCTACGCAACGAACGCCGCCAACTACGACGAGGCGTTCGCCAAGTTCTTCGACCGCCTCGCCGCCGACGGCATCACACCGGCGAACACGGAGTTCGTGATCGGCGCCGAGGAGAACGACCAGTTCGCGGGCGCGAACGTCGGCCGCGCGACGCAGCCGACGCCGGCCGGGTGCACCGGCGGCGCCAATCCCTGCCATTACGCCTCCGGTCAGATCGGGGAGTTGCAGGCGAACATCGACGGCTTGCTCTCGTCGACGGCGAGCAGCGGCACCGCGTTCGACATCGAGCCGCAGGGCGCGGCGATGTACGTGCACGGGCAGCCGGGCGCGAACGATCCAGCCGTGCGTCAGCTGGAACGTGACACCGCCGCGATGACAGCCGACGATCCCTACGACGGCGTGAAGGGCGAGAAGATCGCGAAGT
>Ga0308173_10002215_pt1 | contig 10244 bp, 10 predicted proteins | sample PhyPR1_FD_203716 | JGI IMG/M metagenome (GOLD analysis project Ga0308173, IMG submission 203716) | Soil microbial communities from UC Gill Tract Community Farm, Albany, California, United States - DLSLS.P.R1 | ecosystem: Environmental > Terrestrial > Soil > Agricultural land | place: USA... | reverse complement strand
GATCCCAGCGCTCGGCCGTGCGCACGGACGCGACGTCGACGATCTCACGGATCGTGCCGGGGCGTCGTGTCATCACGACCACGCGGTCGGCGAGATACACCGCTTCCTCGACCGCGTGCGTGATGAACAGCACGGTACGGGGGTTCACCCGCGACAGCTTGATGAGCTCTTCCTGCATCAGCACGCGGGTTTGTGCGTCGAGCGCGCCGAACGGCTCGTCCATCAGCAGCACGTCGGGATCGAGCACGTAGCTGCGCGCAATCGCCACCCGCTGCTGCATGCCGCCCGACAGCTGATGCGGGAAGGCCGATTCATAACCCTGCAGGCCCATGAGCGCAAGCTGGCGCGTGATGCGCTCGCGGCGCGTTTGTGCATCGACGCGCTTGCCGCGCAGGCCGAACTCGATGTTCTCGTAGACGCTCTTCCACGGGAACAGCGCAAATTGCTGGAAGACGACGGCGCGATCGGGTCCAGGGCGCTCGACAGGACGTCCTCCCACCGCGACGCGGCCGGAGGTGGGAAATTCCAGGCCCGCCGCCATCCGCAGGCAGGTCGTCTTGCCGCATCCGGAGGGCCCGACGATGGCCACGAACTCGCGGTCGCGCACCGTGAAGCTCACGTTCGACAGGGTGAGGAAATCGCGGCCGTCGCGCTGGAACACGCGGCTCACGGCGTCGAACACGATGTCGCTCACGGTCTCAGAAGGATCTTGGCGGCGCCCGCGCGGCCGGCGTGCAAATCGCGGAACGCGCGGCTGCCCTCGGCGAGCGGCCGTTCCTCGACCCAGGCAAGATCGCCGAACGCGCCTTCGTGCAGTGCGTGCACCGCCGCGTGCACGTCGGCCGTGGCGTACGTGTACGCTCCGATCAGCGTGATCTCGGCCAGGGTCAGCTTGCGCATGTCGATCTCGCTCTCCCAATCGAGCAAGCCGATATGCATGACGACGCCGCCGGGTTTGACCGCGGCGAGCGCCGCCGTGCGCGTCGCCTTCGCGCCCACCGCGTCGATCACGAGGTCGACGCTGGCCGGCGGTGGTGACGCATCGGCGGCGGGATCGTACACCGCGGCGGCCGTCGCACGCGAGACGGCCGCCCGTCGAAGCGCATTGGTCTCCGCGACCTGCAGATCGCGCACGCCCCGGCTGCGGAGAAGCAGCGCACTGAGGAGCCCGATGGCGCCGCCGCCGAGCACGAGCACGCGGCATTCGGCCAGCGGCCGCACCAGGGCGCGCCCCGCGAGATGCAGCGCATGCAGCGCGGTGGCCGCTGGCTCAGTGAGCGCGGCGACGCGCGACGGCATGCCGTCGGGCAGCGCGACGACGCTGCGCGCGGCCGTGGTCACGTATTGCGCGAAGCCGCCCGGACGCGTCATGCCGATCATCGTGCGGTGCGCACACAAGTTGTCGCGGCCTTGCAGGCACCATTCGCACATCCCGCACGTGATGAGCGGGTTGACCGTGACGCGCGCACCCGCGCCCGGGCCGTCGACGATGCGGCCGGCGAGCTCGTGGCCGAGGATGAGCGGCGGCACGCGCCGCGGGTCGTGCCCATGGTAGGCGTGCATGTCGGAGCCGCAGATGCCGACGGCCTCGACCTCGATCAGGACTTCGCCGGGCGCGAGCGATGGATCCGGCTCGTCGCGGTACGTGACCTCATTCGGCGCGGTGTAGACGAGCGCTTTCATCCGGCCGAATACCCTCCATCGACGAAGATCGTCTGCCCCGTCACGTAATCGGACGCACGGCTCGCGAGGTACACCGCCGTGCCGGAGAGGTCGGCCAATTCGCCGTTGCGCCGGGCAAACGTGCGCGCGGCGTGGGCGTGCCACTGTACCGGGTCGGCCGCGACGGCCGCGGTGAGCGCAGTGGCAAAGAATCCGGGCGCGATGGCATTGGCCGTCACGCCACCTGCCGACCATGCCTGCGCCTGTGCGCGCGTGAGCTGCATCACGCCGCCTTTCGACGCGCCGTACGGTGCGCTGTTCGGGAAGGCGCGCAGGGATTGCAGCGAGGCGATGTTGATAATGCGTCCCCATCCGCGGTCCAGCATCGCAGGCGCCAGCCGCTGCGCGAGGAAGAACGGTGCGGCCAGGTTGATCGCGAGCGTCGCGTCCCAGTCGTCCTCGCCGATCTCGAGCATCGGCCGGCGCACGTTGATGCCTGCGGCGTTCACCAGGATGTCCGGCGCGCCGAATGCCGAAGCGCATGCGTCGCTGCAGGCGCGCAGGGCGGCACGGTCGGCGAGGTCGCACGCGTGCAGCGCGGCTTCGCCGCCAGCGTCGACGATGTCGCGACGTGCCGCCTCGAGCTCTGCCGTACGACGTGCGACCAGCACGACGCGCGCGCCCGCTTCGGCGAGCGCCTGGGCGATCGCGCGGCCGATGCCCGAGCTCGCGCCCGTGACGAGCGCGACGCGGCCGTCGAGGCGGAAGAGGTCGAGTACTGGCATTGAATGGCGCGGCGGGGACGGGCGCTTACGTCGTGACCGGTGTGCCGCGGTCGAAGCGCTCGTCGGGGAAGTACTTGCGCAGCCGGTCGTCCGCCGTGCGCGCATGCGCCTCCATGCCCTCGAGCCGCGAGATCCGTGCGCTCACCTGCGCGATGGTCTTCGCCGCCGCACGGTCCATGCGCTGCCAGGTGAGCGTCTTCATGAACTTGTGCACCGACAGGCCGCCCGAATAGCGCGCCGCACCCTTGGTGGGCAGGATGTGGTTGGGACCGGACGCCTTGTCGCCGAACGCCACCGTCGTCTCCTCGCCGAGGAACAGCGAGCCGTACGCGGTGAGACGGCCGAGCCACCAGTCGAGATCGCGCGCGTGCACTTCGAGGTGCTCCGGCGCGTAGCGGTCGGACACTTGCGCGGCCTCCTCGCGCGTGTCGCAGACCACCACCTCGCCGTAGTCGCGCCACGCGGCGCCGGCAGCGTCGCGCGCGGTCGGCGGCAGCGCGTCGACGAGGCGCGGCACGATGCGCATCACCTCGTCGGCAAGCGCGCGCGACGTCGTCATGAGCCATGCAGGCGACTCGTGGCCGTGCTCCGCCTGGCCGACGAGATCGGATGCCACCAACGCCGCGTCTGCCGTGTCGTCGGCGATGACCGCGACTTCTGACGGCCCGGCGAAGACATCGATGCCCACGCGGCCGAACAGCATGCGTTTCGCTTCGGCCACGTACTTGTTGCCCGGCCCGACCACGATGTCCGCTGGCTTGCCGCTGAACAGTCCGAATGCGAGCGCAGCGATCGCCTGGACGCCACCGAGCGTCAGGATGACGTCGGCGCCAGCGACGCGCATGGCGTAGAGCACGTGCGGATGGATGCCTTCGCCGCGATACGGCGTGGAGCACGCCACTACGGTCGGCACGCCCGCGGCCTTGGCCGTGGCGATGCTCATGTACGCTGAGGCGATGTGCGCATACCGGCCCGTCGGCACGTAGCAGCCCGCGACGTTGACCGGCACGAGGCGCTGTCCAGCCCTTAGCCCGGGGGCAAGCTCCACATCGAACTCGTGGATGGAGGCGCGCTGCGCCTCGGCGAAGCGGCGCACCTGCGCGGTGGCGAAGTCGATGTCGCGCCGCACGTGCGCGGGAACGTCGCGCGTGCGCCGCGCGATCTCGTCGGCGGTCACCACAATGTCGCCGGTCCAGCGGTCGAGACGCTCGGCGTATTCGCGCACCGCGGCTTCACCGCGCCGCTCGATGTCGGCGAGCATGTCGGCCGCGACCTTCTGCGCCGCTGCTGCTTCCGTCTCCGGCGTCTTGCCGGCGCGCTTCAGAAATACCGTGGCCATCACATCTCCATGAAAGCGCTTTCACGAGAGGCTACCACGCGCACTGGTCGGGCGCGGGGTCGATGGACTGGCGCTCGTGGGCACAGACCATTCGCCGCAGCTCTACGAATTCCTCGGTCACGCCGGTCTGCCGTGGAGTTGCTGTGGACGATCGACACCAGCGGCTATCACCATTGCATCGGATTCCAACCGCCGCCCGGCCATGCGCGCAACCCAGCACCGCGACTTCGCCATGATCGCGGCCCATATCTTGCACAACGACTGCTCGCGCGGCTGGCGTGCGCGACGCATCGAGCGCGCACGGCGTCGAGCTTCTCGCGCATCGCTTCGTCGAGTCGGCTTTACTCCATACCAGGCGGTCGCGCGGCACTCCGCCACCTGCTCGCGAAGGGTACGCCCCCCGACGGCGATCGTCTGTGGGAACCATCTTCTCGCGGTCGGAGTGGTGCTGGAATGCGCGGGCCGCGGGATCGACGTTCCGGCCAGCATGTCGTCGCCGGGTTCGACCACATCGACCTCGCCGCGGAGATCTCGCCCCCGGGCACGACGGTGCGCGTGGTAACCGCGCAGATCCGTCGGCGCGCCGCCGAACGACTGTTGGCTAGACTTAACGGCGAGCCGGTGCCGCGGATCGAGGAGTTATCGAGGGATGTCGTGGTGCGTGGCAGCACGGCGCCACCGACCGCACTTGCACGCGATGTAAAACGAAAGCGGCGTCGGCATTCTTGATCGCGGAGTGCCAATCGACCATCGGTCGGCTTTACCCGTGGGGGGAGCGCTATCCGCCGTCGCCAAGCGCGGCGCGACCCAACGGGCCGCGCCGCTTACCGTCCGTGACCGACGGTGGCGTCCGCTTAGTGAGCGATGATCTGGGCGGCGTCTCCGGTCAACCGAAGGATGTGCATTCCGCTACCGGCCCGATCGACGATGTAGATGTAGCCCCGCTCGTCGACCTCGACGTTGTTCGTCTGGATGACGAATTTTCCGCCGTTCGCGAAGGTATTGGAGTTCGTTGTGGGGATGAAGTAGCCGACCTCCTTCATCGAATACGGCTCGCGGATGTCGATGGCCCGTACGCCCGCGTTGAACCACGAGACGAACACGATCTTCTTGTTGTAGGGGGAGTTGACGTTCTCGTTCGACGCATGGGCGCCGAAGCGACCGCCCCGGCTGCAGAAGTTTCCGCTCGCCTCGGGCACCTGGTAGCTCGCAACCGCGAATGGATTGACCTCGTCGGTGATGTCGAGCATGTACATGAGCTGCCGCGTAGCGCCTTGGCATTCATTGCCGCCCGCCTCGTTCACCATGACGATGAAGTCGCGCACGTTGAGGTTCGCGTCCTTGGCGAACTCCGGCACGGTAACGTCGAGCTGCGGGAACGTCGTGTGAGCGCCCATGAACACCGGCGTATTCTGCTGTGCGATTACGGGATAATCGAGGTTCTCGGGCGTGGGCGCAAACGGATCGGGCGAACCTGGAATACCGTGCAACAACTTGTCGCGGTCCAAGATCACGACGACGCCGTTCGAGCTCGTTCCGTGACCGCAGTACACGCGGTTGGCCTCCGGCCTCGAGATGCAGCCATGCGGTCCTTGCGGCGGGAACGGACCTGTCGCGCCCGGCTGCTGGCCAACCAGGTCGAAGTTTCGGATGAACTTCGGGTTGGTGGGATCGCTCAGGTCGAATACCTGCGTTACACGGCTAACCCGCCAGCCGGGCACCGCAGAGACGAGATACGCAATGCCGGTCGAGCACTCCCACTCGTTCTTGTGTGTGGCGTCAAAGGGGCCCGCCACGTGGATCGCAGCCCCTGGCAAGGCCGGGTTTGTGACGTCGTAGAGCTCGTGCGACGTCGAAGTCGCACGAAGCATCCAGACACGGCCCGCTCCGGGAGTGCCGGCCAGACCATCGCACACACGCACCATCTGCGCGCCCCCTGCTTCGCCTGTGCCGGCGCCACCCGGGATGTGAAACAGGTACTGGGGCCGCGATGGATCGGTAACATCGACGATCGACGTGCCGTTGCTTCCACCCACGGTCGGCGATGTGCCGCCATGGTGGCCGACGAAGGCGATGTAGCGGCCGTCTGTGTAATGGTGGATGGTCGGCTGATAGGCGGACCGACCCTGCAGGTCGTTGAACCCGACCAATTGCATGTTCTTGTGTTCGTTCGCGTTCGCTGATGCCTGCGAGGCAGCATGCGCGGCGGGATACGTCAAATCGCTTAGCAGGCCGCCAGCAGCCAAGGCAAGTGCGACGAGGACGAACCGTCCCCGGTACCGAATGATTCTTTTCATGGATAGCCCTCTCTGAGACAAGAACGACGGATTCGCTTGCATGCTGCCCCGCTGTGCGGGCGCGTTTTTTCTCGGCCCGGACGAGCAGCGTGCGTCGGTCGGCCGGGTCCGCCATCACCGGCGACCTTCCACTGAACGCGTACAGAGCAACGACGAGCAACGTCGTGAAATGCTTTGCCTGTTTGGACTCGAAGACGATCTGTACACGACAAGCGGCGCGCCAGAGTGGCGCGAATCAGAAGGCGTGTCAATCCCCAATTTGATGGATCCGACACCAAGCGCTTCGCGCCTCGACGCCAACCCAATCAATCAACAATGGCAGTCGCGCATAAGCACCCGCTTCCCGACCGATACGTGGACGGGCGCAATGGCAAGCTCGACGGCGTTAACTGGCACACGGCGCGGAGGCAGCGGCAGCGGCGCAGTACACGCCGATCCACGAAATGCGTGGGGTCGGCAGGCGAATTCAAGCCGTCGAGGCAAGCGCGACTCTCCGGCGCCTACGCAGCTGACACTACGCACCCTGCTTTGAACAGTCGAATAGAACGAAGATCTATCCTCGCGAGTTGTGCGCGAGTGACTCGCCCTTGCAGCGAGAAGAACTACGTCAGGGCATCAGTATGCGAAGCGCTAACAACCTCCGATTGCGGATCATTCGCCGCCATCGTCATCACAGCAAACAAAAACATCCCCACAGCCAGCCCACCGCCAGCCGCAACCCACACCCAAAAGAATTCAACCATCTCATTCCCTCCACAGCGATTAGGACGGAATTTCTCCCTTTGAGACGATGGTCGTTGTTGTTGTTTCCGGGCCTGGGTGACTCATTCCCAGGACAGCGCGCCCCCGGTTTGATACTCGATGACGCGAGTCTCGAAGAAGTTCTTCTCCTTCTTGAGGTCGATCATCTCCGCCATCCAGGGAAATGGGTTGTCGGCCTTCTCGAATAACGGATCGAGGCCGATCTGCTGGCAACGGCGGTTGGCAATGAAACGCAGGTACTCCTTGAACATTGGTGCGTTGAGTCCCAGCACGCCGCGTGGCATGGTGTCCTCGGCATAGCGGTATTCGAGCTCGACACCCTTGCGCATCAGCTCGGCGATCTCCTCGCGGAACTCGCTCGTCCACAGATGCGGATTCTCGAGCTTGATGGTGTTGACGAGATCGATGCCGAAATTGCAGTGCATCGACTCGTCGCGCAGGATGTACTGGTACTGCTCGCTGGAGCCGGTCATCTTGTTCTGGCGGCCCATCGCCAGGATCTGCACGAAGCCGACGTAGAAGAACAGGCCTTCCATGATGCAGCTGAAGACAATCAGGCTCTTGAGCAGCGCCTGGTCGGCTTCGGGCGTGCCGGTCTTGAACGCGGGATTGGTGAGCGTGTTGATGAACGGGATCAGGAAGTCGTCCTTGTCCTTGATCGACTTGATCTCGTGGTACGCGTTGAAGATCTCCGATTCGTTCAGTCCTAAACTTTCGGTGATGTACTGGTATGCGTGCGTGTGGATCGCTTCCTCGAACGCCTGGCGCAACAGGTACTGGCGGCATTCGGGCGCGGTGATGTGGCGATACGTGCCGAGCACGATGTTGTTGGCGGCGAGCGAGTCGGCCGTGACGAAGAAGCCGAGATTGCGCTTGACGATCAAGCGCTCATCGTCGGTCAGGCCGCCGGGGTTCTTCCACAGCTCGATGTCGCGCTGCATGTTGATCTCCTGCGGCATCCAGTGATTGGCGCAGCCGGAGAGGTACTTGTCCCATGCCCACTTGTACTTGAAGGGCACGAGCTGATTGACGTCGGCAGCGCCGTTGATCACGCGCTTGTCCTCCAGGCGCACGCGCCGGAGGTTGTCGTTCATCGACTGCGTTTCGACGTCGAGGTCGTGCACGGGTTCGCGGGCCAGGATGCCGCCTGATCCCTGTGCGCGAATGGTCTCCGGCGTGCGCGGGGCCGCCGGAGGAACCATCGGAGTGGGCAGGTCGTCGTCGAAGCTCAGCGTCTGCATGTCGTTTGTCTCCGCGGACTGGTCGTCCGGCTTGGTTCTGGTTTAAGCGAAAGCGTTGCGTTCAGCGTGTGTTGCCGCGCCGCGGGCCCCAGCGCGGGGACACGGGTGCGCGGGTGGGACGATCGCCGCGCTCGTCGGTCGGTCGGTCGACCGGGTCGAGGTTGGGGCGGTCGTCGTTGTATTCGTAGTCATCCTCGAGCTCTTCCTCGTCGACTTTCTTGACGCGCTCGATCACTCCCAACATGCTCATCTCTGCCTCCCCGGCAGGCGTGTGGCCCTTCTTGCGAGGGCTCTTGGCGGCACGGCGCCGATCTCAATGCATCGGCGTCAATTTTTCGTACAGGAACTCCGGCGCGAAGTCCTGGCCTTCCAGCCAGGCGATCGAAGCCAACCCGTAGTCCAGGTAAAACATGGCGAAGCGCGAACGGTCGCGCAAAGGCTCGAGCTCCTCGCCGTGCAGCTCGTCGGCGAGATCGACCACACCTTTGCGTCCGTCGTTGAATTCAAGCCACACCTTGTAGTCGTGCAAGTAACGCGCCTCGATCACGTGCCGTGGTACATGCTCATAGCGGGCCAACGGTGGCCTCCCTTTCGCGAAGTTGAACGAAAGCGCCGGGATCCCGGCCCTGGGAAAAACGGCGCGTGGCTTACGACACTGGGTTCCCGCCTTCGCGGGAACGACAGCTCGCTTTGCAGGGCCACGCGCCCCCAGTTCAACTCACTGCCACTGCCTGCGACCCATCGCTGGGCCGTATCGGTAGGGCTCGTTCCTTCGCGTCCGACGCTACGTCACTCGCGTCCTGTCTGGGTTCGCGGAGGTTCGCCTGTCCCGGAGGTCGCCGCGCGATGTCTCTGGTCATCGCTGCTGTCGCGCCATCCGGTGCACCGAATCCTGCTGCGCCTCGGGGCCGCTGTGCGGCCGTCACGAAGCGTGTCGATCGTCATCCCGCGAAAGCGGGAATCCAGTGTCTTTGCTGATCCGGGTCACACGGCTACCGGCGGCGTTGCCGCCGCCGGCGCCGCGCCCCCGACCCCGGCGGCTTTGATCAATGCGCCGATCACCGCCGTTTGCAGCAAACCGGTGAAGAGCTTCAATCCCCCACCCCGAACCGCCGCGCCCCGATCTCGCGCAGCGCCTGCGTTTGCGCGTCCGACGCTTCGTCCCGGTTGCAGACAGGGTTGTACTGCTTGATCAGCTGGCCTTCGTTGTAGCGGCGCCAATCTTCGGTGGAGGAGGGCATCGACATGCATGCCACGAACAAGCCCGAGCGGCCGCGCGGATGCCAGCGCCAGCGGTTGTACGCGGCGTGATGCGTACCGACCGCCCCGCGCATGTTGGCGCTCTGCCCGAAGTAGATCGGCTCGTAGGGCACCGGCTTGTACTCGTAGTTGGGCACGAGCACGACGTAGAGGCCTGGCCCGGAGGGCAGGGCGTCAGGCGTCAACTGCACCGGATCGGTGAATTGCAGCGTGCCGTAGCTGATCATCGTTGTTGTCCTATGTTTCGAACGCTTTACTGACACGCCTCGCACGTCGGATCGTTGATGAGACAGACCTTGGGCTCGGGCTCGGGGGCTTGCGGCTTGGCCGAGGCGATCGCGCCGCCCGACGATGACACCGCATTGAGCTCACCGCCCTTGCCGGTGGACTTCTCGGCCGACGTCGCTGCCAGGGTGCGCAGGTAGTACGTGGTCTTGAGGCCGCGCTGCCACGCGAGCTTGTACGTGTCGTCCAGCTTCTTGCCCGACGCGCCCGCCATGTAGATGTTCAGCGACTGCGCCTGGTCGATCCACTTCTGGCGCCGCGCGCCGGCTTCGACGATCCATTTCGTTTCGACCTCGAACGCGGTCGCATAGAGCTCGCGCATCTTCGCGGGGACGCGGTCGATCTTGGCGAGCGAGCCGTCGAAGTACTTGAGATCGGCCACCATGACGTCGTCCCACAGGTCGAGCTTCTTGAGCTCGGCCACCAGGTGCTCGTTCACGACGGTGAACTCACCCGAGAGGTTCGACTTGACGTAGATGTTCTGGTATTCGGGCTCGATCGACGCGGCGACGCCGATGATGTTGCTGATCGTGGCGGTGGGCGCGATGGCGACGCAGTTGCTGTTGCGCATGCCGTGCGTCTGGATGCGCGCGCGCAACGATGCCCAGTCCAT
>Ga0308173_10002214_pt1 | contig 10244 bp, 9 predicted proteins | sample PhyPR1_FD_203716 | JGI IMG/M metagenome (GOLD analysis project Ga0308173, IMG submission 203716) | Soil microbial communities from UC Gill Tract Community Farm, Albany, California, United States - DLSLS.P.R1 | ecosystem: Environmental > Terrestrial > Soil > Agricultural land | place: USA... | reverse complement strand
GCCGGACTCGGCGTCCACGGTGACGACGTCGCCGTCCCGCACCCGGGAGAGCGGTCCGCCGAGCGCGGCCTCTGGCGTCACGTGGATGGCGGCCGGGACCTTGCCGGAGGCGCCCGACATCCGGCCGTCTGTCACGATCGCGACCCGCTGGCCGCGGTCCTGCAGCACGCCCAGCGCCGGGGTGAGCTTGTGCAGCTCGGGCATGCCGTTGGCGGCGGGGCCCTGGTAGCGGATCACGGCGACCAGGTCGCGGCCGTCGAGCCGGCCCGCGGCGAACGCCTCCAGGAAGTCGTGCTGGTCGTCGAACACCACCGCCGGGCCCGTGACCACGCGGTGCTCCGGGCGTACGGCGGAGACCTTGATGACCGCCCGGCCGAGCGGGCCGTCCAGCACCCGCACGCCGCCGTCGGGCGTGAACGGATCGGCCACGGGACGGAGCACGTCGAGGTCTAGCGACGCCGTGGGTCCCTCCCGCCAGTCGAGCTCGTCGCCGCGGAGCGCGGGCTCCTGCGTGTAGCGCGACAGCCCCGGACCGGCCACGGTCCGCACGTCCTCGTGCAGCAGCCCCGCCTCGAGGAGCGTGCGGACCAGGAGTGCGATGCCGCCGGCGGCGTGGAAGTGGTTCACGTCGGCCGCGCCGTTGGGATAGATCCGCGACAGCAGCGGCACCACCGCGGACAGGTCGGCGAGGTCGTCCCAGGTGAGCGTGATGCCGGCGGCCCGCGCGATCGCGACCAGGTGGAGGGTGTGGTTCGTCGACCCGCCGCTGGCCAGCAGGGCCACGCAGGCGTTGACGATCGCCTTCTCGTCGACGACCTCGCCGATCGGTGCGGGATCGCCGTCCGGCACGGCGAGCTCGACGACCCGCGCCGCGGCGGCCCGGGTGAGGGCCTCGCGCAGCGGCGTGCCGGGGTTGACGAAGGACGACCCGGGGAGGTGGAGGCCGAGGACCTCCATCAGCAGCTGGTTGCTGTTGGCGGTGCCGTAGAAGGTGCACGTGCCGGCCGAGTGGTAGGACGCCGCCTCGGCGTCGAGCAGCTCCTCGCGCCCGACCTTGCCCTCGGCGTAGAGCTGTCGCACCCTCGCCTTCTCGCCGTTCGGCAGGCCGGACGGCATCGGCCCGGCCGGCACGAACACCGTGGGCAGGTGGCCGAACGACAGCGCGCCGATCAGCAGGCCGGGCACGATCTTGTCGCACACCCCGAGCATCAGCGCGCCGTCGAACATGTCGTGGGAGAGCGCGATCGCCGTCGCCATCGCGATCACGTCGCGGCTGAACAGCGACAGCTGCATGCCGTCGCGACCCTGGGTGATGCCGTCGCACATGGCCGGCACACCGCCGGCGAACTGCGCGATGCCGCCGGCCCGCACGACCGCCCGCTTCAGGACCTCGGGGTAGTCGCGGTAGGGCTGGTGGGCCGAGAGCATGTCGTTGTACGCCGACACCAGGGCGACGTTCGGCTTGGCGCCCCCACGCAGCACCTGCTTGTCCGCGGGCTCGGCGGCGGCGAACCCGTGGGCGAGGTTGGCGCAGGCCAATCGGCCGCGGGCCGGGCCGTCGGCGGCCGCGGCGCGGACGCGCTGGAGATAGGCACCGCGCCCGGCGGCGCTGCGCTCGGTCAGCCGGCGCGTGACCGCGTCGACCACGGGGTGCAACGTCGCGGTCGCGGGTGCCCCGGACGGCCGGGGGACGGCGTCGCTCACCGGTCGGGCTCCTGCCAGGCTCGGCCGTCGCGCTCGAGCAGCGTGGCGGCGGCGGTCGGGCCGGCGGTGCCGGCGGGGTAGCGCTTCGGGCGCGCGGAGGCCGACTCCCAGCGGCGCAGGATCGGCTCGGCCCAGGTCCAGGCCGCCTCGACCTCGTCGCGGCGCATGAACAGCGTCGCGTTGCCGCGGATGACGTCCATCAGCAGCCGCTCGTAGGCGTCGGGCAGCCGCTGCTCGAACGCCGCCGCATAGCTCAGGTCGAGCGAGACCGGGCGCAGCCGGATGCCGCCGGGGCCCGGCTCCTTGGCGGTGAGGTGCAGCCGCATGCCCTCGTCGGGCTGCACCTGGATGTGCAGCCGGTTGGGGGTGGTCACCCCGTCGGCGCCGGGGAACATCGGGTGCGGCGGCCGCTTGAACACGACGACGATCTCGGAGGCGCGCCGGTCCATCCGCTTGCCGGTGCGCAGGTAGAACGGGACGCCGGCCCAGCGCCAGTTCTGCACCTCGGTGCGCAGCGCCACGAACGTCTCGGTCGCGGTCCCGTCGCGGCCGAGGTCCTCGGCGTAGGACGGCACCACCCGCCCGTCGGCCAGCCCCTCGGCGTACTGCCCCCGCACGGTGTCGCGGTCGACGTCGGCCGGCGTCATCGGCTTGAGCGCCTGGAGCACCTTGAGCTTCTCGTCGCGGACCGTCTCGCGGCCGACGTAGGTGGGCGGCTCCATCGCGACGAGGCAGAGCAGCTGCAACAGGTGGTTCTGCACCATGTCGCGCAGCGCCCCGGCGTGGTCGTAGTAGTCGCCGCGACCGCCGACGCCCACGGTCTCGGCCACGGTGATCTGCACGTGGTCGACCCAGTGGGAGCTCCACAGCGGCTCGAGGAACGTGTTGGCGAAGCGGGTGACCAGGAGGTTCTGGACGCTCTCCTTGCCGAGGTAGTGGTCGATGCGGAAGGTCTGCGACTCGTCGAAGACCCGGCCGACCGCGTCGTTGACCGCCTGCGCCGACGCGAGGTCGTGGCCGATCGGCTTCTCGAGGACGACGCGGGCGCGCGCGTCGACCACGCCGATCTCCTCGAGCCGCTGGCAGATGGCACCGAAGAGCGTGGGCGCGACCGCGAGGTAGAACACCCGCACCGCGCGCTCGGCGTCGGGGCGGTCCTTGAGCAGCGCGTGGAAGCGGTGCCAGTCCTCGGGGTCCTGCGCGTCGAGGACGAGGTGGCGCAGCCGGCCGAGGAACCGGTCGACGACCGGCCCCTTCAGGTCCTCGGCGGGGACGTGGGTCGCGAGCGCCTCGCGCACCTCCTCGCGCCAGCCGTCGTCGTCGATGTCGGAGCGGGAGACGCCGAGGATCCGGTAGTCGGCGGGCAGCTGGCCCTCGAGGTCGCGCAGGTAGAGCGCAGGCAGCAGCTTGCGCCTGGCGAGGTCGCCGGTGCCGCCGAACACCGTGAAGTCACAGGCGTCGGGGAGCGCGTGGGGGACGGCCGGGATGTCCATGCCGACCACCGTAGGGAGCGCTTAGGCATGATGCAAGACGTACATAGGTCTTTCCCGGACCGAAGTACGGCGCATTATGCTCCGGCTCGTGACGCGGACCGACCTCGCCTGGGACCCGGCGACCCCTGCCGCGCCGGCGACGGCCGGAGAGCTGCTGGAGCTGGTGCGCACCGGCCGGGCGGCCACGCGCGCGGAGCTGCGCGCGCTCACCGGGCTGTCCCGCACGGCCGTCACCGCCCGGGTCGGCACGCTCACCGCCGCCGGCCTCCTGGTGCACGGCGAGGAGCTGGCGTCCACGGGTGGCCGCCCGCCCGGGGCGCTGCTTTTCAACCGGGACGCCGGCGTGGTGCTGGCGGTGGCGATCGGACGGTCCCGGAGCCAGCTGGCCGTGCTCGACCTCGAGGGCCACGAGCTCGCCTCCGACTCCCGGGACCACGAGTCCGGGATCGACCCCGACAAGCTGCTGCCCGACGTCGTCGACCGCCTCCGTGGCCTGCTCGGTGAGCTGGCGGAGGCCGCTCGTCCGGTGCTCGGCATCGGCCTGAGCCTGCCCGGCACGGTGGATCCGGAGCGGGGCGTCAGCGTCGGCTCGCCGGTGATGGCCGGGTGGGACGGTGTCGAGCTGGCGCCGTGGTTCGAGGGCCTGACCGGCGCGCCGGTGTTCGTCGCCAACGACGCCGACGTCCTCGCCCGCTCCGAGCTGCTCGGCGGAGCCGGCGCGCTCCACGACGCCCTCGTGGTCAAGGCCTCCACGGGCCTCGGCCTCGGCATCGTCGCGGACGGCCACGTGCTGAGCGGCCACCTGGGCGCCGCCGGGGAGATCGGCCACACGGTCGTCGACGTGACCGACGGCCTGCCGTGCCGGTGCGGTGCGACGGGGTGCCTCGAGACCGTCGCCGGTGGCTGGGCGCTGGTGGCGCGGATGGCCGAGCTCCGGGCGACCCAGGGCCCCGAGGCCGTGCAGCCCGAGGTCGAGCACGTCCGCGACCTGGTGGCCCTGGCCCTCCAGGGCGATCCGGCCGCGCGCGGGCTGCTGCGGGACAGCGGACGGGCGCTCGGCGAGGTCCTCGCCGTCGCCATCAACCTGCTCAACCCGGCCGCGGTCGTCATCGGGGGCGACATGGCGGCGGCGTTCGACTTCTACGTCGCGGGCGTGCGCGAGAGCGTCTATCGCCGGGCCGCGCCGATCGCGACCCGCGACCTGCGCTTCCTCCCGGCCACCCACGGCGACCGGGCCGGCGTCGTCGGCTGCGGCGCCCTCGCGCTCGACCACGTCCTCGCACCGGGGGCGGTCGACCTCCGCCTGGCCGCCCGGTGACGGCCCCGCCGGCGGCTGGTGTTCCCTAGGGTCGGGTCCGTGGACGCGAACACCTGGCTCTGGATCCTGGCCGGCTTCCTCGCCGCCGTCTTCGCCGGCTCCGGCCTGCTCAAGCTCACCCGCAGCCCGGACGAGCTGGCGGCGGCGGGGCTGCGCTGGACGGCGTCGTACGCCGGCGGCCGGCTGCGCCTGGTCGGCGCGGCGGAGCTGTTCGGCGCCGCGCTGCTCGTCCTGCCGCCGCTGCTCGGCCTCGGCGTCGTGGTACCTCTCGCCGCCCTGCTCCTCGCGGCGCTGACCGCGCTCGAGCTGGTCGTGCACGTCCGCCGCCGCGAGCTGCTGCCCGACGCCCTGCGCACCCTCGCCCTCGTCGTCCTCTGCCTGCTGCTGGCGGCCTACCGGCTGGGTCCGGAGGCCTTCTGAGAGCCCGTCCCGGGCGGCGTCGAGCCGATTTCACGGTGCGTCGAGGGGTCGTGTACGGTTCTGCGTCGTTGCCCCTTTAGCTCAGTCGGCAGAGCGTCTCCATGGTAAGGAGAAGGTCTACGGTTCGATTCCGTAAAGGGGCTCTGGGAAGACGGGTTTCGTGTGGGCCGGTACTCTGGTCCGCGCCGTCATGCCCTCGCGGCGGGGTAGCTCAGGCGGTTAGAGCACACGACTCATAATCGTGGTGTCGCGGGTTCGAGTCCCGCTCCCGCTACCAGACCGACAGCGACACGAATCGACCGAAGGACTTCCCGTGGCCAGCAAGAGCTCCGACGTTCGCCCCAAGATCACGCTCGCGTGCACCGAGTGCAAGGAGCGGAACTACATCACCAAGAAGAACCGTCGGAACGACCCCGACCGGCTCGAGATGAAGAAGTTCTGCCCGCGGGACCGCAAGCACACGGTGCACCGCGAGACCCGCTGACGCCAGGCCGCGAGGCCCGCGCGACCGCACGCCTCCCGATCGACCCGGCCGAGCTCCTCGGCCGGGTCGATCGGCGTTTTCGCCCCCGGGCGGCGGGAACGCGCGCACCGGATAGGTTGACCGCATGCCCGTGGACCAGTCGCTCATCGGCCGGACGTTCCCGCCCACGCGACCCCACACGGTCACGGAGGAGGAGGTCCGGGAGTTCGCCGCCGCCACCGGGACGCCGTACGACGGCGGTGCCGTCCCGGCGACCTTCCCGATCGTGCTCGCGTTCGACGCGATGAACGCCTTCCTCGAGGCCGAGCGGGTCGACCTGTTCCGCATCGTGCACGGCGAGCAGCGGTTCAGCTACGAGCGCCCGGTGCGGTCGGGCGACGTGCTGACGGCCACGCTCACCGTGAGCAGCCTGCGGCAGATCGGCGGCGCCGACATCATCGGCACCACCAGCACCGTCGTCGACGAGGCGGGGGAGCTGGTCTGCACGACCACCGCGACCCTCGTCCACCGGGGGGCCGAGCAGTGAGCGCGGCGACCGAGCTCGAGACCCGGGCCTATCCGGTCACCCGCGCGGACCTGGTGCGCTACGCCCGTGCCAGCGGTGACCACAACCCGATCCACCAGGACGAGGAGGTAGCGCGCAGCGTCGGCCTGCCCGGCGTGATCGCCCACGGCATGTACACGATGGCGCTCGCGGCGCGCGCCGTGCAGAGCTGGTTCCCCGGCGCCGAGGTGCTGAGCATCGGCTGCAAGTTCACCAACCCCGTCGTCGTGCCGGCGGAGGGCGGCGTCGAGGTGGTCGTCGCCGGCGCGGCGACCGAGGAGGCCGACGGGCTGACGACGGTCAGGATGACCGTCACGTGCGGCGGTGTGAAGGTGCTCGGCATGCCCAAGGCGGTCGTCCGCGCGGCGGGCGGGACCGGTGCGGCCGGTGCCTGAGCGGCTCGCCGACCACACCACGCTGCGGCTCGGCGGCCCCGCCGAGCGGTGGGTGCGCGCCACGACCGAGGACGAGCTGGTCGCCGCGGTGTCGGAGGCCGACGCGGCCGGCCGTCCGGTGCTCGTGCTCGGCGGCGGCAGCAACCTGGTCGTCGCCGACGACGGGTTCCCCGGCACGGTCGTCGAGGTGGCGACCGGCGGCATCGTGCCGGACGTCGACGTCGACGGCGGTGACCCCGCGGCGGCGGCCTCCTGCGGTGGGGTGATGGTGACCGTCGCCGCGGGGGAGGCCTGGGACGACCTGGTCGCCCACGCGGTCGGACGCGGCTGGGCCGGGGTCGAGGCGCTCTCGGGGATCCCCGGCTCGGTCGGTGCGACGCCGGTGCAGAACGTCGGCGCCTACGGCCAGGAGGTCAGCCAGACGATCGCCTCGGTGCGGGTCTGGGACCGGGTGCTGCGCGGGGTGCGCACGTTCGCCAACGCCGACTGCCGCTTCGGCTACCGCACCTCTCGCTTCAAGGCGGATCCGGGCCGCCACGTGGTGCTGTCGGTGACGTTCCAGCTGCGGGTGGGGACGCTCGGCCAGCCGGTGGCGTACGCCGAGCTGGCCCGGGCCCTGGGCGTCGAGGTCGGGCAGCGGGCGGCTCTCGGCGACGTGCGGGAGGCGGTGCTCGGGCTCCGCCGGGGGAAGGGCATGGTGCTCGACGCGGCCGACCCGGACACGTGGAGCGCCGGGTCGTTCTTCACCAACCCCGTGGTCGATCCCGCGCTGGTGCCCGACGGCGCGCCGGCCTGGCCGCAGCCGGACGGGCAGGCGAAGACCAGCGCCGCGTGGCTCATCGAGCACGCCGGGTTCGGTCGCGGCCACGGGCCGGAGCGCGGCCACCTGCGCGTGTCGCTGTCGACCAAGCACACGCTCGCGCTCACCAACCGCGGCGGCGCCACCACCGCGGACCTCCTGGCCCTGGCCCGCGAGGTCCGCGACGGCGTGGACCGGCGCTTCGGCATCCGCCTGGTCAACGAGCCGGTCCTCGTCGGCTGCGAGCTGTAGCGCCCGCGTCCTCGAGCCCGCGGGCCAGCAGGCCGCGCCGGGCTCGGCGGCGCCTCAGCTGTTGTAGGACGGGTTCGCAGGGGTGTTGTTGCTGTCGAAGCCGCCGTTGACGGCGACCACGACGACCACGACGAGGGCGACCAGGGCGAGCACCAGGAGCACCGTGCCGATGATGCCGAGGATGAAGCCGGTCTTGGCCATGCCGCGGCCGGCGAGCCGCCCCCCGGACCGGTCGATGCGCTTCATCGAGACGCGCCCCAGGACCAGCGCCACCGGCGAGCCCAGCAGACCGATGCCGTAGCCGCAGGTCAGCACGAGCGAGAGGATCCCGGTGATCATGGCGGCCAGGGCCAGGCCGTCGCTCTGCTGCGGGTAGCCCCCTCCATAGGGGTAGCCGGGCTGCTGCTGCGGGTGGCCCCACTGCTGCGGCGGGGGCGGCGGGTAGCCGGACGGCTGGCCCGGCGGGGGGTACGACGGGGCGCCGTAGGGCTGGCTCGGCGGGGGGTACGACGGAGCGCCGTACGGCGGCTCCCCGTAGACCCCGTGCGCCCCGCCGGACGGCTGCCCGTGGGCCTCCTCGCCACCCGCGGGCGCGCCGTACGGGTTCCCGCCACCGGCCGGCGCCTGCCCGTAGGGAACGGTGTCGTCGCTCGGCGGCTGGTCCTGCTGGCCGGGGTCCTCGGAGCTCATGGGGCCATCCTGTCAGGCCCGGCCGGCTCGACGAGCCACGCGTCGATGTCGCCCAGGACCGCCGCCCTGACGTCACCGGGCGCCCGCGATGCACGCACCGACATCCGGGCCAGCTCGGCGAGCTGCGCGTCGTCGAGGTCGTGCGCGGCGCGCATGGTGGCGTACTGCCCGGCGAGGCGCGACCCGAAGAGCAGCGGGTCGTCGGCGCCGAGCGCCACGGTCGCGCCGGCCTCGAGCAGCGTCGGCAGCGGCACGGACGTCAGGTCGGAGTAGACACCGAGCGCGACGTTCGACACCGGGCACACCTCGAGCGCCACGCCCGACTCGACGACCCGCTCGAGCAGTGCGGGGTCCTCGGCGGCGCGGACGCCGTGCCCCAGCCGGTCGGCGTGCAACGCGTCCAGGCACAGCCGGACGTGCTCGGGTCCCCGCAGCTCCCCGCCGTGCGGCGCGAGCAGGAGCCCGGCCCGCTCGGCGATCCGGAACGCGGGGGCGAAGTCGGCGGTGCGGCCGCGGCGCTCGTCGTTGGAGAGCCCGAACCCGACCACGCCGCGACCGGCGTACTGCGCCGCCAGCCGGGCCAGCGTGCGGGCGTCGAGCGGGTGCCGCGTCCGGTTGGCCGCGACGACCACCGCGATGCCGAGGCCGGTGGTCGCGGACGCCTCCGCCACCGCGTCGAGCACCAGGTCGGTGAACGCCGTGATGCCGCCGAACCGGGCGGCGTAGCCGCTCGGGTCGACCTGGATCTCCAGCCAGCGGCCACCGTCGCGGACGTCGTCCTCGGCCGCCTCGCGCACCAGCCGTCGCACGTCGCCCTCGGTGCGGAGCACCGACCGGGCCACGTCGTAGAGCCGCTGGAACCGGAACCAGCCCTTCTCGTCGGCGGCCGACAGCTGCGGCGGCCACTCCGAGACGAGCTGCTCGGGCAGGTTGATGCCGTCCCGGCGGGCCAGCTCGAGCAGCGTCGAGTGCCGCATCGACCCGGTGAAGTGCAGGTGCAGGTGCGCCTTCGGGAGGCGGTGCAGGTCCCGGGTCCCGGCCCGGTCGTCGCGCTCGCCGCCCGACCAGCGAGACGTCAACTGAACAGCTTCTGCAGTCGCGACACGCCCTCGGCCAGGTCGTCGTCGCCGAGCGCGTACGACAGCCGCAGGTAGCCGGGGGAGCCGAACGCCTCGCCGGGGACCACGGCGACCTCGGCCCGGTCGAGGATGTACTCGGCCAGGTCCGCGGAGGTGTCGATCCGGCGGCCGTCGTGCTCCCGACCGAGCAGGCCCTTCACCTGCGGGTAGGCGTAGAACGCGCCGCCCGGAGTCGGGCAGACGACGCCGTCGATCTCGTTGAGCATCTCGACGATCCGGCGCCGGCGGCGGTCGAACGCCGCCTTCATCTCGTCGACGGCCGACAAGTCGCCCTCGAGCGCGGCGATCGCGGCCCGCTGGGAGACGTTGGCGACGTTGGACGTGGCGTGGGACTGCAGGTTGGTCGCGGCCTTCACCAGGTCGGCGGGTCCGATCATCCAGCCCACGCGCCAGCCGGTCATCGCATACGTCTTCGCGACGCCGTTGACGACCACGGTGTGGTCGGCGAGCTCGGGGCACAGCACCGGCAGCGAGCCGGTGTCGATGTCGTCGTAGACCAGGTGCTCGTAGATCTCGTCGGTCAGCACCCAGAGGTCCTGCTCCTCGACCCACGCGCCGACCGCGCGGATCTCGTCGGCGGTGTAGACGGCGCCGGTCGGGTTGGAGGGCGAGACGAACAGCAGCACCTTGGTGCGCTCGGTGCGCGCAGCCTCGAGCTGCTCGACGGTGACCTTGTAGCCCTGCGTCTCGTCGGCGAGGACCTCGACCGGCACGCCGCCGGCGAGCCGGATGGCCTCGGGGTACGTGGTCCAGTACGGCGCGGGCACGATCACCTCGTCGCCCGGGTCGAGCATCGCGGCGAACGCCTCGTAGATGGCCTGCTTGCCACCGTTGGTCACCAGCACCTCGGCCGGCTGGACCTGCAGGCCGCTGTCGCGGCGGGTCTTCTCCACGATCGCCCGCTTGAGCTCGGGGAGCCCGCCGGCGGGGGTGTAGCGGTGGTTGCGGGGGTCGCGGCACGCGTCCGCCGCCGCGTCGACGATGTAGCCCGGGGTGGGGAAGTCCG
>Ga0308173_10002213_pt1 | contig 10246 bp, 11 predicted proteins | sample PhyPR1_FD_203716 | JGI IMG/M metagenome (GOLD analysis project Ga0308173, IMG submission 203716) | Soil microbial communities from UC Gill Tract Community Farm, Albany, California, United States - DLSLS.P.R1 | ecosystem: Environmental > Terrestrial > Soil > Agricultural land | place: USA... | reverse complement strand
TTTCCTTCGTCGCATCGATGAACGTGCCCTTCCCTGTATTGCGGAACAGGCGGTTCTGGCCGACGCAGGTGATCAGCAGGTCGGGAAAGCCGTCGTTGTTGTAGTCGCCGACGGCGACACCCATGCCGTACATCTCGACGTCGAGGCCGGCGGCTCGCGTGACATCGGTAAAGGTTCCGTTCCGGTTGTTTCGGTATAGACGCAGCGTTGATCGCTGTCGCTTGTGACCGGGCCAGTCCATGCCGTTGACGAGCAGGATGTCCGGCCAGCCGTCGGCGTCGTAATCGACGAATGCGCACCCCGATCCGAGCGTTTCGGGGAGCAGTTTGCCGCCGTAGGCGCCACTGTTGTGCCGAAAGGCAATCCCGGCGGCCGCGGTGACGTCGGTCAGTTGGAAGCTGGGCGTGTCGGGTCCGGCTCCCGCCAGGCTGTCACGGGCCCGGCTCAAGCCCGGCACGACGGCCATCGCTGTCGTGGCGAGGAAATCGCGTCTGTTCACAGCGGGTTCACGAGACCGTTCTGCAGCGCGTAGACCACCAGCTCCGCCGTCTTGTGGAGCCCGAGCGCATTCATGATGTTGGCGCGATGGACGGCGATCGTGTTCGCGCTGACCTGGAGCGTCGCCGCGATCTGCCGGTTCGACAGCCCGTCGCAAATCAGTCGCAGCACCTCCAGCTCTCGCGGCGTCAAACGCGACCGCTGTCCTGGGAGCGGCGCCGCCGGGGTCAACGCCGGATCGAGCACCCTTTCCCCCGCAGCGACGCGGCGCACAGCGGATGCGAGGTCGAGATCGATCGCGTTCTTGAGCACGTAGCCGCGAGCGCCGGCCGCCATGGCCTGCTGGATGACGGTCTGCTCGCTGTGCATGCTGAGCATCAGCACCGCGATCAACGGTGCCTGCTCGAGTATCGCGCGCGTGGCCGCGAGGCCGCCGTCGCCCGGCATCGCCGCGTCCATCACCACGACGTGAGGCTGCACCGAAAGTGCGAGTCGCACGGCTTCCTCACCGTGGGCTGCTTCGCCCACCACCTCTATTTCCTCATCGTCTTCGAGCATGCGGCGGAAGCCCCGGCGAACGAGGTGGTGATCGTCGGCCAATAACACTTTGATCATTCGGGATTCGTGATTCGCGATGGACTGGTGAGTGGTGAGTCGGGATGCGTCGTCGGGACGCAGAGCCGCACGCGCGTGCCGCCCGCGGCGCGTGATTCAATGTCGAGCGTTCCGCCGACAAGAGCCGCGCGCTCGCGCATACCGGTGAGTCCCGTGGTCGGCCGACCCGGCTGGGCGGCCTCGCGCCTGGGGCGGGGCTCGCGAAGTGGACCTGTCGCCTCGGCCGATGCACGACCGGCGTCCTGGACGATCAACTCGAGCGACCGGTCATCGCAGGTGAGTCGGACGGTGGCTTCGGTCGCCCCGGAGTGACGGGCGACATTGGTCAGCGCCTCCTGCAGGACCCGATACACCTGGATGCTAACGGCGGGATCGATCGGCAGCGGCGTCCCGGACTGGCGATAGTCGACCGTCACTCCGAGCTGCCGTTCCGCCCCGGAGACGTACGACTCGATCGCGCTCTCCAGTCCCAGTTCCTCGAGCACGGAAGGATGCAGAGTCTGGGACAGCGCGCGGACGTGATCGAGGGCGGTCTGCGCGATTTCGTTGATTTCGCGCAGGTCCGTGCGCAGCGGCGCGCCTTCGGGGACCTGGCGCGCGGCGCGTGTCAGCATCGAACCCATGGCCGTCAGCAGCTGGCCGAACTCGTCGTGCAGCTCGCGCGAGATTTCCCGCAGCGTTGATTCGCGGGCGGTGATGAGCTGCCGGGCCAGATCGCGCCGCTCGTTCGAGAGGGCGTCGACCCGCGCGAACACCCGGCGGTTGGTGCGAATCAGGTACAAGCCGGTGACCGCGATCCCCAGGAGCGTGGCGGCCAGGAATAGGTAGACACGCTGCTGCACACGGTCATAAATGGCCTGGACCTCCCGCGCGGTGCGTTCTTCGGTCGCATTGTTCTGTATAAGCAGCCGGGCGACGGCGGTGCTGAGTGCCCCCTGACGGGCCTGCAACGACAGCTGTATCTGCGATCGTGCGTCTGAATCCTGCCCGCCCGCCGCGAGGGCAAAGATCCGATCCACGGCGTCCCAGAACTGTGCGACCGATCGTGAGAGATAGGTCGCCTCTTCCGGCGTGCGCCGGACAATGGCTACTTCCGACTGCCGCTTGAGCGCGGCATCGAGATCCACGCGAATCCTGTCGAATTGCGACGACCAGGCCCCCAGCGGATATCTCTCGTTCCGATCGAGCATGTCGCGCATCGCCAGCGCCAGCTGGTTCAGGTCGTCCTGGATCCGTAGCAGCTGCAGCGATTCCTGTCGGTTGCGATCCGCCAGGTTCGACTGCAGGGCGCGCAGGCCGGCAATCTGGCCGGTGATGTACCAGGCACACGCCACCACCACGGCGAGGGTGATCACCAGGCCCAGCAGCAGCGCGGAGGTCGGCGAGCGCGGAGCGCGAGAAGCCACGTGGGCCGATTATGACGAAGAATTCAGGAACTCTTCAGGGGCACTCTGTTTTCGCTTTCCGCTAGACTGGCGCCTCAAGGAGACCTCATGCGAAGACTGCTGATTCCATCCGCGGCTGTCCTGCTCGTCGCGACCAGCGCGATGTCGCTGGCCCAGTGCAGCAAGGCACCGGCCGCGCCTCCGGCGTCGGACTACGAATTGATCGGCACCGTGCACGACATCATGGAGGGAATCGTCGATCCCTCGTCGGACGTGCTCTTCGATGCGGTGGCGACGGATATCACCTCCGCCGGCGTGAACGAGAAGCGGCCGCAGACGGACGAGGAATGGAAGAGCGTCGAAAGCAACGCGCTGATGCTCGCCGAAGCTGCGAACCTGCTCAAGATGCCGGGCCGGATTGCCGCCAACCCTGGCGACAAGACGAAGTCGGAGGGGCCGGACGCGCCGGAGCTGACGCCGGCGGAAATCCAGGCCAAGATCGACGCCGACCGCGGCAAGTGGGTCAAGTACGCGACCAACCTGCAGGAACAAGCGCGCAAGACGCACGACGCAGCGAAGAAGCGCGACGCGGACGCCGTCTTTGCGCTCGGCGAAGACATCGACATGGCGTGCGAGGACTGCCACCTCGAATACTGGTATCCGAATGACACCGCGGCCAAGGCGTCGGCGCTGCAAGCCAAGGCCGATCGCGAGAAGGAACGGCAGCAGAAGGCCGCCGAGGCCGCGCAGAAGAAGTAGCCGGCAGGAGAAAGACGGGCCGGCGGCGTAGCGGTCCGGCAGACAAGGGGGCGCCATGACCCGGGGAATCGTGTCCGCAACATTCGTGCTTGCCGTCGCGCTGGTCGTGACGGGCACTCAGATTCACGGTGGCGCGCAGGCCGCTGCGGGGACGGGCACCATCAAGGGTCGGGTGAAGCTGACGGGCACGCCGCCGCCGAATCCGCCGATCCGGATGGGCGCCGACCCGCTCTGCGCCAAGGCCGCGCGCGAATCGGGCAAGCGGCCGATCCAGGAATTCGTGGTGGTCGATCCGACGGGTGGACTGGCCAATGCCTTCGTGGAGCTGCAGGGAACGTTTGCCAACGTCCCCGCCGCGCCAAAGGATCCGGTGGTCATCACGCAGCGCGGCTGCGTCTACTCACCGCGCGTCGTTGGCGTTCGTGTCGGCCAGGCGTTACGGCTGGTCAACTCCGACACGCTCGTGCACAACCTTCACGGCATCTCGACCAAGAACAACGGCTTCAACCAGACGCAGCCGCAGTCGGGCATGGTGAACAACTTCGTCATGAAGAGCGCGGAGACGATGCTGCACGTCACGTGCGATGTGCACTCGTGGATGAGCGCGTGGGTGGGCGTCGAACCGCACCCGTATTTCTCGGTGAGTGCCGCCGACGGCAGCTTCACAATCGCGAACGTTCCGGCGGGTCGCCGGACGATTCGTGCGTGGCAGGAGCGCTACGGCTGGATTAGCAGAATGATCGACGTCAAGCCGGGCGCGACCACCACGGTCGAACTGGCCTACACTGGCACTGAAAAGCCCGCCACCAAGGCAGGCGAGGTCGTGATCCCCGAGGGGATGCTGGCGCTCTTCTCGCGCGAGTAAAGACTGGCGGCCATCCGCAAGCCGCGACATAATTCCGACCGCTGATCCGCTCTATTTCCTGGAGGGCCTATGCGCCGCCGTGTCCTTGCTCTGACCGTCTTCGTGCTCTTCGGAGCCACTTCTTTCGCCGTCGCGCAGGCCCCGCCGGGGGCGGGTGGCCGGGCCGGCGGGCAGGCTGGCGCCGGTGCCCAGGGCGCCCGTGCCGGCGGTGGTCCCGCCCGTCGCCCGCCGCTGTTCTTCCGTGAGGAGTGGAAACAGAACGACAAGAGCGACGAACACCCGATTACCCAGGAATCCGTCGCGAATGCCAACCTCGAGCTCAAGCTGTACGGGCCGAACGCGAAAGAGATGGATATCACCGGCAAGGCGGGTGACGAGAACAACCCAATCCACGTCTGGACGGGCCTGTGCACCGGCGCCTGCGGCGTGCTCCTGCGCGACAAGACCAGCTTCGCGGACCTGACCGGCCTCGCGCGGATCCGCTGGAACACGAAGATGTCGGGCTATCACCAGATTCGCCCGGTGGTGAAGCTGGCGGACGGCACCATGTACGTGGGCGACCAGGCGGACGGCTCGACGCGCGACTGGATCGTCAGCGAAATCAGCTTTGCCGATCTGCGGTGGCTCAAGATGGACCCGATGAAAGCGGTCACCACCGGCAACCTCGTCGACAAAATCGACCTGAGCAAGGTTGACGAAGTCGGCTTCATCGACCTGATGCCGGGCAGCGGCCATGGCGCGGGCGGCTGGGTGGACGTCGCCGAGGTCGAGGTGTACGCCAACAAGGTCCCGCGCTGACGCGCGACGCGGGCGCGTTTACTTCGGCTTGAATTCGAGAGCCACGCCGTTGATGCAGTAACGCAGGCCGGTCGGCGGCGGTCCATCCGGGAAGACGTGCCCGAGATGACCGCCGCACTGGCTGCAATGCACTTCGGTGCGGACCATCCCGTAACCCGCATCCTTCGACTCGCCAATCGCGCCTGGCACTGGCGCGAAGAAACTGGGCCAACCGGTCCCGCTCTCGAATTTCCTGTCAGCCACGAACAGTTGCTGTCCGCATCCTGCGCACGCAAACGTGCCAGGGCGCTTCTCCTGGAGCAACGCGCACGATCCCGGCCGCTCTGTCTCATGCTCCCGCAGGACGGCGTATTGCTCCGGCGTCAGGATCTTCCGCCACTCTTCGTCAGTCTTATGGATGGGAAACGCCATTGGGCTGTGCCTCTCTTGGGACTCCGGCTCTCGACATAGTCTAATTGAGTACTTTTCGTCCGCCTGCTGCGGCCCTGGCCGCGAGGAGCTGTGTGATGCGACCTTCGACGCGATTTGCCCTTGGACTCTCTGCCGCCGTGCTGTTCGCGCCGTCGGTCCTCGACGCCCATTTCACGCTGATGGCGCCGGCCTCCTGGCTGGTGGAGAGCCGCCTCGGCGATCCGCAGAAAGCCGGCCCCTGCGGCGGGACCTCCGCTGACGCGGGGACGCCCACGAACGCGCTCGGCAAGGTGCAGGGCGGCTCGACGCTGCACGTCAAGGTGCAGGAAACAGTCTTTCATCCCGGCCACTACCGCATCGCCCTGGCGGTCAATTCACGCGCCGAGCTGCCGGCCGACCCCGACGTGACCACCCGCGACGGCGACCGCGGCCCGGTATCGGTGTCGGCAAAGATCCAGACGCCGGCGCAACCGCCGGTCATCGTGGACGGCCTGTGGGCGCACACAGATCGGGCTGCCATCGCCGGGCCGTTCGAGACCGACATCACGCTCCCGAACATCACCTGCGCGAAATGCACGCTGCAGGTTGTCCAGTTCATGGCCGAGCACGGCCGCAACGCCGACGGCGACTTCACCTACCACCACTGCGCGGACCTGAGCATCACCGCGGATCCATCCAAGCCGGTCGATACGCGCTGGACGGGACGACATTAGGACGTCGGTGGTGGGCGGTAGGTAGGCAGGTATTAGGTAGTTGGTCGTCGGTGGTGGTGATCAGTAAACATGCGTCTGCTTGCCCGATATCTCAAGGACTACAAAGGCCTGATCGCCCTGGCGCTGCTGCTGGCGGCGGTCAACCAGGTCTTCTCGCTGCTCGACCCGCTGATCTTCCGGCACGTCATCGACGAGTACGCCACCAAGTTCGAGCAGTACAGCACCGGTGAGTTCTTCCGCGGCGTCTCGCTCCTGCTGGGCGCCGCGGTCGGCGTCGCCTTCATTTCGCGCGTGGCGAAGAACTTCCAGGACTACTTCATCAACGTCATCACGCAGCAGCTCGGCGCGCGTATCTACGCCGACGGTATCGAGCATTCGCTCGATCTGCCGTACGCCGTCTTCGAGGATCAGCGCAGCGGCGAAACGCTGGGAATGCTGCAGAAGGTCCGCACCGATGTGGAGCGGCTCCTCACCGCCTCGATCAACATCCTGTTCACGTCGCTCGTCGGCATCATCTTCGTCGTCATTTACGCGTTCAGCGTCCACTGGCTGATCGCGCCGGCCTACTTCGCGACCGTGCCGCTGCTCGGGATCCTCAGCTCGGTCCTGAGCAGGAAGATCAAGACGATTCAGAAGGTGATCGTCGCCGAGACCACGGCGCTGGCGGGATCGACGACCGAGTCGCTGCGCAATATCGAGCTGGTCAAGAGCCTCGGGCTGGCGCCGCAGGAAATCGCGCGGCTCAACGCCACCACCGGCAAGATCCTCGACCTCGAGCTGAAGAAGGTCCGCTACATCCGGAGTCTCAGCTTCGTGCAGGGCACCACGGTGAACGCGCTGCGAACGAGCATCCTGTTCCTGATGCTGTACCTGATTTACACCCGCGAGATCACCGTCGGCCAGTTCTTCTCGCTGTTCATCTATTCGTTCTTCATCTTCGGTCCGCTGCAGGAGCTCGGCAACATCATCAACGTGTACCGCGAAGCCGAGGTCTCCCTCAAGAATTTTCAGGACATCCTCGACATGCCAGGGGAGCCGCGTCCGGCGCACCCGGTCGCGATGACCGACCTGCAGCGTCTCGAGTTCCGCGATGTCACGTTCAAGCACCAGTCCGCGTCCAGTCCGGCGTTGAACGGTATCTCGTTTGCCGCCGGCCGCGGTGACACGCTCGCCTTCGTCGGCCCCTCGGGCGCGGGCAAGACCACCCTGGTCAAACTGCTCGTCGGCCTCTACCCGCCGCAGATGGGCGAGATCCTCTACAACGGGCACGCGGCCTCGACGGTGGATCTGAATCAACTCCGTGAGCGGATCGGGTTCGTCACGCAGGACACCCAACTGTTCTCCGGCACGATTCGCGAGAACCTGCTGTTTGTGAATCCCACGGCCACTGATGCGGAATGCCTCGATGTGCTGCGCCAGGCGGCGTGCGACAGCCTGCTGGCCCGCGCCGACAAGGGTCTGGACACGGTCATCGGCGAGGGGGGCGTGAAGGTATCGGGCGGCGAAAAGCAACGCCTGTCGATCGCCCGCGCGCTGCTGCGACGGCCGCACCTGCTGGTGTTCGACGAAGCCACCTCGTCACTCGACTCGTTGACGGAAGAAGAAATTGGCGCCACGATCCGCGACGTCGCGGCACGTCAGGACGTCATCACCATCCTGATCGCGCACCGCCTCTCCACGATCATGCACGCAGATACGATCCACGTGCTCGAGCGTGGCCGCATCGTCGAATCAGGGACCCACGAAGAACTGATCGAGCAGAAGGGTCTGTACTACGCAATGTGGCGCCAGCAGATCGGCGAGCGCCGCAGCGAATCGACGCCCGCGACCGCGTTCGCGTCAGCGCGGCGCTGATTCACGATTCACGATTCACGATTCACGATTAGTGAGTCGGTTCAGTCCAGCCCAGCTCGCGATAGGTCTCCCAGATCTCATTCGCCCGGGCGAGCGCCGCATCGTCGGTCGAATGCCGCTCCGCGATGAGCATCTCGCGGCCGCGCTGGACGACCAGCTGCCACCGCTGGTCCCGCTCAGCCACAATGCAGGCCGCCTGGCGGCCCGACGGATCGCGCAATCGCCACACCGTCACCGCTAAGCTCACCCCCGCCCCTCCAGGTTTCCGCGTAGTGCCGTCAATTAATCGACTGCAACCACCGCGCCGGGCGCAGAACGACGATCGGTCGAGGTATCATCGCCGCCCATGAGGTCGGTCCGACTCAGCGTGCTCGCCGGCTCCGTGTTCGCGCTGTCAATCGCGGTGTCGGCCCAGGCACCGCCGCAGCCGCGCCGCGGTCCCACCGCGGACATGCAGATGGTCGCCGAGTCGCTGGGCGTGCAGTGCGAGTACTGCCATGCCGCCGGCGAGGTGACTGCGAGCGGCAAGCCGCGCCTCGAAGTCGCGCGCGAGATGATCGCCATGACAGCGGACCTCAACCTGCGCGTGCAGTTCGCCACCGCCAAGCCCCCGGCGGACGCGGTGCGCGTGGACTGCTCGACATGTCACCACGGCGTGCCGGTGCCGAAGCCGTTGCGCGACCTGATGCTCGACGCAGCCGTGCGCCAGGGCGCGGTCGCGGCCGTGAACCTCTATCGCGACTTGCGCACGAAGTACTTCGGGAGCCAGAGTTACGACTTCAGCGAGCAGTCGCTGCTCACCGTCGCTGACCGACTCGCTCAGTCGCGGCCGGATGCGGCCATTGCCCTGGCCGATCTCAACCTCGAGTTCTATCCGCGATCGTGGCGGAGCTACCTCGCGAGAGGGATCGCGCAGAGCCGGCGCCTCGATACCACGCCAGATGCCGTGGTCAGTTTCCGGAAGGCGCTGGAGCTGGATCCTGACAACGGCATCGTCCAGGGGTGGCTGGCGCAAACGGAACCTGTCGCCCGGCGCGTCCGCTAGACCGGAATCTACAAAGCGCGGCCGTGCGATCTCTGTCGGCGCGGAGCTTGCTCTGACGCTGGACAGTATGGACGAGAAGGCTCAGCGTCCCTCCGCAACGCTGTGGCGCATGCAGAGCGCGACACTCGACAACCAGGCGAGTTGCTCCGTCAGGGAAGATGACGCGGGCTACGACGTGCTCGTTGTGTTCACCAAGGGGCTCGGCGTCCCCGAACACTTCGATGACGTGACGGCGGCCATGCGGCACTCGATGGAGATCGCCGGCCGGCTGACCGCGCAGGGCTGGGTCGAGATCGATCTGCACGACTAGGGCGCGCCGCATCACTGAGCGTTCCCCCTCACGCGGTGACGGTCAGAACGGACTGCTGTCGCTGCTGGTCCCGCCTGCGGCGGGAATGTACGCCCGCAACACGTAGTCCATCACCATCCGATCGGCACTGAACCGCCAGCCGAGCGTACGGATCGCGCGTTTCATGCGGCCAATCCACTCGCGCGGCAATCCGTCCCGATCGCGGTCGTAATAGAGCGGGATGACCTGGTCGCGAAGCACGCGCACCAGCGAAGCCGCATCACGCCGATCGTGAACGTCGATCGAGGAGTGGGTCTCACCGAGGCCGATCGCGAAGCCGTTGAGCCCGTCGTAGGCTTCGGCCCACCAGCCATCGAGGACGGACAGATTCAGTCCGCCATTCAGCACCACCTTCTGCCCGCTGGTCCCGCATGCTTCCAGTGGACGACGTGGATTGTTCAACCAGACGTCCACACCCTGGACGAGGAAACGCCCGACGTTGATGTCGTAGTCCTCAATGAACACCAGCTTGCCGAGGAAGTCCGGGTGGCGCGCCAGCCTGGCGATCTCCTGCAGCACCGCCTTGCCCGGCCCATCCTGTGGATGCGCCTTGCCCGCGAAGACGATCTGCACGGGCATCTGCGGATGGTTGATGAGGGCCGTCAACAGCTCGAGATCGCGGAGCAGAAGGTTGGCGCGCTTGTAGGTGGCGAACCGCCGCGCGAAACCGATGGTGAGCGCATCGGGACTCAGGACGCGCTTCAACTGCGCGAACGCCTCGCCCGACTCGCCGCGCCGCTCGGCCTGCGCGACGACGCGCCGCCGCGTGAACTCGATCAGCTGGCCCTTGAGTGCCTGATGCGCTTCCCACAACTCGCCATCGTCCACCTTGTCGATGGTGTCCCAGAAACCCTCTTCGTGGCTCCGCTCTGCCCAGGCCACGCCGAGATGCCGCGCGTAGACCTGGCGCATCGGCTGCGCCAGCCAGCTCTGGACGTGGACGCCGTTTGTAAC
>Ga0308173_10002212_pt1 | contig 10246 bp, 10 predicted proteins | sample PhyPR1_FD_203716 | JGI IMG/M metagenome (GOLD analysis project Ga0308173, IMG submission 203716) | Soil microbial communities from UC Gill Tract Community Farm, Albany, California, United States - DLSLS.P.R1 | ecosystem: Environmental > Terrestrial > Soil > Agricultural land | place: USA... | reverse complement strand
GTGGCCCAGCGCGGTGACCACCGAGCCGCCCGTGACCACGCGGTAGAGGACGGCCGCGAAGGCGCACGCGGCGACGGTTCCCACGGCGTACTCGGCCGTGCTCATCCCGGACTCGGCGGAGGCCCGGAGCAGCGCCCACCGGCGACGGAGGCTGCGCGGCCACCGGCTGGGCAGCGCGGCCGGGAAGGGGCCAGCCGGGGACGACGTGGCCGGTTCGGCGGACGCGGCCTGCGGATCGGGCTGATCGGACGGGGTGACGGTCACGGTTCCTCCTCGTGGGCCCGCGGGTCGGGTCCGGAACCGACCCTTCCGACCGCGACCCCGCCGGCCCAGCCGTCGCCGGGATCTGTGGAGAACGCCGGGGGCTGTGGACGGTGCTCACCGGAAGACGTCCCCGGCGATGCCGAGCACCAGCGGAACGACGCCCAGGCAGACGAACGCAGGCAGGAAGCACAGGCCGAGGGGCGCCAGCACCCAGACGCCCGCGCGACGGACCGCCCCCTCCGTCCGGGCCCGCGTGCTGGTGCGCGACTCGGCGGCCAGCGCGCGCAGCGCTGCCGTCACGGTGGACCCCGACTCGCCGGCCCGGATCAGCACCCGGCCGAGCGGCGCCAGCTCCGGCGGTGCGGGCGCCCACGCCTGCCGGGGCTCGGCGCCCAGCCGGAGGAGGTCGGCCACCGCGCGGAGCTGATCCCCCACGGGGCCACCGACCGCCGCCCCCACCCCGGCGAGTGCCGCGCCGACCGGGAGACCGGCCGTCAGGCAGACGGCCAGCAGGTCGCAGGCACCCGGCAGGTCCCGGACGAGCGCCCGGCCGGTCACGAGTGCGAGCCGCCGGTCGGCCGCCTCCCGCCGGAGGGCTCGCTCGATCGCCGCCGCCACGCCGACCGCCGCGGTCAGACCGAGCGGGCCACGCCCGAGGACCGCCACCACCGCCAGGCCACCCGCGGCGGAGAACAGCCACCGCCGCGCCGGGGCGCCCGCCGGCCACCGCGGCGCGCCCCGGCCGGCGGCGCCGCGCAACGAGGCGACCGCCGGCAGCCGGTGCGCCGCCAGCCCTCCGGCACCGGGCCAGACCGCCAGCGCGACGGCCAGGAGGAGCAGAACCGCCATCGGCCGTCCGGCGCTCACGGCGCCGGGCCGCGACGGGTGGTCACCGGAGCGCCCGCCGCACGAGCCGGCCCGTCCAGGCGATCCCGGCGATCTCCAGCCCCACGCCCATGACGAGGAGCAGCTGCCCCGGCCCGGTGGCGGTGAGCACGTGCCACGGGTCGGCGCCGACCCCGCTGCCCATCGCCAGACCGAGCAGCGGCAACCCGGCCAACAGCGCCGCACTGGCCCGGGGCCCGGCGGTCGCCGCGCGGAGCTCCAGCACCTGCCGGCCGCGGGCACGCAGGTCGTCCTCCACGGCGGCGAGCACCGCGGCCAGCGAGCACCCGGTACGCCCGCTGAGCAGCACGGCCGCCGAGATGCGGGCCAGGCCCTCCCCGAACGCCCCGGACGCCGGCGTGGAGCGGTCGGGCACCCGGACGGCGAGAGCCAGCGCCCGGCCGCACCGCTCGTCGGTGCAGGCGGCGACGGCGGTCCTGGTCGCCTCCTCCACCGACCGGCCGCTGCGCAGCTCGGCACCGAGCGCGCCCAGCGCTTCGGTCAGGGCGGCGACGGCGGCGGCGGCACCGGCGGCCCGCCTGCGCGTGACCCAGGCGCGCACCGCCAGCCAGGCGCAGAGCCCCGACAGCACCGCGACGAGCGCGGTACTCAGGGCCGCCGCGGCCAGCGCCGCACCACTCCCGGCCAGCAGCGGCACCGGCAGCCGGCGCACCACCTCGGCCACCCGCGCGCGGCCGTCGTCGGCGCGCCCCGCCCCGAGACGAGCCCACTCGAGGCGGCGCGGCCCCGGCCAGAGCAGCACCGCCCCGGCCAGCAGCGCGACCGCACCGCTCATGACAGCTCCCGCGCGTCCAGCTCGAGCAGCTCGCCGAGCCGGCCGCCCGCACGGCACGGTCCACCGTCGGCCCGCCAGCCTGCCTCGACCACGACCAGATCGCCGGCTCGCCGGAGCACGCCGATCTCCTCGAGCCGCCGTCCCGCCGGCGTGCGCCGGAGGTGCAGCACCACGGCGACGGCCGCTGCCGCCTGGCTGTGGACGGCGTGCCGGCTCAGGCCGGCAGCGACCCCGAGCGCCTCCAGTCGTGCGGGCACCTCGGCCGGCCGGTTGGCGTGCAGGGTGCCGCATCCGCCGTCGTGGCCGGTGTTCAGCGCGGCCAGCAGGTCGGCCACCTCCGGCCCGCGCACCTCACCGACCACCAGCCGGTCGGGCCGCATGCGCAGGGCCTGACGGACCAGGTCACGCAGGCTCACCAGCCCGCCGCCCTCGACGTTGGGCGGGCGGGTGAGCAGCCGCACGACGTGCGGGTGCTGCGGGGTGAGCTCCGCGGCGTCCTCGCAGATCACCAGCCGTTCGTCGGGATCGACCGCACCCAGCAGCGCGGACAGCAGCGTGGTCTTGCCCGAACCGGTGCCGCCGGTGACCAGGAACGCCAGCCGCCGGGACAGCACCGCCCGGACCAGCCGCTCGCTCTCCCCCGGAAGAGCGCCCGCCGCGGAGAGCGCCCGCAGGTCCAGCGCGCGGCGGCGCAGCACTCGGAGCGAGAGGCAGGTTCCGCTGCCGGACACCGGCGGCAGCACCGCGTGCAGACGGGTGCCGTCGGGAAGGCCGACGTCGACCCACGGCGCGGCGTCGTCGAGGCGGCGCCCCGCGGCCGCGGCCAGCCGGACGGCGAGCCGGCGCACCGCGTCGTCGTCGAGGAAGCGCACCGCGCAGCGCTCCAGGCCGGCACCCCGGTCCAGCCACACCTGCTCCGGCCCGTTGACCAGGACGTCGGTGACCCCGGGCGACCGGAGGAGCGGTTCCAGCGGGCCCGCCCCGGCGAGCTCGTCGACGGCCTCGCGAACGGCGAGCAGCACGTCGTCGTCGCCGAGGAGCCCGCCTGCCTCCTCACGCACGAGCGCGGCCACCCCGGCCTGTGTCGGCATCCCCGCCTGCAGGGCGAGGCGGGCACGGACGCGGTCGAGCAGGGCCGGGGCGCTCACCGCCGGCTCCTCGACGGCAGTTCGGCCAGCAGCCGGCGCGCGACGACGCCGAGCGGCGAGCGGGCCGCCACCGCCGGCGGGTCGCCCCGCTCCCCGCGGGCCACGGCGCTGCGGTCGTTCGGGAGCTCGGCGACCACCGGCCGGCCCACGACCTCGGCCACCTCGGCGCCCGAGAGACCCCCGGGCACCGGGCGCACGACGAGCCGGGCCGCGGCCCACGGCGATCCGCCGCCGTCCGCCCCGGTGAGGGTCCGGGCCGCCGAGACCGCCCGCAGCCGGGCCGGCACTACGAGTGCGGCGAGGTCGGCCTCGCCGAGCACAGCCTCGGCCACCGGACCGGGGCCGGCCGGGCCCGGCCGCGGCAGATCGACCACGACCGGCCACCCACCCGCCCGCGCGGCCGAGACCACCGCGGTCAGCGCCTCCTCCGGCACCGGCAGGGGCGACCCCCGCGACGCCGCGAGCACGCACACCCCGGCGACGTCGGGCAGCGCCGCCATGAGGGCGTCGCCGGCCACCCGACCCCGCAGCTCGGCCAGCTGCGGCCAGCGCAGCCCGTCGTCGCGTTCCGCCCCGAGCACCAGGTCGAGACCGCCGCCCCATGGATCGGCGTCGATCAGCAGCACGCCGGGGCCACCGCGACCGGCGGTGAGGGCCAGCGCGGCGGCGAGCGTGCTGGCACCTGCGCCTCCGCAGCTACCGCCCACCGCCGCCAGCCAGCCGCGCTCGACCGGGGTGCGTACCGCCGCGGCGGCCCGGGCGAGCAGCCAGCCCTCGTCGGCGGGCAGCACCGCGACGCGCTCGGCCCCCAGTTCGACCGCGGTGGCCCACTCCGCCGCGGAGAGCTCGCCGGCGGCCACGACCACGACCCCCGGACGCCGGGGCAGGGCGCGCACGACCGCGGCCTCGAGCACGTCGGCTCCCACGAGGACCAGGGACGCCTCCCGGTGCGCCCGGCGGAGCGCCGCTCCCCCGGTGGCGAGCTCCGGCTCGGTGCCCGCAGCGGCGAGCAGGCGGAGGACGTCGTCGAGCAGACGCTCGTCGGCGCTGACGACCAGCGGCCGCGCCGGGGACCCCGCGGACGAGGTGGGCAGGGACGTCGAGAGGTAGGCGGACACGGGACGAGCCCACCCGAGGAGTGCCCGGAGTGGCACAGTTCGACGAAATCTGTGGATGACCCGTTGGGGTGTGGACGGCGCGCACACCCAACCCCGCCGATCCGATCCACTTACAGTCGTGAACCGTGACCCGCGCAGCGGCGTTCTTCGACCTCGACAAGACGGTCATCGCCAAGTCCAGCGCGCTGGCCTTCGGCCGGCCGTTCTTCCAGGGTGGGCTGATCAATCGCCGCGCCGTCCTGAAGTCGGCCTACGCGCAGTTCGTCTTCTCCCTCGCCGGTGCCGACGCCCAGCAGATGGACCGCCTCCGGGCGCAGCTCACCGCGATGGTCACGGGGTGGGACGTCGCCACCGTGCACGAGATCGTCCGCGAGACGCTGCACGAGATCGTCGAACCCCTCGTCTACGCCGAGGCGGCGGACCTGATCGAGGCGCACCGGGCCGCCGGCCGGGAGATCGTGATCGTCTCGAGCAGCGGCGCGGAGATGGTCGAGCCGATCGGCGAGCTGCTCGGCGCCGACCGGGTGGTGGCCACGCGCATGGTCACGCTGAACGGCCGGTACACCGGCGAGATCGAGTTCTACGCGTACAACGAGCACAAGGCCGAGGCCATGCGGGCCGTCGCCGCCGAGGGCGGCTACGACCTCGCCGACTGCTACGCCTACAGCGACTCGATCACCGACCTCCCGATGCTGTCGGCCGTCGGCCACCCGACCGTGGTCAATCCCGACCGCGGCCTGCGCAAGGCCGCCCTGGAACGCGGCTGGCCCGTGCTCCAGTTCAGCCGGCCGGTCACCATCCGGTCCCGGTTCTCCACGCCGTCGGCGCCGGTGGTCACGGGTGCCGCCATGGGCGTGGGTGCCGCCGTCGTCGGCCTCGCCTGGTACGCCCGGCACCGCGCGACGCGGGCCGGCCTGCCGGCCGAGCTCGGCCCGCTTCCCGGCCGCCGCAGGCGCCGCGGGGCCTGACCTCCCCCGCGGAGTTCCGCGGGAGGGGACGGCGGCGAGGCACCGGCCGTCGCGCGGCCGGGTGGTTCATCCTGCGGTCGTGTTTGCCGTGGTGGTCGCGTGGCTGGCCCTCGTGGCGGTCACGGTCGCCGCGGTCCTCTTCGGGCAGACCGCACGCGCCGGTCGCCGGGGCCGCCGCTCCGGCCGCCGCCGGCTCGGCCTGCTCCTGTCGCTGTCCGGCCCCTGGCTGGTGCTGCTCGCCGCCGTCGGCGCGGGCGCCCTCACCGGCCGCTGGCTGGCCGCCGCGGCCGGCGGTGTGGTGGCGGTGGTCGTGGTGGCGCTGCTCGGTCTGGTCCTGGCACCGCACTGACGCGCCGGCGCGCGCACGGGCGTCAGACGCCGAGCCGCTCCCGCACGCCGTCGACGAGGGTCTGCATCCCCGAGACCGGGGAGAACGCCCGCGCGGCGGCGGTCAGCTCGTCGTTCTCCGCCGAGGTCAGGGAGATCTCCGAGGCGGCCGCGTTGAACTCGAGCTGCTCGACGCTCGAGGCACCGGGGATCACCACCACCCGCGGCAGGTCGACCAGCCAGGCGAGCGCGATCTGGGCGGGCTTGGCCTGGTGCGCGGCCGCGACGTCGCGCAGCAGGTCGAGCAGCGGCGCGACCCGGCGCAGGTTCTCGGTACCGAACAGCGGATTGACCGCCCGGACGCCACCCGGCCGGTGCTCGGCGTCGTACCGCCCGCCGAGCAGCCCCTGGGCCAGCGGGCTGTAGGCGATGACCAGCCGGTTCTCGCGCTCGGCGAAGGGCACCAGGTCCTCCAGCGGCGCGGCGTGGGCAAGGGAGAACTGCACCTGATTGCTGACGACGGGCCGGCCGAGCGCGGTGTCGGCCTTCCGCCAGCGCGCGAGCGAGTAGTTGGAGACCCCGGCCGCACCGATCCGGCCCTCGTCGAGCAGCTGCCGCAGCCCGGGCATGATCACCGAGTCCGGCACGACCGGATTGGGCTGGTGCACCTGGTACAGCGGAATGCGGTCCAGGCCGAGCCGGGCCGCGCTGTGCGCCCACCGCTGCCGCACGATCGGCGGGAACGGCGCCACGGGGAAGACCTTGCTGGCCACCACGACCTCGCCGCGCTCGTGCCCGAGCGCCTCACCGAGGATCCGCTCGCTGCGCCCGAAGCCGTAGATCTCGGCGGTGTCGAACAGCGTGATGCCGAGCTCGCGGGCCCGCCGGACGATGTCGCGCGCGGCCCGGTCGGCGTACGCGCTGCCGTAGCCCCACTCCCGCGAGCCGAACTGCCAGGTGCCCAGCCCGATCCGGCTGACGGGACCGAGCCCGTCGACGTCCAGATACCTCACGACGTCCAGTGTTCGCCGAACGGCTGCGACGCGCAGGTCAGCCGCGGAGCAGGCTCTCGCAGATGGCCAGACCCTCCAGTGCGCCGTGCTCGGTGGCCCGGCAGCAGTGCACCAGCCAGGCCGCGACGCCGTCGGGGTCGCCCGACCGGTAGCCGCCCAGCGCCGCGTCGTAGGCCTCCCGCCCCAGCTCGACGAAGCCCACCTCGGGCACCGACACGGCCTTCGGGTCCAGCCCGCGGGTGATCCCGGTGAGCCGGCCGGCGGCGCGGGCCACCACGCCGTCGGCACTCCCGAACGGGGCCAGCGCGGCGATCTCGCCGTGCACGAGCGCGGCCACGAGCACGGCCGGCACCGTCGTCGTCCCCGTGACCAGGGAGAACAGGCCGGACAGCCGCGGGCCGGCGTGCGGGGCCGGGCGGCCGAGCTCGGCCGGCCCGGTCAGGTCCGCGGCGGCCAGGACGTGCAGCCGGGCGAGCACCTGGCCGGGGGCGCGCGGCCAGGTCTCGACCATCGCGCCGAGCGCGGCGGAGACGCGCAGCGCGCCCTGCACCAGCGGGTCCTCGACCCCGCCGGCGCGCAGGTCGGCCAACGGGACATCGACCCCCTCGAGCGCCGCCGATGCCCGCGCCCCGCGCAACGCCGACTCCGAGCTCACACCTGCCGACTCCCGGCGCAGCACCTTGTGCCGGAGCAGCCGGTCGATGCCGGCGCGGGCGCCGTCGGCCGCATCCCGGACACCGGGCAGGTCGAGCAGCGGGGCCAGCGGGTCGGGCGCGCCGGGACGGACAGCGGGCCGGGTGGCGCCGGGGCGGACGGGGATGGTCACGGGGACGACGGTACGAGGCGCCTCCGCACCGGGTTCACGCCGGCATCACGGTGCGCCGAGCGCGTCCGCCATGCGGTGGTGGGTGGCCGCCTCGTCGCCCCGGCTCTGCCGCTCCAGGGTGCGGGCGAGCGCCCGCCGGGCCCAGCCGCTGGCCGGCGCCAGGTCGACCAGCCGGGTCAGCGCCTCCTCGGCGCGCGCGAGCTGGGCGGAACCGAAGTAGGCCCGCGCCAGCAGTTCCAGCGCCGCCTCGTTCGCCGGCTCCCCCTCGACCACCGGCACGAGGATGCGGGCGGCCTCGGTGGGCTGCCCCATCGCGAGGAAGAGGTCGGCCCGCAGGTACTCCGAGTGCAGATCGATGTTCAGCGGCTGGGTCATGCCCGCACCAACCGCGGCGGCGTCCCGCCGCTTCCCGCACAGGTCGTGACACTGAGTGCCACATGCCGCATCATGGCCGGATGGCGAGCACCAGGGACTGGTTCGAGACCGTCGCGGAGGCCCAGCAGCGGGCCAGGAAGCGGCTTCCCCGCTCGGTGTACATGGCGCTGGTGGCCGGCACCGAGAAGGGACTGACCAGCAGCGACAACGAGGCGGCCTTCGACGAGCTCGGCTTCCGGCCGCACGTCGCCGACCTGCCCGCGAAGCGCGAACTGGCGACGACGGTCATGGGCCAGGACGTCTCCTTCCCGGTGCTGATCTCTCCCACCGGCGTGCAGGCGGTGCACCCCGACGGCGAGGTCGCCGTCGCCCGCGCCGCGGCCGCCGAGGACACCGCGATGGGCCTGAGCTCGTTCGCGAGCAAGCCCGTCGAGGAGGTCGCCGCCGCGAACTCCAAGCTGTTCTTCCAGATGTACTGGGTCGGCGACCGCGAGCGGATCCTCGCCCGGGCCGAGCGCGCCCGCGCCGCCGGCGCCAAGGGCCTGATCGTCACGCTGGACTGGTCGTTCGCCACCCGCCGCGACTGGGGCAGCCCGCCGATCCCCGAGAAGATCGACGTCAGGAGCGCCCTGAAGTTCGCCCCCGAGGTGCTGCGCCGCCCCCGCTGGCTGGCGGAGTACCTGCGCCGCGGCGAGATCCCCGACCTCTCCGTGCCGAACCTGGCCCTCACCGGCGAGCAGCCGCCCACTTTCTTCGGCGCCTACGGCGAGTGGATGGGCACGGCGCTGCCCCGCTGGGAGGACGTCGCCTGGCTGCGCGAGCAGTGGGGCGGCCCGTTCATGGTCAAGGGCATCACCCGGCCCGACGACGCCCGGCGCGCGGTCGACGCCGGCGCCTCGGCGATCTCGGTGTCCACCCACGGCGGCAACAACCTCGACAGCACGCCGGGCTCGATCCGCTCCCTGCCGGCGGTCGCCGACGCGGTCGGTGACCAGATCGAGGTGCTGCTCGACGGGGGCATCCGCCGCGGCAGCGACGTCGTCAAGGCCATCGCCCTGGGCGCGAAGGCCGTGATGATCGGCCGGGCCTACCTGTGGGGCATGGGGGCCGGCGGTGAGCGCGGCGTCCGGAACGTCCTGTCCATCCTCAGGTCGGGCATGGACGAGGCGCTCCTGGGGCTGGGCAGATCCTCGGTGCACGACCTGACCCGCGACGACGTCCTCGTGCCGCCGGGCTTCACCCGCGACTGGAGCTGACCGCGACCCGCCGACCAGGGGGAATCAACCCGCCGTCCCGGCGCTTGACCCCTGTCGTGGCCCCCTCCGGACCGTCCCGGTCGACCGCCTTCTGGTCCGTCGCCGTCCTCCTGGTCCTCGTGCTCGCCGCGTCGGGGGTCCCGTCGCCGCTGTACCGCGTGTACCAGGACCGGTTCGGCTTCAGCTCCGGCGTGCTGACCCTCGTGTTCGCCGTCTACGCCTTCGCGCTGCTGATGGCGCTGCTCGTGGTCGGCGCGCTGTCCGACCACGTCGGACGGCGCCCGGTGCTGGCCGGCGGCCTCGTGCTGGAGGCCGGCGCCATGATGCTGTTCCTGCTGGCCGGCGACGTGGGCTGGCTGATGGCTGCGCGCGTCGTGCAGGGCCTGGCGACCGGCGCGATGACCGGTGCACTGGGCGCCGCCCTGCTCGACTTCCAGCGCAGCGACCGCCCGCTGGGACCGCTGGTCAACAGCGCCTCCCCCGGCCTCGGGCTCTCCCTCGGCGCGGTCGGGGCGGGCGTGCTCGTCGAGTTCGTCCCGGCGCCGACCGACTGGGTGTTCGGCGTGCTGACCGCGGTCTTCCTGCTCGCCGCGGTGGCCGTGCTGCGGCTGCCGGAGTCCTCGCCCCGGCTGCCCGGCGCGCTCGCCTCGCTGCGCCCCAACGTCCACGTGCCGCCGGCCCAGCGCGGCGCCTTCCTCGCGGTCCTGCCCTGCCTGGCGGCCACCTGGGCGCTCGGCGGGCTCTACGCCTCGCTCGGCCCGTCGCTGGTGGCCGGCGTCTTCGGCGTGAACGACCACCTGGTCGGCAGCCTGCTCATCCTCGCCCTCAACGGCACCGGCCTGGCCGGCTCGCTGCTCATGCGCGGCCTGCGGCCCGAGCGCGGGATGATCGTGGGCGCCCTGATCTTCTCCGTCGGCGTCGCCGGCACCGTGGGCGCGCTGCTCGCCGGATCGCTGCCGCTGTTCTTCGTCGCCGCCGTCGTCTCCGGGTTCGGGTTCGGCGCGGCGTTCCTCGGCGCCATGGCGACGGTGACCCGCGGGGTCGCACCCGGCGAGCGGGCCGGCCTGCTCTCCAGCGTCTTCGTGGTCAGCTACCTGATGTTCAGCGTTCCGGCGATCGCGGCCGGGATCGCCGTCGGCTCGGTGGGCCTGGCGAGGACGGCGGAGATCTACGGCGCCGCCGTCATCGTGCTCGCGCTGTCGGCCGCCGCCGCCCTGCTGCTGCGCCGCAGCGCGCCCGCCCAGGCCCGCCCCGAGAGCAGCAACGCCGA
>Ga0308173_10002211_pt1 | contig 10247 bp, 8 predicted proteins | sample PhyPR1_FD_203716 | JGI IMG/M metagenome (GOLD analysis project Ga0308173, IMG submission 203716) | Soil microbial communities from UC Gill Tract Community Farm, Albany, California, United States - DLSLS.P.R1 | ecosystem: Environmental > Terrestrial > Soil > Agricultural land | place: USA... | reverse complement strand
ACCTGCGTGTTAGCTGCCGGCCAGTAGCGGGCCATCTGAGTGCCCACTGCGTTCAGCCTGTCAGCAGGAATGACGTTGCCCTGGAACGGCAGACCCGTGAGCGGATCCTTGATGACCTGCAGTGCGCCGTTGCGCGTGGTCTGCGAGAAGTCGCCGCGCAGTTCGGCCGCGGTCGGCACGAGGTAGGAGTTCTGCTGCGGCTGGTCGTCGCTGTAAGCCTCGCCCGCGACCCAGAAGAAGGTCTTGTTCTTGATGATGGGACCGCCACCGCCGCCGCCGCCGTTCCTCCACTTCTCGCGCAGGTTCGGCAGACCCTGCAGCGAGGGGATCAGCAGCTGCTGCGCCCAGCTCTCGGGACGAAGCACCGTGTAGGCCGATCCGCGCCAGTCGTTGGAGCCCGACTTGGCGGTCATGTTCATGACGCCGCCGCCGGTGCGTCCCATTTCTGCGTCGTAGGTGTGGACCTGCACCTTCATCTCGCCCACCGCTTCCATCGTCGGGTTCGTTGAGGCGCGGTTACGAAGGTCGGTGACCGGGAAGCCTTCGACGAGGAAGTTGTTGGACCGCACGGCGCCGCCGCCCATCGAGAGGCCGGAGTTGCCCTGCTGGTCCTGCATGCGGTTCCAGTGCGCGTTCTCGGTCGCCTGCACCGTCGGTTCGAGCGTGGCCATGAGGAACACGCTGCGGCCCGCGGTCGGGATCGACTCGAGCGTCTTCTGATCGACGACGCCGCCGGTGGAGGCGTTCGTCGTCTCGATCAGCGGCGCGTCCGCCGTGACGGTGATCGTCTCCTCGAGGGAGCCGACTTCGAGCGTGATATCAAGGCCGACGTTCGCCTGCGTGTTGACGCGAATGCCCTTCCGCTCGAAGGTGCGGAACCCGGGGACCGCGACCTTGATGCTGTAGGCCGCCGGTTCGAGCGCCGGGAATGAATATTCGCCAGACTCGTTGCTGACCGTTTCGCGCGAGGTGCCGTTCGCTTCGTTCAAGGCGGTGACCGTCGCCCCGGGGATGACCCCCTGGGCGTCTTTCACCGTGCCGCGCAGGTTGCCAGTCGATGACTGGGCGCCCAACCCGGCAGCCGAAATGATGACGAGCACGGCGGCGAGCGCCATGGCCGTCATCGAGGAGAGGAAACTCCGCATCTTGGATCCTCCTGTTACACAGGTCTGAAGACTTCGCCGGCTCTCTTCCGGCCGAAGCATGTGCCAAACATCCGTCACCACGCCGATGCCGACACGCTGTCGAGTCGACTGAAGCACCCTCCCGACGGGGCGGGAAATTGCCGTTCCATTCCCGCCGAACTTCCTGCTGTAGCGGCAGATAGCTGATGTCCGGGGCCCCATCCACATACACGTCGCCCCGCGATATCGGGAGAAAACTAGCGAGGAGAATATCTGACGCCCCAAAACCCGGCAGGCTCAATGTCGTGGCAAGTTGTGGCGAACCTTCGGCGGCGTCTCAGCGAAACCAAATTATTGGTTTGGTCGTAGATGACTGTTCGCCAGGCGTACAAAACTGACCGAAGTCAACTCATCGTGCTTGGGTCAGCGTCAGCGAGTAACCGTTGCCATGCACGGTGTGAATATGCCGGGGATTATGCGGATCGGTTTCGAGTTTCCGTCGCAGGCGGCGAATCGCGTAATCGACGGCGCGGGTGGCCGGCTCCTCGGGGAATCCCCAGATTTCGCGTAGGAGCTCATCACGCTGCACGATGCGCCCCTCGCGCTCCGCGAGGTAGCCCAGCAGGTCGAACTCCCGGCGCGACAGCCGCAGGTCGAGGCCGCCGCGCGTCGCGGTAAACGCGACGAAATCGATGATGGCGTCACCGATGCTGATACGCGTCGCGCTGCGCCGCGCGCGCCGCAGCACCGCGCGGATGCGCGCCTGGAGCTCCTCGAAGTCGAAGGGTTTGGTGATGTAGTCGTCCGCGCCGAGCTCGAGTCCTCTGACCTTGTCGACCTTCTGATCGCGCGCCGTGAGCATGATCACCGGCGTGCGCCCTCCCTGCCGGATGAGCCCGCACAGGTTGAACCCGTCGCGTCCCGGCAGCATCAGATCGAGGAGCACGAGATCGGGGCTCGTCGATCGGACCTTGTTCAGGACTTCGGCCCCGTCATCGACCCAGTCGACATCGAACCCGGAAAACGACAGGTTGTCGGACAGCACGCGCGCGAGCGCACGGTCGTCCTCGACGATGAGGATGCGTTGCTTGTTCATGAATGCGATTCGACCAGGGGCAGCGACACCAGCACGGTCGTTCCCCGCCCCACCACGCTGGCCATGTCGACGCGGCCGCCGTGGTCGTCCACGATGCGGCGCACGATGGCCAGGCCAAGTCCCGTGCCGCGCTGCCGCGTGCCTTTCCGACGATAGAACTTCTCGAAGACGCGCGGCAAGTCAGCTGGTGGAATGCCCTCGCCGTGGTCGGCCACCTCGACGCGGACCTTCGACGATTCCGCGGTCACCGCGATGCCGAGCCACTTGCCGGCGCCGGCGTGGGTGATCGCGTTCTCGAGGAGATTGTCGAACACATGCAGCAGCATCAGGTGATCGCCGTTGACCATGGCCGGATCCGGCGGCGTCTGCAGTTGCACCTCGATCCCCTGCGCCCTGGCCCGCGGCTGAAAACGCTGAATCGACTCCTGCACGAGCTCCACCACGTCCACCGGTTCGAGATCGTAGGGTGACGCCAGATCGTTGATGCGGGCGTAACAGAGCACGTTGTCGATGAGGCGCGTGAGGTGCTGTGCCTCGACATTGATCATGCGGCCGTACTCCCCGACCGCATCAGCCTTGTCGAACCGCCGGTTCGCCAGCGTATCGCTCGCCAGCTTGATGAGCGACAGCGGCGTCTTCATCTCGTGGCTCACCGCGGAGACGAACTCGGCCTGCACGGCCGCGAGATCGGCTGCCGCCCGCGCGCCCCTGACCGTGAAGCCGAGGCCGACGATCGTCGCAAGGCCGCCCAGGCCGAGCAGGACCAGCGTTCGCACCGAGCCCTGGCTGGCCGCTGCGAGGCTCGCCTCGTTGCCGACACCGACGCGTGCAGTCCACGGCAGCGGCCGGTCGCGCCGCGGCAACTCAGCCACCAGCGCCTGGTCCGCGAAAGCGAATCCGAACGAGCGCGTGTGCTGCAGCGTGCCGGTCGAGGGCGGGCCGACCACGGCAACCGGCCGGGATTCGGCGTCGCGTATTTCGATGCTCAGCGTCGGGTCGCCGATGATGCCCTGGACCTGGCGCAGAAAATCTCCGAAGTAGTGCTGCTGCACCCAGTCCAGATCGACGAGGAAGCCCACGATCGCCGACAGGCGGGTATCGCTGCCCTCGCCTTCGTAGAGCAGCTGCGAGACCGCCTGGTAGCGGACGCCGTCGATGGTGGCCGCGTCCACCCCGAAGCGGAGACCCTCGGCCGCGTCCGCGCGAGCGCTCGAGACGACCCCATTGAGCGGCGCCGGATCGCGCCTGAACACGACGGGGAACGGATCCTCCGGCGGCGGGGCGGTATCCCAGCGCGGTTTGCGGTCGGCGCGGTTGAAGACGTAGGTCGCGCCGTCCGGTCCGCCTCGTTCGGTCCAGACGTAGAAGGATTCGAGATATGGGAATCGAGCGAAGCCGCGGGCGAACCGGTCGGCCAGCTCGTACGGCGGGCTGTTGACGAGCGCCTCGTTGAAGGGCACGAGCACCGAGATCTGTCCGCCCTTCATGTCGCGCTCGAGCGCGACGGTCAGCAGCGCCGCCACCTCGTTCGCGCGTGTCTCCGATGCGGCGCGCGTGCTGCGCTGCCACTCCCTCGTGGCACGCAGCCCGAGCCAGAACGTGAAACTGGTGGCGAGTGCGAGCCCCGCGGCGAAGAGCAGCACGCCCCGTGCGTTCGGACGGACGGAGTCAAACCACATTCAGCGGCCCTTGCCGGCTTCGGGCTTCGGGCCCTGGGCTTCGGGCCGCGTCGGCCGCGTGATCACCGTCGGCTGGGTGATCACTTGAGGATTTCCCGTTCGCGGTAGTAGCGAGCGGCGCCCGGGTGCAGCGGGATGGAGGCCGTCGGCCCGCGTTCCGGATCGATCGCGCTCGCGGCCTCGTGGGCCTGCTCGAGTTCAGGAACGGAGTCGAACAGGGCCTGCGTCAGATCGTGCACCAGCGCCTCCGGCAAATCCTGCCTGCAGAGCAGGAGCACATCCATGCCGACCGTCGGCACGTCGTTCTGCTGGTTCCGGTACGTGCCGCGCGGAATGACGGTCGATTTCAGGAAATGATGGCGCTCCTGGATGGCGCCCAGCCGGCTGCGATCGATCGGCAGCACGCGGACGTCCACGTCCTTGCTGATGTTCTCGATCACCGGGTGCTTGAACGCCGAATAGAAGAAGCGCGCATCGAGATCGCCCGCCCTGAACCGCTCGAGCGTGTCGTTCCCGCCATAGGTCGGCGTGATGGCTTCATAGCCGAACCCGTAGCTCTCCAGGATGATGCGCGCGGCCCGATCCACCGAGCCGCCACGTCCCCCGACGTCGACGCGCCGCCCTTTCAGCTGATCGATGCGCGTGATGCCGGTAGAGGCCGGCACCGCCACCTGGACGGCGATCGAGAACATCACGCCGATCGCGCGCAGCCTCTGGTGCGGCCGAGCGCCGCCCTGCGTGCCTCGACTGTAGGCGAGATACGCCGTCTCGGCGTCCTCGAGGGCCAGATCGACGCGGCCGGCCTCGATCGCATCCACCTGCGACTCGAGGCTCCTGGCCATCACCGCCTGCGCGGTGACCGTCGGCACGCGCCGGTTGTACTCGGCCACGAGTGCCCGCCCGATGATCTCCCAGGCGTTCCCGGCAAAGGGAATCGACAGCACGACCGTCGCCGGCGGCTGCTTCGCGGCCGAACTCGTGCACGCCGCGGCGAGCGCCGTGGCAAGGCCGCACAAAGCCAGCCGCCGCGCGCGCGCGGAAATGGTGCGCATAGGGCAAGGATAACTCGCCCCAAGGCTGCCGTGAGGGAGCAGGAGCAGTGGCGGAAGAGTTTCCTTCCGCCACTGCTGGCGGGCGCGCTACGGTCGCATCACGACCTTCATGCAGTCGTCCTGCTTCTGGGCGAACATCTTGTAGGCACCAGGCGCATCCGACAGGTTGACGCGGTGCGTGATGACGAAGCTCGGATCGATTTCGCCGTTCTGGATGCGGCGCAGCAATGGACGCATGTAGCGCTGCACGTGGGTCTGTCCCGACTTGATCGTCAACGAGCGGTTGACGATCGCGCCCATCGGAAACTTGTCGATGAACCCGCCGTAGACGCCGGCCACTGACACCGTGCCGCCGCTGCGGCACGCCAGGATCGCCTGTCGCAGCGCGACCGGCCGGTCGGTCTCCAGCATCATCACGGTCTTCATCTTGTCGTAGGCGCCGTGGATGCCCGGCGCGTGCCCTTCGAGGCCGACCGCATCGATGCAGTGGTCGGGACCGCGGCCACCGGTCATCTCCTCGAGCGCCTCGAAGATGTCGCACTCTTCGTAGTTGATCGTCTCCGCGCCGCCACGCTCACGCGCCATGCGCAGGCGGTACGGAAAGCGATCGATCGCGATCACGCGTTCTGCCCCGAGCATGTAGGCGCTCTTGATCGCGAACTGCCCCACCGGCCCGCAGCCAAACACCGCAATCGTGTCCCCCGGCTGGATGCCGCAGGCCTCGGCCGCCATGTACCCGGTCGGGAAGATGTCCGAAAGGAAGAGCACCTGTTCGTCGTCGAGCTCCTCAGGCACCTTGAGGGGGTTCACGTCCGCGAACGGAACCCGGGCGTATTCCGCCTGCCCCCCGGCGTAGCCGCCGAGCATGTGCGAGTAGCCGAAGATGCCGCAGGGCGAGTAGCCCCACAGTTTCTCGGCCATCCAGGCATTGGGATTCGAGTTCTCACAGAGCGAATACATCTCGCGATCGCACTGCGAACAGTGTCCACAGGCGATCGGGAACGGCACGACCACGCGATCGCCAACCCGGAGGTTCTGCACGCTCTTGCCGACCTCGACGACTTCTCCCATGAACTCATGGCCCATCACGTCGCCGCGCTTCATCGTCGGGATGAAGCCGTTGTACAAGTGCAGGTCCGATCCGCAGATGGCCGTGCTCGTGATCTTGACGATGGCGTCGCTGGCGTTGAGGAGCTTGGGATCGGGAACCCGCTCCACTTCGATGTTGCGCGAACCCATCCAGCAGGTCGCTCTCATTCGCTCACCCCCGCGTAGTCGCGGATCTGCTCCGCGCGTTTCGCGGGCTGCGCGGCCCGCCACAGTCCGGGTCCATCCGACAGCGGGATTTCGCCGGTCTCCATCAGCTGCTTGAATCGACGCAGGTCTTCCCGTATCTGCTGCTCGGGCTCTTCGCCGAACAGCATGGCGATCACCCGGCCGAAGCGTCCGGCGGGCGGGACGTACTGCATCTGCACGCGCACCTCAGTGCCGCGTGCCCCCGGAGCCGGCGAAAAGCGCACCGACCCGCTGTGCTCCACCTGGCTTCCCGGCAGCGACCGCCACGCAATCCATTCACCTTCCCTGTCCTGCACAATTTCGGCATCCCACTGCACCGACATCCCCGCGGGCGCTTTCGCGGTCCAGCGCGAATGCGTGCCGTCGAGCAGCTCGATGTGTTTCACGTGACGCATGAAGTGCGGAAAATTCTGGAAGTCGCGCCAGAAGCAGTACAGGTCGTCGAGCGAGCGATTGACCGTGACCACCTGCTCGACCCGCACGCCCGGATCGGCGCGCCTGGACGACGGCTGTCTTCGCTGCATCCGCTGCATGCGTTGCATGCGTTGCGCGGCCATCATGTCGAGCGCGGTGACACCGGCGACGGCAGCAGCCGCTGCCCCGAGCCGGCCTGTCTCGCCGCGGTCGCGTGTCATGGCCCGGCCAAGCCATGCGAGGTCGAGAGCGTCTCCGCCAACGCGCGACCAGAGCCACCGGGCCTGATCGGGCTGCGCGAGAATGGCGACGCCAGCAGCGACCTCGCGCGCACCGAACGCGCGGAGCGTGTTGCAGTTGGCGTCGGTGTCCGGCGCGCCGATGAGGCGAGCCATGTGGGATGGAGCCGCCATCTCGGCGGCTCCGAGCGCGATGCTGAACCACCCGAGCGCACGCGCGAGGCGCTCAGTCGAGCTGAGTTCGGACTGGTTGTAGGGCATGACCCTCCCTTTCATGCACGAGATCCGGAGTCAGGCCCGGAGGTGCAAGGGGATGACCAGCCTTCAAGCGACGGACGACCGCTTCTAAATGAACCCACGGATCATCCGCGAGGGCATCGACCGCCGCCGCGGAGAGCGCATCAGCGACCGCCGCCGTGGTGGCGCCCGTTTTCAGGGCGTGCTGGAGGCGCGCAATGAGCGCGTGGATCTTTGCCGCCCGGTCGCAGACGGGCAGCTGGCGCGCGGCCTCGAGCACATCGTCGAGTCCCGAGGGTCGCGGCTGCTCGATCACCATCGGCCCCGGATCAGCGAGCATCGTCGCCTCGTGTATCCGCCGAATCGCGAGCGAGCAGATCCTGCAACTCGGCGCGGTGACTGAGCGCCTGCGTCCAGGCTGAGGGACCACTGAATGACAGCACGCGCTCTCCGTTGACCGTGACGCACCATTCGTCCCGTTCGGCCACGTGAATGAGATCGACTCTCAGCGAAGGCGACATATCCACGGACGGCTCAGACTGCAATTGCTGCGCCCTTGGCGCCTGTCACGCACAATCGAGCGTCGTGAACTCGACCCCGGCACTTCCCGATCGATGTGATCCTGGAGGGTGGCACCGCGCTTGCTCCTCAAACAGGCAACTGCGCTCGGTGCCATTCAGGCAACCGACACGAGCCCACAACGCTCCCCACCCCCATCGACGGGAGGCCGCAACTGCCTCCCGACACGTCTGTACAGGTGGGCTCGCGGACCTGAAGGTCCGCGGCTACATCACGTTTTGAAAGACACCGTGCTCCCCGACCGAGCAGTGTGGCGCAGCCTTCCACATAACGCAGCGTGCTCATGGTTGGAGGTGGCATACCGAACCGCCTCGCCTCGAGCATTGGGCTACTATCGACGGTGCCGTGCGCCTGATCCTGTCCACACTTGTTGCCGCGATTGGCGCTATCGCTCTCGCCTCAGCACAGATCGCGAACACATCAGAGCTGCCCGAGCTCGGCACTACGATCGATCGCACGACCCGCCTCCTCGTCATCGCACCGCATCCAGACGATGAGGCCCTTGGCGCCGCGGGTCTGATCCAACGGGTCCGCTCGCGCGGTGGCCTGGTGCGCGTCGTGCTGCTGACCAGCGGTGATGGCTTCCCGGAGGGCGTGGAAGTCGCCGAGGGCATTGCCCATCCGCGGGCGTCCGACTACCGTGGGTACGGCGTGCAGCGAGAGCAGGAGACGCGCGCGGCGATGCAAATCCTGGGTGTCGCGCGCGAGGCGGTTACCTTCCTGGGTTTCCCCGACGAGGGCCTCTGTCAGATCGCGTCCACGTACCTGTTCGACAAGCGGCGCGCGTTCGAGTCTCCCTACACCGGACGCGAGAGCCCTCCTCCGACCGAGCGGGTCATTCGAGGCGCACGCTACCGCGGCATCGACCTGCGGCGCGAACTCGAACACCTCGTGTCGGGTTTTCAGCCGACGCTGATTGCGCTCCCGCACCCCGAAGACGAGCATCCGGATCACTGCTCCACGCATATCTTTTCCCGCGAAGCGGTTGGCGTGGAGTCTACCGAAGCCCAGCGGCGCGTGCACGTGCTGCACTATCTCGTTCACTTCGGGCAGTGGCCGCTGACGGTGGACAGCGGCATCGGCACGACGCTCAATCCGCCTGATGGCTTTCCACGACGCGAAGGACGCTGGACGTCTCTCAGCCTGACGCCGGCCGAGGCGGCGACGAAGAAGCGGGCGCTGCTCGCCTATGCGACGCAGATGCAGGTCATCGGCCGGTTCATGCTGGCGTTCGGCCGTTCGAACGAGCTCTTTCTCGAAGGCGAGCCGCCAACGACTCCTGCCTGCTGGTGCGATGGCGAAAACATCGCGACCGAAGCGGAGCACTCGAAGGACCGTCGCCTTCCGTCCCGACCCTGATGGCTTCCGACCGGCCACGGCTTGGCGCGCTCGACCTGCTGCGCGGGATCACGGTCGCCGGCATGATTGTCGTGAACAATCCCGGAAACTGGAACAGCGTCTTTCCGCAGCTGACTCACGCGGCCTGGAACGGTGTCACCGCGGCCGATCTGATCTTTCCCGCGTTCATCTTCATCATGGGCGTCGCGATGTCGCTGGCGCTCGGCTCCGGCAGGCGGCCCGGCACGCCTGCGCCGTACTGGCGCATCGTGAAACGCGCCGGACTGCTCGTGCTGCTCGGGCTGGTGCTGAACACCGCGTCGGCATGGCCGCACCTGGACGCGATGCGCATCCCGGGTGTGCTGCAGCGCATCGGCGTCACCTATCTCGCGGCGGCTGTCATCACCGTCGACACCACCGGAACCGCGCAACTGGTCATCGCCGTCGCCCTGCTGCTGGTCCACTGGCTGATCCTCGTCGTCCCGTTTGGCGGAGTGGCGGCCGGACAGCTCGAACCGGGGCGCAATGTCGCCGTGGCGATCGACCGCTGGCTCTTCGGATCGCACGTTCTCTCGCCTGCGGGCGATCCTGAGGGCGCACTCGGAGTCCTGAGCTCCATCGCGACGGCATTGCTCGGCAGTACGGTCGGACGATGGCTGCGCTCGCGATCGTCGGGCTCGCGGAACCAGCTTTCGGGCGGATTGATGTGGAGGCTCGCTGCTGCCGGCGCGTGCGGAATCGCGTTCGCCTGGGCGTGGGCGGCACTCCTTCCACTGAACAAGGCGCTCTGGACGCCGTCGTTCGCATTGCTCACATCCAGCGTGGCCACGCTCTGCCTGGTCGGATCGATGCTGCTCGACCAATCGCCGCTGCGCGACGGGCTCGCACCGTTCCTCTGGCTGGGCACGAACCCGCTTGCCGTCTACTTTCTGTCTGAGCTCGTGACCGACGTCATGCAGATGCCGTGGCTCGCCGGCATGGGTCACTACCCGGCTCCGAAAGACTCGCTGTTCTGGGGTGTGCTCGTGCCTCGCGTGGGCGACAGCGGCGGAGCGTGGTCCTCGCTCCTGTACGCGCTGCTCTACACGATGGTGTGGATTGGAGTAGCCGGGCTGATGCGCTGGAGAGGGATCCGAATCAGGGTCTGAGGCGACGAGAGGCAGGAACAGACGCGACTGGCGCCTGCTCCCTGC
>Ga0308173_10002209_pt1 | contig 10249 bp, 8 predicted proteins | sample PhyPR1_FD_203716 | JGI IMG/M metagenome (GOLD analysis project Ga0308173, IMG submission 203716) | Soil microbial communities from UC Gill Tract Community Farm, Albany, California, United States - DLSLS.P.R1 | ecosystem: Environmental > Terrestrial > Soil > Agricultural land | place: USA... | reverse complement strand
TGTCCACGGGCCAGCAGGTCCGCACCCTCTATCAGCATTGCCGGCCCCGAACACGCGTCCTGTTCGGTCAGGGTCCCATGCTCGCCGCCAACCCCAGCCAGACCACGCTCCTGGCCGGATCCGGGAACCAACTTTTCAAGATCAACCCGTCCACGGGCAAGAAGAACCAACTCGCCCGGCTCTCCCTGCCCACCGGCGCCTCCCTCACCGCCCTCGCCTGGTGATCCCCCTCAGCGTGTGAACCCAAGAGGAAGCCAAGCCGCAGCAGGAAGCGGTTCACCAACCCGTGACGGTCACGAACCGCAACCATGATCCACCCCGCAATGACCGCCGACCTCGGTCACGTCCGGGACTGTAGAACTAAGGGTCGAGTAGCCGGAGGGCTGAGATGCCCCGGCTACTCGACCATTCACGGACCTGCGCGGAACGGTCGTCACTCTCTTCGCTCATCCGGAGCCTTAAGCAGCCCGCTCGATATAAGGCCGCTGAGGCTGGAGAAAGATTGCACTACGGGTCGTTGGCGGCGTCAGCCGAGGGAACCGCGGGGCCGGCTACAGCGATCAGCCCCACCTGGTACGCGAGATGCGGGCACTGACCGGCAGCACCCCGTCGCGGCTCCTCGCCGAGCTCAACACCCTGTGCGGCAACGCCATCCGCGCCGGGCATGTCCCATTCGTTCAAGACACCGCCCGAGCCCACGAACTAGCTTGACCAAAGATCCAACACACCGACCGTCGCCGGGACGCACCCCCGTCGCCGCACGACACGCCCCGACCGGCCCTCCTCCTGACCGCGACATAGATCCGGAGACCATGAGCCACCGACTGGTTTGGATCTTGGATATGGGTGGCGGCGGAGCCGCCTCCGCTCTGGTTGTCCGCCCGCGTAGCGGGCCCGGTGGTGTTCATGCCGCGTCCGGAGCGTCGGCCTGCCGGCGCCGGCAGGCTTGTTCGTAGGTGCGCGGATTGCGGGCTCTGCGTGTGAGGTGAGGGTAGGGCCGAGAGGTTCTGGATTCAGCAGGCCTGCTGTTCGGACGTCTTTGTTGGTAAAGCCCCTAGGGAAGGCGGCCCACGCGTGCCGACAACAGTGCCCTTGTCCGATCCGTACATGGAGGATCTGCCGGCGGACGCGCTGTCCGCGTTGTTCCAGAGCCACGCCCGCAAGTTGGTGCATGTCGCTGTGCTGCTCGTCGGTGACGAAGGGCTCGCTGAGGAGGTGGTACAGGAGGCGTACCTGGGTCTGCATCGCCGCTGGAAGCGTAAGGGCCCGCCCGAGAATCCCGAGGCGTATCTGCGCACGTCGGTGGTCAACGGGTGCCGTTCGGCGCTGCGCCGCCGCCAAACCGCCAGACGGGCCCGGATCCCGCACCCGGTGCCCGAGAGCGCGGCGGACGCCGCGACGCTGCGCCGCGAGGAGCAGGCCGAGGTGCTCGCCGCGCTGGACCGGCTCAGCCGGCGGCAGCGCGAGGTACTGGTGCTGCGCTTCTACCTCGGCCTGGACGACACCGAGATCGGTGCCGCGCTGGGCGTGAGTCGCGGCACCGTCTCCTCCACGATTTCCCGCGCGCTGCGCGGCATGGAAGACCTCCTGAAGGGACAACGATGATGACTGAAAAGACGACGATGGCCGACATGGAGCACCGGCTGCGTGCCGCGTTCGAGGCCAGGACCGCCGGCGTACCGGCTCCGCCTGAACCCGACTGGGATGCCGCACCCGCCTCCCGCACTGCGCGCCTCCGCACTCCCCGCCTCCGCGTTCGCCGCCCCCGTCTGTTGCTGCTCCCGGGGCTGGCGGCCGCCGCGATGGCCGTGCTGCTCGTCGTCGGGCTCGGCGGCCGGGGCGGCGGCGGCCGGGGCGACGGCGGAGGGCAGGCCGACGAACCGGTCCTCACGGTCGGCGCGGTGACCCCGGTCCGGCCGGCCGCCTCACCGACGCTGCTGTTCCGCAGCGACGGCGTGCACCCGACCCGTGTCGTGCAGGCCGCGACGGGCCGGACGCTGGGCACGGTCGAACCACCGGCCGGCTACGTCCAGGACTGGACCGGCCTGACCAGCGCCACCGACAACCGCACGCTGTTCTTCACCGTGAAGGCCAAGGGCGGGAGCGCCTCGTCGCCGCAGTACGTCGCCCGTACCCGCGTCGACGACAAGGGACATCCCGGCAAGGCGCAGCTCGTCGCCCGCGTCCCCCGGTCGCAGAACCTGCCCACGACCTCGCCCACGCCCACGACGACGCCGGGATCGCCGTCGCCGAAGTCCGTCGCCCGTGTCCCGGGTGCGCGGGGCCTGCCCGCGGTATCGCTTTCGCCCGCGCCGGCGACGACGTATCCGCCCTCTGAGTGGCCCCGGGTCACCGTGCTAGCGCCGTCGCCGGACGCCACCCGCCTCGCGCTGGCGGTCAGCGGACACGACGGCAACGACCTGGTGGTGCGGGACCTGCGCACTGGTAAGGAGCGCGCCTGGAGCAGCCGCTCCGGCCTGGATGCGATCTCCTGGAGCGACGACGGCCGCCACGTGCACTGGTCGACAGATACCAGGGTCGGCGACCTGGACCCACAGAGCAAGGAAGACTCGCTTCCGGCGGGACGGAAGGTGCCTGCCACCGGTGATGGGCTGGGGGCCGTCCTGCTGCCGAGCGGCGACCGGCTCACCACGCTGTACAGGACGGGGAACGTCCAGATCGTACTGCTGCCCTCCGATGGGGGCGGCGCGCGGGTACTGGACGAGTGGAAAGTTGTTCCCAGATCCCTCGACCTGCCCGCCGCCGACGCGACCGGCAAGCACATCTTCTACCGGCGAGGCGATGGCTGGGCGCGCCTGAACCTCACGACCGGCAAGCGCACCGCCTTCTCCCTGCCCGCCGACAGCACACAACGCGGCGTCGTCTACACCTGGTGAGAGCGGTACGGTCCCACCCTCGGTGAGCTGCTGTGGTCTTCGGTGGGATGGCGAACCGGCCCGGTTTGCCGGGCGTGGGTCCGGGCGAGTCGCAATGCGATGGGGGAGCAGCTCCCAGCAGGCCGCCCGGACCCGTCCCCATCGCGAGGTTGGGACTCAGCGCCTGGTCTGGTATCTGGTCAGGAGTACGCCGTCGGGGAACGTCCGGGTCTCCATCAGGGTCAGGATCACCCAGTTGTCCAGAGCCGTCAAGAAGGGCATGCCACTGCCCAGCAGGACCGCTGCGGTGCCTCCTACCTGCGACAACAGGTGGGAGGATGATCTATTTCGAGACTTCGCGTGTCCGCGAGTCTCTCCGAATCTCCGCGCGTGGGCACGCATTGGGCACGCGGTCATGGGCCGCGCGGTGGGCCGCCGCAAGACGATGGATTCAGGGCTGCTCGCCAAGTTTGCCGAGTAGTTCAACCCGAGTCTGCTGGGCTGCGCGTACCTGTCCGCTGTCGTCCGGGTCCATCAGGACATCCTGTTCGTGGGGGCGGAAAGGAGGCGGTGCGGCCGGCCATTTTTCGCGGCGCCGTCATTCCTGCGCCTGGCCGTCTAAGTGAGGGTTCGACTCGTGGTGGGACTCCTGCATAGGTTTGCTGACCATGTTCAGTTGTGAGGGTCGGAGAGATGGATCGGCGAGACAGGCGTGATCGTCTTCCGGGGCGGCGTTCCGGAGGATCCAGCGGCCGCCAGGAAGTGACTGTCGCCGCGGGCTCGGTCGTGGTGCTGGTCGGGTTGTTCTCCGCGAAGGTGAAGGACTACCGGGCTCAGATGGATGAGGCCGGGCAGGTAGTGGTCGGCCTCGGCGGCCGGGTCGTGGAAGCCTTCGTGCAGCGCCGCGGTGTCTCCGATGGCGGGGTTGCCGCGATGTCTCGGCCGTTCTCGTCCCGGACGCTGGTGACCTCGGGCAAGGTCCGCCAGATCGCAGAGGCGCGTGCCCGATGGCAGGCCGACGCGGTGATCTTCGTGAACCCGCTGACCCCTCTCCAGATTCGGGTGCTGTCGAGCGCCCTGGATTGCCCGGTGGCCAGCCTGTCTGAGATCGATCGGGGCGGCAGACCCTGACTCGGCGGGCCGACCAGGCGGAGACCAAATCGCCAGACTCTGGGCGCTACCGTGCAGGGGAGATCGCTCATCCTGAATCCGCAGGTCGAGGGTGCTGGTGTGGGCGGGGTTGGGGGTGCTCGTGCTGGCTGGTGTCTGGTTCCGGTGCCGATGATCGTCTGTCAGCGGGTGACGTGCTGGCGGGTGAGGACGAGCAGGGGGCGTAGGAGTTGGGTGGCGCGGGTGGGGTCGAAGCGGACCTTGGTCAGTGTCCGCCATGCTTTGAAGTAGGCGAAGGCGTGCTCCCAGACGGCGCGTTCGGCGGCGATGAGCTGGCTGGCTTGCTTCTGGGCTCCGGCAAGTTGACGTCGATCGTCTCGTGGTCGATGTCTGCGCCGGTCAGCGTGCTGTAGATCCGCCAGTGCCACTCGGTGCGCGACTGCACCATCACATCCAACTCGGAGAACACAGCTGACAGGCTGGTCTCGCAGGCGTCCACCCACCCCAGGTACTGCTGCGGCACGGATCACCCTCGACAAGCAGATGCTCCAGGACCGGCACCAGCTGACCGAGCGCGTCGACCGCCGGATCACGGTCCACGACACCGGCACACCTGCGCCACGCTCCTGGCGGCCCTGGACGTTCATCCCCGGGTGGCCATGCGCATCCTGCGCCATGCACAGATCGACGTGACCATGGAGGTATACGCCGAGGTCTCAGACGAGAAGACGCGCCGTGCTCTCAAGCGGCTGGGGAAGCAGTTTGAGACGTAGCCGTTGCTGTAATTCGCTGCTGTACAGCACAGAAAAGGCCCCCTTCCATGATCGGAAGGGGGCCTTGACCTGGGTCGGGGTGGCGGGATTTGAACCCACGACCTCTTCGTCCCGAACGAAGCGCGCTGCCAAGCTGCGCTACACCCCGGTTGGTGGCGCGCTAGGAGGTCGTACGTTCCTCCTGGCGCCTCGACGAGTCTAGCGGATGTTGCGGGGTGCTGCGTTCCCATTGTTCGGGCGGCCGCCGGGCCCTGACTGTTCCACGGGAAACATCAGGAGGTGGACGCCGTGGGAGCTCTGGGGATGAGGGTGAGCAGGGAGGCCTCCGGCGGGCAGCAGAAGCGGAAGGGGGCCTTCGGGGAGGTGCCCAGGCCGGCGGAGACGTGGAGCCACGCGGGGCCGTTGCGGTGGAGGCCCTTGACCCGGGCGGGCTCGATGCCGCAGTTGGTGGTGAGGGCGCCGTAGAAGGGCACGCAGACCTGGCCGCCGTGGGTGTGGCCGCAGAGCAGGAGCTCGTAGCCGTCGGCGGCGAAGCGGTCGAGGTTGCGCGGCTCGGGCGAGTGCGCGACGCCGATGTGCAGGTCGGCGGACGGGTCGACCGGGCCGGCGATCTTGTCGTAGCGGTCCCGGTTGATGTGCGAGTCGTCGACGCCGCCGAACTCGATGTCCAGCGGCCCGACCTTCAGACGGCCGATCCGGTTGTTCAGATCCAGCCAGCCCGCGGTCTGCAGGGCCGAGCCCAGCTCCAGGTAAGGCAGGTCCGGGATGCGGCGGCGCTTCCCGTAGTCCTTCTGGGACGTACGCCACAGGTAGCGCGCCGGGTTCTTCAGGACCGGGGAGAACAGGTCGTTCGAGCCGTACACGAAGGCGCCCGGCCGGTCGAGCAACGGGCCCAGGGCGTCCAGGAACGGGCTGATGGCGTTGGGGTGGGAGATCGAGTCACCGGTGTTGACCACCAGGTCGGGCTCGAGGGCGTCCAGGCCGCGCAGCCAGTCCAGCAGCCGGGCACGGCCCGGGGTCAGGTGGGTGTCGGAGATGTGCAGCACCTTGATCGGTTTACGCCCGGGTGGAAGCACTGGCACGTCGTACCGGCGGAGCCTGAACCAGTTCCGTTCTATGACGGAGGCATAGCCCAGGGTCGCGGCGCCGGCGGCGGCCAGACCGAGAGGAAAACCGTAAAGCTTGCGCACCGCACCCATGCTGCCAGAGATAGGCGGCGGTGGCGGCATCATGGTGGTCATGAGTGCCCTGAAGGAGAAGCTGCAGGCCGATCTGTCGGCCGCGATGAAAGCGCGGGACGAAGTTCGGACCCGGACGCTGCGGATGGCCCTGACCGCCGTGACCAACGAGGAGGTGGCGGGCAAGTCCGCCAGGGATCTCTCCGATGACGAGATCGTCAAGGTGCTGACCCGGGAGGCCAAGAAGCGCCGCGAGGCCGCCGAGGCCTTCGCACAGGCCGGCCGGGACGCGCAGGCCCAGGCCGAGCGGGACGAGGGCGTCGTGCTCGACGAGTACCTGCCCGCCCAGCTGTCGGATGCGGAGCTGGCCGAGCTGGTACGCGGTGCCATCGCCGAGTCCGGTGCCGACTCGCCCCGGGCCATGGGTCAGGTCATGAAGATCGTCAACCCGAAGGTGGCCGGCCGGGCGGAGGGTGGCCGGGTGGCGGCCGAGGTCAAGAAGCAACTCGCGAACTAGAAGGGCCAGCTGAAGCCGTTTCCGGGGCTGGGGCTGGACGAGCCGCCCTTCGAGCCGTCGCTGATGAAGATCAGCACGGTCGAGCCCTCGTCCGCCTCACTGCCCCCGCTGGGCGAGGTGTAGGCGACCGTGCCGGCCGGCTGGTCGGAGGCTACCGGGGTCGTGGAGACCTGGGTGCCGAACCCGGCGGCGGCCAGCTGGGTCTTGGCCACCCCGACCGACTCGCCCTTCACGTTCGGGACGGTGACGGTGTTGACGTCGCCGTAGTTGTTCGTCGGCTCCCTGAAGGACATCACCGGCTGGCCGCGCAGCGCGTACCGCATGCTGCGCGCCCAGATCGGGCCGGGGATGGTCGCGCCGTAGATGCCGTAGACCTTGTGGTCGAAGGGGCCGCGCAGGTCCCAGTAGGCGACGGCGGCGGCCAGGTTGGGCGTGTAGCCGGCGAAGACCGCGCAGCTGAACTCCTCGCAGGTGCCGGTCTTGCCGGCCGCCGGCCGGCCCACCGAGGGCACCTTCTTGGCGGTGCCCTTGGACAGCACGCCGCGCAGGATCGAGGTGGTCTCGTCGGCCAGGCTCTCGTCGACGGCCTGGTGGCAGTTCTGCTTGGGCAGCTTGAGCTTCTTGCCGCTGGGGTCGGTCACCTCGGTGATCGCGATGGGCGAGCAGTACTTCCCGCGGGCGGCGATTCCGGCGTACGCGGCGGCCAGATGGACCATGTCGATCTCGTTGGTGCCCAGGACCTGTGAGGGTACGGGGGCGAGCGGGTTGCCGTCGGCCCTGCGCATGCCGAAGTTCTCGGCCATCTTGATCGAGTCGCAGACCCCGACCTTCTTCTCCAGCACCGCGTAGAAGGTGTTGACCGACTCCCAGGTGCCCTTCTTGAGATCGAAGGTGCCCTTCTCGCTGTCCCCGGCGTTGCGCGGGCTCCAGGTGCCGCCGCCCAGCAAGGCGTTGTCGTAGTGGTGGCCGCCGAAGGTGCCGGTGTAGCGGCACGGCTTGTAGCCGCTGACCGTGATGGCGTTGGGGGCGTTGATCTTCGTATCGACCGGGATGCCCTCGTCGAGCGCGGCCATCAGCGTGAAGACCTTGAAGGTCGAACCGGCCGAGACGCCGACGCCGCCGCCGTGGGCGGAGTCGGCGGCGATGTTGATGGTCGTCTGGTCCTTGCCGGTGCCGAACCCCTTGCTGGCGGCGATCGCCTGGATCTTGCCGGTGCCCGGCTCGACCATCGCCTCCGCGCCGACCTTGTGGCTGTCGGGCGAGGTCTCGGTGGCCAGCCCCTCCTCCGCGGCCTTCTGCGCCTCCTTGTCGAAGGTGGTGCGGATGGTCCAGCCGCCGCGCTTCAGCCGGCGCAGCACCTCGGCCTGCTGGTCGCCGTTCATCTTCCAGTACTTGCCCTTGGACAGGATGTTGAGCATCTCGTACCGGACGTACTCACAGAAGAACGGCGCCTTGCTGACCTCGCAGCCGCCCTTCGGCTTCTTCTGGTCCAGTTTGATCGGGGCGTTGGCGGCCTGGCCGGCCTGGGCCTGCGTGATGACGCCGAGCTGGGCCATGCGGTAGAGCACGGTGTCGCGGCGCTCCTTGGCGGCCTGCGGGTGCAGCGTCGGGTCGTACGCGACCGGGCTGTTGGTGATGCCGGCCAGCAGCGCGGCCTCGGGCAACGTCAGCTCGGAGGCGTCCTTGTCGAAGTAGCGCTTGGCCGCGGCCTGGACGCCGTACGCGCCCGCGCCGAAGTAGGCGACGTTGAGGTAGCCCTCGAGGATCTGCCGCTTGGTCATGTGCTGTTCGATGTCCAGCGCGTACCGGAGCTCCCTGACCTTGCGGCCGACCGTCGGCGCGGTGACCGCCCGCTCCTCCTCGGCGCTCTTGGCGTTCTCCAGCAGGAGGTTCTTGACGTACTGCTGGGTCAGCGTCGAGCCGCCCTGCCTGGTCGTGCCGGCCTGGGTGTTGGTGATGAGTGCGCGGATCGAGCCTCGGAGGTCCAGCGCGCCGTGCTCGTAGAAGCGCGAGTCCTCGATGGCGACGATCGCCTTCTGCATGATCTCGGCGACCTGGTCGAGCCGTACCGACTCGCGGTACTCGTCGAAGAAGGTCGCGAGCTGTGAACCGTCCGCGGCGTACACCACCGTCTTCTCCGGCGGCGGCTGCGTGTTCACGTTGATCGGCATGTTGTCGAAGGCGTTCGCGGCGTTGCGCGCGGTGAGCCCGGTACTCCCCACTCCGGGCAGCGCGATGAGCGCGACCAGGACCCCCGCGACCACGCTGGCGGCAAGCAACTTCATGAGCTTGGCGAAGGCGGTCTCCTGATCCCCTGTCTCCTGCACGGGACCTACGGTACCCAGCAGATGCCCGCTCAACCGGTGCACCGCGCCCGGGAAAAGCCCCTCCGACCTGCCGATCCTTCGGTACGGTGGGGGCACACGACTCCCGCGCCGCCCTCCGTGAACGGAGGCGGGCTACATGTAACTAGTTCTTACGGGCATCGGGCTATATCGAGAATGGGCCCATTGGGGGCTGTTGAATCGCCCCTCGCTTCCGTAAGTTCTTCCCCACGGCTTTCGTTTGGCGGCCTGACGTCCGCGCCCGTCTGGCCAAGGAGCGCACAACACACAGACCCTAGGGGAGTGGGGCCAAGATGTGGATCACTGATTGGACCGCACGCGCCGCCTGCCGTAACGCGGATCCAGATGCCCTCTTCGTGCAGGGAGCGGCCCAGAATCGGGCCAAGCTCATCTGCCGAGGGTGCCCGGTGCGGACAGAGTGCCTCGCCGACGCTCTGGACAACCGGATTGAATTCGGTGTCTGGGGTGGGATGACCGAGCGGGAACGGCGGGCTCTCATGCGCAGGCGTCCGGACGTGACGTCCTGGAGAGCATTGCTGGAAACAGCGAAGGACGAGTACGAGCGGACCGCGGACGCGAGCGAGCTCGTAGCCAGCTAGCGGCTACGGGGGCTGGGTGGAGTGTGCTCGCAAGTTGAGCTTGCTCGCCTGGCCCCCTTCGCCATGCCTGCCCGGGGGGCGACCCCCGGACCCCCGGAGGTGCTCGCGCGCTGGCGCGCACTGCGCCGGCCCGGTTGGGGCGGGTGGCTGGTGCTCGGGGGTACTTAGGCGGCTTCGGGGGCTGTGTTCTGGGCCAGGTCGTTGGCTACCTGGCGGAGGCCGGTCAGGTCGTGGACGTCTTCGGCTTGGGCCGGTACGGCGGCGACCGGGACGGTCGGGTGCGCCTGGGTGAAGTGCTCGCGCAACCGGCCCTCACGTGAGGCGAGCTGGGCCCGCTCGGCGTGCAGCCGGAGCAGCGCCGCGGCCAGCGGATGCTCGCCCCGGTCCTCCAGCGTCTCGGCGGCGGCCAGGCTCCGTGCGGCCGACAGGCTGCCATCGGCGTCGTGCACCCGGTTGACCACCAGACCGGCCAGCGGCATGCGGTCGTTGGCCAGCCGCTCGACGAAGTAGGACGCCTCGCGCAGCGCGTCAGGCTCCGGCGCGGCCACCACGAGGAACGCGGTGCCCGGCGTCTGGAGCAGCTCGTACGTCTTCTGCGCACGCTCCCGGAACCCGCCGAACATCGTGTCGAAGGCGGCCACGAAGGTCTGCACGTCGCGCAGCAGCTGCACGCCGATGACCTTGTTGATGACGCTGGTGAACATCCCGAAGCCCGCGGTCAGCACCTTCACGCCCAGCCGTCCGCCGGTCTTGGCCGGGGCCGCCAGGATCTTCATGAACCGGCCGTCGAGGAAACGCCCCATCCGCTCCGGAGCGTCCAGGAAGTCCAGTGCGTTACGGGACGGCGGGGT
>Ga0308173_10002208_pt1 | contig 10249 bp, 8 predicted proteins | sample PhyPR1_FD_203716 | JGI IMG/M metagenome (GOLD analysis project Ga0308173, IMG submission 203716) | Soil microbial communities from UC Gill Tract Community Farm, Albany, California, United States - DLSLS.P.R1 | ecosystem: Environmental > Terrestrial > Soil > Agricultural land | place: USA... | reverse complement strand
TGACATCGCCGTCGACGGCGACCGTCGCGCCGCGCCGCACGTTCGCGCACAGCCAGTCGACGTGCTGCGCACCGGGCGGCGTCGGGATGCGGACCAGCTCGATGCCGCTGCCTGCGAGCTGGCTCTCGGCTTGGACCCAATAGCGGCTGTCGGCGAAGAGCGCCGCGCGCTCGGTCGTCACGACCAGTGTCGCCATCGAGCCGGTGAAGCCCGATGCCCATTGGCGCGCCTGCCAGCGCTCGGGCAGGTACTCCGACAGGTGCGGGTCGCTCGTCGGAACGACGACGGCGGCGCAGCCGGCAGCGTGCAGCGCCTCCTGGATCCTCTCGATGTGAAGGCGGGCCGGCGAAGTGCGGGTGTCCATGCGATGCCTTTCGTGTCAGGCGCCGAGTTTAGAAGCGCGGCGGCGGCGGAGGCGACGACGCCGGCTCGGCCACGACCCGCGCGCCGCGCTCGTACGTGAAGTACGCCCACGCCCAGTCGACCATCACCATCAGCCGGTTGCGAAAGCCGATCAGGAAGTAGATGTGCGCGAACAGCCAGAACAGCCACGCCGCGAGCCCGCTGAAGCGCAGCGTGCCGAGGCCGGGCACTGCCAGCTCGACCACGGCGGCCTTGCGGCCGACCGTCGCCAGGTTGCCGTAGTCGCGATAGCGGAAGGCGAGCGGCGCCTCGCCGCGGATGCGACGCACGATGTTGGCTGCCGCCGTGCGCCCCATCTGCTTGGCGGCCGGGCTCACGCCCGGCACCGGCGCGGTTCCGTTCGGGCCGTGGCTGAGGGCGGCGGCGAGGTCGCCGACGACCGAGATCTCGGGGTGTCCGGGAAGGCTGAGGTCAGGTCCGACGACGACGCGACCGGCGCGATCGAGGGCGGCGCCGCTGCCGCGCGCCAGCTCGGCGCCGAGCGGCGAGGCGGCGACACCGGCGGCCCAGATGACGGTGCGGGCTTCTATCCGCTCGCTGCCACCGCTCTCGGCGCTGTCGTAGGTGACGCCTTCGGCATCGATCGCGATCACCTTCGATTCGGTCCGCACGTCGACGCCGAGCCGCTCGAGCTGCCGGCGCGCGCGCTCCGACTGCTTCGCGACGAACGCGCCGAGGATGCGCGGCGAGCCTTCGAGAAGGATGACGCGCGTCTGCTTCGGGTCGATGCGGCGGAACTCGCGGGCGAGCGTGTGCTGCGCGATCTCGCTCATCGTCCCGGCCATCTCGACGCCGGTCGGGCCGCCGCCGATGACGACGAAGCTCAGCCACGCATGACGCTCCGCATCGACGGTCGCGCGCTCGGCGTTCTCGAAGGCGCCGATGACGCGCGCGCGGATGTCGAACGCGTCGGCGAGCGTCTTCAATCCCGGCGCGTGACGCTGCCACTCGTCGTGCCCGAAGTAGCCGTGCGTCGCGCCGGCGGCGACGATCAGGTGATCCCAGGCGATCGTCTCGCCGCCGTCCAGCGAGACGGTGCGGGCGGCGACGTCGATCGTCCGCACTTCAGCCTTCAGGATCGTCAGGTTGCCGCGCTCCATCTCGCGCCTGAGCGCATGCCGGATCGGTGCGCTCACCGCCGGTGCGCTCAGGCCCGCCGTGGCGACCTGGTAGAGGAGCGGCTGGAAGAGGTGATGGTTGGTGCGGTCGACGAGCGTGATCTCGACCGGCGCCTTCGAGAGCGCACGCACGGCCTCGATGCCGCCGAAGCCGCAGCCGACGACGAGGACGCGTGGCCGCGTCGCGCTGCTCATTGCGCGCTCGCCAGCGCGGGCGCCGGATCGACGAGCCGCTCGGCGACCATGTGAATGTGGGTGCGCAGCGAATAGAGCTCGTCGGTGTAGCTCAGCGGCACGTTGATGTGCTCGACGCGGCGCTCGATCTCGGCGAGCTCGCGCAGCAGCTCGTCGTTCGGGCGTTTGCCGATCGCGTTCTCGACTTCGCGCAGCTGCCGGTACCAGCGGAAGATGCGCGAGCGGACGCGGAAGGTGTAGAGCGGCGGCAGCATGCGCGACAGCGGGATCAGCCCGGCGACGATCGTCACCAGCACGGGCCACATCCGGTCGACCAGGTTGGCGAGCCAGAACGGCAGGTAGCGCTGCAGCACCGGCGGGCCGCTGGTGTAGAAGCGCTGCGCTTCCTTGGCGAGCGGCCGCTCGGTGTTGCGCGCGTTCGGGAAGTCGCCCTTCTTCTGGAACCAGCCGGCGCTGCCGTGTACCTGCTGCGCGGCGAGCACGAACAGCTGGATCAGGGCAGGGTGGGTTTGCCGGCGCGCCACCAGCGTCGCGGTCGGCGCGACCAGGCGGACATCGTTCGGTGGAATGTCGCCGGCGAGGTCGACCACGCCGCGCGGCAGTGTCACCGGGCTCAGCCACGGCAAGCGACGCGCGTACGCCTCGGCCTGGGCGAAATCGAAGAGGCGGATGCCGGGCGTCTGCAAGAGCATCTGCACGAGCAGCGACTCCGGGGCGGACGCGAACACGAGCGCATCGACGCGGCCTTCGAGGAGCCCGACCACTGCCGGCGTCTGCGGCTCGCGGATCAGGGCGATCGTCGTCGGGTCGATCCGGTTCGCTTCCATCAGGCGCGCCGTCAGGTTGGGAACGCCGCTGCCGGCGGCGCCGATGTTGACGCGCCAGCCGGCCAGCTGCGAAAGGCTCGTCAGCTCGCGCGACTTCAGCAGGCGCTCGGCCGAATCGATCCGGTAGAACAGCCACACTGGCTCGTAGAACAGGCTGCCGAGCGAGACGAGGCCGTCGTCGGCGACCTCGCCCTGGTCGCCGGCGGCCGCCGGCGCTTCCTCCGCGCCGCCCTGAACGAAAGCGATGTCGACATCGCCGCCGGGCTCGCGAAGAAGCGCGATGTTCTCCGCCGCGCCGGCGGTCTTGCGCAAGCGCACCTCGATGCCGTTTTCCTGGAGGATCTGCGCGTAGCGCTTGCCCATCGCTGCGTAGGCGCCCTGATCCTGGCCAGTGGCAAGGACGACGTGGCGCGGCGGCGTCGGGTCGAGCAGCCAGTAGGCCAGCGCGAGCAGGCCGATCGCGAGAAGGATGAACGGCACCGCCGTCGCGACGAGGTCGCGGAACGAGAGCAGGGTGACGCGGATGTGGTCGCGCATGGCGGCGATTGTCCCTGCTGCGGCGGTGCGAAGTCTGCCGCTATCCTTCCCTCGCTATGCGACTCCTCCTCGTCGAAGACGATCGCATGATCGGCGAGAGCCTGCAGCGGACCCTGCGCCTGGAAGGCTACGCCGTCGACTGGGTTCGCGATGCGGCGGCCGCCGACGGCACGCTCGCGAGCGAGCGCTTCGACCTGGTCCTGCTCGATCTCGGCCTGCCGCGCGGCGCCGGCGGCGCCGGCCCCGCCGACGGCCTGGCCGTGCTGCAGGCCTTGCGGGCGCGCCGAGACGCGACGCCGGTGATCGTGCTGACGGCGCGCGATGCGCGCGGCGACCGCGTCGCCGGCCTCGACGCCGGCGCCGACGACTACCTCGTCAAGCCGTTCGAGTTCGACGAGCTCAACGCGCGCATCCGCGCCGTCCTGCGCCGCCACGCCGGCCGCGCCGAGCCGGTGCTCGCGCAAGGTGGCGTGACCCTAGATCCGGCGCAGCGGCGCGTCACCCTGAACGGCGCGCCGGTGCTGCTGTCGGCGCGCGAGTTCGCCGTCCTCGAGGCGCTGATGGCGCGGCCCGGCGCGGTGCTGTCGCGATCGCAGCTCGAGGACCGTCTCTACGGCTGGGGCGAGGAGATCGAGAGCAACGCCGTCTCGGTCTACATCCACCAGCTGCGCAAGAAGCTCGGCGCCGACTTCATCCGCAACGTGCGCGGCGTCGGCTATTTCATCGACGCGACTCCGCCCGCCTCGAGCCGATGAGCTCGATCCGCCTGCGCCTGCTCGTCTCGCTGGTCGCGCTGCTCGTGCTCGTCGCCGCGGCGATGGCCGCCATCACCTACCGCAACGTCCTTGGCGAGACCGAGGCGATCTTCGACTACCAGCTGCAGCAGATGGCGCTGTCGCTGCGCGACCAGGGCGAGGTCGCCTCCGAGCAGGTCGGACCGCTGGCCGACGAGCAGCTCGATTTCGTGATCCAGATCTGGACCATCGACGGCCGCACGATCTATGCCTCGCGCGCGCACGCGTCGCTGCCCGCGCGTGCGCTGCTCGGCCTGCACACGCTCATCGTCGACGGTCGCGCCTGGCGCACCTACAGCGTCTCGACGCGCGAGCGCGTCATCCAGGTCGCGCAGCCGGTCGAGATCCGGCAGCGGCTCGCGGCGCATGCGGCGTGGCGCAGCGTCCTGCCCTTGCTGCTGATGACGCCGTTCGCCGCGCTCGCGATCTGGTGGCTGGCGGCGCACAACCTCGCGCCGCTCGATCGCCTGGCGCACGAGGTGCGCTCGCGCGACGCGCGCTCGCTCGCGCCGGTGCCGACGAGCGGCTTGCCGGACGAGGTCGCGCCGCTCGCGAGCGCGCTGAACGCCTTGCTCGAGCGCCTGCGCGGTTCGTTCGACAGCCAGCGCGCGTTCGTCGCCGACGCCGCGCACGAGCTGCGTTCGCCGCTCACTGCCCTCAAGCTGCAGCTGCGCCTGCTGCGCCAGGCAGACGACGAGGCGACGCGCGCGGCGGCCGTCGAGAGCGTCGCTGCCGGCATCGATCGCGCCGCCCGCCTGATCGAGCAGCTGCTGACCCTCGCGCGCAGCGAGCCGGGCGCGGCGCCTGCGCCGCGCGAGCCGGTCGAGCTCGGCGAGGTGGCGCGCGAGGTGCTCGCGGCGATGCATGCGTTCGCCCATGACCGCGGCAGCGAGCTCGTCCTCGACGCAGATCGACCGGTCGTCGTCGCCGGCGAGCGCGGGGCACTGGCCGCGGCCGTCCGCAATCTGGTCGACAACGCGATCCGCTATTCGCCGTCCGGTGCGCGCATCGAGGTGCGCGTGTGGCAGGAGGACGGCGCGGCGTGGCTGCGCGTCGACGATGCCGGGCCCGGCATCCCGCCGGCCGAGCGCGAGCGCGTCTTCGACCGCTTCTATCGCCGTGCCGGCGCCGGCGAGGAGGGCAGCGGCCTCGGCCTGGCGATCGTCCGCAGCGTCGCCGAGCGGCATGGGGCGACGCTCGCGCTCGAGGGCTCGCCCGCCGGTGGCCTGCGTGCGACGGTCCGCTTTGCGGAGGCAGCGGCGCCGGCGCCTTAATCCTCGCTTCACCGAACGCTCATTGAGGGCTAACCCGGCGGCCCTATCTTTCCTCGACTCGCGGAGATTCCGCGTCCGTTGAAGGAATCCAGCCATGAAACTCAATCCTCTGAGCGCAGCCCTCCTCGGCGCCGGTGTGACGGTCATCGGCACCGCCGGTGCGTTCGACCTCACGCCGCACTGGCTGAAGAAGGACGAGCCCGCCGCCGTCGCGCAGGCGACGCCGCAAGCCGCGCCGGCCGAGCGCGTCGTGCCGCCGGCGCCTCTCAGCACGCCCGCCGGCCAGGTGCCGAACTACCGCGCGATCGTCAAGCAATCGGCGCCGGCCGTCGTCGGCGTCACCGTCGAGGGCACCCGCAAGGCGTCCCTCGAAGACAACGGCCTGCCGCCCGGCATCGAGGACGACCCGTTCTTCAAGTTCTTCAAGGGCGTTCCCGGCCTCGGCCAGCGCGGCCGCCAGAGCCCCTCGACCCCGTTCAAGGGCATGGGCTCGGGCTTCATCATCAGCTCCGACGGCCTCATCCTCACCAACGCGCACGTCGTCCGTGACGCCAAGGACGTCACCGTCAAGCTGAGCGACCGGCGCGAGTACACCGCCAAGGTGCTCGGCCTCGACACCGCGACCGACATCGCCGTCCTTCGCGTCGACGCCAAGGACCTGCCGGTGGTTCGCCTCGGCGATCCACGCAATCTCGAAGTCGGCGACCCGGTCCTCGCCATTGGCGCGCCGTACGGCCTCGAGCAGACGGCGACTTCGGGCATCGTCAGCGCGAAGGGTCGCTCGCTGCCGGGCGACGCGGTCGTTCCTTTCATCCAGACCGACGCGGCCGTCAACCCCGGCAACTCGGGCGGCCCGCTCTTCGACGGCAGCGGCTCGGTGGTCGGCATCAACTCGCAGATCTACTCGCGGAGCGGCGGCTTCCAGGGCGTCTCGTTCGCGATCCCGATCAACGTCGCGCTCAAGGTCAAGGACCAGATCGTCGCGCACGGCAAGGCCGAGCACGGCCGCCTCGGCGTGACGGTGCAGGACCTGAACCAGTCGCTCGCCGATTCGTTTGGGCTGAAGCGCGTCGACGGGGCGCTCGTCTCGAACGTCGCGCCCGACAGCGCGGCGGCCGCGGCGGGACTGAAGTCGGGCGACGTCATCACCGAAGTCAACGGCGAGCCGGTGCTTCGCTCGGGTTCGCTGTCGAGCCTGATCGGCATGTCGGCGCCGGGCGAGCGCGTCAAGCTCAAGGTCTGGCGTGACCACGCGGAGCACACGATCGAGGCCAAGCTCGGCGGCACCGAGAAGGACGCCAAGCAGGTCGCCGACGCGAGCGGCGGCAGCGAGCACGGCGCGCTCGGCCTGACGCTCAGGCCGCTCACGCGCGAAGAGAAGCGCGAGGCGAAGGTCGACGCCGGCCTGGTCGTCGAGGACGTCGACGGCGCGGCCGAACGCGCCGGCATCGTCGCCGGCGACGTGCTGCTCGCGATCAACGGCAAGACCGTGCAGTCGGTCGATCAGGTCAAGAGCGTGATGGCCGCCAAGCCGAAGAGCGTCGCGCTGCTCGTCCAGCGCGAAGGCGAGAAGATCTTCGTTCCCGTGAAAGTCGGCTGAAGCGATTCGTTGCAATCGCGCCCGGCCGCTGCTTCGCAGCGCGCCGGGCGCTTTTTCATGCGCCGGCCGCACGGAGACTGTGGCGCCGCGGCAATACGCGTGAACTAATTTCCGCTCCGCACCGCCTTTTCCCCGATCGGCAGCGGCGGTCGCCTTAAGCTTCGAAAGTTTGTCGCGTCTCGCGCGACCGCTGTCAGGAGCAACGCCATGACGTCATCTTCCAGATCCGCCCGCGCCGTGCCGGCGCTCTTAGCCGGGCTGCTGCTCGCTGCCGGCAGCGCTGCCGCCGGCGAGATCCGCGTCCTGCTCGGCGTCGATCCCGCCGATGCGAGCGGCGACGTGCTGCTGAGCGCGTCGCTCGCGCCCGCTCAGTCGCTGACGCGCGCCACCGGCTCGCGCACGACGATCGCGCAGACGTCGACGATGGCCGAGGTCATGCGTGCGAGCCGCACGGTCGAGAACGAGATCATCATCGCGCCGGCTCACGTCACCGCGTCGGCGATCCTGCACGCGTACCAGCTGCTCGCGACGAGCGGCCAGGAGCAGACGTATGCGCTGGTCGCGCGCAACGACATCGACAAGGTCGAGAAGCTCGTCGGCAAGCGCCTCTACCTGCCGCAGCAGGATTCGCTGCGCAGCTACATGGCCAAGGGCCTGCTCACCGAGTCGGGGCTGAAGCTCGGCCAGTTCGCGAAGGTCACCTACGGCAACACCAGCGGCGGTGGACTGGTCGCGCTGTCGTTCGACATGGCCGACGTCACCGTCGCCGACGAGACGCAGGCCAAGGAATGGATCACCCAGCACCCCGGCCAGGCGCGCATCCTGAAGACGACGCGGCCGGTGCCGGGCGGCATGAACATGGTCGTGCGCAAGGACTTCTGCGCGAGCGAATGCGGCCGGCTCGCCGACTGGGTCAACTCGCCCGACGGCGCCATTCCGGGCGTCGGCCGGTTCCGCATGGCCACCGCGGACGCGGGGCGGCAGTTCACCTACGTCGCCTCGCTCGGCATCGCGACGCCCGAGGCGGTCAACGGCGTCACCCGCGTCAGCGCCGAGCAGGTGGCCGATCTGGCCAAGCAAGGCGTGATGGTCGTCGACACGCGCTCGCAGAAGGAGTTCGAGAACGAGCACATCCGCGGCGCCGTGCTCGCGTCGTACATCGAGAAGAGCCTGAAGGAAATCGACTTCGACGCCAAGAAGGACGACTTCAGCGCCCTCAAGACGATCCCCAAGGAAAAGCCGGTCGTCTTCCTGTGCAACGGGCCCGAGTGCTGGAAGTCGTACAAGGCATCGCGCGCGGCCCTGGCCGATGGCTACACCAAGATCTACTGGTTCCGCGGCGGCATGCCCGAGTGGCGCGAGAAGCACCTGCCGGTCGAGGGCAGCGCCGGTGCTGCGCTCGCCAAGCTGCCGGCGCCCGCGCCGCAGCAGGCACGTGGCAAGACCGTCGCTGCCGTTCGCTGACCGGCGGCCGACGACGCTGTCGTCGCCGCGTCGGCGAGCCTAGGGCTCGCGCCGCAGGTCGACGACGCGCTCGCCCTGCTCGCTGTTGAGCCAGAGTCGCGCGCGGATGCGGTTGCCGTCGGGATCGATCGTTCCGCGCAAGGCGCCGGTGTCGATCGGCTCTCCCTTCTCGGGCGGATCGACGTGCACGGAAAGCAGGATGCGGCGCGGCCCCACCGGCGCGTCGGGCGCAGTGACCTCGTCGCGTTGCAGCACGCCTTCGCCGCGATAGAACACCCTGTTCAGCGGCTGACCGAACCGTTCCTGCCAGAACGCACGGTACTTCGCCCAGTCGGGATCCTGCTCGATGTCGACCGCGCTGCTGGCGACGCGCAGGCTCTCGCCGTTCTGCTCGATCATGACGTTGACGATCTCGCCGTCGCGCGATGTCGTCGCGCCTTTCTTGCCGATGTTGGCGCGCCAGCGGCCGGCCAGGCTTGCGGCCTTCTTTTCGTGCCAGCGCCAGGCCGCGACGCCGGCGCCGACGAGAAGGGCAGCAGCACCGAGGAGGGCGATCCGGCGGCCGATGCCGAGCCTGGCCGCCGCGACCTCCGCCTCCTCGAGCGCGGCGAGCGGCAGCGGCGCGGAACCGAGCGGCGCCGGTGTCGTGCGCGGCACGAGGCCGAGCGCGCGCAGGTCGTCGCTGAGGCGCGCCAGGTCCTCGCGCCAGTCGTAGGCACGCAAGCGCCGCCAGGTGCGCTCGGAAAGCTGGTCGAAGGGCGCGGGCAGCGATCCCGCGGCCGGCGTCTCGGCGACGCCGTCGCACATGAGCGGGATGACGTGAGCGTTCGCGGCGATGGCGGCGGCCAACTCGTCGCGCACCGGGTCGTCCTCGCGCTCGATGCAGCGCTTGCCGGCGCTGTCGCGTGCGCCCAGGTAGTTCGGCGTCACGAGGACGAGCAGAATCGGCGCGCCCTGCAGGGCGCGCGCGATCTCGTCGCGCCAGCGGCTGCCGGCGGGCAGATCGTCCTTGTCGAGGAAGATCTGCTCCTGGCCGAACAGCGCGTCGAGATCCCGGGCCAGCGCGGTCGCCTTGTCGGCGCCGTCGCTGGTGCGATAGCTGATGAAAACGCGAGCGGTCATCGATCGGAGAGCGGCGTCATCGGCCCAAACCCGGATGCGCAAGTGTCGCGCCTTCTGCGACATTGCGTCGACCCCGGAAGGAACGAGATGAACGAGACGCGCAGATCGATCTTCGTCGTCGGTGCCGGCGACGCCACCGGCGGCGCGATCGCGCGCCGCTTCGCGCGCGAAGGCCTCGTCGCCTGCGTGACGCGCCGCAGCGCCGACAAGCTGGCGCCGCTCGTCGCGCAGGTCCAGGCCGACGGCGGCGAGGCACACGGCTTTGCGTCCGACGCGCGCAAGGAGCTCGACGTCGAGACGCTGGTGGCGCACATCGAGCGCGAGATCGCGCCGATCGAGGTCGCCGTCTTCAACATCGGCGCCAACGTGCGCTTCGGCATCGCCGAGACGACCGAGCGCGTCTACCGCAAGGTCTGGGAGATGGGTGCGCTTGCCGGCTTCCTGATGGGCCGCGAGGTCGCCAAGGCGATGCTGCTGCGCGGGCGCGGCACGATCATCTTCACGGGCGCGACCGCGAGCGTGCGCGGCTCGGCGGGCTTCGCCGCCTTCGCCGGCGCCAAGCACGCGCTCAGGGCGCTGGCGCAGAGCATGGCGCGCGAGCTCGGGCCGCAGGGCATTCACGTCGCCCACGTCGTCATCGACGGGGCGATCGACACCCGCTTCATCGCCGAGAACTTCCCCGAGCGCTATGCGCTCAAGGATCGCGCCGGCATCCTCAGTCCCGAGGCGATCGCCGACAACTACTGGAACCTTCATTGCCAGGACAAGAGCGCGTGGACGCACGAGCTCGACCTGCGCCCTTGGCTGGAAAGCTGGTGAGCCCGCGATGAGCGAAACGAAGCGAACCCTCGAGTACTTCTTCGACGTCGGCAGCCCGACGGCCTACCTCGCCTGG
>Ga0308173_10002207_pt1 | contig 10250 bp, 14 predicted proteins | sample PhyPR1_FD_203716 | JGI IMG/M metagenome (GOLD analysis project Ga0308173, IMG submission 203716) | Soil microbial communities from UC Gill Tract Community Farm, Albany, California, United States - DLSLS.P.R1 | ecosystem: Environmental > Terrestrial > Soil > Agricultural land | place: USA... | reverse complement strand
GGCCAGTTGCTCGGTGAGGCCCTGCAGCAGTGCATGGCTGCCGGGATGACCCTGAGCGACGCGCTCCACAGCGTCGCCGACAGCGGCCCCACCGCCATGCACGACGCCACCAAGACTGCCCGGTCCCTCGCCCGGGCCTACCGGGAGGCGACGTGATCATCACCCGCTCCCGGCGGCTGGTCATCCAGCCGAGGCAGTACGAGTCGATCGAGATCGCCGCGACGGTCCAGTTCGACCTCAACGAGTTCGAGGAGTCGCAGGACGACCCGGAGGGGTTCGCCAACGACTGGCTCAACAGCCTCCTCGAGGAGGAGATGGCCGAGACCGCCAAGGTCACGACCAACGACAAGTCAATCATCTCCGCTTACCGCTACACCGAAACCGAAGGAAACTGATATGCCCCGAACGCTTCGCCGAACCGTGACCCGCTCCGAGGAGCCGGTCAACGACGTTCATACCGAGGAGGAGCAGCCTGCGCGCGGCCGTCGCCGCACCGCTGCTGACGACAAGCCTGCCCGCCGCCGTGGCGGTGAGGACGAGGAGGAGAAGGCCCCGCGCCAGCGTGGCGAGATCGCCTCCGGCTGGGACGGCTACGAGAAGAACCGGGTCGAGTCCAGCGACTACGCCCCCGAGTTCGGCAAGTTGCTGCGCGAGAACAAGGACACCGACATCCTGTTCAAGTTCATCGACGAGTCCCCGTTCGCGGTCTACAAGCAGCACTGGATCACCCGCACCGGCAAGCAGTCCTTCAACTGCATCGGCAAGGGCTGCCCGCTGTGCGACGAACTGGGTGACCGCCCCGGCAACAAGATCGCCTTCAACGTGGTCAGCCTTCACGACCCCGAGGACCCCAAGGTCATGGTCTGGACCGTCGGCCAGAAGGTCGCCGACATCATCAAGAAGGCGGCGCAGGAGAAGCGCACCTCCCCGATCAACCGCAACGACCTCTACTTCGCTGCCAGCCTCACCGGCAAGAAGGGTGGCTCGGTGCAGACCAACATCGAGGCCATCAAGGAGCGCGACCTGAAGGAGGACTGGGACACCGAGCCCCTGTCCGAGGAGGAGATCGCGGAGTACTTCGAGAAGGCCTACGACGACGACTCGATCGACTACCCCAGCATGAAGCAGATGGAAGAGATCGTCGACGAGCAGTTGGACTGACCGTCGTCACGCCCCCGGCCCACCCGCGACGGGGCCGGGGGCACCCTTCCACCACCACAGGAGAGTTCAGCGCATGCCGCGCTTCAGCAACAACATCATCTTCGACCTCGACCACCTTCATAGCGTGGTCGGCCACTTCGCCGACCGGGACGCCTTCGCCTTCGACGTCGAGACCTTCGGCCCCAACCGTGGGGTCGCCCACCTCGCGCCCGTCTCGTGGCTGTCCATGGCCACCGAGGGCGCAGCCATCGTCATCCCGATGGGGCACCCCAACGGCGACCGGCTGATCTCCCGGGCCACCCGGAAGAAGAACAAGGACACCAACAAGTTCGACCAGATCCCAGCGGTCTGGGCTGCCCCGCCCCCGCAGTTGCGTCCCTCGCAGGTGTGGCCGGTGCTCGAGCCCCTCTTCTTCTCCGACCGGCTGAAGATCGCCCACAACGCCACGTTCGACCTCGTCACCGTGGCCAAGTACTTCAACGACACCCCGCCCTGCGCTCCGTACGCCGACACCATCGTGCAGTCGTGGCTGCTGGACGAGAACCGCAAGTCGCAGGGGCTCAAGGAGATCACCAAGGACTACTGGGGTCACGACTACGACGACGAGCACGTCGGGCGGCAGGTGGAGATCCACCCGTTCTCCAAGGTCGCCCGGTACGCCTACCTCGACGCCAAGTACACGTGGCTGCACTGGCGGCGCTTCGACGCCCTGCTGCAGGCCGAGGGGCTCGACCAGATCATGGGCCTCGAGATGGACGTCCTGAAGGTGCTCACCAAGATGCGCCTGCGTGGGGCCAAGGTCGACGCCGACACGCTCGAGGGGCTGTACTCCCAGTTCACCGAGGAACTGGTCGAGGTCGAGGGCAAGGTCTACGGGGCTGCCGGGGCACGGTTCAACATCAACTCCGTCCCCCAGAAGCAGAAGTTGCTCTACGGCCCCAAGGCCGACGGCGGGCAGGGGCTGCGGCCGCTGAAGAAGACCGACAGCGGTAACCCCTCCACCGACGCCGAGTCCCTCGAGGCCCACCCCGAGAACGCGCTGGCCTCGGCGTTGCTCGAGTACGCCGACGTCGACAAGATGCTCAACACCTACGTGCTCGGGTACATGGGCGAGGAGGGCAACCCCAAGAAGCCCTGCCGGATCTACGACGGCCGGATCCACGCCGACTTCGTCCAGTATGGGACCGTCACCGGACGCTTTTCGTGCCGGGAGCCCAACCTGCAGAACATCCCCCGGCCGGACACCGACAAGGGCAAGCAGTTGCGCGGGCTCTTCATGGCCGACCGGGGCGAGAAGTTGATCGTCGCCGACTACGGCCAGATCGAACTGGTCGTGCTGGCCCACTACTCGCAGGCGGCTGCGCTGGTGGACGGGTTCAACAACGGCATCGACGCCCACACCATGACGGCCGCCAAGGTCTTTGGCGTGGACTTCGACGAGGTCACCAAGGCCATGCGCTCGGCGGCCAAGGGCATCAACTTCGCCGTGGTGTACGGCGCGGGCCCGGAGAAGGTCGCAGCCATGGCCAGCACCTCGGTCAAGGAGGCCAAGGGGTTCCTCAAGGTCCACCAGCAGGAGTTCCCCGAGATCTACCGCTTCAAGGACGCGGTGCTGCGGACCGCCCGCACCCGCAAGCCGCCGCACATCCGCACCCTGCTCGGCCGCAAGCGCCGCCTCCCGGGGCTGAACTACAGCCAGAAGGACGCCCGTGGTTACGCCGAGCGCCAAGCCGTCAACAGCCTGATCCAAGGCTCGGCGGCCGACCTGATCAAGTTGGCCATGGTTCGGCTCGACAAGGCCCTGCCCGAGGGCATGGACCTGCTGCTGACGGTCCACGACGAACTGGTCACCTCCGCGCCCGCAGACCGTGCCGACGAGGCAGAAGCCATCGTCCGCGACGCCATGCTGGGGGAGGGGATCTCCAAACTGCTGTCGGTTCCCATGACCATCGACCTCAAGGTCGTTGACAAGTGGGCCGAGGCAAAGTGATGACAAGAAAGGGAAGCAAGTGACGATTGCAGTACTAGACGGCGACGACTACGAGTACAATCCTGCGAACGATATCGTCGAGACCGAGGCCACTCTGCGCCAGCGTCTCGCCTTCGACATCGCGCCGGACGCCATGCTCGTCTCGGAACCGGACGGCCTTGGCCTGCACGCATGCTCGCAGGAAGTGTTCGACGCCGAGACGGAGGCCTCTCGCCTGCGAAGGAACAACATCGGCCCCGCCATGCCGCTCCTGAGCATCCTGTCGCGACTCTCATCCGAGGTGCTTAACGCGGCTATGCTTCTTAGGCAGCAGGAGGATCCGGACCTCGACATCGACGAGGTCACTCCTGAGCAGATCTACGCCGCTACCTCCGGCATCCTCGCGAACCTCGTTGACATGGGATTCGTGCACCTTCCGCACCCTGAAAACGGAGATGACTCATGAACTACTGGGCCACGCGTCTGGGCACCCCTGCGCCTGCCCCCGCTGCGACGCCAGCGGCACCGGCCACGACCCCGTGGTGGGCCAACGATTACTCCCGCGCCATCCAGCAGCCGGTCCAGCAGCAGCAGCCACCGGCCCAGCAGGTGCCGGTGGAGGAGCCGGGTGGCTGGGGCACGGTGAAGGGCTCGATGGCCAAGGCCATGAGCAGCAAGTCCTCGGAGTCCTGTCCCGAGTGCGGCAGCGGCAACATCTTCCGCCCTACGCCGAACTCCATGCTCCAGTGCTACGAGTGCGGTCACAACCCGCGCTTCTCCCAGACCGGAGGACAGGGCGGCCTGCCCTCCGGCGATGCGGGCCCGGCCACCCCGGCCCGGCAACTGTCTTCGGGCGGTGCCGGTGGCGTGAGCCAGTTCAACCCGCAGACCATCGTCGGCCGTCTCTGACACACCCCCACCCCACAGAAAGTCCATACGTGAACTCCCAGATTGTCAGCGACTCCGGGTCGCTCATCGACCCGTATCGCAACTTCATCCACATCTCCCGCTACGCCCGCTACTCCGACGAGCACGGCCGTCGCGAGACGTGGACCGAGACCGTCGACCGCTACGTCGGCTTCATCGCGGAGCACCTGCGCGAGCAGGAGGACTACTCGGTCGCCCCCGACGTCCTCGCCCGGGTGCGTGGCTTCATCCACGAGCAGAAGTCCCTGCCGTCGATGCGCGCCCTCATGACCGCTGGCCCGGCTGCCCAGCGCAGCAACATCGCCGTCTTCAACTGCTCCTACCTGCCGATCGATCATCCCCGGTCCTTCGACGAGGTGCTCTACATCCTGATGAACGGCACGGGTGTCGGGTTCTCGGCGGAGAAGAAGTACGTCAGCCAGTTGCCCCCCATCTCCGAGACCTTCGAGCGCACCGACACCGTCATCCGCGTCGGCGACAGCAAGGAGGGCTGGGCCAAGGCCTACCGCGAGTTGCTCGCGCTGCTGTGGGCAGGCCGCATCCCGACGTGGGACACCTCCGCCGTCCGCCCCTCCGGTGCCCGGCTGAAGACCTTCGGAGGCCGCGCTTCCGGCCCCGGCCCGCTCGAGGATCTCTTCGCCTTCAGCGTCAACCTGTTCCAGACGGCGGCCGGTCGCAAGATGACCACCCTCGAGGCGCACGACCTCGTGTGCAAGATCGCCAGCGTCGTCGTGGTCGGTGGCGTCCGCCGCTCGGCCCTCATCTCCCTGTCCGACCTCTCCGACGACCGCATGGCCAAGGCCAAGAGCGGGAACTGGTGGGAGAAGGACAGCCAGCGGGCTCTGGCCAACAACTCCGTGGCCTACTCCTGCAAGCCAGACATGCAGTCCTTCATGGAGGAGTGGACCAACCTCTACCTCTCCAAGTCGGGTGAGCGCGGCATGTTCAACCGCGAGGCCAGCCAGCGTCAGGCGTGGAAGAACGGCCGCCGCGATGGCGACTTCGACTTCGGCACCAACCCGTGCTCGGAGATCATCCTGCGCCCCTACCAGTTCTGTAACCTGTCCACCGTCGTGGTGCGCGAGGACGACACCCTCGAGAGCCTGAAGGACAAGGTCGAGATCGCCACCCTGCTGGGCACGTGGCAGTCGACCATGACCCACTTCAAGTACCTGCGCAAGATCTGGCAGAAGAACACCGAGGAGGAGCGCCTGCTCGGCGTCTCCATGACCGGACAGTTGGGCCACCCTGTCCTGTCCGGCTCGCAGGGTCTGGACCTGCTGAGCGACTGGCTGGACATCCTGCGCGAGCACGCCGTCTCCGTGAACAAGGCCGAGGCCGAGCGCGTCGGCATCACCCAGTCCGTGGCCGTCACCTGCGTCAAGCCCGAGGGCACCTCCAGCCAGTTGGTGGGCGCAGCCAGCGGGATGCACACGTGGCACAACGACTACTACGTCCGCACCGTGCGCGGCGACAAGAAGGACCCGCTGACCACCTTCATGGTGGCCGAGGGGATTCCGGCCGAGGACGAGATCCACAACCCCAAGAGCACCACGGTGTTCTCCTTCCCGATCAAGGCTCCGGAGGGTGCCCTCACCCGCCGCGACCTGACCGCGATCGAGCACCTCGAGATCTGGCTGGCCTACCAGCGCCACTGGTGCGAGCACAAGCCGTCGGTCACCATCTCCGTGCGCGAGCACGAGTGGATGGAGGTCGGGGCGTGGGTCTACAAGCACTTCGACGAGTTGTCCGGCGTCTCCTTCCTGCCCTACAGCGAGCACATCTACCAGCAGGCCCCGTATCAGGACATCAGCGAGGCGCAGTACGCCGACCTGCTGGCCAAGATGCCCGAGGAGATCCACTGGGAGGAGTTGTCCTTCTACGAGGACGGCGACCAGACCACGGGCTCGCAGGAACTGGCCTGCTCGGCCGGAGCGTGCGACATCGTCGACATCGAGCCGGTGGCAGCATGAGGCTCCTGAAGTTCTCCGCCGAGTGGTGCGGTCCCTGCAAGAAGATGAAGCCGATCGTCGAGCAGGTGGCCAAGGACCACAACCTCGAGGTGGTCGACCTCGACATCGACCGTCCCGAGAACCAGCAGTGGGTGGAAGCGTACGAGGTGCAGGGCGTGCCCACACTGGTGCTCGAGGACGAGGCAGGCAACATCCTCGGCAAGATGGTCGGGGCCCAGCCGAAGAGCAAGACGGAGAAGGTTCTCGGATTGGTCTGAGAAAGTTCGCGAAGTAACAACTACGCGTGGTGGACGGGGAAAGCGGTACGACGGTATCGTTTTCCCCGTTACGCTTTCACTCACCAAGGAGAACCATGAACACCACCACGATGCGCAACGCGCGCAAGACCGACCCGTTCACCTCCAAGATGGCCGCCGCCGAGATGATGGACAACCGGCCCATGGCCCGCAGGCTGCTCATCGCCTACGCCGATGCCCCGTACGGTCTCAACACCGACGAGGCCGCGAAGGCGAGCGGTCTTCATGCCCGGAGTGGTGTCTGGAAGCGCATCAGCGACCTCCACCGCGACGGCATGATCATGTACATGGGCTCGCGCCCGGGCGACTCCGGTCGCGAGCAGCAGGTTGGGTTCATCACGCCCGACGGCGAGGACCGCATGGCCATGATGCGCGAGACCCGCTAGTGGCTCTGAACCCCGAGGCACGCGCCTTGATCGCCAAGGTCAACAAGACCCTCGGCGACGGCAGCGTCCTCATCGGCAGCGACATCAAGATCGCGCGCCGCTACACCTCGGGAGCCCTCTCCCTCGACGTCGCACTCGGTGGTGGCTGGCCTGCGAACCAGCCCATCGAGGTCATCGGCCATGAGTCCCACGGCAAGACCGCCGTCGTCCTCAAGACCATCGCCGCCAACATGGCGCAGGACCCCAACTTCACCGCCTTCTGGCTTGCGGCCGAGCCCTTCGACACCGATCAGGCCGAGGCCCTCGGCGTCGACATCGACCGGATGATCGTCCACCCCACGCAGGCCATGGAGGAGGCCTACGAAACCATGCTGGCCTTCATGGAGTCCCGTGCGGTGGACTGCGTGGTGCTCGACTCCTACCCGGCGCTCATCGCCGATGAGGAGGCCGAGAAGGGCATGGACGAGGCCGTCATGGCCATCGGCGCGCGAGCCACCGGCAAGTTCTTCCGCAAGGCGGGCAAGGCCACCCGCCGGTCGCTGACGGACCCCGAGGACAAGCCCCTGCTCGGTCCCATCATCATCAACCAGTTCCGTGACGCCATCGGGAAGTTCTCCCCGCAGGGCACCCCGAAGACGACGCCGGGCGGCAACGCGAAGAACTACGCCTTCTACGTGCGCGTCGAGGTGGCCCGGGCTGGCTGGATCGATGAGAAGGTACCGGGCAAGGATCTGAAGATCCGCGTCGGCCAGAACATCAAGGTCAAGACCATCAAGAACAAGGCCGCCGCGCCCCAGCAGGCGGCGAGCCTCGACTTCTACTTCCGGGATGCCCCGGTCACCGGGTTCGAGCGTGGCCAGTACGACGACGTCAAGGACATGGTCATCATGGGCCTGCTCTTCGACGTGCTGCAGCGCAAGGGCGCGTACTTCCAGTTCGAGAACGGCCAGACCGACCCGAGCGGCAAGCCCCTCTACCGCTGGCAGGGCAAGGACGCCATGTTCGACGCCATCCGCAGCGACATCGACCTCCGCGAGGAGTTGACCCGCGAGGTGCTCGATCGAGCCAAGAACCCCAACGCCATCAGCAGCATCAGCGAGGACGACGTCGATGCAGCCGAGGCTGTTGGCACGAAGACCGTGACGAGGAAGGCAGCAGCATGAGCAAGCACGAAGACCAGCAGGACTGGCCCCCGAAGGGCTGGTACTGCACCGCAGAGGACGGTCACGAGGGGCCCTGCCCGTTGCAGCCCCGGTGGTGGAAGCAGATGGAGATGCTCGGTCGCGGGGTGAAGGTGTGACTACCCCCCAGAAGATGTCCCGCCGTCAGGAAAGTGGCCTCGCCAAGCGCTACGACGGAACCGTCACCCCGGGATCCGGCAACGGCTGGGTGAAGAAGAACGACGTCCGCACCGACACCCTGTCGATCGAGGCGAAGTACACCGACAAGAAGCAGTTCACCCTCAAGCAGGCCGACCTTCATACCGCCGAGACGCACGCCCTGCTCGACGGCCGTGACTCCGTCTTCATGGTGTCCTTCTCCGGCGAGGAGTGGGCCATCCTCCGGGAGGACGACTACCGCTGCCTGTGGTGGGACTCAAAGAGGCTAGACGGGCTGCTCCAAGAGCGGCGGACCAGCGTCCCCAGCGCACCGCAGAGCCCGGACAACGGGTGGGAGCAGCCGATGCTGCCGGGAGCCGCCACGTGGTCATGAGCCTCCGTATCCCAGCACCTCACTGGGAGACAGAGAGTGGCCACGACGATGGCAAGTGCAGGAAGTTCCCCGCCGACCCGGTCAGCAAGTTCGACCCGTGGTTCGACGACATGGAGGAGAGCGAGAAGGTCTGCAACGGCACCTATGACGGCGTGATCTGCCCGATCCGCCACAAGTGCCTGATCTTCGCCCTCGTCAACAACGAGCACTACGGCGTCTGGGGTGGCCTGCTCCCCGAGCAGCGCCACTGGCTGCGCCAGAACCACAGGCACAAGAAGCACAAGCCCCGTCCCGAGTGGAGATACGAGAATGCCCCGCACTACGACGTCATCCGCGCCGAAGAAGCGGCTCGTAAAGCCGAGCGGGAGGCTGAAGGACATCTCGGAGACGAAGAAGAACCCTTCGCTCCTGCTGGGTGACATCGAGCGCCACCTGATCAACCGGATCGACCAGCCCAGCGACCGCCGACAGGACATCCTTCATCCGAGTGAGATGGCCAAGGCGGACTGGTGCCCCCGGCAGTCGTGGTACCGGCTGTCGGGGGAAGCGCCCTCGGACCCCCAGAAGTCTCACGGGGTGCAGTTGGAGAACATCTTCGACGAGGGCCACGCCATCCACGACAAGTGGCAGCAGCGCCTCTGGGACATGGGCGACCTGTGGGGCAAGTTCTCCTGCCTCAGGTGCTGCGGGATCTGGCAGGCGACTGCTCCCACCGAGTGCCCCGACTGCGGGGCCCCCCGGGCTCTCCTGCGCTACCGAGAGGTGCCGGTCGACGGCGAGGCCAAGTACCTCATCGCCGGACACGAGGACGGTGCCGTGGCCCGCCTCGGAGCGCTGGTCGAGATCAAGAGCATCGGTCAGGGCACGCTGCGCATGGAGGAGCCCGGGCTCCTGAAGGACCACCTCGTCGAGACCGTGGACGGCAAGAAGGTCTACGACCTCGACGCGATCTGGAAGAACCTGCGGCGGCCGTTGCCCAGCCACGTGCGACAGACCGGCATCTACCTCGCCCTGCTGCAGGAGACGGACCTGCCCTTCGTCATCGACAAGGTCATCTTCATCTACGAGTACAAGGCGAATCAGTCAGTCAAGGAGTTCGTGACAGAGGGTACCCCCCGCGTAGTTCAGGGCCTGCTGGACAGTGCCCTCGACATCAAGTACGCCCTCGAGAAGGGCAAAGAGGTTCCCCGTCCCGGGGACCGCACCGCAGAGAGCAAAGGATGCAAGGAATGTCCATGGCTGAAGAAGTGCTGGGGCGATGAGCCGAACAGTGCGACGGAGCCCGAGGCAGAAGCCACCGGCCGCCAACTGGGGACTGGTCGGCCCGTCCGAGGCCGCCGTACAGCGGCTCTCCGAGCAGCAGGTGGACCTGCCCGACCGCCCGGCCGACCGCGCGCCACGGCTGCCGCAGGACCCGACCGGCCTCGGGGACAGCGAACTGATGACGCTGTTCGTGGAGATGACGGAGTGGGCGGCCTACACGGGAACGCTGCTGGCCATCGCGGAGGTGAACGAGTCGTCCGCCGACGCCGAGGTCAAGCGGCTGGAGGCGCTGTCAGCGGCGGCTAACGCCGGAGCCAAGAGCGTCACGGCCGCCAAGGCCATGGTCTATGAGGACCCCGACTTCGTGGCCGCCAAGGCCGCGCAGGAGGAGGCCCGGGCCTACCGGAAGATCTCCAGCCACCTGCATGAGGTTGCCGACAAGCGCTCGACCGTCCTGTCCCGGGAACTGACGCGTCGAGTGGGTCGTGAGCCCCGCGAGAACCGTGCGGCCGGAAGGTTCGGGACCTGATGCCTCTCGTGAAGCGCAGGTCGACCAAGCCGT
>Ga0308173_10002206_pt1 | contig 10255 bp, 8 predicted proteins | sample PhyPR1_FD_203716 | JGI IMG/M metagenome (GOLD analysis project Ga0308173, IMG submission 203716) | Soil microbial communities from UC Gill Tract Community Farm, Albany, California, United States - DLSLS.P.R1 | ecosystem: Environmental > Terrestrial > Soil > Agricultural land | place: USA... | reverse complement strand
GGTCCTCACCGAGTTGGTCATGAGCCGAGTTAAACTGAGTGTCAGGACCAGCCATGGCCCAACGGTCCACATTCTTTGCCCATCGGGGGCTCTTACCATTCCTGGAGCGGCCTAAGAAACGGGGGCCCATCTATGTCGCGAACAGAGATTTCTGGCGGTGTGGTTCACGATATGCCTGCGGATCTGAAAAGGGCGCTTGCATCCGACCCGCTGGCGCTAGCAGCGTGGGAGGATATTACATCGCTCGCACGCAACGAGTGGATCTGTTGGATTGAGTCTGCCAAGAAAGCAGAAACGAGAAGCCGACGGATCGAGTGGGGCTGTGCAAGTTTAAGGGATGGAAAGCGACGGCCCTGCTGTTGGCCCGGATGCGCCCACCGCTAACTCCAAGATCGTCGAACCGGACAATCGGGGCCGCGGAGTGGAGTCCGCTACCTTCCGGGTTGGCGTCACCGTTCTGGTGAACGTCCGATGCTTTGTCACCTTGGGCTCGCTTTTTACAGCGGAACCCGCCGTCGTAGCTCGTCGAAAAAGTTCAGCAGCATTACTACCTCGTGATCCGGCTTGGACGGTGCAGTTTCCGCCCGCGTCACCACTGCCACACGTTTGCCATCAGGCGCCAGATCCCATTCCCTGTCGAATCCGGAATCGAGACCGCCGGGCTTCGCCAGCCAGACGCGTGGCTTCTCCGCGGCGAAATTGGCCCCTTTGGTCGTGTAGGCCACCGCCATTATCCGATCGCCGGATTGATATAACAGATCGTGGCCGTTCGGCGACCACACCGGACACATGCCGCCGTCGTTGGAGATTTGCCACCGCCTACCGGTGCCAGGGAAGGTCTGCACAAAGATCTGGTAGGTCCCGGTCGCATTCGAGCCATACGCCAGCCACTTACCATCGGGCGAGAACGATGGGAAAAGGTCGGTGGATGGGCTGTTGAGAAACTGCTCCGGCTTTCCGGCCTTCATCTCACCGTTGATCTCTTGCAGCGGCACGGTCCAGATTTGAGCACGCCCCATAGACTCGGAATAGCTCAGTAGCCTGCCGTCGGAGGTGATCGACCAAGGAGCCTGGCTTGTTTTTGATCCAGTGAGCGGCTTCGGTTCGCTCGCACCGTCGGCTCGGGTCCAGAGGATGCCGCTCCTGAGAGTGCCGAAGAAGATGTAGCGACTGTCTGCGCTCCAAGTTACTGGTGTGATGGCTCCGCCACCGGACGTCAGCCGCGTCATTACGTCCCGCCGCAGATCGTAGACCCACAAGTCCGTCGCCCCCTGTTCAACCACCATCATGGCCAACCGGGTGCCGTCCGGCGAAAGACGCGGGGACATGTAGATTCCGGGCTTGGAGCGCAGCGGTTCCTTCTTCGCGACGCCGTCTGCGCTTGGGGTCAACCACTGGACCGTGGCCACAGCCTGCGCGGCGCTGCCGCCTCCCTTCCGGTAGACCAACGTCCCGTTGCGGGCCACATCAAGCTGAGCGCCGCCATACAGCGAATGATAGGCGACATCGTCCAGAATCGGCACCGCCGCCCCTCGGGTCTCCAGGCGGTCCAGGTTGAACGGAACTGCAAACAACGTTTCGTTGCTGGTATAGACGAGATGGCCGGACCCGTTTGCGGAGGCCAGGTAACGCGCCGACGTGCCCTTTGGGACAAGCGTCTTCCGCCGCCCATCTGCCAAGGTAACTACTTCGATACTGGCCTTGTCGGCGGAGGCTGTGGCGTACGAAACAAATAACACCGCTTTACCTCCCGGCAGGACCTGTGGGAAAACTGCGGCAAATTCTCCCTTCGACAATTCCGTCAGTTTCTTCGGAGCGCCGCCGCCCGAGGGTATCCGTATCAGGCCCGTTGAGCTCCCGGCGACGATGCTTCCGTCCTCACTCCAACTTCCTCCGGCGAATGGATTGTCCGACAGCGGGACGACCGCACCGCCTTGCACCGAAATCTTGTCTAATTTGCCATTGGCATAGAATCCGATCCACTGTCCGTCTGGCGAAAAGAACGGTCCTATCGCCCCGTTTGTGTCAGGCAGTTCCACACCCTTCGATTGGTCGAGCCGCCGTATGAAGAGGTGTAGCGGACCGCCGGACGAGCTGGCAACATACACGAGCCGGGTCCCATCCGGAGAGAGGGCCACGGTGCTCAGGGGGCTGTTCTCGGGAGCAGGCAGGGAGACCTCCGGCCCCAGGTCGACATCCAGCCGCACCAGCGGTTTTTCTGTCGCTGGTAATGAATGCCACCGGCCCCAACCCTCCGCGGCCGCAACTAAAGCCAGCGCCGCGACGGCGGTCCAGCCGGCAATGCCGAACCGCGACCGTGAAGGAGCCGCTGCCGGCTCCGCGCCCTTCCCCGCATTGGCTATCGCGATGCGCGCCTCGCCGATGGCTTGCAGCCGCATCTTCACGTCCGGGTCGAGACACCGGTTCAACAGATGCCGAACCGCGATCGGCGTCGCGGGGGGCAGCTTACCGAAATCGGTTCCGCCTTTGATGACGTCCGCCAATATGCGCGAGACGTTCTCGCCGGTGAACAGGTGTTGTCCCGTCAACATCTCAAACAGGACCACGCCGAACGACCAGATGTCCGAGCGACGGTCTGCCGGCTTGCCCATGGCCTGTTCCGGGCTCATATAACCCGGCGTGCCCATGATTGCGCCCACCTGCGTTGCTCGCATCGTTAACGTTGGGGAATCAGCCGGATCCGTGAGGCCGGTGATAGTCGGTTGTAGGATCGCCGCCAGTCCGAAGTCGAGCACCTTGACTGTGCCGTCCGGCTTGATCTTGATGTTGTCGGGCTTCAGATCGCGATGGATGATGCCCTTTTCGTGCGCCGCTTCGAGCGCCTCGGCCAGCTGTCGCGCGATCTCGAGTGTTTCCTCTAGCGGAATGGCGCCTTGCCGGATGAGCTCCTCGATCGTGGGGCCTTCCACCAGTTCCATCACGAGCGCCCGTTCTTCGGCTCCGTAAATCTGGGCAATGTTGGGATGGTTCAGCGCCGCCAATACTTCTGCCTCGCGCTGAAAGCGCGCCATGCGGCCGCTGTCGCGTGCGAACGGCTCCGGCAACACTTTCACCGCTACTTCGCGTTTCAGCCTTGTGTCCTTAGCGCGGTAGACCTCCCCCATGCCACCCGCACCAAGGGGCGCGAGGATCTCATACGGGCCCAGTTTGTCACCCAGGGAGAGCGGCATATCTGCGATTCAATTCACTTTAACCGATCAGACAGGGGCTGGCGCTGCGGCAGCGCAGCGTGCCTTTCAGAAATCCATCTCTGGTGGCGCCGCCGGAATCGAAATGCAGCTAGTTGTCGCCCAACTTGTCGAAATGCCCCTGCCTGACCCACTACCCAATCCCCCGATAGCATAATCCAGGCACCGCCCCCGGCCGACGGTTTACGAGACGCTTACACTTCGCCGCGCGGCGCTATTCTGATCCGTATGCGCCTGAAATTCTTCCTGCTGGTTCCGCTTGCCGCCGCGACGGTGGCTGCCCAGCCGTATTACCTGGTCTATTTGCGTCCGGACCCGGCGCGGGCGCGCATCGAAAAAGAGGATGGCGACCGCATCATGGCCGCTCACATGGCCAACATTCACAAAATGGCCGACGACGGAGTTCTCAAGGCCGCCGGGCCGTTTGACGATACGCCGTCCACCATCAGCGGCATCTTCGTCATGCAGGCGGATACTTTCGAAGCGGCGAAGAGAATTGCCGCGCAGGATCCAACTGTGCTCGCTCACCGCAACACCGTGGACGTGCATGTCTGGAACGCGCCCGCGGGCATCGGCGATGCATACTTCAAGCTCCACAAGGCGGACCCGAAAACGCCCGAAGGCATGGCGATTCACCCCTATGTGGTTCTGCTGCCGGGCCCAAACTGGGAAGCCGGCGCGCCATCCATTGCGGAGCACGATCGCTACGTGCAGAGTCTGCGAACGCAGAAAAAGCTCGCCGCCGCCGGGTCCATCGAAGCGCCTGACGACGAGTTCGCGGTGGTGGTGTTCCGGCCGGCTGTGGCGATGGAAGACGTTCAGCGGCTCATGGACGACGACCCCGCGGTGAAAGCCGGCGTGATCAAAGCCGAGTATCACAAGTGGTGGTGCGCCGCCCACGTGCTGCCGTGGGAGTAGCTACATCCGCATCGCCCACTTGATGGCTTCGATCCACATCTTTTGAATATCGGGCAGGTCCCAGACTTCATCGCGGTGGCCTAGCGACGAGTAGAAGACGCGTCCTTTGCCGTAGCTCTTTTCCCAGGTGACGGGAAAATCGTTGTCGGTGCGGTGGACCTTCGGATTCTTGAGGTCGACGCTGTTCGGATCGACGCTCATCAGCACATGGAGTTTGTCTCGCGAGTACGGCTCCTTGAACTGATAGATCTCGTCGTAGAAAGGAAAGCTCGCGGGGAAGTGCGCGGTCGCGGGGAAGTCTTTGTCTTCGGTGCGGATGGTGCAGTGCACCTGGCCCCAGGGATGCTCGTTGAAGTACGCGCCGATCATGTCGCCATACTCCGGCCACTTGTAGAACGTGTCGGTCGCGCTATGCGCGCCGAGAAACCCTTTGCCGTCGTCGCGCACGAACGAAAGCAGGTCCTTCTTCTGTTGATCGCTGAGGTCGAGTTCGCCGGTGGTATAGAAGAACACCGCGTCGAAGTGGGTCAGGTTTTTTGCATTGCCCGCGGTGAGTTTCTGTTTGGTGAGGAGTTCGCTGTCGGTGCGAATGTAGGTGTCCCAGAGTCCCGTCTCGCGGCCGAGTTTGGCGATGGTAGCGAGAGCGTGGGAAACCGAATCGTGCTGGTAGCCTTTCACTTCGCCGATGGCCAGAAGTTTTTTCTTGGGGGGTTGCACCTGTGCGAGAGCGGTTGCCGCGCACAGCAGGAGAACGGTGGCCTTCATGCGCCTATGGTAGCGCTACCCCAGGACCGCGAGAAACGCTTTGGCGGCGTGGCTTAAACCCCGCCGCGTCGGGTACACGAGGCGGATCTTCCGCTCGAGGTGCATTTCCTTCACGCGCACCTCGCAGAGCTGTTTCGCGGCGATCTCCTGTTCCACGCACATACGCGGCAGAAAGGCCACGCCCATGTTGTTCTGCACCAGTTTGCGAATGGTTTCGATGGTGGGCATTTCGATATCCATGCGCAGCGGCACCTTGCGCGTCTGGAACTCGCGGATCACCACTTCGCGGTAGGGCGACATGACGTTGTGCGCGATGAAAATCTCGCTGCCGAGGTCTTCTATGGAGACGATTCTGCGCTGCGCCAGACGGTGTTTCGGCGAGACGATGAAGGCGAGCGAATCGGTGTAGATGATCTTGGCTTTCAGGCGCTCGTCGCCGGGGTCGTAGCTGATTACGCCGAGCTCGAGGTTGCCGTCGAGCAACTCGTCGGGAATCTTGCTGGAAAAACTGCGCCGCACCTGGACTTTGACTTTCGGATAAAGCTGCCGGTACCGCTCGATGTGCTGCAGCAGATAGAGCGTGGTGGATTCGTTCGCGCCGATGATGAGCCGGCCGGCGGAATTGTCGCGCAGCTCGGCGAGCGAATTGTCGAGCTCGCTTTGCAGGCTCTCGAAGCGCCGCGCATATTCGAGGACGCTGCGTCCGGCGTCGGTGAGCAGCAGCTCCTTGCCGGAGCGATCGATGAGTTTTTCGCCGAGCTCCTGTTCCAGGCGCTGCAGCGCGAGCGAGACGGCCGGCTGCGTCCGCAGCAGCTTTTCAGCCGCGCGGGAGAAGCTCTTCTCTGTCGCGACCGTCAGAAAGACGTGCAGCGAATAGAGTTCCATAGCCGGAATCAGTATAACACTTGCTTATGCGTACCCGTAATATTATAAATTTGCCAAATCCTGGCGAGGCCGCAATAATGAACATGAGCCTACAAAAAATGAGCGACCGCGTATATATTTTCGATACCACTCTGCGCGATGGCGAACAATCGCCGGGGTGCAGCATGACGGTGCCCGAAAAGCTGAGAATGGCCAAGAAACTGGTCGAACTCGGCGTGGACATTCTGGAGGCGGGCTTCCCGATCGCCAGCGAAGGCGATTTCGAAGCCGTGGATGCGGTAAGCCGCGAGTTTCCCTGGGCGAACGTGGCGGCGCTGGCGCGCTGCTGCACGCTGGACGTGGAACGTGCCGCGCAGTCGTTGAAATTCGCCAAGCGCCCGCGCATTCACACCTTCATCGCGACCAGCGACATTCATCTCAAGTACAAGCTCAAGAAGACGCAGCAGCAGGTAGTGGACGAAGCTGCCGCGGCGGTGGAACTGGCGCGCCGGCACGTGGACGATGTCGAGTTTTCGGCCGAAGACGGCGCGCGCACAGATCCCGACTTTCTGGAAAAAGTATCGAAAGCGGTGGTGGCGGCAGGCGCCCGCACGGTCAACATTCCGGACACGGTGGGCTACTCGACGCCGAAGGAATACGGCGCTTTGATCGGCCGCATCGCCAAGGCGCTGGGAGATTGCGCGATCGTTAGCGTGCATTGCCATGACGATCTCGGTCTCGCGGTGGCCAACTCGCTCGCCGCTATCGAAGCAGGCGCGCGCCAGGTGGAGTGCACCATCAACGGAATCGGCGAACGCGCGGGCAACTGCTCGCTCGAAGAGATCGTGATGATCCTGAAGACGCGATCGGATTCGTATCCGTATCATACCGGCGTACACACGGAGCATCTGTATAGCGCCAGCGAACTGCTGAGAAATATCATCACGTTTGGGCCGCAACCGAATAAAGCGATTGTGGGGCGCAACGCATTCGCGCACGAAGCGGGCATCCATCAGGACGGGTACCTGAAGGAAAAGAGCACGTACGAAATCATCGATCCGCACAGCGTGGGCGTGCCGGAAGGCAAGCTGGTGCTCGGGAAGCACAGCGGACGTCACGCGCTGCACCAACGCGCCAAGGAACTCGGCTTCGAACTCGATAAGCAGCAACTTGACGACCTGTACCATCGGTTCACGGCGGTGGCGGACCATCGCAAGAAGGGCCTGATGGACGAGGAGATCGCGTCGCTGATTCGGGACGGGCAGCTTGCCGGCGAAGCGGCGGCGGATTAGCGGATGGATTTGAAAATTCTGGTTCTGCCGGGCGACGGCATCGGCGGGGAAGTTACAACGGAAGCCGTGCGCGTGCTGCGGCACGTGGCGGCGCGATGGGGTCACCGGCTGACGATCAGCGGCGGACTGCTCGGCGGCGCGGCGATTCACGCGACGGGCACACCGTTTCCGGAGCGGACGGCGCAGGCCGCCGCGGCTGCCGACGCCACATTAATGGGCGCGGTGGGACTGCCGGAATTCGATAACGCGCCGCCCGATCAGCGGCCGGAAAAAGGGTTGCTCGGCATACGCCAGGCGCTCGGGGTATACGCGAACCTGCGTCCCGTGCGGGCTTATGCTTCGCAAGTGGAGTCCTCTCCTTTAAAAAACCACCTGGTGGAAGGCACCGATATGATTATCGTCCGCGAACTGACGGGCGGAATCTATTACGGAACGCCGCGCGGTATTACCGAAAACGGCGCGGAGACGCGGGCAGTCAATACCATGACTTACACGCGCGCGGAAATCGAGCGCGTTGCCCGCATGGCCTTTCACCTCGCGGGTCAACGCCGCAAGAAAGTTACCAGCGTGGACAAGAGCAACGTGCTCGAGAACTCGCAGTTGTGGCGGCGCGTGGTGGTTGAGGTGGCGAAGGATTTTCCGGATGTGGAACTGGATCACCTGCTGGTGGACAACTGCGCCATGCAGTTGATTCTGAATCCGCGGCGCTTCGATGTCGTGCTGACGGAGAATATGTTCGGCGACATCCTGAGCGACGAAGGCGCCGTGCTGGCGGGCTCGATCGGGATGCTGCCTTCGGCATCGATCGGCGATCAACGGCCGAGCGGCGCGTGGGTTGGATTGTACGAGCCGGTGCACGGGTCGGCGCCGGATATCGCGGGGCAGAACAAGGCGAATCCGCTGGGCGCGATCGGGAGCGTGGGCGCGATGCTGCTGTACAGCTTCGGCTTGAAAGAGGAAGCGGCAGCGGTGGATGGGGCGATTGAGGCGGTGTTGAAAAGCGGCAATGTGACCGCGGACCTGCGGCCATCGGGAACTCCGGCGACCACAGAGCAGGTGGGCGCAGCGGTCTGCGCGGCGATTGGGTGAGATTACGGGACGCAGATGAACGCGGATAAACGCCGATAAAATCAACTCGGCGGCGAAATGGATGTCTATGCCACGTACTATTCTTCAGAAGCTTTGGGACTCTCATGTTGTTCATCAGCAGGCGGGTGCTCCCGCTCTGTTGTTTATCGATTTGCACCTGGTGCATGAGGTTACTTCGCCTCAGGCTTTCGATGGTCTCCGGGAGCGCGGATTGAAGGTGCGGCGGCCGGATTTGACGATCGCTACGGCGGATCATTCGATTCCGACCACTGACCGGTCACTTCCGATCATCGATACGATTGCCGCGAAGCAGCTCGATCAGCTCGAGACGAACTGCGCCGAATTCGGCATCCGCTGCCTGGGAATTCATAGCGACAAACAGGGCATCGTGCATGTGATCGGGCCGGAACTCGGGCTGACTCAGCCCGGCATGACGGTAGTTTGCGGCGACAGCCACACGGCCACTCACGGCGCGTTCGGCGCGCTGGCATTCGGCATAGGCACCAGCGAAGTGGAGCAGGTGCTTGCGTCGCAATGTTTGCTGCAGCGCAAGAGCAAGAGCTTTCAGGTGCGCGTGGACGGCAAACTGCGGCCGGGAGTTTCGGCGAAGGACATTATCCTCGCGTTGATTGCGAAGATCGGAATCGGCGGCGGCACTGGCAGCGTGTTTGAGTTCTCGGGCAGCGCGATCCGTTCGCTCTCGATGGAAGAGCGCATGACGGTCTGCAACATGTCCATCGAAGGCGGTGCGCGCGCGGGGCTGATTGCGCCGGACGATACTACGTTTGAGTATCTCAGCGGGCGGCCTCATGCTCCGAAGGGCGCGGCTTGGGATGCGGCGCTGGCGCGGTGGCGCGCGCTGCCGAGCGACGAAGGCGCGGTTTACGAAAAGAGCGTGACGATCGACGCGGATGCGCTAGAGCCGATGATCACGTACGGAACGAATCCGGGGATGGGCGTTTCGATCAACGCTCCGCTGCCAAGCCCCGCACAGTTTGCCGACCCGATCCAGCGCGAATCGATAGAGAAGGCGCTGCGGTACATGGGGCTGGAAGGCGGCAAGCCGCTGGCCGGGCATCCGATCGACGTGGTGTTCATTGGAAGCTGCACGAATTCGCGGATCACGGATCTGCGCACGGCCGCGAGTTTGTTGAAGGGCCGCAAGGTGAATCCGAAGGTGAAGGTGATGGTGGTGCCGGGGTCGCAGGAAGTGAAGCGGCAGGCGATCGCCGAAGGACTGCCGGAGATTTTTCGCGAAGCCGGATGCGATTGGCGCGAGCCGGGCTGTTCGATGTGCATCGCGATGAATGGCGACCAACTTTCGCCGGGCGAGTACAGCGTCTCGACCAGCAACCGCAACTTCGAGGGCCGGCAGGGCAAGGGGGGGCGCACGTTCCTGGCGAGTCCGCTGACTGCCGCGGCGAGCGCGATTACCGGTGTTGTCACCGATGTGAGGACCTTGTTATGAAGCCGTTCACGAATTTCGAGAGCCGCGTAGTGGCGCTGCCGATTAACAACATCGACACGGATCAGATTATTCCGGCGCGCTTTCTGAAGACTACTTCGAAGGTGGGTCTGGACAAGCAGCTTTTCAACGACTGGCGGTATGACGCGGCGGGGAAGCCGAACCCGGATTTCGTGCTGAACAAGGCGGAGGCGAAAGGCGCTCAGGTACTGCTGGCGGGCGACAACTTCGGCTGCGGGAGCTCGCGCGAGCATGCTCCGTGGGCGCTGACTCAGTTCGGGTTCCGGGCGGTGATCTCGACGAGCTTTGCGGATATTTTCCGGCAGAACTCGCTGAAGAATTCACTGCTGCCGATTGTGGTTCCGGCGGATGTGCACGCGGAATTGTTCGAGGCGGTGAGTTCCAATCCGAATGCGACGGTGAAGATCGACCTGGCAGCGCAGACGTTGACTACTCCGGCGGGCCGCAGCGTGGAGTTTCCGGTGGACGAATTCTCGAAGCATTGTCTGCTGCAGGGGGTCGACGAACTGGGTTATATCCTGGGGCAGAGTGCGGAGATTGCGGCGTACGAGCGTGCGCATCCGGCTCCTATTAATACGTTGGTTTAGTGGGGCAGCGCAGATTCACCACAGAGACGCAGAGGACGCCGAGAG
>Ga0308173_10002205_pt1 | contig 10256 bp, 8 predicted proteins | sample PhyPR1_FD_203716 | JGI IMG/M metagenome (GOLD analysis project Ga0308173, IMG submission 203716) | Soil microbial communities from UC Gill Tract Community Farm, Albany, California, United States - DLSLS.P.R1 | ecosystem: Environmental > Terrestrial > Soil > Agricultural land | place: USA... | reverse complement strand
GCCGTGCCCACGGGCATGAACGTCACACGGCTGGTGGACCGCTTCGAGATCACCGGCTCCTGGAAAGCCGGTGATAGCGTGTCGCTCGATCTTAAATTCGCTGTCCACGCCGTGCGCGACAGCCAGGGTGAAGTCGCGGTGGCGTATGGGCCTCTGTTGTACGCATTGCCGATCGAAGCCAATGTCACGCAGGGCCGCCTTACGCGGGCAACCGGATCGACCTCGCAACTCGAGTTCCATGACACCGAGTATGTCGCGAAAGAGGTTCCGCCCACGTACCTGCTGCCTGCGCAATTCAATTTTCTCTCGGTGCAGTTGCCCGGCGGCGATCTGCTCGATCCGTGGAGCAAGCCTCCCGCGGGCCTGAGCGGTTCGCTGCTGGCACCCGATGGTTCGCACGTCGAGGTAACCCTTTATCCGATGGGTTCGACGCTGCTTCGTGTCACCGGTTTTCGCAGCGATCGGATCTACTCGGACGCCTTTGGTCCCTAGCTGAAGAGCCACCCCGCCCTGGGCAAGAGTGCGCCTCGCCGACTTCCGTTGATAAACGCAAGGCCCGTGCACCGTCTTTGCATTGCTGAACAAAAAGCAAACGCAATTCAGCACTGATGGGCGAAAACGCGCCTGAGGCCGTACTCTACGGCGTCACGGGAGCAGACACTTACCATGTCCGACGAGTCACTGTACAAAACCCTGGTCGAATCGATTGTGGATTACGCGATCTACATGATCGACCGCAAAGGTTACGTCACCAGTTGGAACGCCGGAGCCCAGCGCATCAAGGGATACCGCGCGGACGAAGTGATCGGCAAGCACTTCTCCAATTTCTATACCGAAGAGGACCGCAAGCAAGGCCTGCCCGACACGGCCTTGCGCACTGCCGACACCGAAGGGCGTTTCGAGCAGGACGGTTGGCGCGTGCGCAAGGACGGCAGCCGCTTCTGGGCGCACGTGACCATCGATCCGATTCGCGACGAGGCCGGCAAGGTGGTCGGCTTCGCCAAGATAACGCGCGACAACACCGAGAAAAAGCAATCCGAATCCGCACTGGCGCGTGCGCAGCAGGCACTGTTCCAGACGCAGAAGTTCGAATCGTTGGGTCAGCTGACCGGCGGCGTCGCGCACGATTTCAACAACCTGCTGATGGCGATGACCGCGTCGCTGGAACTGATCAGCAAGCGCATCCCGCAGAACGACGAGCGCACATTGCAGCTGCTGCTGAACATCACCAAGGGCGCCGAGCGCGGCGCCGTGCTGGTGCAACGCATGCTCGCTTTTGCACGCAGGCAGGAGTTGACGATCACCTCGGTCGATCTCGCCTTCCTGATACAGGGAATGGTGGGCTTGCTCGAGCGCGCGCTGGGCCCGGCCGGCACATTGGTCCTGGACATTCCCGACCAGCTGCCGGCCATGCACACGGATGCGCATCAACTCGAATCCGCGCTGCTGAACCTGGTCGTCAACGCCCGCGACGCGATGCCGAACGGCGGAACGATTACGATCCAGGCACGCCAGGAGTTCGCCCCGATGCCGGGCGTGGAGCTCCGGTCAGGAAAATACCTGCGCATTTCGGTGATCGATAGCGGCTGGGGCATGGATGAGCGCACCGTCCTTCGCGCGACGGAGCCGTTCTTCACGACCAAGGGTGTTGGCAACGGCACCGGGCTCGGCCTGTCGATGGTGCAGGGCTTGGCAGAACAGTCCGGCGGCAAGGTGCGGATATCCAGCCGACTCGGCAGCGGCACCACGGTGGATCTCATTTTGCCGACCAACGGCTCATTGCGCGATCCGGATGTCAGGCCGATAGCGCAGCAGATGGAGCGTCCCGATAACGAAATGAATCGAACCGGACTTGTGGTACTCGTCGTCGACGACGACGAACTGGTGCTCTCGGCCACGAGCGCGCTGCTGGACGACATGGGTTACCGCGTCCTCGAAGCCAGCGGCGGCAAGCGTGCGCTGGAACTCGTTGCGCGCACGCCCGTCATCGACCTGATCCTTACCGACCAGGTCATGCCCGAGATCACCGGCCTGCAACTGGCAAACGCGGTCCATGCGATTCGACCCGACATCCCGATCGTCCTGGCGAGTGGTTTCTCCGATATCGGCACGCCGGTACCGAAGCACATCTATCGCATGACCAAGCCGTATTCGAGGAAGCAACTGGAATCCGCATTGAATACGCTGGTGGCGAAAATCAGCTGAGCACGCAGGCCAGGCGTTGCGACACGCGCGCCCTTGCTCGTGATTGGCTTTGCTCGTCATTCCAGCTAAGGCTGGAATGCCGTTGTTGAGTTCTGCAGAAAGGCGAATCTCCCAGCTCGGTGGGATGACGACCTGGACCACAGTTTGCCGTCAGCGGCGATCGATCTCGATGTTCTCCTTGGTTCCGCTGCTGGAGACCGCGATCATGATGCCAAGCCCGATCGCGATCGCTACGCCGATGACAATCCAGGTTGTCTCCACCCGCTCGAGGATGCCGAGCTTCCACAACGCGGCGAGCACGCCACCGATCAGGATCAGAAAGCCAAACAGGTACATGCTTACCCACTTCATGATGACCTCCTGACGGGAAACGCGCCGATAAAACGGAGCGTCTGGAGGTTAGTACCTGAATGATGAATGGAGACCTAGGAGAGAAGGGAGAAGGAAGAGCGGAAGAAGGACAAGGGGAGAAGTGCGAATTGGGCGCCAATCTCCAGGCTTCGAAACATCTGCGCTCGCTGTATCATCTGTCCCTCCTTGAAAATGGATTGGATCATGCCGCTTTCGCTTTACGACGCCAGTATTCCCGTATTTGCACAGATGCTCGGCGCACTGGACGACGTCCTCGCCAAGGCGCAGGCGCACTCAATCGCCAAGAATATCGATCCGGCCGTGCTGATGCAGGCGCGGCTGTTTCCGGACATGTTTCCCCTGAGCAAACAGGTGCAGATCGCGTGCGATTTCGCTCGCGGCGTCAGCGCGCGTCTGGCCGCCGCCGAGGTGCCGGTGTACGACGACAAGGAACAAACGTTCGCTGAGTTACGCGCGCTGGTCGCCAGCACGCTCGCGTTCATCGGCGGTTTCGATGCGGCGCGTTTTTCCGACAGCGGCGAACGCGAAATCGTGCTCCGCCCTGGCACGCCCAAGGAAAAACGCCTGAGCGGACAGAAGTACCTGCTGAATTACGGGCTGCCGCAGTTCTTCTTCCATGTGGCGACGGCCTACGATGTGTTGCGCCACAATGGCGTCGAGATCGGCAAGCGCGACTACATGGGCGCGTACTGATCAACTCGACCCCGCGAAGTGCGCAAGCGAAGGCGCTGAACCTGCGGGCGGATCGGCGGTCGAGAATGCAAGGCGCGATTACACGTTCGCGCAGGCATTCGGCATGAGCAAACATCCTCCACCGCGCGAAACACACTGGCCGAAGGACGCTGTGTTCACGGTCGGTCACTCGACCCTGCCCATCGAACGGTTTGTCGCGCTGCTGCAGGCCTATGGCATCGAGTGCCTGGCCGATATTCGCACGGTACCCCGCTCGCGCCACAACCCGCAATTCAACAGTGAAGCGCTCGCCGAATCGCTGGCGCCATTCGAAATCAGCTACCTGCCGATGCCGGCACTCGGCGGTTTGCGCCGCGCCCGCAGGGACTCGCCCAACGGGGGCTGGCGCAACACGAGTTTTCGCGGCTATGCGGATTACATGCAGAGCGATGCATTCCGCCAGGGTCTGGAGGAGTTGCTGCAGTTGAGCCGCCGGCGGCGCATGGCAATCATGTGCGCCGAAGCGGTGCCGTGGCGTTGCCATCGTTCCCTGGTGGCAGATGCATTGTGCGTGCGCGGAGTCGACGTGATCGAAATCCTTTCGGAAAGCAACTACCGGCCGCACGCGCTGACTCCGTTCGCGCACGTCGAAGGCGTTGCGATCACCTACCCGCCCGAGCAAGGTGCCTTGCTATAAACGACCCATCACTCGCGCACCCGCGATGCGCTTCTCAGCGATACGGCGCCAGCCACTTTGGCCCTCGATGCACCTATCGCGTTCCGATCGGCAAGGTGATGACGAAGCTGTTGCGATCATCGGCATTCGCCTCGAAGTTCACCTTCCCGCCATGGTGCTGGGCAATTTGCCGAACCAGCGCCAGCCCCAACCCGGTGCCTGCACTGTGCCCGCCGGGACGGCGATAGAACGGCTCGAACAGGCGCGCGCGCTGCTCGACTGGAATAGCGAGGCCGTCGTCGCACACCGTTACACGGGCCGATTCGGCTGAGCACGCAATGTGTACGTGTACCGGGGGTTGGCCGTGGCGCTGCGCGTTTTCGAGCAAGTTGCGCAGCAAACGGCGCAGCAGGCGCGGATCGCCGTTCACGACCGCGGATTCGCCATCGAGCCGCACGTCGGCGTAGCGCGCGCATTCCTCCGCCGCCAATGCCAGCAGGTCGACCTCTTCATGCGCGTCCAGTTCGGCCACGGCATCGAGGCGGCTGGCGAGCAGTATCTCGTCGATCAGCAGGTCGAGTTCGGCAATGTCCTGTTCGAGCCCGGCCCTGCGCTTCGGATCAGCCGACTCCTTCATCAGTTCGGTCGCGAGGCGAATGCGCGCGAGCGGCGTGCGCAGTTCGTGCGAGGCGTTGGCCAGCAGCGTCTTGTGCGCGCCGACCAGCGCCTCGATGCGTTCGGCCGCGCGGTTGAAGCTCTGCGCAAGCTGCGCCACTTCGTCGCGGCCTTCGACCGGCACGCGCGCGGACAAGTCGCCGGCCCCGAGGGACTCGACGCCGCGTTGCAGCCGCTCAAGCCGCTGCGTCAGCCGGCGCACGAACGGATACGCGACGACGCCCACTACCAGTGCGAGTGTGCCGAACGCGAGGATCACCGAAAACGCCGAGTGCCCCAGCGCTTCGCGTCCGCCCAGGTGCCAGAACAGCCCGGCGATCACTGCGAACACGATCAGACTCGCGTGCAAAGCCACATAGAAGCGCACGTGCAGGCGCGACATCGACTTAGTCCTGCGCCTTGGCGAACACGTAGCCTGCGCCACGCACGGTGATGATGCGCCGCGGTTGTTTCGGGTCGTCCTCGATCGCCGCGCGAATGCGTGAGATGTGCACGTCGATCGAGCGGTCGAATGCGTCGAGCTGCTCACCCTTGATCAAATCCATCAGCGTTTCACGCGACAACACGCGGCCGGCATTCTTGGCAAAGGCGAGCAGCAGTTCGTACTGGTGCGAGGTGATCGGCTTGGGCTCGCCATCCAACGACAACACGCGCGACCCGCAATCGATTTCGAGGCGGCCAAAGCGCAACACGCGTTCGGCACCGACGCCGGCATGGCGCCGGCGCAGGATTGCGCGCAGCCGCGCCAGCAGTTCGCGAGGCTCGAACGGCTTGGGCAGGTAATCGTCGGCGCCCAGCTCCAGTCCAACGATGCGATCGGTCGCATCGCCGCGCGCCGTGAGCATCAGCAATGGCGTGTCGGATTTCTTGCGCAGCTGCCGGCAGACTTCCAGGCCGTCCATATCGGGCAGCATCAGATCGAGTACCACCGCATCGAACGGCGCTTCGGCCAGCCGCTCCAGCGCCGCAGCGCCGATCGGCGCCAATACCATGCGAAATCCGGCCGCGCCGAGATATTCACACAACATCTCGGCGAGGCGCGCGTCGTCTTCGACCAGCAGGATACGTTCGGTCATGGCGTCGGCACTGTGTGCGTTCGGTTCGGCATTGGCAATACCCAACCTGCGCCCCTGTTCCGGCGCAGGCGGGAAAGTGTGCCTTGGCACATTGCCAGGCTGGCGAGGCTCAGCCTTCGTGCGCGGTCACATGGGCCGCCAGTTTTTCAGCAAGTGCCCTGCGCTGTGCCGGCGTCAGCACGCCCGCGGTATCGGCCAGCAGCTGCACGATTTCCTTGGATGCCTGGTCGATCACATTCAACTGCGCCGCCCGCGCGCTCTCGAGGGCCGCGCGGTCGATCGGATCGGCCGTGAGCAGCGCCAGCATCTGGGCATGTTCGCCGTGGAACTGCGTGTGCAGTTGCATGAGGTCCGTGGCCGTCGTCTGCACCAGTGGCGCGATTTGCGCCTGCTGCGCGGGGGTGGCACTGGTCTGCGTGTAGATGTGCTGCAGGATCTCGTCGATGTGGGCGCTCATCTCGGGACCCGAGGCAGCGATGTGCGCGGCATGTCCGCCGTGATGGAAACCGCTGGTCGTGGCCGTCTGTGCCAGCGCGCCGAGGGTGATTGCAATGCCGCCGAACACCGCGGCGAGCATGGCGACCTTGCGTACCGGGCGACCGTTGCGAGAGACCAGGGCTGCTGCGTTGCTGTGGGACGTTTTCATGATGGTTCCTTTGAATTCGATTCGGGGGAGGATGCCCCGATGCGAAGCCTGACCCCCGTGTGTGAGCCCGTTTTGTCGCTTGGGTAAAGTTGTGTAAAGCGACACCCACAACGCGCGCCCGAAGCGAATGTCAGCGGCGGCAGTATCAAGACCTCGACATCGACTACGCGCGAGTGCCTGGCGCATCCGCTGCCGCAAGTTCGTTTTCCGCGATGAATCCACCGGATCAATGTCGGAGACCTCCAATGCATCGATTGCAACCTGCTGTGCGCTACCTGCTGTTTGCCGTGGTGCTGACCTTCACGCAGACAGCAACGGCGATCGTGACGGTAGGTCCTGTCGGCAGCGGCTGCAGCTACAGCAAGATCCAGGACGCGATCAATTATGTGCTCGGCAAGGAGCGCAGCCATCCGGACGATGTCGATCCGTACATTGCCGTGGCGGGCGACAACTTCTACAACGAAGCGTTGGTGATCGACAGCGCCAACGTCACCGGCTATGTCGACCCGTTCGGCCAAATCGGCGCTTTCGTGCAGATCTACGGCAACTACAATCAAAGCTGCGGCGACACTCCGAACGGCAGCACGGCGACAGTTGGTGCCGGCGGCGGCAAGTTCGGCAACAGCGTGTTGGAGATCCGGGGCGGCAATCCGGTCCACGTCGTGCTCAACCATCTGATCCTGACCGATGCCGGCGGAGCTGTTTCGGGAGGCGGCATCAACTTCCACGCCAGCGCCGCCGGGTATCTTGATTTGTCGAACATCGACATTACCGGCAATCATGCCAGTTACGGCGGCGGCATCTACGCGAACGGACACGCGCCGGGTCTGACGCTCGCGCTGCACGCCAACACGATCATCGAGAACAACACCGCGAGCAACGACGGCGGCGGCATCCTGGCTGTCGGTGAAACGTTTTTCTACGCGACTGAAGGCAATCTGGTCGTGAGCAACAATACAGCCGGCGGGGCCGGTGGCGGCATCGGGTTTTCAGGCCACGGCAGCGTAGCCATGACCGGCGCGCAGATCGTAGGCAATCACGGCAATGAAGGCGGCGGCATCTACGTCAATGCCGACAGCCCCACGGACGTGAACCTCGATGACGGCGTGTTCATTGCGCTCAACACGGCCGGTCAGGACGGCGGCGGAATCGCGATTGCGGGCCAGGCGAAGCTGTACGCGCAAAGCAGTGTTTCACCGACCCAGATCTTCCTCAACGAGGTACTGAGCGAAACCGGGCCCGGTGGTGGCGTTTATCTGCAGGGTCCGGCGCAGATGCGGTTCTCGGGGTCCATCGCCAGCAACACGGCGGGCTACGGCGGCGGCATTGCCCTGGTGGCGGGGCAGTCACAGTTCAGCGACGACGCGATCGTCACGCTGACAGCGCCGGGCAGCAACACGCCGGTCAACGTTTCCGGCAACACGGCTCGCCGCACTGGCGGGGCGGTGTTCCTGAAGCCGTACGTGAACAAGGATTTCTTTACCCGGGCCAGGCTCTGCGCGACGGATTTTCGTTTCGATCTGAACCAGGCGCAGGAAGGCACGGCTATCTACGCGGACGAGGACTTCAACTCGATCCTCGGCGTCGACAAGATCTATGTCGGCAGCGACGTGCGCCTGAACGATGGCGAAGCCTGCAATACGCGCTCGATCTGCTCGGCCGCGTCGGGCTGCAACGAAATCAATGGCAACGTGGCAGCAACCGCGGATTTCCAGCCCACCGACGGATCGACGATCCTGATCCAGACCGAGGGCTTGCTCTCGGCCCATCGGGTCGAGCTGCAGCAGAACGAAGGCGGTCACGCGATTCGCGTCGTCGATGACAACGATGACAGCCGCAGCAAATTCTCGATCAGCATGGACGATTGCCTGATCACGGACAACCAGATGACTCAGGAGTTGCTCTACCTCGACAACGACCTGCAACTGTTCAACTGCACACTCGCGCACAACGCGATCGGCGGCCAGCACGTGATCCGCGTGGCGGGCGACATCGTGAGACTGACCAAAAGCATTATCGACCAGAGTCTCGACACGTTAGATTTTGCCGGCAATGGCAACGTAACCAGGAGAACGCTGCAGTTTCTCCTGACCAACCATGCCGATCCGACTCTCGGCAGCAGCCCGACCTTGATCGTCGCGGCGCCGCGCTTTGCCAACGTGGCCCAGTTCGACTATCACCTGCGGCCGGATTCGCCGGGGCTCGATGCTACCGTCGCGGACAGCCTGGCGTCGGATCTGGACGGCTACACGCGGGACGTCGACCTGCCCCTGGTGCCGAATTATTTCCAGTCGCCTACGAACCAGGGCGCGCGCGATCTCGGCGCGTACGAGTTGCAGCTCTTCCAGTTGCCGCCGCCACCGGCGTGCGCGCGGAACGATACGGTGTTCTGCAGCACGTTCGAGTGAGTCTGCCTCTGCTCGAAGTCCGCTATGGCGCACGGCAGTGCATGACTTCGTTTCTCGCAGTAATCCTTCCAAAAAACCAACAAGGCATAGCGCGATGCGTCGTTCGTCCGTGTGTACTGTGTTATCCACCATTGCGCTGCTGCTGGGCACGCAGTCGGCATCGGCCATCGTGACCGTCGGTCCTGTCGGCAGCGGCTGCACTTACAGCAAGATCCAGGAGGCGATCAATTACGTCATTGGGAAGGAGCGCAGCCATCCGGACGACGTAGATCCGTACATTGCCGTTGCGGGCGACAATTTCTACAACGAAGCGTTGGTCATCGACAGCTCGAACGTGACCGGCTATGTCGACCCGTTCGGTCAAACCGGCGCTTTCGTCCAGATTTACGGCAACTACAATCAAAGCTGCGGCGATATTCCGAACGGCAGCACGGCGACCGTTGGCGCGGGCGGCGGCAAATCCGGCAACAGCGTGCTCGAGGTCAAGGGCAGCGAACCCATTCACGTGGTCTTGAATCATCTGAACATGGTCGACGCATCCGGGGTGACTTCCGGCGGCGGGATCAACTTCCACGCCTCCGCAGCCGGATACCTGGATTTGTCGAACGTCGACATCAGCGGCAACCATGCCCGTTTCGGTGCGGGTGTCTATGCCAACGGACATGCGCCTGGCCTTACGCTCGCGCTGCATGACGGAACCCGCGTGGAAGGCAACACGGCAAGCGAAGACGGCGGTGGCATTCTCGTCAACGGCGAAACGTTCTTCTACGCGAGCGAAGGCGGTACGTCCTTCATCAACAACATCGCTGGAGGAGCCGGCGGCGGCATCGCCTTTGCGGGCCATGGCAGCATGGTTCTCGGTGGCGCTCAGATCCTGGTCAACGAGGCCGCCGAGGGCGGCGGGCTGTATGTATACGCGGACAGTCCAACCGACGTCACCTTCGGCGACTCGGTATTCATCGAGGCCAACAAGGCAACTCAGGACGGCGGCGGAATCACGCTGGCGGGCAAGGCGAAACTCAGCGCACTCAGTACCACCGGACCGACCCAGATCATCCTCAATCAAGTGTCGAGCGACACCGGCCCGGGCGGCGGCGTCTACGTGGCGGGACCTGCCGAGATGCGCTTTACCGGAACGATTTCCAGCAACAGCGCCGGATATGGCGGCGGCATCGCCGCGATTGCCGGCGGCGACTTGCTGATGGATGCCTACGTTGCACTCACGCCGGCCGGCCCGACCACACCGGTCGACGTGTCGAACAACAGTGCCACGCACAGCGGTGGCGGGATTTTCGTCAAGGCAAATTCTACATTTTCCACAAATGGAGACGATTACATTTACGCCACCGTTTGTGCGACCGATTTCCGCATCAACGCCAACACGGCGGTCGAGGGCACTGCTATCTATGCCGACGAAGGATCCGGCGGCATTCTTGCTGGTGACTTCGGCAGCACGGTCGCACTCAACTTCGACGGCATCATCACCGGCCGCCTGGGTTGTCCGCACCCCGCGTTTCAATGCGCGC
>Ga0308173_10002204_pt1 | contig 10261 bp, 14 predicted proteins | sample PhyPR1_FD_203716 | JGI IMG/M metagenome (GOLD analysis project Ga0308173, IMG submission 203716) | Soil microbial communities from UC Gill Tract Community Farm, Albany, California, United States - DLSLS.P.R1 | ecosystem: Environmental > Terrestrial > Soil > Agricultural land | place: USA... | reverse complement strand
CGACTGCGGCGTCGCTGAAGAGCTGACCCTGGGAGCCGGTGCTCTGGTCGCTCACGTCAGCGTCCTCCTCTGGTCCCGTAGCACTCCCGTGCTCCGGGTCGACGGCTTCGCACCTGACCGGGTCTTGCACCCGCTGACCTCAGGTGTCACACCGTTGTTGTTCGCCGACCGTAAGCCGGGCACTGGAGCGGGTCAACTGAGCGGGGCGGCGTGTCGCCACGCTCATCATTTCGAGTGGAGAACACCTCGGGCCCTGCCGATCATCAGAACTTGCCCGAAATGTGACGGGTGGGACTGATGGGGCGTCCCGGGCGACTCAGGCCGACCCACCCGAGCCGGAGCCCGCGCCGAAGTCCTCGGGCGAGATCTGGTCCAGGAACTCGCGGAACTTCTCGACCTCGTCCTCCTGCTCGTCGGGGATCTCGATCCCCACCTCGTCGAGCAGGTCCTCGGCCCCGTAGATCGGCGCTCCGGTGCGGACCGCGAGCGCGACGGCGTCCGACGGGCGGGCACTCACGATGCGGTCGTCGCCGAAGACCAGCTCGGCGATGTAGATGCCGTCGCGCATCTCGGTGATGTTCACGGCCTCCAGCGTGGCGCCGAGGGCGCGGACGACCTCCCGCAGCAGGTCGTGGGTCATCGGGCGGGCCGGACGGACGCCCTGCTGCTCGAACGCGATCGCGGCGGCCTCGACGGCGCCGATCCAGATGGGCAGGTACCGCTCCCCCTGCGTCTCCTTGAGCAGCAGGATCGGCTGGTTCCCGGGCAGCTCGACCCGGACGCCCACGACTCGAAGCTCCTGCACGGTGCGGCTCCCTGGGCGAAGGTCGGTGGACAGGTCTGAGGCAGCGGACGGGGGTCTCGCCGACGGCGTTCACGGTACGCCGGAGTCAGGGGCGCAGCAGTTCCCGCAGGCGCGCTTCGAGCAGTGCGGTGTGCAGTTGTGCGGACAGCCCGGCGAGTTCCCGGAGCTTCTCCGTGGCCCTCGTCCGGGCCTCCTCCGAGCGGGCCCGCAGGACCGGCGCGACGAGCTGTTCGACCAGGCCGGCCTCCCGCTCGACACCGGTCCGGTAGACCCGCAGGTGGCGCGGCTCGATGCCGTGCCGGGCGAGCCCGGCGGCCGCGCGGGCCACCGGCAGATCGCCCGCCGGATGGCGGCCGTCGGCGTCGGTGGCCAGCAGCCCGAACTGCACGCAGTCCGCCAGCTGCTCCGGCTCCAGCCCGGCCGCCCGCGCGAACTGCTCCGGCGTCAGCGGCGGCACGCCGGGCTCGTCGCCGTCCTGCGCGGACGGCGGCGGGGTCGCGCTCGCCGCCGCGCCGGGCGGCAACGGCTCGCCCCGGTCCAGCGCCTCCAGGTGCTCCTTGATGACCCGCAGCGGCAGGTAGTGGTCGCGCTGTGCGGTCAGCACGTAGCGCAGCCTGCTGACGTCGGCTCGGGAGAACTTGCGGTACCCCGACGGCGTGCGCTGCGGATGGACCAGGTCCTCGGACTCGAGGTAGCGGATCTTGCTGATCGTCACGTCGGGGAAGTCGTCGCGAAGAACGGCCAGGACCTCACCGATGGTGAGGCGCGGCGTGTGCTGGTCGACGGCGTCCCCGAGCGCGCTCTCGCGCTCGGGCACGGCCGTCACTAGCGAGCGGCCGGCTCGCCGGTGCGCGGGCCGGTGAGGTACACGAGCCGGAACTTGCCGATCTGCACCTCGTCACCCCCGGCAAGGGTCGCGACGTCGACCGGCTCGCGGTTGACGTAGGTGCCGTTGAGGCTCCCGACGTCGTGCACCGAGAACCCGCCGCCCTCGCGGTGGAACTCCACGTGCCGGCGGCTGACGGTCACGTCGTCGAGGAAGATGTCGCTGTCGGGGTGCCGTCCCGCCGTCGTGACGTCCTGGTCGAGCAGGAAGCGGCTGCCGGCGTTGGGGCCGCGCTTGACGACCAGCAGCGCCGACCCCGCCGGGAGGGACTCCACGGCGCCCGCATGCGCGTCGGCCGCCGACTCGACGATCTCCGCCTGGTCGCCGGTCTCGTCGCCGCCGACCTTGGGGATCACGCTGGTCGACTCGCCGACCCGCTCCTGGGAGAGCGCCGATCCGCACTGCGCGCAGAAACGACTGCCCTCGGGGTTCTCGTGTCCACATCGAGTGCAGTGCACGTTGCGTCTCCTCCGGTGCGAGGGCCCCGCCGCGGGCCTCGGAATGGGCCGCGGGCGGCCGGCGGACAACGGGCCGGACGGCCCGTCGAGGGTCGGCTGCCGCTAGCTGAGCGGCGGGCCGTGGGTCATGGAACCAGTCGGTCGGCCCGAGGGTCAACCGGGAGTACAGGGTGAGGAACCGCGGGTTGCCCGGCACCTCACCGGAGCGCCGAGCGCCTCGGCGCGATCATAGTGATCCACCGCCGGTGCAGCCTGGTGGCGGGCCCGGTCACGAGCCGTCGACGAGTGCCTGGTAGGCGTCGGCGTCGAGCAGCTGACCGATCGGGTCGCCGCCCTCCCCGTGGACGGCGATGTCGACCAGCCAGCCGGCACCGTAGGGATCGGCGTTGATCGTCTCGGGCGCGGCGTCGAGGGCCTCGTTCACGGCAGCCACCACGCCGGCCACCGGGGAGTAGATGTCCGAGACGGACTTGGTGGACTCCACCTCGCCGATCGGCGTGCCCGGGCCGACCTCGTCGCCCACGGCCGGCAACTGGACGAAGACGATGTCACCGAGAGCGTCCTGCGCGTGGTCGGTGATCCCGACCCGGACGACGGTGGCCGTGCCGTCGGTGCCCTGCACCAGCGCCCATTCGTGCTGGTCGGTGTAGCGGCGGTCGTCTGGCGTGGCCATATGGCGAGTCTCCGTGGGTCGCTATGGCCTCCCTGCAGGGGCCCGCCGCGAGCGTGCGAGCGGTGGGGGGCAGGGAGGTCCTTTCTCAGTTGCCGGTGTCCGGGGAAGCGTATTGAGGCGTGTCGAGCGGCCGCAACGCGTCCACCACCACCTTGTCCGCCTGTTTGATGTCCACCGTCGCGCCGCGACTGGTGAAGCGTGGCACGACCCCGCCGGGGATGTTCATCGCCGTCTCCATGTTCTGCGGCGAGCCGATGACCAAGAATTCGTAGGGCGTCGTGATGGGGTGGCCGTCGATCATCAGGTGCCCGGGCGTGCCGGTGACCGCTGTCGACACACCGACGCGCACCCCGTCGATCTGCATGGTCTCCGCGCCGGCTCCCCGCAGCTCCTGGATCGCGTCGAGGACGTCGGCCACCCGCACGCCGCCCTCCGGGTCGCGCACCGTCATGGTGAGACCGGTGCCCTCGGCGGCGACGGTCCCGTTGAGGATGCCGATCGCCTCCGCGCGCTTGCGGGCCTCCTCGAGGGCGGCCGCGGACTGGCTGTCGGAGCTCGTGAGCTGGCCGAGCGCGGTGCGCTGGTCGCCGATCTGCTCGCGCAGCCGCTCCTCACGCGCGTTGAGGTCGTCGAGGATGCGGACGAGGTCCTCCTCGCGGGCCCCGGAGAGGGCCTGGTCGTTCCCGACGTTGCGCACCTGGACGGCGAAAGCGAAACCGAGCAGCAACGTGAGGACGCCGATCAGCGCGGCGGCCAGCGGGTCGCGCCGGCGCCGGGCCCGGACGGTCACCTTCGGGGTGACGGCGTCCTTCTCCGGTTCGGCGTCCGTCTCGGCAACGGCCGGGGCCTCGGGCGGGTCGGAGGTCCCGGGTTCGGCGTCCTTCTCCGGTTCGGCGTCCGTCTCGGCAACGGCCGGGACCTCGAGCGGGTCGGAGGTCTCGGGTTCGGCGACCGCCTCCGGTTCGGCGTCCACCTCCTGTTCGACGTCCGCCTCCGGTCCGACGTCCGCCTCGGGCTCGGCGGCGGGCTCCGCATCGGCGGGGCCGTCGTCCTGCCGTGCTGGGCCGACGGGCTGCGGCACCGCGATGTCGTCCGACTCCGGAGAGCCGGCGCGACCGGTGGGCTCGTCCTCGGTCATGCCCGGAACACGTGCCTTCGGATGGCGGCGGCGTTGCCGAAGATGCGGATGCCCAGCACGACCACGACTGCCGTGGACAGCTGCGCGCCGACGCCGAGCTGGTCGCCGAGGAAGACGATGAGCCCGGCGACGACGACGTTGGACACGAAGGAGATGACGAAGACCTTCGCGTCGAAGATTCCGTCGAGCCGGGCGCGGAACCCGCCGAAGACCGCGTCCAGCGCGGCGACGACGGCGATCGGCAGATAGGGCTGCAGCCACAACGGCACGGTCGGATCGAGGAACAGGCCGAGGAGGACACCGGCCGCCAGTCCGATGATCGGGATCATGGTCAGCCTCCCGGCGTGGGGTCGGTGGCGGGAGCTTCCTCGGCGGAGCCCTCCCGCACGGCGATGTGGAGCTCGGGAGTGCTGGCGGCAGGCAGGGTGAGCTCGTCTTTCCGGGCGTAGTCGAAGCGCAGGCCGAAGGTCTTGGAGACCGCTGCGAGCGCGATCACCTCGGGACTGGCGAGAAACTTGCCGGCCAGCGTGTCGGGATCGCCGATCGCGCTGACCTCGTAGGGATTGTTGACCGGCTTGAAGTCGACCAGCACCGCCTCGCCGGCGAACCGGATGGCGGTGAGCGGACCCAGTCGCTGGCCGTTGATGCTGATGGCCTCCGCGCCGGCGGCCCAGAGCGAGTTGACCACCAGTTGCAGGTCACCGTCGCGCACGCGGCCGCTGGAATCGTCGGCAGCGGTGCCACCGACCGGGTCGGCGTCGGCCTCGGGGTCGGCGTTGGCCAGCGTGACGAGGATCCCGGGGCCGGTGACCTTCACGGCGGCTGCCCCCTGCTCGGCGCGCGCCAGCCGGTCCAGCGCCTGCTGACCCACCGCGCTGTGCGCCAGCAGCTCGTCGCGCGTGCTGGTGACCTGGCCGCTCAGCTGCCCGAGCTGGGTCTGCAGGTCGTCGCTGACCGAGGACTCCTTGTCGATGTCGCCGACCAGCGCCTCACGCACCTGCTCGCGCCCCTGGGCGCCCGCGGCCGCCTGGTCGTAGGCGATCGACACCAGGAGGCCCGCGAGGACCATCGTAAGCGCCACGAGCGTGCGGGCGCGCCACCGCCGGCGCTCCGGTGATCTGCCGGCGGCACGGGCCTCGGCGGCCTGCGCGTACGCCGGGTCGAGGGTCTCGGCGAGGACGGCGTCCAGGAGGGACGCGCCGAGGGAGCGCGGCGCGCTGACGCGCGGGGATCCGGTCACGGCGGTGTCATGGCTGCCGACGCCGTCCGCTCGGCCCGCACGATGCCCACGACCTGGATGACGTAGAAGAGGCCGGCCAGCAGGTAGAGCGCCGTCCCCCAGATGGTGAGCGCCCAGGCGAACGGCTCGGCGACGGCGGCCAACGGCCCCTCACCGTCGGCGATCAGCAGCACCGGGAAGGCGTAGAGGAGCAGCAGCGTCGCGGCCTTGCCCAGGTAGTGCACCTGCAGGGGCGGATAGCCGTAGCGGCGCAGCACGAGCAGCATGACGCCGAGCACGAGCTCACGCCCCAGCAGCAGGACGACCACCCACACCGGGACGATCTCGCGCAGGGCCAGGGCCACGAGGGTGCAGACGATGTAGAGGCGGTCAGCGGCCGGGTCGAGCAGGGCCCCGAGCCGGCTGCCCTGGTTCAGCCAGCGGGCGAGCTTGCCGTCCAGCCAGTCGGTGAAGCCCGAGACCATGAGGATGACCAGCGCCCAGCCATCCTCCTCCGGCCCGAGGAGGAGCCAGAGGAACACGGGGACGCCCAGCAGGCGCAGCACGGACAGGGCGTTGGGCAGGGTCCAGACCCGGTCGGGCAGGTCCTCGCGGTCCAGGACGGCGCGGGATCCCGGCGGAACCGGAACAGCCGCCGAGGAACCGTTCGACGACGTCACTACTCCTCCAGCCACCACAGCCCGCTGCACTCCGGCTCCGAGGCTAGTAGAAGGACCGCAACCTCCTCGCCACTCGCCGGCTCGCGGCGAGCCCCCGACAGGGCCGCCCTAGGCGGACACCGCCAGATTCGCGGGTGCCGCCTCGTAGCCGAGGGGGCGGCGGGTGAAGCTGCCGGTTCCGTGGGTCACCGAACGCAGCACCCCGGGATAGGTCAGCAGTTCGATCTCCGGCACCTCGGCGCGCACCGTCGTCCGGTCGCGGACCGGATCGGCCTCGCTGCCGGTGACCCGCGCCCGCCGTCCGGACAGGTCGCTCATGACCGCCCCCACGTACTCCCCCGGAACGACGACGTCGACCTCGCACCAGGGTTCGAGGACGCGCGTGCCGCCGGCGGCCGCGAGCTCGCGGAGCGCCAGCGCCCCGGCGGACTGGAAGGCCGCGTCGGAGGAGTCCACCGAGTGCGACTTGCCGTCGACCAGCGTGACGTGGACGTCGACGAGCGGCCGGTCCCCGCTGATGCCGCGCTGGGCCTGCGTGCGGACCCCCTTCTCCACGCTGCCGTGGAACTGGCTGGGCACGGTGCCGCCGACGATGCGCTGTTCGAAGACGACACCCGATCCGGGCGGTCCGGGTTCGGCCTCGACGACGACGACGGCGTACTGCCCGTGGCCGCCGGACTGCTTCACGTGCCGGCCGGTGACCCGCGCCGGCCCGGCCAGGGTCTCGACCATCGGGACGCGGACGGACACCGTGTTGACCGCGACACCGTGCCGGGTGCGCAGCCGCTCCAGCAGCACCTCGCCGTGCGCCTCCCCCACCGTCCACAGCAGCAGCTGTCCGGTGTCGGGACGGCGCTCGAGCCGGACCGTCGGGTCCTCGGCGACCAGCCGGGCCAGCGCTGTGGCCAGGCGGTCCTCGTCGGCGTGCGAGGCGGCCTCGACCGCGACCGGGAGCTGGGGGGTGGGCAGGTCCCACGGCGGGACGAGGCGGGGGTCGTCCGGGGAGGACAGGGTGTCGCCGGTCTCGGCGCTGACCAGCCGGGCGAGCGCGCAGATGTCCCCCGCGGGGCAGGACGCCACCGGCCGGAGGCTGGCCCCGAGCGGCGAGGAGATGGCGCCCACGCGCTCGTCGACGTCGTGGTCGGGGTGCCCGCGGTCGGCCAGGCCGTGCCCGGAGACGTGCACCGGGATGTCGGGGCTCAGGGTGCCGGAGAAGACGCGCACCAGGGAGACCCGGCCCAGGTAGGGGTCGGTCGTGGTCTTGACGATCTCGGCGACCAGCGGGCCGTCCGGGTCGCAGGTGAGCGTCGGGGCCGCGGAGCCGTCCGGCCGGGTGGCGACCGGACAGCCGTGCTCGGTCGGGCAGGGGAAGCCCGCGACCATGAGCTCCAGCAGGGAGTCGATGCCGATCCCGCTCAGCGGGGCCGCCAGCAGCACGGGATGGAAGTGCGCCCGCGCGACGGCGGTCTCCAGGTCGGAGATGAGGTCGTCCTGGACCAGCTCGTCGCCGGCCAGGTACCGCTCCATCAGGGCCTCGTCCTCGCTCTCGCCGATGATGCCCTCGATGAGCTCGGAGCGGAGCCGGTCGGCCTCCGGGGCGGCGACGTCGGGATCCAGCAGCGACACGACGCCGCGGACGGCCCCGTCCGGACCCCGGTCGAGCAGATGGACCGGGTAGACCCCCTCCCCCAGCATCTGCTGGCACATCCGGACGGCGTCGTCGACGTCGGCGCGGGCGCGGTCCAGCTGGGTGATGACGACGGCGCGCGGCATGCCGACCGCCGCGCACTCCTCCCAGAGCTGCACGGTCGTCGCGTCGACCCCGTTGACCGCCGACACGACGAAGAGGGCGGCGTCGGCGGCGCGCAGGCCGGCCCGCAGCTCACCGACGAAGTCGGGCGACCCGGGGGTGTCGAGCAACGTGATCTTGTGGCCGTCGTGCTCGACGGTGGCCACGCCGAGGGAGACCGAGCGCTGCTGGCGGACCTCGACGTCCTCGGTGTCCAGGGCGGTCGTGCCCTCCTCGACCCGGCCGGCACGGGGCAGCGCCCCGGTGGCGACGAGCAAGGCCTCGGCCAGGGTGGTCTTCCCCGATCCTGCGTGGCCGACGAGGGCCACGTTGCGTACTTTGCCGGCGGGCCGGGGGGCGGGCGCCGTCGCGGTGTCCTTGGCCATGAGTACGGCCCCTCAGTGCGAGGGGCCGGTGTGGTGGACCACGGCCGCCGTCCCGGCCGGGTAGAAGAGCCCGGTGTGGCCATCGGGCTCCCAGCGCACCCTGTACGGCGGGCCGCCATCCGGCTCGTGGCACTCCAGGACCTCACCCACGCGCTCCGCCTCCCCCTGGTGAGTGGAGTGGACGACGATGCGGTCTCCGACATGAGCTTCCACGGCAGCCTCCGGAGCGATGTGGTGTGCATCACAGCCTGCCCGTGCGGGCGGGACCGATCAAGAGCCCACGGCGGGAACTCGACTGTCGCTGGGCGAGCGGATCACCGCGGAGGTACTCGACTACCCCCGCACCGGACTCGCGGCGGGCATGGTGCTGCCGGACCCGGCGGACAAGACCCTGGAGACGGTGCGCGTCACCGCACATCGGAGGAGCTGACCGGCCCCCATGCGAGCGCGGAGACCTCCACCGCACGCCGGGATGGTGGTCGAATGCGCACCTGATCCGTCCCGTCGACACCCCGGGAGGCAGCAGATGGCGCAGCATGTGCAGGTGGGTGCGGTGCGCACCTGGTACGACGAGCACGGGGACGGCGAGCCGCTGGTGCTGATGCACGGCGGCCTCGTGGACGCACGCTGGTTCGAACCCAATCTCGGCCCGCTCGCCGAGCACTTCCACGTCTACACGCCTGAACGACGCGGCCACGGCCACACGCCCGACGTCGACGGGCCGATCACCTATCAGCTGATGGCCGACGACACGATCGGCTTCCTCGACACCGTCGTCGGCGGACCTGCCGACCTGGTCGGTCACAGTGACGGCGCGGTCGTGGCGATGCTGATCGCGATCCAGCGGCCGGACCTGGTGAAGCGGCTCGTGATGATCAGCGGTGGCTTCGACAAGTCGGGCGAGGCGGCGCCGGACATGGAGTTCGACGCCGCCCAGGTCGTGCCGTTCCTCGGCCCCGCCTACGGCGAGGTGTCACCCGACGGGGAGGCCCACTTCCCGGTGGTCGTGGACAAGATCGGCGAGATGTTCCGCAACGAGCCGCACGTGGACCCGGCCGACCTGGGCCGGATCTCGGCGCGGTCGCTGGTCATGTTCGCCGACGACGACCTGATGACCCTCGGTCACGCGGTCGAGATGTTCGACGCGCTGCCCGACGCCGAGCTCGCCGTCGTCCCCGGGACCTCGCACTTCCTCACCCAGGAGAAGCCGCACCTGGTGAACGCCCTGCTGGTGGACTTCCTGACCAACGAGCCGGTGCCGGTCGTCGCGCCGGTCCGGCGGGCACCCGCGGCCGCGTAGCCGGCGCGGTCTCGCCGCCCGCATTCCGGACACGCCGTCAGTGCGTCTCCGCGTCAGGCCCGAGGAGTGCGAACAGCTTGTCGAGGCTGTCGGTCCAGCCGCCGCGGTGCAGCTCGAGCCGTTCCGTGGTCGCGAACCCGGTCTGGAGGAGCGTCAGCTCCGTACCCTCGTCGGCGGCGCGGGCGGTCAGCGTCACGACGGTCTCGCGGTCGTCCGGGGTGGGTTCGTCCCAGCGGAACGTATAGGCCAGCCGAGAGGGCGGGGAGATCTCCGCGAACTCCCCGGACAGGTGGAAGCGGTCCCCCTCGGGCGGCTGCATCGTGAACCGGTATCCGCCGCCGACCCGGAGGTCCAGCTCGATCGCGGGCGTGGTGAACAGCTGCGGCCCCCACCACCGTGCGATGTCGGCCGGCTCGGTGAGCGCGCGGAAGACGCGCTCAGGAGCCGCGGGGAGCCGGCGGCTCAACCGGAGTTCGAGCACGCCGTCCTGCCGGCTCATCGCGGCGCCTCCCGCCCGACGCACGGCCGCCTCAGAAGTCGTGCGCCTCGTCGTAGCTCATGTCCCCGTCCGGCTCGGGGGGCCGTCGTCCGGCCGGTGCGGGACTCGACCGGCCCTGCGGCGCATGCCCGCGCGGTTCGCCGGCAGGCTGTTCGTGCGCCTGGTCGTACTCGTAGTCACCCGAGGAGTCGTCCCGCTGCTGGTGCACCTCGCGCTGCTCCACGTGGGCCTCCTCCGCCGTGCCGGGCTCCGCGTCCAGCGTGCTCGTGCGGCCGAGCCGCGGCAAGGCCTCCGGCCGGGGCAGGGTCGCTGACACCGGCGCCCGCGGTCAGCGACCGTGCCCGTGTCCACCGCCCCCACCGCCACCGCCGGACGAGGTGGCGGCCAGCTGCGGGCAGGTGTTGGCCAGATCGCCGGAGGCCGGCCGG
>Ga0308173_10002203_pt1 | contig 10262 bp, 11 predicted proteins | sample PhyPR1_FD_203716 | JGI IMG/M metagenome (GOLD analysis project Ga0308173, IMG submission 203716) | Soil microbial communities from UC Gill Tract Community Farm, Albany, California, United States - DLSLS.P.R1 | ecosystem: Environmental > Terrestrial > Soil > Agricultural land | place: USA... | reverse complement strand
GCCGGCATCCCAAGACGGCGTTACCGCAGCGAAGACGCAAGCCGGCCTGCCTGACTGGTGGAAGGTCGCGGTGGCTGCCGTGCTCAGCGCGCCGCTGATAGCGCCCATGCTGGCCATGCCATTCGGCCTGCATTGGGCCTTGCCTGGATGGCTGCAGCTTGCGCTGGCAACGCCGGTGCAGTTCTGGCTCGGCGCCCGCTTCTACAAGGCGGGCTGGAAAGCCATGCTGGCCCGCTCCGGCAACATGGACCTGCTGGTGGCGCTTGGCACCAGCGCCGCCTATGCGCTGTCGCTCTACCTGCTTGTCATGCACGGCGACGATGCAGGCATGGGCCATCTCTATTTCGAGTCGTCCGCGGTGGTGATCACGCTGGTGCTGCTCGGCAAATGGCTGGAGGCACGGGCCAAACACCAGACGGTCGGCGCGCTGCGCGCCCTGGAGTCACTGAAGGCTTCCACGGCGATCATCCGGCGCAATGGCCGGGAAGACGAAGTCCCGGTGTCCCAGGTGCGCGTCGGCGACATGGTGGTGGTGCGCCCGGGCGACCGGGTGCCGGTGGATGGCGAAGTGATCGAGGGCAGCAGCCACCTCGATGAATCCCTGCTGACCGGCGAAAGCCTGCCGGTAACCCGGAACGTCGGCGACACCGTCACCGGCGGCGCAGTCAATGCGGACGGCATGCTGGTGGTGAAAGCAAGCGCGGTCGGCGGCGACACGATGCTGTCGCAGATCATCAAGCTGGTGGAGGACGCGCAGGCGGTCAAGGCGCCGATCCAGCGCCTGGTTGACAAGGTCAGCGCCGTCTTCGTGCCGGTGGTGCTGCTGATCTCCCTCATCACCCTGCTCGGATGGGGGCTGATGAGCGGCGACTGGCAGCAGGCCCTGCTCAATGCCGTGGCGGTCCAGGTCATTGCCTGCCCGTGCGCGCTCGGCCTGGCCACGCCAGCCTCCATCATGGCGGGAACGGGCGTTGCGGCAAGGTACGGCATCCTGATCAAGGATGCCGAGGCGCTGGAGACCGCGCATGCGGTCACGGTGGTTGCCTTCGACAAGACCGGCACCCTGACCGAAGGCAGGCCGGCGGTGGTGGCCATCGAACCTGGCTCCCGCCCCGAGCGCGCGCTGCTGGAAATGGCCTGGGCCGTGCAGCAGTACAGCGAGCATCCGCTGGCCAGGGCCGTGCAGGCCGAGGCGGCCAGTCGCGGCATTGCGCTGCGGGCCGCCACAGCTGCGCATGCGCTTGCCGGTCGCGGCGTGCGGGCCGAGATCGATGGCGCAACCGTCTACCTCGGCAACAAGCGCCTGATGCATGAAATCGGCCAGCCGACGGTTGGCATGGAAGAAGCCGCGGCAAGGCACGAGAGTGCCGGGCGCACGGTGTCATGGCTGGCCATGCAGGGCAATGGCGGCACCGAGCTGGCCGGCCTGCTGGCATTCGGCGATACCCTGAAGCCGTCCGCCAGGCGGGCGGTGCAGCGGCTGCAGGCGATCGGCGTGGCGTCCGTGATGCTGACAGGGGATAACCCGGGAAGCGCCCGCGCCGTGGCATTGGCCGTCGGCATCAGCGACTTCCGGGCCGAGGTGCTGCCCGCCGACAAGGCCGATGTGGTTGCCGCCCTGAAGAGGGAGGGCAGGACGGTCGCCATGGTCGGCGACGGCATCAACGATGCCCCGGCCCTGGCCGCTGCGGACGTCGGGATTGCGATGTCGACCGGAACCGACGTGGCCATGCACACGGCTGGCATTACCCTGATGCGCGGCGAGCCGACCCTGGTTGCCGAAGCGATCGACATCTCGAAGAAGACCTATCGCAAGATCCGGCAGAACCTGGGCTGGGCCTTCATCTACAACATCGTGGGAATCCCGCTGGCTGCGCTGGGCTACCTGAACCCGGTGATCGCGGGCGCCGCGATGGCATTGTCCAGCGTGTCGGTGGTGTCGAACGCGCTCCTGCTCAAACGCTGGAAGCCGGCATTCATCGAAGGGGAGCAGCCATGAACATCGGTCAGGCGGCCCAGGCCTCCGGCGTCACCGCAAAGATGATCCGGTATTACGAGAGCATCGGCCTGATATCGGCGGCAAGCCGCACTGATGCCGGCTACCGGCAATATATCGACAGGGACGTGCAAACGTTGAGGTTCATCCGGCGCTCGCGCGACCTTGGCTTTTCCATCGAGCGCATCAGGACCCTGCTCGGCCTGTGGGAAGACCGCGGCCGCAAGAGCGCCGACGTCAAGAAGCTGGCGCGTCTGTACATTGCCGAGCTGGACCGGGACATCGAAAAGCTGCAGACGATACGCAATGAGCTGCAGAACCTGGCGAACAGCTGCCACGGTGACGGTCGTCCGGACTGCCCGATCCTCGACGAGCTGGCTACCGCGCAGGCTCCTGGAGCGCATTCGTCCTGAACTTGCCCATGCATGGCGCCGTCCCACTTGGCCCTGCCGCGCCTTTGCCGGATGAAAAAATCCATTGGTTTCATCTGGCAGGTCATGAACCGGGATAGGCATGAAGGGCTGGCGGCGGGTTATTCACGAGCACTGCAGCTGCCGCGACGGCCAGCAGAAGCAGGATGGATTCGATCCGCAGCACCGTGATGACGACACCCAGGCCGCGTTGCGCTGCCGGCACGTCGTGCGCGGCGAGGGCTGCCGGCAAGCCAAGGAAGCGGTTGTAGCCGCCCAGCGCAATCGCCATCAACACAAGCAGGAGCTTGGCCAGCAGCACCTGGCCGTAAGCCGCCGCGACAAGGTCGGCAGGGCTGCCGAGAACGCGGCAGGCGTTGTAGGCGCCGGTTGCAAGGACGCCTGCCAACGCCGCCGTCGCCCACTTCGACATGGCGCCCAGATACGCAGCACGCTCCGCGGTTGGCGCTGACTCCAACAGCCGCACCCAGGGAAGCACCAGCCAGCCAGCGACGAAAACGATGCCGGCCCATAGCGCCATGCACAGAAGGTGAACCCACTGCGCCGCAGCGGCGACACTCAAAGGACCATGCTCGTACGCATGGCCTGTCGTCACCCTGGCCGCTGCCACCAGCATCAACAAGCCGCCCATGCCTGCCACATGGCGCATGTCCGCGCTGCAACGGGATAGAAGCGGATGCGCCGCCATCGCGACGACCAGCAGGGCCATGGCCGTGACGCCGGCATGGCCATAGTGGGTCGTGGCCATCATCTGCACGCAGACAGGCCAGGCATCAGGCCATGCGACGTCGCCCATGATGGCTGCCTCGGTCCACAGGGAAAGAAAGATGGCGGCGGCGCAGCAAGCCAGTCCGGCGAGCATCGCCGGGGCCAGGCGCCGCACGACGGCCTGTTGCCAGGCCGCCGTCTGCCCGATCAGCCAGAGCCTGCACGCCAGCACGCCGATGGTCCATGCAAAGCTCAGGTTGACCATGGCAGTCGCAGCGACCTGGGCAAGCGTTGCCTCCATCGCCTACTTCACGGTGAAGGCGTAGTCGCCCTTGCGGCGATGGCCATCATGGCCCACCACGGCATATTCCACCCAGTACTTGCCGGCCGTGAGCGCCGGCAGGGCCAGCTTCAGGACGGCCGGGTTGCCGGGATCCAGAACCGCCTTGTCGGTGCGGATCTCCATGCCGGCGCTGTCGACCACCCTGGCGCTGCTGAAGGCGCCTTCCAGCTTCTCATTGAACTGGAGCGTGATTTCCGCAGGCGCGGCAACAACCGCGTCCTTCGCCGGCCTTGCGGTTTGCAGGGTGGCATGCGCCCAGACCGCACCGGGGACGGCCAGCGCGGCGAGCAGCATGGCGGAGATGCCGATTCGTGGCAGCTTCATCAGAGATTCCTTTCAGTGTTGTTTCAGTGCTTATGGCCTTGTCGCTTCGTCGCCTGACGCCGGACGACGGCAGTGGAGCAACGTGCGCCCGGCGCCTTTGGCGCAGCCGGGAAGGTTGCTCATGTCCGGCATGCACCGGCAATTTGCCTGAAGATTACAGGATCGGATGAACGAAGCGCATGATGCATGCCTTGACCTTCCCACCGTGGCAAGCGTTAAAGTGAACGCATTCCTGATTTGCCAGCCCTGAAACGGAGTACAACATGAAACGCTTTTTGATCACCGGCCTGCTGATGGCCGCCGCAACGCTTGCTCATGCCGCGGGCGAAGCCATCACGGTCTACAAGGACCCGAACTGCGGCTGCTGCAGCGCGTGGATCGAGCACTTGCGTGAAGCCGGCTACAAGGTGAACGCGGTCGATTCGAACGATATGGCCGCCGTGAAGAAGCGCCTTGGCGTGCCTGAAAACCTCGAATCCTGCCATACCGGGGTGGTGGATGCGTCGGGGCAGGTGGTGGAAGGCCACGTGCCCGCCACCGCGCTGGCGCGACTGATTGCCGCGCCAGCCGTGAAGGGCGTCGCAGTACCGGGAATGCCGGCAAATGCGCCCGGCATGGGCAAGATGAATGGCAAGCTCGTTACCGTCGACTTTGCCGGCAAGCCGTTCTCGAAGGATTGAGGCGCCGAAACATCGTGAGGTTTGGCGGCTCTATCCAATGGTTGCCTAGGCGCCTGCTTTGTTTTGTAAAGCCTTGGCTTGGGCCAATGTAAGAAACGAAATGTAAAAGCGAGGCGGCTGCTAGCGTAGTTACTCGCTGCAACAAGTCGGATTTTGCGAATGCACTTCTGCAATCAGCAGCCAAGGAATGTGAGTGATTTTTGTGAAAGCGTACTCGGCGAACGCTGGCCGCCCATAGCGGGCGTCAGGAAGACCGGTTGAAAGGGAACCTGCGACAGACTTCTGGAGTTACTTGTCGCCTTCGTTACGGTCAGCGGATGAGATGAAACTGGTGATGCGCGTCGCGCGTTCGTCGTCCTCATTGGCGGAAGTTCGACCGGCTTTCTTGGCGCGCAGTAAAGCCAGAATATCGCCTGCAATCTCAAACGAATCGTTAGGGGATGTACAAAATAGGCCGAGGAGTAGAAACGCTAGGTCAGCTGGATTCTGATTTCCTGTTGCATCAAACCGAGTCCTTGCTGCCTCTATTTCGGCGGCCATTTCATCACGTCCTTGAATTTTCGATAGAAATTCTGTGGTCAGTCCCTCACGGCCACCGGTGGCCAACGCGCGCCATAGTTTTCCAGGCGTACCAGGCTCATCACTCAGGTCAACGCCGGCTTTTTTGAGTGCGGCCAGTAGTGCTTGCGCGTTTTGGTTGATGTCTTTCAGATTGATTTTCTGGTTCATTGCGGTCTTATGTGTTGCGGTCGGACGAAAGACAAAAGGACTAATCGAGGCCTCACTATGGTGACCAGGGACGACTCCGAACTCGGTTCACTCCATTGAATGGTCGAAGTTTCTTCGCCCCTACACCCCGAGAGATAATCGTTAGTCACTGGGCACTCCTGCGTCCCGTTGGTGACGTTCCAGGCACTTGTGCAACTGGTGCTTTGGCGCACGTTGAATCTTACGCAGCAATTCATGTGATACGTCGCTAACTTTGAAACGACCGCGGAGTTCGTCTTCGAGCCTGGCCAGAAGACTGGCTGCCATTTCAGCATCAGCTAGCGCTCGGTGATAGCGACCCGCCACAGGTAAGTTAGCAAACTCGACAAGTACCCCTAGCTTATGGCTTGGCGCATGCGGAAAGACGCGCCGTGAAAGCAACATAGAGCAAACGAACTCTTGCCGCCTGCTACGGCTAATGTGCGAAAGTTCGGCGTCCCAGAACGCGCGGTCAAATGATGCATTGTGGGCAACCAAGGGATAGTTGCCTACGAAATCAAATACCTCTTGCATGACTACGGCAGCCGTCGGCGCCTTCCGAACCATGGCGTCAGAAATTCCAGTCAGCGCTTCAATGTACGAGGGTATTCGCCTTCCTGCATTCATCAGACTTTGGTACCGGTCAACCACTTTGCCGTCTTCCAGAATGACTGCAGCAATCTCAGTCGCCCGGTCACCCATCGCCGGGGACAACCCCGTCGTTTCAAAGTCTATTACAGCTACGATTTCCACAGCATAGTCCCCGGTTACTAACCCGACAAATGTGATTCTTTAGCCTGAATTGTCTCACTTAAAGCTGTGTCCATAGGCAGATTATTGCCCCACTATGACGGCTGTAGAAGGAAATACGCTAGTGGCTGGCCTCTATCGACTCCTTACACTTATTTATTAAATTCAGTAATTCATTGCCAAATACTAACGCGGGACGGCAACTTATTTTGATGTCGGATATCGCTTGACCTTGCCATCGTTGGAAGGCCTATCGTAAGGTAATGAACATTGGAGAGCCATATGGACACCGCTGTTTGAATCGCCCCGGCTTTGAACTGATCCCCAAGAGTTGGACACAACCTTGGAGGTTTCATGAGGACGTTCGACCTCAAGTTCAAACCTGGGGCGATTCATATAGGATTCGCCATTACGTTCGAGTGCCTTGCTGTCTCGCCGTCGTGGTGGTGATGGCCATGATGGGAGTGGGAATCCATGCGCTGCTCCTGATAGCTACGTTTTCCAAATAAGAGCCTGTATGCGACGCTACCCCGTTTAAAAAACCAATCGAAGTGTTACGGGGTCAAGCATTCTCTTTAGCGTGATTGATGGAGTACTTGGGGATTTCGACGACAACGTCAGCCGTTCCAATGCGAGCTTGGCAAGACAGTCGGGAATGAGCCTGCAGACCCCATGCCATATCAAGCATGTCCTCCTCTTTTTCGTCGAGAGGGTTCAATAAGGCAAATCCTTGGATAACCACGACGTGACAGGTAGTGCAGGCGCCTACCTTGCCGCATGCATGCTCGATATCCACGCCATGTTCGAGCAATGCATCGCAAATAGTCGTTTGCGGAGCTACTGCTATTGTAGTGCCGGCTGGCGCATATTCATGATGGGGAAGTACGGTGAGTTTTGGCAATTTGGGCTCCACTGTTCGAGAACGAAGCAGACAGGCTGCTCCGCTTCCTCACTGTCAGACGGCAGCGCTGGCCGTGACCGGATATCCGGCGTCGTTTATTGCTGACTTCACAGCATCCAGACTCGCCTGGGTGTTGACTCGAACCTTTTTGCCCGGCAGGTCTACGTCAACCTTTGCATTGCTGTCGACTGCCTGAACCGACCTGGTTACGCTCCGCACGCACCCGCCACAGCTCATACCTTCTACTTGAAGTTCGTACATGGTGTTACCTCGCTTAGTCATTGAGATTTCACTGTAGACGTTCCAGTGATGGCAAGGTCAAGGGATTGGTGGCGATTTAACTAGATACGGCTTCTGCCTGCCTAGTTGCTAATGCCAACCGTAGTGGCCCTCCAGCAGGACGTCTTGTAAGCGATGAAGGGCCGCTGCAATTTTCAAAATTTACTGCTGCTTTTCCAGCTTCGTAACGGTCAGCTGACCATTCGGCTCCTCTGCGACGAAGTTAATCTTGTCGCCCGCCTTCACTTGGTCCAGCATTGACGGCTCCTTCACGCGGAAGACCATCGTCATGGCGTCCATGCCGATATTTTTAAGGGGGCCGTGTTTGATGGTTACCTTGCCGGTGCTCTTTTCGACCTTCTTCACTTCTCCCGACGACATCGAGTTGGACGCAGCTGAGGTAGCCGGCTCAGATTGTGCGTAAGCTCCGGAGACGGTCGACAGAGCGAGGGAGGCAATCAGTACTGCTTTAATAAGTGATTTCATGGTGAGTACCTTTGTGAACAGGTTGATTTGGTTTGCTAGTAAATAAAGGGCAGTTAGCCAGGTGGCGCGCTGCTGGTCAGGACTGCCACGTCCATCAAAACAAGCAACAGGACAACGGATTCAACGCGCAAGACGGTGATAACGGTGCGCAGGCCGCGCTGCGACGTCGTCCCAGACAGGCCAACGAACTTGTTGAATCCGCCAAGGGAAATCGCGATGACGACCAGGCAGAGCTTGAATGTAAGGACTTGTCCGTAGTCCATTTCGATGAGCTGACGAGGACTACCAAGAACGCGGTAAGCGTTGTATGCGCCGGTTGCCAAAATTCCCGCTAATGCGACGCCTGCCGAATCCGACATCGCGGTCAGGTACGCTGTGACCTCCTTAGTCGGCGGTGAATCACCAGCCAGCGCGCGCGGTAGCACGAGCCAGCCGGCGACAAACACGATGCCGGCCCATAGGGCCATCAGTACAAGGTGCAGCCACTGAACGGTAGCGGCGACACTGAATGGGCCGTGCTCGTATGCATGCCCGATGGTGATGCGTGCAGTCGTTACGAGCAGGAACAGTGCACTGAGGATTACCAGGTAAGTCTTGCTGACGACCTGCCCATTGCGTAGCAGATGGACCAGAAGGGCAATGACCAAAAACACCATCGCCGCAACCCCGGCTTTCCCATAATGCGTCGTACTCATCATCTGGACACAGACCGGCCATGCATCCATCCAGGTGACGTCGCCCATCATGGCGGACTCGGTCCACAGGGAACGGAAAATGCCGGTTATGCACACGATGAGGCCGACCGACATGGCAAGCGACAGCCGCTTGTCGACCGTCCCCTGCCATCCTGCAGTCTGCTGCACCAGCCAGAACCTGGAGCCTAGTACGCCAACGACCGAGGCAAAGCTGATGTTAATAAGCGCAGTGGCCGCTACTTGTGGAACCGTGGACTCCATCGCTTACTTCACGGTGAACGAGTAGTCACCCTTGCGACGGTGCCCATCATGGCCGACGCCGACGTACTCTACCTTGTATTTGCCAGGATGCAGGACCGGTACGGCGAGCTTCATCACCGACGGATTACCTGCATCCAAGGTCGCTTTTTCCGTAGTGACCTCTTTGCCGGTGCTGTCGACGAGCTTCGCGCTGCTGAAGGCAGCCTCCAGCTTTTCATTGAACTGAAGGGTGATTTCCTTCGGAGCGGCAGCGACTTCAGCATCCTTTGCCGGGGTTGAGCTTTGAAGGCCGGCGTGCGCCCAAACCGACGTGTACCCAGCCATGGCAGTTGCTGTGAACAGCATAGACAGAGCATGTTTTTGTGGTGCTTTCATATGAATCTCCTTCTGTTGCGGATAGTTAGTGGTTGCTATGGCCGCCATGCGGCTTTCGAACATTCATTTCGACGCCGGGCTCCGACTTGCCGGTTTCGGGCGCTTTGGCTGCTACTGGTACGTCGCCTGTCCACTCGTATGACACCGTGCCCTTGGGGTGCTTGTACCAACCGGGGTCTGAGTAGTCGCCTGGCTTCTGGTCTTTACGGACTTTCACCACGGTGAACATGCCCCCCATTTCGATGTTGCCGAAGGGGCCATCGCCGGTCATCATCGGTAGGGTGTTGTCCGGTAGCGGCATCTCCATGCTGGCCATGGAGCCACCACGTTCGCCCATGGCCATGTAGTCGGGGACGAGCTTGTTGATTTTCTTGGCGACTTCCTTTTGGTCGACCCCTATCATGTTCGGGACGTCGTGTCCCATGGCATTCATGGTGTGATGCGGCTTGTGGCAGTGGAAGGGCCAGTCGCCCGGGTCGGTCGCATCGAACTCAAGCGCTCGCATTTGGCCAACACCAAAATCCATGGTCACCTCTGGCCAGCGAGCCTCTGGACGAATCCAGCCGCCGTCGGTGCCGGTAATAACAAACTCATGGCCGTGCAGGTGGAACGGGTGGTTGGTCATGGTCAGGTTGCCCATGCGGATGCGCACACGGTCGCCCTGGCGGACATTCATCGAATCGACGCCCGGGAAAACCCGGCTGTTGATGGCCCATAGATTGAAGTCCAGCATCGTGCTGGTCTTGGGCGTATAGCTGCCTGGTTCGATGTCGTAATTGCTAAGCAGGAAGACGAAATCCCGGTCCACCTTCATGAAATCGATGTTTTTCGGGTGCGTGACCCAAAAACCCATCATGCCCATCGCCATTTGCACCATCTCGTCGGCATGCGGGTGGTACATGAAGGTGCCGGGGCGCTTGGCGATGAACTCGTAAACGAAGGTCTTTCCGGCCGGGATAGCTGGTTGGGTGAGACCAGCCACGCCATCCATGCCATTCGGCAGGCGCTGACCGTGCCAGTGGATACTGGTCTCTTCCGGCAACCGATTGGTGACGAAGATACGCACGCGGTCACCTTCGACCACCTCGATGGTCGGACCAGGCGACTGGCCGTTGTAGCCCCAGAGGTTAGCCTTCATGCCGGGAGCAAACTCTCGAACGACCGGCTCGGCGACAAGGTGGAACTCTTTGACGCCATTGTTCATGCGCCAGGGCAGCGACCAGCCATTTAGGGTGACCACCGGGTTGTATGGTCGGCCGATAGAGGGCATCAGGGGCGCTTGGGTT
>Ga0308173_10002202_pt1 | contig 10262 bp, 7 predicted proteins | sample PhyPR1_FD_203716 | JGI IMG/M metagenome (GOLD analysis project Ga0308173, IMG submission 203716) | Soil microbial communities from UC Gill Tract Community Farm, Albany, California, United States - DLSLS.P.R1 | ecosystem: Environmental > Terrestrial > Soil > Agricultural land | place: USA... | reverse complement strand
CCCGTACGACCAGTGCGTGCGATGTCACAAGGCCACGCAGTGGGGCCACTCGGTGTGTCGGGAGTGCAACCCGGCCGGCCTTCCCGAGCCCAGCCCGGCGCAGTACCACGCGACCGTCTTCGTGGTGGTCCTGGTGGTGCTGGTCATGCTGGCGGTCCTCGGCATCCTCCTGCGCTGACCGAGGACGACGGCGCATGTGGTCATCCCGGAGCAGCGCGATCCCGCGGTCGGGCCCGATCCGCCGAGCGGCGCTGATGGCCGGGGCGACGGTCCTGATGGTGCTGCTCGCTCCCGTCGGAGCCGATGCCCACGCCGTGCTCGTCTCCTCGGACCCGGTCCCGGGAGCGGACCTGCGGACCACCCCCGCCGTCGTGACGCTCGTCTTCGACGAACCCCTGGCGACGGGCCTCTCCCGCGCGACCGTCGTCGGGCCGACCGGACGGTCGTCCGCGTCGACGGTCGAGGGCGAGACGATGAGGGTCCGCGTCGGGTCCCGCGCGACCGGCGTCTACCGCGTGACGTGGAGGACGGTGAGCCGCATCGACGGCCACACGATCGAGGGCTCCTTCCGCTTCGGGGTCGCGGCACGGGTCACCGGTGCCGCAGTCGACCCACCGGCTCCGGCTCGGCGTGACGTCGTGCTGTCGGCGCTCCGGAGTGCCGAGTACGCGCTGCTGCTCCTCGCCTGCGGCATGGTCCTCCTGCAGTGGCTGGGCCGCTCCCTCGACCTGCGGCAGCCGTACCTTCCGGTCGCCCTGGCCCTGCTTGGGAGCGGGCTCGTCGTGGTCGGAGCGGAGATCGCCGTCGCCGGCTCGAGCCTGTCCCTGCGCGCGACCGGTGACTACTTCTCGACCGGCCTGGCCGGCTGGGCCCGGGCCGCGCGGGTCCTGCTCGAGGCGGTCCTCGTGGTGGTCGCCTGGTGGCGTCACCGGTTCTCGGCACCGGCGCTCGCCGGCATCGTCGTCATGGTCGGCGTCGCCGGGCACGGGGCGGACGTGGAGCCGGCGTGGCAGGGGATGGCCGTGAACGCGGCCCACCTGGCGGCGGCCGCCGTGTGGGCCGGTGGCCTGCTGGCCCTGGCGCTCGTCCGGTTCCGCGGCTGCTGGCCCGTGGTCGGCCGCGACCTGCTGCGCGGCTTCTCGCGCGTCGCGCCGTGGGCCTTCGCCGCCTCCGTGGGCCTGGGAGCCGTCCAGGCGTACGAGCTGCTGGGGAGCCCGCACTCGCTCGCGACCACGACGTACGGCCGGATCCTGGTCGTCAAGGCCGCCGTCGTAGTGGGCATGGTCCCCCTCTCGTGGCTCGCGTGGAGACGCAAGCGCGAGCACCTGCGCGGGGAGGCCGCGATGGCCCTGGTGGTGACCGCTGCGGCCGCCGCCCTCGCCGCCTTCCCGGTGGTGCCACGGGAAGCCGGTGAGGCGGCCGCCGCGGTGTCGCAGGCGTCTCCGGTGTCTCCGGTGTCTCCGGTGTCTCCGGCGTCCGTCGCCTGGTCGCCCCGCCCGGGAGACCTCACGCTGGGGGGCCGCGCGGGCGACGTGATGGTCGGCCTCACCCTCCATCCGGGGCGCCCTGGACCCAACCGGGTGACCGTCTACCTCGCGGCACCTGCCGCCGGCGGCGCTGACGCGCGCGTCCGCGTCGGAGGCCGTCCGAGCGATCTCGTCCGGTGCGGACCCCGGTGCCGGACGGGGTCCGTGGTGCTGCGGGGCGCCGAGCGCCTGGTGGTGCGGATCCCGGGCCACGGCACCGCGTCGTACCCCTTGCCGGCCCTGCCCGCCCCGGACGGCACGGGCCTCCTTCGAGCGGCGACGCAGCGCATGGCCGCCCTGGGGTCCTACCGGGTGCGCGAGAACCTCTCGGGGTTCCGGAGCAGCTACGTGTACGAGCGCCCGCACCGGATGTTCGTGCGCACCTGGTTCGGGAACGGCCCGCACGACACGCTCTGGCTGGGGCACCGGCTGTACCTCCGGTCGTCACCGGCCGACGACTGGCAACGGCAGTCCGGAGCAGGGCTGGCTCCGGTCCCCTACTTCCCGTGGTACCCGTTCCGCCCGCTGACCGGCGCGCGCATCATCGGCGACGCACGGCTCGGAGCCGGGCGCGCGACGGCGATCACCACGTTCGGCGGCCACGGGCACCGACCGGAGCCCGTCTGGTTCACGCTGTACGTCGACCGCTCGACGGGCGCGGTCCTGCGCTCGGAGATGTGGGCGCCGAACCACTTCATGCTCGACCGGTACCGTCCCATCGGCTCACCGGTGCGGCTCCCCTCGCCCCCGGGACGGCTCCGGTGAGGACGATCCGACCGGTCAGTCGTCGGCGGTCGTCAACACGGCACGCGGCTCGACCCGGGGCCGCGCCTCGGCGGCCGGCTCGCCGGTGGCGAGCGGCAGCCACATCTCGAAGACGGCCCCACCGCCCGCGCGCTCCCGGACCTCGACCCGGCCGCCGTGCGCCTCGCTGATGGCCTTGACGATGGCCAGGCCGAGCCCGGCTCCCCGTCCGCACGGACTCGGACCGCGGGCGAACCGGTCGAAGAGGTCGGGGGCGAGGTCCGGAGGGATCCCCGGACCGCGATCACCCACGGCCACGACCACGAACGCTCCCCGGCGAGCGGCCGACACCTCGATCGGCGTCCCGTCGGGGGTGTGTGCGACGGCGTTGCCGATCATCTCGTCGAGCGCTTCGGTGACGTGGTCCGGATCCGCCGTGACCCGGGCGTCGTCCACCGACCCGATTCCCACAGCGGGATGGGTGGCTCTCCAGCGGTTGGCGGTGGCGGGGACGAGCTGCTGCACCGACAGCGGCACGCGAGACAGGAAGCCGGGTTGCTCGCTCCTGGCCAGGCTCAGCAGTCGGTCGGTCGTCCGCTTGAGGCGGTGCAGCTCGTCGACCACCACCTGGGCGTCCTCGGCCGCCAGGCCCTCGGTCGTCCGTTGGAGCAGCTCCGCGTGACCGAGGGCGATCGTGAGCGGAGTCCTCAGCACGTGGGACGCATCCTGCACCAGCCGACGCTCCCGCTCGAGGAGCGCGAGGTTGTGCTCCGAGACCCGTTCGGTCTCGCGCTGGGCCGCCACGCGGCGTCGTACGTGGAAGACCATGGCGATGAAGACCGCCGACATCAGGGGGACCTCGGTGAGCTCGTCGGCCGTCTGGTGGCCGCTGAGCACGTCGGCCAGCAGCGTCCCGCCGGTCACCCCCGCGATCAGCGCCAGGGAGATCGCGGTGGCGCGGGTGCTCCATGCCCGCCAGCCGTACAGCAGCGAGAGCCCGATCCAGATGAAGTGGAACGGGACCGTGGCCCAGTCGCGGAAGAGGAGGATCCCATAGGAGTTCACTGCGACGAAGGCCCACCACCAGGCCTCGACCCGGTCGGCGTGCCACAGCCGCGTCCGGCCGGCCGATGGCGCGGTCGGCGACATCCCCTCGCACTCGGGAGCGTCAGAGGTCCACGCCATACCCCACCCCCCGCACGGTCGAGATCGCACCGACCCCCAGCTTCTTGCGAATCCTCCTCACGTAGACGTCGACCACGTTGGTCTCCGGGTCGAAGTCGTAGCCCCACACCTCGGAGAGCAGCCGCTGCTTCGACACGCTCTCGCCCGCGTGCTGCACGAGCTCGGCCAGCAGCGTCGCCTCCCGGCGGGTCAGGAGCACGGTGCGGTCGCCGACGGTCGCCTGGTGACGCACCGGATCGAGCACGAAGTCGCGCGCGCTCAGGGTCAGGGCGGCGCCGGGCGGCCGGTCCCGGAGGCGTGCTCTCACCCGCGCCAGCAGCTCGTTCAGGGCGAACGGCTTGCCGAGGTAGTCGACCGCGCCCAGGTCCAGGGCACGGACCTTCGAGCTCGTGTCGGTGAGACAGGAGAGGACGAGGACCGCCTGCTCGGGCTTGCGGCTCAGCAGACGCCGGAGCACCGACAGACCATCGGTGCCGGGCATCACCAGGTCGAGGATCACCAGGCGGTAGGCCTGCGCGAGCGCCAGCCGATAGCCGTCCTCACCACCGCCGGCGGTGTCGGCCTCGATCCCCTCCGCGCGCAGCGCCCGGGTGACGAAGCGCAGGACGCCAGGCTCGTCGTCGACGACCAGGACTCGTTCTGGGGACATCAGCACCACCCCCGGCCCCCCAGGCGGGAACCCGACCAGTGTAGGACTTCCTGGCGCCGTCGGCGGTTGGCCGGCGGGGGAAATGACGGCAGGATCCGAACTGATGACAATACGGTCCGGTCCGCCCCGCGCCGGCCGCCTCCGGCCCGCCGGCCGACCCGACCTGCGTGCCCGCCGCGCCGCCGATGCTCCCCGGTCGCCGCGGCCGAGGTCCGCGGCGGTCGTGGTCGTCCTGGCCGCGTGCTCGCTCCTCGATCTCGCCTGCGCGCCGACCGACCCGGCGCGGTCCGGTCCCACGGTTCTCGAGGACAGCGCGCCGTGTCCGTCCGCCGACGGCCGCGGGATCGCGGGGGTACCGGACGTCTCGCTCCCCTGCCTGACCGGAACGGGGTCGGTCACCGTCTCCCATCTCCACGGCAGGCCGGAGATCATCAACATCTGGGCCTCGTGGTGCGCACCGTGCCGCGACGAGCTGCCCATGCTCGAGCGGGAGCACGACGAGCTGGGAGACCGGGTGCTGTTCCTCGGCGTCGATGTCAGGGACTCGCGCGAGCACGCGTTGGCGTTCCTCGCCGCAGCAGGGGTCAGCTTCCCTCAGGTCTTCGACACCGCGGGTCTTCTGCCTCTCCGGCTCGGGCTGCGTGGAGTCCCGAACACGCTGTTCGTCGACGGTTCGGGCGCGGTGGTGGCCCGCGTGATCGGACGACTGGACGAGAAGGCGCTCGCGAACGCCGTGGGCGACCTCGGGGTCGACCGTTCCTCCTCGTGATGCCCGGCCACACGTCCCCGGGTGCCTGCGCCGGCCCGGTCAGTCCTGGCCGGACAGCGCGTGCAGGGTGGCGCCGGCCACGCCGGCGTACGCGAGGTGCGGCAGGACGTCGGCCAGCCAGTCCGTCGGACTCCAGCTGCGGGGGTCGGTGACGCCGAGCACCGTCATCGGTCCGTTGCCGACCAGCATCCCGAGCGCCCACGCGGCTCCGACGGCACCGAGCGTGCTCCGCGGCCGATCGGTCAGCCCGCGCACCGCACCGAGTCCCGCGCCGGCGCCGACCCCGGCGACCACGCCGAGGAGCGCGCCCACACCGGACCCCAGCGCCTCCCTCTTCTGCTCGTCCTGCGGGAGGGGCACGCCCGTGAGGCCGGCCGCGCGCTCGACCGTCTGCTGCGGCGTCGAGCTGGCCGGCCGCCCCCGCAGGGCCATGTCGAGGTACGTCGCCGCGTTCAGCGCCGTCGTGCCGGCGGCGCCGGCGAGGGCCCCGTGGTACAGGCTCCGAGCCAGGGTGGTCATCCGGTCACGCTAGCCCTCACACCCGGGCATCGGCGAGGGCCTGCCGGCGGCGACCCGGCTCAGTCGTCCGGGTCGTAGCCGAGGTTGGGCGACAGCCACTTCTCCGCCTCGGCCAGGCTCCAGCCCTTGCGCTCCGCGTAGTCGGCGACCTGGTCGCGCCCGAGCCGGCCGACGACGAAGTACTGCGACTGCGGGTGGCTGTAGTACATCCCGGAGACGGCGGCGCCGGGCCACATGGCCATGGACTCGGTCAGCTCGATCCCGGCGTTCCGCTCGACGTCGAGCAGCTCCCAGATCGTGCTCTTCTCGGTGTGGTCCGGGCAGGCCGGGTAGCCCGGGGCGGGCCGGATGCCGGTGTAGCGCTCGGCGATCAGGTCCTCGTTGCCCAGCCGCTCCTGCGGGGCGTGGCCCCAGAAGTCGGTGCGCACCCGCTGGTGCAGGCGCTCGGCGAACGCCTCGGCCAGCCGGTCGGCCAGCGACTCCAGCAGGATCGCCGAGTAGTCGTCGAGCTCCTCGCGGAACGCCGCGACCCGCTCCGGGGCACCCAGGCCCGCCGTGACCGCGAAGCAGCCCACGTGGTCGGGCAGGCCCGTGGCCACCGGCGCGACGTAGTCGGAGAGGCTCCGGTTCGGGACCCCCTGCCGGTGCTGGCCCTGCTGGCGCAGCTGGTGCAGCACCGTACGGACCTCGGCGCGGTCGGTGTCGGCGTACACGACCACGTCGTCGCCGTCGGCGTTGGCCGGGAAGAACCCGAAGACGCCGTTCGCGGTCAGCCACTTCTCGGCCACGACCCTGTCGAGCATGGCCTGCGCGTCGTCGTACAGCTTGCGCGCCGCCTCCCCCGACGCCGGGTTGTTGAGGATGTCGGGGAACTTGCCCTTCATCTCCCAGGCGTTGAAGAACGGCTGCCAGTCGATGAACTCGCGCAGCTCGGCGAGGTCGTAGTCGGCCAGGACGTGCACGCCGGGGGTCCGCGGTGCCGGCGGCTGGTAGCCGTCCCACTCCACCGGCGTGGCGTTGGCCCGGGCGTCGGCGAGCGTCACCTGGGGGCGGTCGTTCTTCGCGGCGTGCCGGGCGCGCAGCGCGTCGTAGTCGGCCTTCACCTCGGCGAGCAGCTTCTCGCGGCGCTGCGGGTGCAGCAGCGCGGCGGCGGTCGGCACCGACCGGGACGCGTCCTTCACCCAGACGACCGGGCCGTCGTAGCGGGGATCGATGCGTACGGCGGTGTGCGCGCGCGACGTGGTCGCGCCGCCGATCAGGAGCGGGATCTCGAGGCCGAGGCGGTGCATCTCGGCGGCGAAGCCGGACATCTCGTCCAGGGAGGGGGTGATCAGGCCGGAGAGCCCGATCATGTCCGCACCGACCTCGCGGGCGGTGTCGAGGATCTTCTGCGCCGGCACCATCACCCCGAGGTCGATGACCTCGTAGTTGTTGCACTGCAGCACCACGCCGACGATGTTCTTGCCGATGTCGTGGACGTCGCCCTTGACGGTCGCCATCACGATGGTGCCGTTGGTGTCCTTCTGGGTGGCCAGCTCCGGGTTCTCGATCTTCTCCCGCTCGATGAACGGGATGAGGTAGGCGACCGCCTTCTTCATCACCCGGGCCGACTTCACCACCTGCGGCAGGAACATCTTCCCGGCGCCGAAGAGGTCGCCGACGACGCCCATGCCGTCCATCAGCGGCCCCTCGATGACCTCGATGGGGCGACCGCCCCGCTCGGCGATGTGCTGGCGCAGCTCCTCGGTGTCGTCCTCGACGTGGGTGTCGATGCCCTTGACGAGCGCGTGCGTGATCCGCTCCGCGACCGGGAGGGAACGCCACTCCTCGGCCTGCGCCTCGGCCTGCTCGCCGGCGCGGTTGTGCGCCTCGGCGATCTCCAGCAGCCGCTCCGCGGCGTCGGGGCGACGGTTGAGGACCACGTCCTCGATCCGCTCACGCAGCTCGGGCTCGACCTCGTCGTACACCGCGAGCGCGCCCGCGTTCACGATGCCCATGTCGAGGCCGGCCCGGATCGCGTGGTAGAGGAAGACCGCGTGGATCGCCTCGCGCACCGGGTTGTTGCCGCGGAAGGAGAAGCTGACGTTCGAGATGCCGCCGGACACCTTCGCGCCCGGCAGGTTCTCCTTGATCCAGCGGGTGGCCTCGATGTAGTCCAGGCCGTACGACGCGTGCTCCTCGATGCCGGTCGCGACGGCGAACACGTTCGGGTCGAAGATGATGTCCTCGGCCGGGAAGCCGACCTCGTCCACCAGGATCCGGTAGGCGCGCGCGCACACGGCGATCCGCCGCTCCAGGTTGTCGGCCTGGCCGTCCTCGTCGAACGCCATCACCACGGCTGCCGCGCCGTACCGGCGGCACAGCCGGGCCTGCTCGACGAACTTCTCCTCGCCCTCCTTCATGGAGATCGAGTTCACGATCGGCTTGCCCTGCACGGTGCGCAGCCCGGCCTCGATGACCTCCCACTTCGAGGAGTCGACCATCACCGGCACCCGGCTGATGTCGGGCTCGCTGGCGACCAGCTTGAGGAAGCGGTCCATCGCGGCGACGCCGTCGATCATGCCCTCGTCCATGTTGACGTCGACGACCTGCGCGCCGCTCTCGACCTGCTGCGCGGCCACCGTGAGCCCGGCGTCGTAGTCGCCGGCCTTGATCAGGTTCCGGAACCGAGCCGAGCCGGTGATGTTCGTGCGCTCGCCGACGTTGACGAAGAGGCTGTCGGCGTCGATCGTGAACGGCTCCAGACCGGCCAGCCGCATCGCCGGGGCGACCTCCGGCACCTGCCGGGGCCGCTTGCCGGCGACGGCGCGGGCGACCGCGGCCACGTGGGCCGGCGTGGTGCCGCAGCACCCACCGACCAGGTTGACGAAGCCGGCCTCCGCGAACTCCTCGATCGTGGCCGCGGTCTGCTCGGCCACCTCGTCGTACTCGCCGAACGCGTTCGGCAGCCCCGCGTTGGGGTAGCAGGAGACGAACGTGTCGGCCACGCGGGACATCTCCGCGATGTAGGGACGCATCTCCTTGGCGCCGAGCGCGCAGTTGAGGCCGACGGCGATCGGTCGGGCGTGCCGCACCGAGTTCCAGAACGCCTCGGTCGTCTGGCCGGAGAGGGTCCGGCCGGACGCATCGGTGATCGTGCCGGAGATGATCACCGGCCACCGTCGGCCGACCTCCTCGAACAGCCCCTCGACGGCGAAGATCGCCGCCTTGGCGTTGAGGGTGTCGAAGATCGTCTCGACGATCAGCAGGTCCGCACCGCCGTCGACGAGGCCGCGGGCGGCGGTGGCGTACGCCGCCACCAGCTGCTCGAACGACACGTTGCGCGCGGCCGGGTCGTTGACGTCCGGCGAGATGGAGGCGGTCCGGGTCGTGGGGCCGAGCGCCCCGGCGACGTACCGCGGCTTCTCCGGCGTGCTCGCCGCGTCGGCCTCGCGGCGGGCGAGGCGCGCGGACTCGAGGTTCAGCTCGTAGGCGAGCTCCGCCATGCCGTAGTCGGCCAGCGAGATCGCGTTGGCGTTGAAGGTGTTCGTCTCGACGAGGTCGGCGCCTGCCTCGAGGTACTCGCGGTGGATGCCGGCGATGATCTCGGGCTGCGTGAGGGTGAGGACGTCGTTGTTGCCGATCAGGTCCGACGGCCAGTCGGCGAACCGCTCGCCGCGGTAGCCGGCCTCGTCCGGGCGGTCGCGCTGGATCGCGGTGCCCATCGCGCCGTCGATGACCAGGATCCGTGACGCCAGGGCGCGGGTGAGCTCCGCGGTGACGTCGGGGCGCCAGTCGGCGGTCCCGACCGTCGCGGTCGACGGGTGCTCCGGCGTGGGCTCCGGCGTGGGCAAGACGACTCCTCTCGAGCCGTCACGTCCGCGGCGGCTCCAACCAGCGTAGGAACCCGTCCCAGGCATCGGACAGCCTTCCCAGATCGTGACATCGCCCGTCCCGCCCAGCGAAATCGCTGGGCGCGACTAGGCTGGAGCAGTGATCGAGCTCGAGGACGTCCCGGAGCTGGTGGATCCCGTCGTCATCGCCGCCTTCGAGGGGTGGAACGACGCCGCGGACGGCGCGTCCTCGGTCATCGACCACCTGATGACCGTGTGGGGCGCTCGCGTCGTGGGGGCGATCGACCCGGAGGACTTCTACGACTTCCAGGTCAACCGCCCGGTCGTCGGCACCGACGAGCGCGGCCACCGGCGGCTCACCTGGCCCACGACCCGGATCGCGGTCGCGTCGCCGCCGGAGCTGGACCGCGACATCATCCTGGTCCGCGGGATCGAGCCCAACATGCGGTGGCGGCAGTTCTGCGGTGAGCTGCTCGCCGCGTGCGACGAGCTCGGCGCCACCATGGTGGTGACGCTGGCCGCGCTGCTCGCCGACACCCCGCACACCCGCCCCATCCCGGTCACCGGCACGGCGACCGAGCCCGACCTCGTCGACCGGCTCAAGCTCGAGCAGTCGACGTACGAGGGACCCACCGGCATCGTCGGCGTCTTCCAGGACGCCTGCGCCCAGCTCGACATCCCGGCGGTCTCCTACTGGGCGGCGGTGCCGCACTACGTCGCCCAGCCACCCTGCCCCAAGGCCACGCTCGCCCTGGTCGGGCAGCTCGAGGACCTCTTCCAGGCGTCGATCCCGCTGGGCGAGCTGCCGGAGGACGCCCGGGCCTGGGAGCGCGGCGTCGACGAGCTCGCCGAGGAGGACGAGGACGTCGCCGACTACGTCCGGGCGCTGGAGGAGACCCGCGACACCACCGACCTGCCCGAGGCGTCCGGCGAGGCGATCGCCCGGGAGTTCGAGCGGTACCTCAAGCGGCGCAACGGCGAGGACTGATCGCTGTCGCCGTCCTGGCGTCCGGCTGAGCGGGGTCTGGGGGCGGGGG
>Ga0308173_10002200_pt1 | contig 10264 bp, 10 predicted proteins | sample PhyPR1_FD_203716 | JGI IMG/M metagenome (GOLD analysis project Ga0308173, IMG submission 203716) | Soil microbial communities from UC Gill Tract Community Farm, Albany, California, United States - DLSLS.P.R1 | ecosystem: Environmental > Terrestrial > Soil > Agricultural land | place: USA... | reverse complement strand
AGCGACAGGGCGCCGACCGGCGTCTTGAGCTCGTGGCCGACGTTCGCGACGAAGTCGCGGCGGACCGCCTCCGACCGGCGCAGCTCGGTGACGTCCTGCAGCACGAGCGCGACCGGGCCGGGCAGCGGCACGGTGCCGCTGTCCAGCCGCACCCCGTGCGCGCCCACCAGCCGGGGGCCGGAGCCCGCCAGGTCGCTCGGCAGCCGCACGTCGACGCGGCGGCTGCCGGCGGCCCGCACCGTCTGGGCCAGCGCGAGCAGGTCGGGCACGAGCAGACGGCTGCCCCGCACGATGCCCAGCGCCCGGGCGGCGGGATTGGCGAGCAGCACCGCATCGTCGGCGGCGACCAGCACGACGGCGGGGTCGATGAGGTCGACCAGCCGGCGGGTCAGCGCGGCCTCGGGCGGCGTCGCCTCCGGGGACTCGCCGTCCGGCGCCGATCGGGAGCGGAGCAGCACCGTAGCGACCGCCGCCCCGCCGAGGAGGAGGCCGATCACCAGTGCGACCAGCGGACTCACGACTCGATGCTAGGTGCGCAGGAGCGCCGGACGGCGGGATGCACGGAGTCGTCCCGCCCGGAGGGGTCAGTGTTCATCCAGGCGTGGGTCCGCGTTCACCCGCCGGTCCGATCGACTCCCGGAGGCCGACCTAGGGTCGCCTGGACGTGCACGACTGAGGAGGACGCAGTGCGGGAGAGCTACCGCGAGGAACTGGACGACATCAAGGACTGCCTGGTGGCCATGGCGAATTCCGTCGGGTCGCAGATGAGCACCGCCACGACGGCCCTGCTGGACGCTGACGTGGCCCTGGCCGACCTGGTGATCGCCGGCGACGAGCAGATCGACGCGACGCGGGAGAGCCTCGACCAGCGCTGCTTCACGCTGCTCGCGCGGCAGCAGCCGGTCGCCACCGATCTGCGCACGATCGTCACGGCGACCCGCATCGCCAGCGACCTCGAGCGGATGGGCGACCTCGCCGAGCACATCGCCAAGGTCGCGCGGATGCGCTTCCCCGAGCACGCGGTGCCGCAGGAGGTCCGGCCGGAGTTCCTGGAGGCAGGGCACGTCGCGGAGATGATCGTCGCCAAGGCCGGCACCGTCATCGCGACGCAGAACGTCGAGGCGGCACTCGAGCTGGAGACCGACGACGACGCGATGGACCGGATCCACCGCGGTCTCTTCCGTCAGCTGCTCTCCGACGACTGGCCCTACGGCGTCGAGACCGCCATCGACATCACCCTGCTCGGCCGCTACTACGAGCGGTTCGCCGACCACGCGGTCAGCGTCGCCCGCCGCGTCGTCTATCTGGTGACCGGCGAACGCCCCGTGCCGGAGCCGTCTCAGCCCTGACGGAGGGCATGCCTCATGACGGGCCTGGTGGGGTAGGTACGTCCGATCTCGGCGAAGCCGGCCTGGCGGAACATCGCCACGGTTCCGGTAAAGATCGCCGAAGGCGAGGCCGCGGCCGCGAGGCCATCGGTGTCGACGGGGTGACCCTCGAGCAGGGATGCCCCGTGGCGCGCGGCCCAGTCGACCGCACCCCTCAGCAGCGCGATGCCGATCCCGCCGCCCCGGTGCTCACGCCGGACCACGAAGCAGCTGACCCACCACGCGTCGGGATCCGGCTCGAGCACGCGGGCGAGGGCGCGATTGCCCGTGATCCCCGGGAGGGTCGAGCGAGGGACGACGCGTGTCCAGCCGACGACCTCCTCGTCCAGGTACGCCAGCAGCCCGACCGGCACCTCGGCCTCTCGGACCTCGTGTTCCAGCGCCGTCCGGTTGTCCGGCTCGTCGTGCCGTCGGAACCGCTGGCACCAGCACGAGTCCGGGTTCTTCTCGCGCGGACCCCAGGCCCGGCCGAGCTCGGGCCAGCTCGACGCGGCGGCCGGGAGGATCCGAACGGTCACGTGCGGCCCTATTTGCCCTGGTTCTTGACCGCCTCGATGGCTGCGGCCGCGGCCTCCGGGTCGAGGTACTCACCGCCGGTCTTCAGCGGGCGCAGGTCGTCGTCGAGGTCGTAGCGCAAGGGGACGCCGGTCGGGATGTTCAGCCCCACGACCTCGGCGTCCCCCATGCCGTCGAGGTGCTTCACCAGCGCGCGCAGGCTGTTGCCGTGGGCGGCGACCAGCACGGTCCGGTCCAGGCGCAGGTCCGGCACGATCGCGTCGTACCAGTACGGCAGCATCCGGACGACGACGTCGGCGAGGCATTCGGTGGCGGGCCGGGCCTCCGGCGGCAGGAGGGCGTACCGCGGGTCGGCGTCCTGGGAGAACTCGCTGCCGGGCTCGATCGGCGGCGGCGGGGTGTCGTAGGAGCGGCGCCAGACCATGAACTGCTCCTCGCCGTACTCGGCGAGGGTGGCCGCCTTGTCCTTGCCCTGCAGGGCGCCGTAGTGCCGTTCGTTCAGCCGCCACGTGCGCTGCACCGGGATCCACTCGCGGTCGGCCTCGGCCAGCGCGAGCTCGGCGGTCGTGATCGCCCGCCGCAGCAGCGAGGTGTGCAGGACGTCGGGCAGCAGGTCGTGCTCGGCGAGAAGCCGGCCCCCGCGGGCTGCCTCGGCGCGGCCCTTCTCCGACAGCGGGACGTCCACCCAGCCGGTGAAGAGATTGGCCTTGTTCCACTCGCTCTCGCCGTGGCGGAGCAGCACGAGGGTTCCGGTCACGGCCTCATCCTGCCGGACGCCGATCATCGCGCCAGCTGAGGCCAGACCAGGAACAACTCGTACGCCGCCGGAGGCAGCAGGCCGACCAGCAGCCACGGGCTCAACACGCGGCGGTCCGCTCCCCAGCGGACCGCGCCCACGAGCGCGGTGCTGCAGGCGACCCCGACGCAGAGCCACAGCACGATCGCACCGACGTCGACGGTGAGCACCTGCGCGAACGCCAGCTGCACCGCGCAGACCAGCAGCGGATAGGCCATCGCGGAGGCGGCCACCACTCCCATGAGCGCCCGGCCGCGGCGTTCCGGCGCGGGTCTGCTGTCCGCCATCGCCCTCCACGGTAACGACGCACAGGACGGACTGGTGGTCAGGCGACGGCGACCTCGGGGTCTTCGGTGCCCTCGACGAGGAGGCGCGCCTGCTGCACGGCCGACCCGACCACCTCCGCGGCCCGCACCAGCTGTTCGGCGGTGTGGGTGGCCATGACCGACAGGCGCAGCACACCGCGGCCGCGCGGGACCGCGGGGTAGGCGACGGCGTTGCAGTACACGCCGGCGTCGAAGGCGATCCGCCAGGCCGTGCCCGTCACCTCCTCCTCGCCGGTGGGGACGGCGATGACCGCGCCCTTGCCCTCGAGCGGCGGAGTGCCGGCGTCGGCGAGCGCCGACCGCAACAGCGCCCCGTTCTCGCGGGTACGCGCCATGCGCTCGGGCTCGCTGCGCAGGATGCGCAGGGAGGCCAGTGCGGCACCGACCGACGCCGGGTCGTTCGCGGCGCTGAACACGTAGGGCAGGGCCGAGGCGCGGATGCCGTCGGCGGCCGCGCGCGAGGTCATGACCGCGCCACCGACGCTGGCCAGCGACTTGCTGAACGCGATCGTGACGGCGTCGACCCGGTCGAGGACGCCCTCCTGCTCGACGGCGCCGCGGCCCTCCGCGCCCAGGACGCCGAGCCCGTGCGCCTCGTCGACGACCAGCCGGGCGCCGAACCGGTCGCAGAGCGCGGCGATCTGCGCCAGCGGCGCGATCTCACCGGTCATGGAGTACACGCCGTCGACGACGACGACCGCGCCGGCACGGGGGTCGAGGGCGTCCAGTCGCTGGCGCAGCGAGGCCAGGTCGTTGTGCCGGAACCGCGACACGGTGGCCCGGCTGGCGGCCGCGCCGGCGTGCACCGAGGCGTGCGCGTGCGCGTCGACGAGGAGCACGTCGCCGGGGTTGCCCACCGTCGACAGCAGCGCCAGGTTCGAGTTGATCCCCGAGGAAGTCAGGACGGCGGCCTCGGTGCCGTAGTGGTCGGCGAGCTCCTCCTCCAGCGCGAGGTGCAGGCGGGTGGTGCCGTTGAGCACCCGGCTGCCGGAGGTGCTGCTGCCGAACTGGCGGACGGCGGCCGCGGCGGCCTCGATGACGCGGGGATCGCCGGCCAGGCCGAGGTAGTTGTTGCTGCCGAGGTTGATCCGGTGCCGGCCGTCGTCGTAGAGCGTGACCGCCTGCGGCGCACCAGCGGTGGGCACGGCGTGGGTCGCGGCGCCGGCGGCGGCGTGCTCGCGGAAACGAGCGGCGAGGGCGTTGTCCAGCAGCGGCGCGAACGGGTCACGCCGCCCGGACGACGGGACAGGACTGCTGTCTGGCACGGGACTCCCCTCGGTGGCGCGGGGGTCCCCGGCTGCACTGCCGTTCAGAGTGTCCTCACTCTGCGTAACGGTCAATGGCCCTTCGCCACTATCGGGTCATTCCGTGACCGAGACCACCGGTTCGCGCCGCCGGCCCGGGAGCCAGACCAGCACGATGACGGCGGCGACGACCGCTGCCAGCGCGGTGAACACGGCCGTCACGTGCATGGCCGAGACGAATGCCTCCCGCGCGGGAACGACGAGCTCCGCGGCCGCGCGGGCGGCATCGGCGTCCCCGCTCCCCTGGACCTGTTGCACGGACTGGAGGGTGGCGACGATCGACTGGCTGGCGTCCGCGCGGGCTGCTGCGGGAAGCGCGTCCACGGCGGAACCGAGGTGCGCGGCGTAGGACGCGGCCAGCACCGACCCGAGGATCGCCACGCCGAGGGCGCCACCGACCTGGCGGACCGAGTTGTTGACCGCCGCTCCGGCGCCGGCCTTCTCGCGGGGCACCACCGACATGATCGACTCGGTGGCCGGGGCCATCACCGCACCCATGCCGGTGCCCTGCACCGACAGCACGACGACCAGCAGCCACACCGGCGAGTCCAGGTCCAGCAGCTGGACGCCGACGAACGACAGTGCGATGAGCAGGAAGCCGGTCGCGCACACGGCCTTGGCGCCGAACCGCTCGGCGAGGCCGGAGCTGCGCGGCGCCATGATCGCCATGCCGAGGGCCACCGGGATGAGTGCGGCACCGCTCTGCAGCGGCGCGAAGCCACGGACGCCCTGCAGGTAGTACACGAGATAGAAGGTCGCGCCGAGCAACGCGAAGAAGTTGAGCCCCAGGGCGCCGGCGGCCGCCGAGAAGGCGGGGTTGCGGAAGAGGCTCACGTCCAGGGCGGGGTGGGTGGAGCGCCGCTGGAGCCATACGAACAGGCCCAGCACGACGAGACCGCAGACCAGCGGTCCGAGCACTCCGGCAGTGGTCCACCCGGCGCCGGAGCCACCGCGGATGATCCCGTAGACGAGGCCGGCGAGCGCGACGATCGAGAGCAGCACGCCTGGTACGTCCAGCCGTCCGGGCGAGGGGTCCCGGGACTCGGGCACGAACGCCAGCACGGCGACGAACCCCAGGGCGGCGACGGGGACGCCGATCAGGAAGACCGCGCCCCACCAGAAGTGCTCGAGGACGGCGCCGCCGGCCAGCGGGCCGCCGGCGACCCCGATCCCCGCGGTGCCGGCCCAGACGCCGATCGCGCGGCCGCGCTCGCGGGGCGGGAAGACGTTGGTGATGACGGCGAGGGTCGTCGGCTGCACCGCCGCGCCGCCGATGCCCATGACCGCGCGGAAGGCGATCAGCTGGATCGGGCTGGTGCTGAACGCCGCCAGCACCGAGCCGAGGGAGAAGATGGCGAGGCCGATGAGCAGGACCCGCTTGCGACCGATCCGGTCACCGACGACGCCCCAGGAGAAGAGCAGGCCGGCGAACACCAGGATGTAGGCGTCCAGGGCCCACTGCAGCTCGCCCTGGGTGGCATGGAGCTCGCGCTGGAGCGTCGGCAACGCCACGTTCAGGATCGTGTTGCCCATGATCACCACGAGCAGGCAGACCGTCATCGTGGCGAGCACCCACCACCGCCGCGCGTAGGACCGGTCCTCGGCGGACCCGGCCTGCGCGGTCGAGGGGGCGGTCGTCACTCCGCGTCGTCCACCGGGCGGCGGGACGGATCGGCGAAGGCGGCGAACGCCTCCAGGTTGCGCAGCGACTCCCCCCGCTTGACCCGCCAGTCCCACTCGCGGCGGATCGAGGTGCCGAAGCCGATCTCCAGCATCGCGTTGAAGTGGTCGTCGGCGTAGCTGAGCACCGCGCCGAGGATGCGGTCGAGCTCGTCGGGGGTGACCGCGGCGTGGGGCAGCCGGCCGGTCAGGTAGACGTCACCGACGCCGTCGATGGAGTACGAGACGCCGTACATGCGGGCGTTGTGCTGCAGCAGGTAGGTCCACAGCTGCTCGCGGTTCTCGTCCGGCTGGCGGCAGACGAAGGCCTCGATCCGCAGTGCGTGCTCCCCGACGATCAGCCCGCACACCGTCTTGAGCTTCTTCGTGCCGGGCAGGTCGACCAGCCAACGGCCCGGCGCGGGGTGCTCGGAGGCGAGGTCGCCGTCGCGCAGGGTCTGCTCGATGACGGCGTCGAGGCGCGCGACCACCTGCTCGGTCACCGGGCGACCTGCGCTCCCGGCAGGGCCCGCAGCGGCCCGAGTCCACGGCTCCGGACCGGCCGGGACGCACCGGCGAGCTCCTCCGCCGCGGAGGTGTAGGCCGCGACCAGGGCGTCCGCGGTCCGGTCCCAGGAGAACAGACCGGCGTGGCGGCGGGCGCCGGCGCTCAGCAGCTCCCGCCGGGCCACCACCGCACGGACCGCGGCGGCGTAGTCGCGGGGGTCGTGACCCTCGACCAGCACGCCCGAGACGCCGTCCCGAACCGCGGTGCGCAGACCACCCACGGCGGCCGCGACCACCGGCGTCCCGCAGGCCTGGGCCTCCAGGGCCACGAGGCCGAAGGACTCGTTGTGGCTGGGGACGACGGCGACGTCGGCCGCGCGGTAGTGCTCGGCGAGCCGCTCGGGCGGCTGGGGCGGGAAGAAGGTGACGACGTCGGCGATGCCGAGGGAGCCGGCGAGCTTCTGCAGCTGCTCCGGAGCCTCGAGCCCGGACCCGCTGGGGGCGCCGACGACGTGCACGCGGAGGCGGTCGCGGAGGGCGGGGTCGTCGGCCACCAGCTGGGCGGCGGCGTGCAGCAGGACGTCGGGGGCCTTGAGCGGCTGGATGCGCCCGACGAACAGCAGCACGAGCGCGTCCTCGGGCATGCCGATGGTGCGGCGGGCCGCGGCGCGGTCACCGGGCGAGAAGCGGTCGAGGTCGACCCCCGGAGGGACGACGAGGGTGCGCGTCGGGTCGGCGCCGTAGAGGCGGATCAGCTGGCGCGCCTCCTCGTCGGTGTTCGCGATCAGCCGGTCGGCCTCGGCGACGACCTGCTCCTCGCCGATGACGCGGGCGCGCGGCTCGGGGTGGTCGCCGACCGCGAGTGCCTCGTTCTTGACCTTGGCCAGGGTGTGCGCGGTGTGGATCAGCGGCACGCTCCACCGGTCGCGGGCCAGCCAGCCGACCTGCCCGGAGAGCCAGTAGTGCGAGTGGACGACGTCGTAGAAGCCAGGCTCGTGCTGGGCCTCCTCGCGCAGCACGGCCGCGGTGAAGGCACACAGCTGGGCGGGGAGCTCCTCCTTGCCGAGGCCCTCGAACGGCCCCGCGCTGACGTGCCGGACGGTCACGCCGGGGCTCATCTCCACGACCGGCGGGAGGTCGCTGGAGGTGGCGCGGGTGAAGATGTCGACGGCGATGCCGCGCGCGGCGAGCCGGCGGGAGACCTCGACGATGTAGACGTTCATGCCGCCCGCGTCACCGGCGCCGGGCTGGTCGAGGGGGCTGGTGTGCACCGAGAGGGTCGCCACCCGCTGGGGAGTCCCGGCGCGGGCCGGACGGCGAGCGGGCACGTGCTTTCCTCCCGCTCGGGCTCCGGTGATGGGGGCTGGCCGCCCCCCTGGACGTCGTTTCATCCTGCAACAGCGTCAGGATGGGGTTCATGCCCGGTACCGAGGATTCCCACTCCCCCTCCCCGCGTCGCCTCCCCGGGGCGGGTCGCACCGCCGTCGTGACGGGCGCATCCAGCGGCATCGGAGCGGCCACCGCGGCCCGGCTGGCCGCCGACGGGTTCGACGTCGTCCTCGGTGCCCGGCGGCTCGACCGGCTGACGGCCGTCGCGGACTCCATCGGCGCGCGGGCCCTGCCGCTCGATCTCACCGACCAGGCCTCGGTGGACGCGTTCGCCGGCGCCCTGGACCGGGTCGACGTCCTGGTGAACAACGCTGGCGGTGCGTTCGACGCCAAGCCGGTGGCCGATGCCGACCTCGACTCGTGGACGCGGTCGTTCGAGGTGAACGTGCTCGGAACGGTGCGGCTGACGAAGGCGCTGCTCCCGGCGCTGCGGGCGTCCGGCGCGGGCGACGTCCTCTTCGTCGGCTCGACCGCGGGGCTGGTCTCCTACGAGGGCGGGTCGTCGTACACGGCGGCCAAGCACGGCGTGCACACGCTGGCGGAGACCCTGCGGCTGGAGCTCAACGGCGAACCGGTCCGGGTCATGGAGATCGCGCCGGGAATGGTGCGCACGGAGGAGTTCACGCTCAACCGGCTCGGTTCGGCCGAGGCGGCCGACGCGATCTACCGCGGGGTGGCCGAGCCGCTGGTCGCCGAGGACATCGCCGACTGCATCGCCTGGGCGCTCACCCGGCCGCACCACGTGAACGTCGACCTCATGGTGGTCCGCCCGCTCGCGCAGGCCGCCCAGCACAAGGTCGCGCGGAAGAGCTAGGGGCGCACGGCCGTCGGCTCGCGGTCGAGGGTGACGCCGAAGTCCTGCTGCACGGTCGCGACGATGCGGTCGGCGAAGGCGAGCAACTCGGCCGCGGTGGCGCCCGGCTCCGTCGTCAGGGCCAGGCTGTGGCGGGACGACGTCCCGACGTGGCCGTCGCGCGTGCCCCGGCCGAAGCCGGCGTGCTGCACGAGCCACGCCGCGCTGAGCTTCACCCGGCCGTCGCCGGCCGGCCAGCTCGGGCAGCCCTCGACCGCGGCGTCCGCAGGCACCACCGGGTTGGTGAAGAAGCTGCCGGCGCTGCGGCTGTCGGGGTCGGCGGGGTCGAGCACCATGCCCTTGCCCCTGCGGAGACCGAGAACGGCCTCCCGCACCGCCGCCAGCGGCGCCCTCTCCCCGATCTCGACCCCCAGCGTGCGGGCGAGCTCGGCGTAGCCGACGGGCCGGGACGCGGCGCTCTCCTCGAGCTCGAACGTCACGTCGAGGACGACGAACCGGCCGGACTCACGCTTGAGCCGGCTGTCCCGGTAGGCGAACCCGCACTCGGCAGGCGTCAGCGTGCGCTCGGACTTCTCCGCCCGGTCGTACACCCGGACGGCGGTGATCGTCTGGGCGACCTCCTGGCCGTAGGCGCCCACGTTCTGCACGGGCGTCGCACCGGTCGAGCCCGGAATCCCGCTCAATGCCTCGATACCGGCCAGCCCGTTCCCGACCGAGAAGGCGACCAGCTCGTCCCAGTCGTGGCCGGCGGCAACGACCAGCCGGGCGCCGGTGCGCTCGATGCCCCGGGTGCGGACGGCGACGACGTCCCCGGGCCAGCCCTCGTCCGGTGCGACGACGTTCGAACCGCCCCCGAGGAGCAGCAGGGGCCGACCGGACTCGTCGGCCTCGCGGACCGCCGCGACCAGTTCGTCTGCGCTCTCGACCTCGACGAGTCGCTCCACGGGGCCGCCGACGGCGAGGGTGGTGAGGTCCGCCAGCCGGACGTCGGTTCGAACCTGCACGACCCCACGCTAGCCGGGACTACTCTGCGGACCGGTGAACGAGGCGAGCGGCGAGCACAAGCAGCGGGCCTCGCTGTCGCCGTCCCCCCACCGCAAGCAGCCCCGGCTGGCCGCCGGCCGGGCCCGGGCGCTCGGCCTGCCCACGCGGGGCACGACCCACGCCAACCGGCTGCGTCGCGTCGACCGCTGGATCCTCGCCACCCAGCTGCCGCGGCTGCGCGACTCGGCACGACCCCTGGTCGTCGACCTCGGCTACGGCTCGTCCGCCGTCACGACCCTGGAGCTCGTCGAGCGCCTGGCGCCGGAGGTGGACGGGCTCGAGGTGGTCGGGCTGGAGATCGACCCGGCCCGGGTGGCGGCGGTGGCCGACGACCGGGATCCGCCGCGGGTGGACTTCCGTGTGGGTGGCTTCGAACTGGCCGGCCTGCAGCCGGTCCTGGTCCGGGCGTTCAACGTGCTGCGCCAGTACGACGAGGAGTCGGCGGCCCGCGCGTGGGACACCATGCGGGCGGGGCTCGCGCCCGGCGGCGTCGTCGTCGAGGGGACGTGCGACGAGTGGGGA
>Ga0308173_10002199_pt1 | contig 10265 bp, 6 predicted proteins | sample PhyPR1_FD_203716 | JGI IMG/M metagenome (GOLD analysis project Ga0308173, IMG submission 203716) | Soil microbial communities from UC Gill Tract Community Farm, Albany, California, United States - DLSLS.P.R1 | ecosystem: Environmental > Terrestrial > Soil > Agricultural land | place: USA... | reverse complement strand
AGCGTTTTCGGCGTGCTCCAGGTCCGGCCGCCGTCGGCCGAGGTGGCGGCGAGCACTGCGTTGCGGAAGTCGGTCTCGTCGAAGGAGATCGACACGGCGTAGGCGGTGCCGTCCGGGCCGACGGAGAACCATGGGTCGGAGGCGCGCGTGTAGTCGGCGCCGCCCGGCGTGCAGACCGTGAACGGCAGGGGAGTGGTTTGCCAGCTCGAGCCCCCATTGGCGGACGAGGCGGCGACAAGGCCCTTCGCGCCGCCGTCGTTCCATCGGTCCTGCTGCCAGCCGCCGACAAGAATGGCGGAGTTGGTGGGATTGATCGCCAGCTGCGGCTCCACCTCGGCATTCGGGTAGTTCACCGCGCCCGGGCCGGCTCCGGCGGTGCAGGCGGAGAAGGGGCTGGGCCCCGAGACGGCCTTCGGGGCGGGAGCCGCGCTCGCCGCCGACCCGGTGGCGAGCGTCAGGGCCGCGGCGACGGTGGTGATCGTGCGGGCCGAGCGTCGGTTCACGGCAGATCCTTCCGCCGTCGCGCGGACCCAGCGCCGGGGCCCGGCGAGCTATCGGGGTCCGGGACGCTACTCCGGAGTGGGCGTGGGGGACAGCGATTCCGCTGTCTGCTTCTCGCCGACGCCAGTGGGCCTGGCGCTGAGGGAGCGATTACGACCGGGACCTCGGGACCGCCGAAGCGGGTGAAATGCACGGCTCGTCCCGGGGGGAGAATCAGGTGTATCGGCCGATTTCGGACGCGTATGGTTCGCAACTGCTGAGTCACAGCCCGGGGGAAGCCGGGCACACGCGCGGAGCGGGCCATGGACGTACAGCCGTCGTCGGCTGGGCTGCGGGATCTCCCGTCACGGGAACCGCCGCTCGGCGGAGATCAACCGATCAGCGCGGCTCCGCCTTCGTCTTCCGCGTCGCCGGCAGGGGAAGCTGCGCCCGCCCCGCGTGAGCGGCCGGACCCGAGCTCCCAGCCTGCGCAGGACCGCCGGCAGGCGGAGGTGGAGAACCTGGACCGGCTCTCCAAGGTGGTCATTGCCGTCATTCCAGCGCTCGTCGCGGCCTTGGCCGTCGTCGGCGGGGCGACAGGCGGGCTCGCTCGCATGTTCCGGGACGACAGCATGGCGGCCAGAAGCGCTGTTGGCTTGATCTTCCTGTCGTTCGCGCTGGCGGCATTCACCCGCCGATCGCCGACCGTCCGGAGATCCGGCGCGGGCATCGTCGATCGCCCGGCAGGGGCGCGGGCCGGGCTGCTGATAGTCAGCGGCGTCATCCTCGTGGTGGGCATCGCGTGGGCGTTCGAAACCCAGATCGGGGTGATGGGCAACGGCCAGGCCCCAGTGGTTACCGGCACCGTGACGCCGACGCCGACGGGCGACTCCCTGGACGGGCATGTCGCCGCCACAGGCGTGAAGTCGACCAGTCGGATCGTCGTCTTCGCCTTCGAGTCCTCCGACGGCAACGGCGACTCCCGGAGCAAGAAGGTGCCGCTGTACTACTCCAAGACAGGGCCCGACCCGAACGGCCACGTGGATGTGCACGTGGTCGCGCAGGTTCCGGCGTCGGACCTGCAGGCGTACCCGTACCTGTTCGTCACGGCCGTGCTGGGGGAAGCGCAGCGCGACTGCGACGGTGCGCTGATCGAGGGACACGGGCCGGCTGCCCCCACGCAGACTGCCTGTCTGACTCTCGCCCGGCCGGGAGGCCCGGCGCCTGGGGCCTCGCAGGCCCCCGCCGCCCTGTCGACGCCGACCGTGCTGACCGTGCCGGGAACCATCTCGTGGACCCCCACCGCCCTCCGCCTCGTTCAGGGACAGCGCTTCGTCGTGCACGCCACCGGCATGGTCAGTTTCATCCCGACCGCCCCACCCGTCGGTCCCGACGGAGCGACCGACTCCCACCCAGGTGTCTGCGTGCTTCCCGGGCGGGACCACCACGCGGCACTGATCGGCCGCATCAGGGGACAGACCTCCGGGCAACCATTCCTCGTCGGCCAGAATCTCGACGCGGTGGCCGCCCAGAGCGGTGAACTCGATCTGGGCATCAACGACGTAGGGGTGGACAACAACGGGGGAAGCTTCCAGGCGAGTGTCCAGCTGGCGTCGCAGTGACCGTCTGACCATCCCCATCCGTCGCCGGCCGGCTCGACACTCGGTCGGGCCGACGGCGACCGGTCAGCCGGCGCAGGCGCGGGCTCCGGTGGTCACGCAGCTGAGGAACGTCGCTTCCCGCGTCTGGTAGGCGGTCGGCGCGGCGTTCCAGGACTCCACGTGGTCGGCTCCCGGAACCCGCACTTCCTCGACCAGGCTCGGGTGGGCCGCGTGGAGGGCGTCGCTGGTGGCGATGGGAACCGTGCGGTCGGCCACCCCGTGGAACACCAGCGCCGGGACGTGCAGCCAGGTGGCCGGGAGGTGGTCGGTCGCGGACCAGTCGACGCCGAACCGCCACCCCGCCATCCACTCGGCGGTGGAGGTGAGCACCCGCGGGATCGGCAGGCCCAGCGGCAGTGAGCGATCCTCGGCACCCAGGTCGACCGCTGCCCGAAGGGACAGGGCCGGCGCGTCGAGAACCACGCCGCGCACCAGCCCTGCCAGTCGGGAGTGCTCCAGGAACGCCGCCACGATCGAGCCGCCCATCGAGGAGCCGAACAGAACCACGTGCTGCGCGCCGTGGTCCTTGGCGAACCGCACCGCCGACTCGAGGTCGTGCCACTCGGTGGTCCCGTAGGCGTAGCGCCCCGACGGGTCGCGAGGTGCGCCGCGATCGTTGCGGTAGCTGATGTCCAGCACGGGAAGGCCGGCCCGAACCGCGGCGACCATCGCGCGCAGCGGCTCTTCTCGCGTGGCGCCCTTGCCGTGCACCATGACCATCCACGTGGACGATCCGCCGGGCACGTACCACGCCGGGCAGCTGCCGCCGGCGCAGGTGTAGTGCACGGTCTGGTAAGGGACGCCGGCGGCCTCGGTGGGGTCGGTCCACACGTATCGCGAGGTGCTGGCCGTCGTGCCGGGGGCCGGCGCGGTACCGCTCACCACCTGGAGAACCCGAGTGCTCGACCCGTGCGCGCCCGGCTGCGGAGGCCCGGTGAGGACTCCGGCGCCGCCGGACCACTGCAGGCCGTAGACGTCCGAGGTGTCGAACGCGTGCGCGTCGTCGTCCCCTGTGGGGCGCAGCGTGACGCGACCACCGGCCAGGGCGATGACCGTGACGTTCCGGTGTGGTGTGCCCGGCGGTGGCGCGACGGTCAGGGCCTCCGCATCGATCTGCCCGGCGTAGTACCAGCCGGCCGCCGCCAGCAGCACCCCGGCGAGCAGGAGGACGGCGACGATCGCCACCGTCGCCCGGCGCAGCCTCCGCCGCCGTGGGGAGAGCGCCGGCCCGGGCGCTGGAGCAGTGCTGACCGCCATCCCCGCACCGTAACGCCGACAAGGCCGAGGTCCTCCGAGGGATGAGAACGACGCCCCGGAACCGCGCACCGTCCGTCAGCAGGTCGATGTCAGCCGCGGCCGTTACGTTCCCTGTCGTGGCAACGGACTCCGAGCACGTGGACGTCAAGCGGCGGGCCGGCTGGCTACCCGACCAGGACGCGCTGGAAGCGTGGCTCGCCGGTCACCGGGAGCGCGTCGAGGCTCGGCGGGAGCAGGTTGAGTTGCACCCCGTCCTGACCGAGTTCCAGGAGCTGCTGGGCCGCGAGCCAGTGCTGCGCATGTACGTCGAGCGGATGATCGCCGAGGTCCCGCGTGGCAAGCCCTACAGCCAGCGCCACCTCGAGGACGTGGACCAGCTGCTGCACCTGATCAACGAGGTGCTGACGATGGCGCCGGAGTTCGGCGAGCAGGCGGTGACTCTTCCGCTCAACGCGATCCTGGACTGGACCATGGCGACGCCCGCCGGGTTCGCCGCTTACCGCGATCCGCGGATCAACGCCCTGCTCAAGAAGATCCTCGGCGTGTGGTGCGAGTTCCTGAGCAGCAGCGGTTCGCTGTACGTGCTGAACGACTCGCCCCGCGGCTGGAAGAGCGACGCCGCGCAGCGGGCCGTGGGCATGGAGCAGTTCGAGCACGACCCGGACGACGAGCACTGGGGTTTCGCCTCGTGGAACGACTTCTTCACCCGGCACTTCAAGGACGGCGCCCGCCCCGTCGACTCGCCGGACGACGACAAGGTCATCGTGAGCGCGTGTGAGTCGACGCCGTACAGCATCAAGACCGACGTCCAGCGTCGCGACAGATTCTGGATCAAGACCCAGCCGTACTCGCTGGCGGACATGCTGGCCGACGATGAATCGGTCGACCAGTTCGTCGGCGGCACCGTCTACCAGGCGTTCCTGAGCGCTACGAACTACCACCGGTGGCACAGCCCGTTGTCGGGGACGGTCGTCCGTGCGTTCGTCCAGGAGGGCACCTACTTCTCGGAGGCCGACTCCGAGGGCTCGGAGGCCGTCGAGCCGCAGAACTCCCAGGGCTACCTCGCCCACGTGGCGGCCCGGGCGGTCATCGTCATCGAGGCCGATGACCCGGTCATCGGGCTGATGGCCTTCGTGGCCGTGGGCATGTCCGAGGTGTCGTCCTGCGTGATCAACCCCGACGTGGTGCCTGGCTACCACCTGGAGAAGGGGGAGGAGCTCGGGTATTTCCAGTTCGGCGGGTCGACCCACTGCCTGGTGTTCCGCCCCGGCGTGATCGCCGATTTCAGTCTCGGGGCCCTTCCGCAGCCGCACGATCCCGACGCGCCGCTGGTCCTCGTCCGCTCCCGACTGGCCACGGCCCGCGCGACGACTTGATCTTCGGCCCACCCCGGACGCACCTTGGTGGTCACCGGGTTGGTCAATGGCCGCTAGCTGAGGGGTCGAGAGTCACCGGCATGCTGTCGTAGCCGCGCAGAATGATCGTGCTGCGTCGGCGTGCCGGCCCTGCCGGGCTGAGCTCGGGGAAGCGCTCGAACAGCGCCTGCAACGCCACCTGGCCCTCCATCCGGGCCAGCGCGGCGCCGAGGCAGAAGTGGATGCCGCTGGAGAACGCGACGTGGTCCCGCGCGTTCGGCCGCTGAACGTCGAAGGTGTGCGGATCCGCGAAGACCTGCGGGTCCCGGTTGGCCGCGCCCAGGACCAGGAGCACCAGCTCCCCGGCGGCGATGGACACGCCGTGAACGGTGGTCTCCCGGGTGGCCCGCCGTCCCGTCCGCTGCACCGGTGAGTCGATCCGGAGGATCTCGTCGACCGCGTTGGGCCACAGCGACGGGTCCTCGGCGAGCAGCCGGCGCTGTTCCGGATGCGCGAAAAGGAGCCCGGCGCCGTTGCCGATGAGGTTGACCGTGGTCTCGAACCCCGCACCGAAGACCAGCGCGCCGGTGGCCAGCACCTCCTGCTCGGTGAGCCGCTCGCCGTCCTCGTCGGCCGCGGTGACCAGCGAGGAGAGCAGGTCGTCACCGGGTGACCGGCGAAGGTCGGCGAGGTGGCCGCGGAACCAGGCGTCGAGCTCCACGAGGTTGCGCTCCACGTTGCGGTGGGTCCGCCAGTCCACCCCGATGTCCAGACTCGGCGTCGCACCGTCGCCCCAGGCGAGGAACTGCTCGCGCATCTCCACGGGGACGCCGAGCATCTCCGAGATCACGGTGACCGGCAGCAGGCTGGCGTACCGGCGGACGAGGTCCACCGGCCGGCCCGCCGCGGCGTCGTCCTCGAGCCCGTCCAGCAGTTCGTCGGCGATCTGCAGGGTGCGCTCGCGTAGCCGGGTGACCGCCCGCGCGCTGAAAGCACGGCTGACCAGCCGGCGGTAGCGGGTGTGCTCCGGGGGGTCGACGGCGAGCATCGACGGCGGGTCGATGGGGCCGACGCTCGGCCGCGGGCCGGCCAGCCGCAGCGCCACCTCGAGCACCGCGGGCAGCCCGTCGGTCCGGTTCCCGCCGATCTGCCCGAAGGCGTCGCTGCGCAGGACGTCGGTGCAGACGTCGTGGTGGACGCTGACCCGCGCGAAGGCGCCGCCGGCGAACGGTTCCGCCGTCCGCAGCCGCTCGTAGTGCTCGTACGGGTCCTCGCGGACGGCCGGGTCGAGGAGGATCTCGGCGTCCGGGTTGCCCGCCCGGGCGCGGGCCCGGATCGCCAGCCGCATCGCGCCGTGGGTCGCCCCCCAACGCACCGCACTGCGCACCACCACGTCGACCGCCTCCACCCCGAGCAGACCGCACAAGATCTTCCTGGCTTTCTACCGTCGCCGGCGACCTGGGCCGACGGTGGGTTCGCTTCCGCCCCGGGACACGGAGGTCGACCGGACAGCGGATCATGGCGACATGGCAGTTGCGCGGGGGACCGTTCCGGGGACGGGCGTCCCGGCGCTGACGGACGACGTCGTCATCCAGGAGCCGCCCACCCGATCACCGCGGGCCTGGTGGCGCGACGCCGCCGATCGGCTGGCGGGCGCCGATCCCGGGCTGAGCCAGCTGCGGATGGGCCTGCAGTCGGTGGGCGGCATCGCCGTCGCCGTCGGCCTGGTCTACCTCTTCGTGCACGCGACCGGCGCCTTGCAGTTGCCCGCCGGCAGCCTGCCCGCGGCGGTGGTCTCCGCGGCGAACCGCGCGCTGCTGATCGTCTCGATGCTGCTCGCGGGGATGGTCGCCATGATGGCGGGATTCACGGTGCAGGATCGCACCGCCCGCGGGCAGGTCCTCTCCTCGCTGCTGCTTCCGGTACCGATGATCGCGGCGATCACCCTCGGCCTGCTCGTCGGTCCCCACCGCATCCTCTCGCTGGTCTTCCTCGTCGTCGTGATGACGGTCGCCGTGTACGTGCGACGGTGGGGGCCCCGCGGCTTCGCCTGGGGGATGGTCGCGTTCAACGGCGCGTTCCTCGGCTTCTTCCTGCACGCGCAGATCGGCCTTCACGACGTCGGCTGGCTCGCGGCCGATCTGGGGATCGGCGTCATCGCGTCGCTGATCGTCCGCTTCGCGTTCTTCCGCCCGGACGACCAGCGGACGCTCGCGCGCATGCGCCGGTCGTGGGAGTCGCGGGTCCGCCGCCTGCTGTCCCTGAGCGCCGCGGTCCTGGCCGAGGACACGGAGCCGGGCCTGCGGTCGTCCCGGGAACGGCTGCGCCAGCAGTTGGTGCGGCTGAACGAGTCGGCGCTCATGATCGACGCGCAGCTCGCCGATTCGAGGCCGCGGACGGCGGCCGTGGAGGCCCAGCGGCTGTTCGACGCCGACCTGGCGCTATCCAACGCCGCCCGGTTCGCGGCCGCCCTGGCCACCACGGGAGCCCCTGCCGACGTCCGGCGCTCCGCCGCCGCCGCCGTCACCGCCCCGCTGGCCGGCGACGAGTCGGTCGTGTCGCGCGCGGTCGCGGCCTTGCAGGGCGTTCCAGCCGATGATCACCGGACGGTCGTGCTCGCCGCCCGGCTGGGCTCCTCCGTCGAGGAGTTCGTCGCGGCCTCCGCAAGCCTGGATGAGCCGGTGTCCGGCGACGAGATCGCGACCGTCGGCTCCGACGGGTTCAGCCCCGCAGTGGGGCTGTTCAACGGCTTCCTCCCGGGCTCGATGCCCATCAGTGCCGAGGCCTCGACCACCCCGGGCCGGGGTGGGCTGCTCGACCGGGCGACGATGCCGCCCTATGTGCGCACCACCATTCAGATCGCGGTCGCGGCGACCCTCGCCGTCGCCGCCGGGAACGCGCTGTCCGGCCGGCGGCTGTACTGGTCGGTGCTCGCGGTCTTCCTGTGTTTCATCGCCGCGAGCAACTCCGGTGAGCAGGTCCGCCGCGCGCTGTTCCGGGCCGGCGGCACCGCCGTCGGCATCGTGCTGGGCGACCTGCTCGTGCACGTCACCGGCGGACACGTGTGGTCGTCGCTCTTGATCGTGCTGGTCGCGCTGTTCTTCGGCATCTACCTGATCCGCATCAACTACATGTTCATGACCATGGGCATCACCGTGACGATGGCGCAGCTGTACGTGCAGTTCGACGAGTTCAGCTGGTCGCTGCTGCTGCTGCGGCTGGCCGAGACGGCCATCGGCGTCGCCGCCGTCGTCCTGACGGTGCTGGTGATCGTCCCGCTCCGCCCGCAGCGAGTGCTGACGACGGGCGTGCTGCTGTGGTTCACGTCGTTGCGGACGCTGGTCGAGGCGGTCCTCGACCGGGGAGCGGGGGACGGGACTCCGCTGCGTCCGCTGGTCCGCGACGTCGATGCCGCGTACGCGGCGCTCGTGGCAACCGCGGCACCTCTGCGGAGGGCGACGTTCGGACGCAACTCCACGCAGCTGACCGAACTGTTGGTCGTGGCTGCCGCCGCCCGGCAGTACGCCCGGTCGCTCGCCGCCGGCGTGGAGGTCGCCGACGAGCCGGCCTGGGCGGGCAACGTCGCGTTGCAGGCGGGCGCCGGTCAGCTCAGGTTCTCACTGGATGCCATCGAACATCGCCTTCGTACCGGTGAGCACGGCTGCTACGTCCGGTCGGCCGCGCTGGTCGCCCTGGCGCTCGTCGACGTGCGTGGGCAGCACTCGCCGCTCCAGCACGCGCTGCGGGATCTGACACTGCTCGACGGCGCCCTGGCGCGGCTGGCCACGGCCCTGCAGATGGACGTCGCCGACCATGACACCGGTGCCGGCCCCGGTTCGGCCACGATGCCGGATGCCGCAGCCGGTGCCGTGAAGTGAGCTGACTATGCGTCGAGGAACCTCAGCAGGTGGCGGCCGAATTCATCCGGGCTCGTGGCGTGCACCAGGTGGCCCGCGTCCACGTTCACCAGCTGCCCGTCCCGCACCGTGCGGACGAGCTCGGCGATGTGGTCGCGCGGCACGGGGCTGCTCGGTCCCCCCGCGATGACGAGCGCGGGGGCGGCGATCCGTGCGACGACGTCAGCCCACCGCGGGTCGGGGTCGTCGATTTCCGGCCGCACCTGCTCGACCACCCGCCAGTCGAAGTCCAGAACACCGGCCGGTCTGGGCGGCGCGACCGCAGGCCGCGCATGGGGCACCCCGACGTCCTCGAGCACGAGCCGGCGCACCAGGTCTGGATGCGCGGACGCGACACTGCAGGCCACCAGGCCGCCCAAGGAGTGGCCGACCAGGTCGACCGGCCGGTCGTCGAGTTGCCTCAGCAGGCCGACCACGTCGTCCGCCATCGCCTGGATCGAGTACTGCCCTGGCCAGTCACTGGGGCCGTGCCCTCGTAGGTTGACCGCGTAGACGGTTCTCGACGAGTGCAGCGACGAGGCGATGACGTCCCAGTCCTCGGCCGTGTCTCCCGTCGCGGGCAGCAGGACCACCGGTGGGCGAACCCTCTCTTCGGCAGCCCACACCCGTACTCGGAGCGTGATGCCGTCGACGGCGACGTCCAGCTGCTTCGGCATCCACGGAGACTTGCCGTGCGGAGCGGAGGGCCGCAAGTCCGTTCGCCACACGCGGATATGGAGAAGCGGGCGCCCCGGATCGAATCAACCCGTTCGCAGCACGCGGAGTGTGCCGTCGTCGTAGTTCGTCACGTACGCCTTCCGTCCGTCGGGGGTGACGGCGACGGAGGTGGGACTGACGCCGGTCGGGAGGCGGGCCACGACGGCGCTGGTCGACGTGTCGACCACGGACACCGTGCCGTCCTTGTCGTTCGCCGTGTAGAAGTGCCGGCCGTCGGGTGCGTAGGTGACGTCCTGCGGCTGCGCTCCGACGTTCGGCACGGTGGCGACGACGGTGTTCGTGGCCGGGTCGATGACGGTCGCGGTTCCGCCGATGTAGTTGACCACCGTGATCCTGCTGCCGTCCGGCGCCGCCTCGATGCTGTGCGGCCCGGCGCCCACGGGGATCGTCCCCACGATCGTGTTGGCGTGCACATCCAGCACGCTGACGACGTCGCTGAAGTGGTCGGTCACGTAACCGAACCGGCCGTCCTTCGAGTAGGCCAGCCAGTGCGGGTTCGCCGCCGCCGGGATCCGCGCCACGACGGCCGCCGACGCGATGTCGACGACGTCGATCTGGGGGTGCAGGTACAGCGGGACGTACAGGGAACGCCCGTCCGGGCTCGGCGAGATGGCATAGGGCCCGGGGTCGACGGCGACCGCGTTCGTGACCGCGTTGGTCCTCGTGTCGAGGTAGGCGACGAAGCCGGTGGTGAACTTCGCGTCGTAGACCGAGACGAACGCGCGCCGGCCGTCCGCCGAGAACGCCAACCATTGGGGTGGCCCTTGCGGGACGGGGATGGTCGCCGTCACCGTGTCGGTCTTCGTGTCCAGCCGCAGCACGGTGCCGGCGCCGGGATCGGTCACGTAGGCGAAGCTGCCGTCCGGAGCGACGGCCAC
>Ga0308173_10002198_pt1 | contig 10267 bp, 6 predicted proteins | sample PhyPR1_FD_203716 | JGI IMG/M metagenome (GOLD analysis project Ga0308173, IMG submission 203716) | Soil microbial communities from UC Gill Tract Community Farm, Albany, California, United States - DLSLS.P.R1 | ecosystem: Environmental > Terrestrial > Soil > Agricultural land | place: USA... | reverse complement strand
ATCTGTGTGACCTGCCGCCTGACGCGTACGATTTCGTTGTGAATTCGTCGCCAGGTGCGAATTCCTTTGGGCCCCTGAACGACTGCCGTCGGAGGGTGGAATAGCGTTCACGACAGAATTGTCTGGAACTTCCCAACCACCACAAAGTTGCAGGGTGATGGGCTCCGGCCCCGACGTTGTTTCAGGCGGGCATGGTCAGAGGCCCGCGGAGCGGCTGCGACGAGGCAGCGGGCGAGGCCGCGGCGACGGGGATGCGAATGACGAAGCTCGCGCCACGGCCTTCTCCCTCGCTCGACGCCTCTATCGTCCCGCCATGCAGCTCGATCAACTGCTTCGCGATCGAGAGGCCAAGGCCCAGACCGAAGAACTCGCGGGTCGGCGACGCATCTTCCTGGCGGAACCGCTCGAAGACATGAGGCAGGAACTGCGGGGATATCCCCTTGCCGTCGTCCTGCACGAGGATCTGTACCGCGTCGGCGTCCAACTTGACCCGCAGTTCGACCCGGCCCCCGCGATTCGTGAACTTCACCGAATTGTGCACGACGTTCCACAGCACCTGCTGCAGCCGTCGCGCATCCGCCTGCAGTTGTCCGCTGTTCGAGTCGACCACGGCAATCAGCTGCACGCCCTTTTCCTGCGCCACGGGCTGCAGCGTCTGCATCGTCGCCTGTACGAGCGCGCCGACGTCGACGGCCGTGCGCTCCACGGTGACGTTGCCGGACATCAGCCGGTTCATGTCGAGGAGATCGTCGATGAGCCTGGCCTGCAGTTGCGCGTTGCGCCGGATCACCGTCAGTGCGCCGTGCACCTCGCGAATGGGTTTGCCGCTCTCCAGGATCGACAACCATCCGAGAACTGCGTTCATCGGCGTCCGTAATTCGTGGCTGAGCGTGGCCAGGAACTCGTCCTTCAATCGGCTCTGGCGTTCGGCCTCCGCCCTTGCTTCGGCTTCCATCTTGAGGAGCCGTTCCCGTTCCTGCGCCGCATGGCGGTCGGCGGACACATCACGCGCAATTCCCACCATCCGGTCGGTATCGCCTTCCGTGACGATGCGGCCGCGATCGGTGATCCAGCGGATCGACCCGTCGGGCCGCAGCACGCGGTATTCAGCCTCGTAGTTCCCGGCCTCGAGCGCATCTGCGACCAGGCGCGCGACCCGCTCCCGGTCGTTCTCATGGATGACGTGCATCAGCCGCATGTCGGGGCCCATCGAACCAGGCGCCAGCCCGAAAAGCGCCTCGGGGTCGGTGGACCAGGCCATGTCCCCTGTCCTCAGGTTCCACTCCCACGCGGCGACCTGAGCGACCTCCATTGCCATCCGCAGCCGTTCCTCGTTCTCCCGCACGCCACGGTGGGCGCGCAGCAGCGCCGCAGTCCTTTCGTCGACGCGCCGTTCGAGCTCACGGTTCGCGCTCTCGAGTTCCGCCTGCGCCTTCTGACGTTCCGCGACCTCGCGCTCGAGCGTCTCGTTCAGATCGGCCAAAGCGAGCGTCTTGCGGAACATGTCCACGAACGCCCCCACCTTTGACCGCAGCACATCCGCGTTGACCGGCTTGCTGAGATAATCGACTCCACCGACACGATAGCCCCTGAGCACCTCCTCATCAGTCACGAAGTGCGCGGTGAGAAACAGGATGGGCACGTGCCGGGTCCGGCGGCGCTGCTTGATCAGCATCGCCAGCTCGATGCCGCTCATGCCCGGCATCCTGATGTCGAGGATGATGGCGGCGAAATCGGTCTTCAGGAGCTTCAACAACGCATCGTCCGCCGAATCGGCGCGAACGACGACACAGTCGATCGGCTCGAGCATCGCCTCGAGCGCGTCGAGGTTGCGCGGCTGGTCGTCGACGATGAGAACGCGGGCGGCGGTCGGTGCGCTCATGAGCGGCCCTATCGATACAGCCAGACACGGAGCAACGACAATAGCTGGTCGGTGTTCACGGGCTTGGCGATGTAATCCGACGCGCCGGCCTGCAGGCATTTCTCACGGTCGCCCTTCATGGCCTTCGCGGTCAGCGCAAGGATCGGCAGCGTACGGAACTCGGGGTAGCGCCGAATCTCGCGCATGGTTTCGTAACCGTCCATCTCCGGCATCATGATGTCCATCAGCACGACGCTGAGATCCGGCGTGTCCCTGATCAGATCGATCGCCTGACGGCCGTTGGTGGCGCTGACCACCTCCATCTGCTGGTTCTCGAGCACGGTCGTGAGCGCGAAGATGTTGCGCGCGTCGTCGTCCACGACGAGCACCTTGCGGTTCTGCAGCACCTCATTGGAGCCGTGCAACCGATCGAGCAATTGGCGCTTCGCCTCGGGGAGGTCTGCGACGACCCGGTGAAGGAAGAGTGCCGTCTCGTCGAACAGGCGTTCAGGCGACTGCACGTCCTTGAGGACCACGCTCTTGGCGACCGCCTTCAACCTCGACTCCTCGTCGTCGGACAGCTCCTTGCCGGTGAACACGACGATTGGAAGATCGCGCAGGGCGGCGTCCTCCCGCATGTGCTCCAGCAGCTCGAACCCGGTCATATCGGGCAGCCGCAGATCGACGACTGAACAATCGAACGGCTCTGCGCGCAGACGCTTGAGCGCCTGGGCGCCGGTGCCGACTGCCGCAATCTCGATGTCATCGTGCTGCAGAAGTTCGACGATGCTGTCGCGCTCGATGTCGTTGTCCTCAATGACGAGCAGCCGCTTGCGGTGCGGTGCTACATACGACCTGATGCGCTCGAAGGCTTCCTCGAGCTCCTCGGTAGTCGCTGGCTTGACCAGGTACGAGAACGCGCCGTGTGACAGTCCATGCTGCCGTTCCTCCTCGACCGACAGCATCTGCACCGGGATGTGACGGGTCGTCGGGTCCAGCTTCAGGTTGTTGAGTACCGTCCATCCGAGCATGTCCGGCAGAAACACATCGAGGGTGATGGCCGTCGGCCGGTACTGCTTGGCCATCGAGATGGCGACCTGCCCGCGATTCGCGACGATGCCCTTGAAACCCTTGTCCCGAGCCAGTCCGAGCAGTACACGCGCATAGTGGGCGTCGTCGTCCACGATGAGGACCACGTTGTCGCCGTCCTGGACGTTCTCCCGATCGTCGGCGACGATCTCCTCGGCTTTCGCGACCGCCAGCACCGGCAAGGCCGAGGTGGATGCCAGCGACGCCGCCGGAGCAAGCGCCGCGGGAGCGATCACAGCACGAGCCGGTCCCGTATATGTGAGCGGGAGGAACAGCGTGAAGGTGCTTCCCTGTCCCGGGGTGCTCACCAACTTGATCTCACCGCCAAGGAGGGTGGCCAGCTCGCGGCTGATGGCCAGCCCCAGTCCGGTGCCACCGTACTTGCGGCTGGTGCCCGCATCGGCCTGCTGGAACGCCTCGAAGATCAACTTCTGCTTCTCCGGAGCGATGCCGATTCCGGTGTCCGTCACTTCGATGGCCACTGCGCTCTGCATGAACCGCAGGATTGGATGATCGACCGACCAGCCAGCGCTGATCGGCTGAACCCGCATCGCGACTTCGCCGTGCGAGGTGAACTTGAACGCGTTCGAGAGCAGGTTCTTGAGGATCTGCTGCAGCCGCTTCGGGTCGCTCGTGAAGGAGCGTGGCAGCGAGTTGTCGATGTGGACACGGAACAGCAGGCTCTTGGATTCGGCCAGGTGATGGAAGGTCCGCTCGACGCTGTCACGAAGGGCCGCAAAGGTGATTTCCTCGGCCTCGACGGTGACCGTGCCCGACTCGATCTTCGACAGGTCGAGAATATCGTTGATGAGCGTGAGCAGGTCCGTGCCGGCCGAATGAATGTTGCGGGCGAAATCGACCTGCTTGGTCGAAAGGTTGCCAGGCCCGTTCTCGGCCAGCTGCTGCCCGAGGATCAGGATCGAGTTCAGCGGCGTGCGGAGTTCATGCGACATGTTCGCGAGGAACTCCGACTTGTACTTCGAGGTGAGCGCCAGCTCCGCAGCCTTCTCCTCGAGCGCACGGCGGGCCTGCTCGACCTCCTTGTTCTTCCGCTCCACTTCGACGTTCTGTTCCGCCAGCTGCTTGGCCTTTGACGCGAGCTCCTCGTTGGTCTGCTGCAGCTCACTCTGCCGTGTCTGCAGTTCGATGGTGAGCTGCTGCGACTGCTGCAGCAGGTTCTCGGTCCTCATCGTCGCCTCGATGGTGTTCAGCACGACGCCAATCGACTGCGTTAGCTGTTCGAGGAAGGTGAGGTGCGTGGCCGTGAAGGGCTGCAGCGACGACAGTTCGATGACCGCCTTCGTTTCGCCTTCGAACAACACCGGGAGGACGACGATGTTCTTCGGGAGCGCGGAACCGAGGCTCGAGTTCACCTTCGTGTAGGTCCGCGGCACCTTCGTGAGCAGGATGCGCTGTTTCTCGATGGCGCACTGCCCCACGAGCCCGTGGCCGACCTGGATTCGTCTCGCCTGCGAGTCGCCGATGGCGTAGCCGGCGAGCAGCGACAGTGCAGGCGCGGCGTCGCTCACATCGGTCAGCATCTGGTAGACCGTGCCCTGCTGCGCGTTGACGAGGGGCGCCAGTTCCGAGAGCAATAACTCGCCGACGGTCACGAGATCGCGCTGCCCCTGGAGCATCCGGGTGAACTTGGCCAGGTTCGTCTTCAGCCAGTCCTGCTCCTGGTTCCGGTCGGTCGTGCCCCGGAGGTTGTCGATCATCGTGTTGATGTTGTCCTTGAGCTCGGCCACCTCGCCGCGTGCTTCGACCTGGATGGACCGCGTCAGGTCGCCCTTGGTGACCGCCGTGGCCACTTCCGCAATCGCGCGGACCTGGTTGGTCAGGTTTGCCGCGAGCAGGTTGACGTTCCCGGTGAGGTCCTTCCAGGTGCCCGCCGCGCCGGGCACGTTCGCCTGCCCGCCGAGCCGTCCTTCGACGCCGACTTCGCGTGCGACGTTGGTGACCTGCTCCGCGAAGGTGGCGAGCGTGTCGGTCATGTTGTTGATGGTTTCGGCCAGCGCCGCGACTTCGCCCTTGGCTTCGACCGTCAGCTTCTGACGCAGGTTTCCGTCCGCAACGGCGGTGACCACTTTCACGATGCCGCGGACCTGGTCGGTCAGGTTGGCCGCCATGACGTTCACCGAGTCGGTCAGGTCCTTCCACGTGCCGGCGACGTCAGGCACTTCCGCCTGACCACCGAGCTTGCCTTCGGTGCCGACCTCACGCGCGACGCGCGTCACCTCGGCGGCGAAGGCACGCAACTGGTCCACCATCGTGTTGATCGTATTTTTCAGCTCGAGGATCTCGCCCTTCACGTCGACGGTGATCTTGCGGGAGAGGTCGCCGCGCGCGACGGCCGTCGTCACTTCGGCGATGTTGCGGACCTGCGCGGTCAGGTTCGCGCCCATGACGTTCACCGAGTCGGTCAGGTCTTTCCACGTCCCTGCCACGCCGGGGACGACCGCCTGCACGCCGAGGCGGCCCTCGGTGCCGACCTCGCGGGCGACGCGCGTCACCTCCGAGGCGAACGAGCGCAGCTGTTCGACCATCGCGTTGATGGCCTCCTTGAGCTGCAGGATTTCGCCGCGCACATCGACCGTAATCTTGCGCGACAGGTCGCCGTTGGCCACCGCGATGGTGACTTCGGCAATGTTGCGGACCTGGCCGGTCAGGTTGGACGCCATCGAGTTGACGTTGTCGGTGAGGTCCTTCCACGTGCCCGCGACACCGGGAACAACGGCCTGGCCACCGAGCTTGCCTTCCGTGCCGACCTCGCGCGCCACGCGGCTTACTTCGGAGGCGAATGCGTTCAGCTGGTCCACCATCGTGTTGATGGTGTTCTTCAACTCGAGGATTTCGCCCTTCACGTCCACCGTGATCTTGCGCGAGAGGTCGCCGCGGGCGATGGATGTCGCCACGTCGGCGATGTTGCGGACCTGGCCCGTCAGGTTCGACGCCATGGAGTTGACGTTGTCGGTGAGATCCTTCCACGTGCCGCCGACGCCGGGCACTTCGGCCTGGCCACCGAGCTTGCCTTCCGTGCCGACCTCGCGCGCCACGCGCGTCACTTCCGCGGCGAACGAGCGCAGCTGCTCCACCATCGTGTTCATGGTGTCCTTCAGCTGCAGGATTTCGCCGCGCACGTCCACGGTGATCTTCTTGGACAGGTCGCCAGTGGCCACCGCCACCGTGACTTCCGCGATGTTGCGGACCTGCGCCGTGAGGTTGCCGGCCATCTGGTTGACGTTGTCGGTGAGGTCTTTCCACGTGCCCGCCACGCCGGTCACGACCGCCTGGCCCCCCAGCTTGCCGTCGGTCCCCACTTCGCGCGCGACGCGGCTCACCTCCGACGCGAACGCGTTCAACTGGTCGACCATCGTGTTGATGGTGTTCTTCAACTCGAGGATTTCGCCCTTCACGTCCACCGTGATCTTGCGCGACAGGTCGCCGTTGGCCACCGCTGTCGCCACTTCGGCGATGTTGCGGACCTGGCCGGTCAGGTTCGACGCCATGAAGTTGACGTTGTCGGTGAGCCCCTTCCACGTGCCGGCGACACCAGGCACGACCGCCTGGCCGCCCAGCTTCCCTTCAGTGCCGACTTCCCTCGCGACGCGCGTCACTTCCGACGCGAAGGCGTTCAGCTGATCGACCATCGTGTTGACGGTGTTCTTCAGCCCGAGGATCTCGCCCTTTACGTCGACCGTGATCTTGCGGGAAAGGTCGCCGTTCGCGATGGCCGTCGCCACGTCGGCAATGTTGCGCACCTGGCCGGTCAGGTTCGACGCCATCGAGTTGACGTTGTCGGTGAGGTCTTTCCACGTGCCGCCGACGTCCGGCACTTCGGCCTGGCCCCCGAGTTTGCCTTCCGTGCCGACCTCGCGTGCCACGCGGCTGACTTCCGAGGCGAATGCGTTCAGCTGGTCCACCATCGTGTTGATGGTGTTCTTCAGCTGCAGGATTTCGCCCTTCACGTCCACCGTAATCTTCCGGGACAGGTCGCCGCGTGCGATGGCGGTCGCCACGTCCGCGATGTTGCGGACCTGGCCCGTGAGGTTCGACGCCATCGAGTTGACGTTGTCGGTGAGATCCTTCCACGTGCCGGCGACGCCAGGCACTTCGGCCTGGCCGCCCAGCTTGCCTTCGGTGCCCACTTCGCGCGCGACGCGGCTCACCTCGGACGCGAAGCCGTTCAACTGGTCGACCATCGTGTTGATGGTGTTCTTCAACTGCAGGATTTCCCCCTGCACGTCGACGGTGATCTTCCTGGACAGGTCGCCGCGCGCAATGGCCGTCGCCACGTCGGCGATGTTGCGGACCTGGCCGGTCAGGTTCGACGCCATCGAGTTGACCGAGTCGGTCAGGTTCTTCCAGGTGCCGGCGACGCCCGGCACGACCGCCTGGCCACCGAGCTTGCCTTCGGTGCCGACCTCGCGCGCCACGCGTGTGACCTCGGACGCGAACCCGTTCAACTGGTCGACCATCGTGTTGATCGTGTCCTTCAGTTCGAGGATCTCGCCCTTCACGTCAACGGTGATCTTGCGGGACAGGTCGCCGCGCGCCACGGCGGTCGTGACCTCGGCGATGTTGCGGACCTGCGCGGTGAGGTTGGCCCCCATCGCGTTCACCGAGTCGGTGAGGTCTTTCCAGACGCCCGCCACGTCCGGCACCTCGGCGCGGCCACCGAGCTTGCCTTCGGTGCCCACTTCGCGTGCCACGCGGCTCACTTCCGATGCGAAGGCGTTCAGCTGGTCCACCATCGTGTTCATGGTGTCTTTCAGCTCGAGGATTTCGCCCTTCACGTCGACGGTGATCTTTCGCGAGAGGTCGCCCCGGGCAACGGCGGTCGTGACGCCCGCGATGTTCCTCACCTGCGCCGTCAGGTTGGACGCCATCGCGTTCACCGAGTCGGTCAGGTCCTTCCAGGTCCCGGCGACGCCCGGCACGACCGCCTGGCCACCCAGCTTGCCTTCGGTGCCCACCTCGCGCGCCACGCGCGTGACTTCGGCGGCGAAGCCGCGCAGCTGATCGACCATCGTGTTGATGGCTTCCTTCAACTGAAGGATTTCGCCGCGGACGTCGACGGTGATCTTTTTCGAGAGGTCGCCGTTCGCCACGGCGATGGTGACATCGGCGATGTTCCTGACCTGCGCGGTCAGGTTGCCCGCCATCTGGTTGACCGACTCGGTCAGTTCCTTCCAGACACCGGAAACACCTTTGACCTGCGCCTGCCCGCCAAGCTTGCCTTCCGTGCCGACCTCGCGCGCAACGCGGGTGACCTCGGAGGTGAAGACCGACAGCTGGTCGATCATCTTGTTCACGAGCTTCGCCGACCTGAGGAACTCGCCTTCGAGCGGCCGGCCGTCCACCTCCAGCGCCATCGACTGACCGAGGTCTCCCTTGGCCACGGCGCCGACCGCGCGGGTCACCTCCGTGGTCGGCCACACCAGGTCGTCGATGAGCATGTTGATGGCGGCAACCTCCTCGGCCCAGCCTCCCACCACGCCCGGGACGGCCATGCGCTGCTTCAGCTTCCCTTCCTTGCCAACTGCGTGGGAGACGCGGGCGGTTTCGCGCGCCCGCCGCTCACTCATGTTCGCGATGTCGTTGAAGGCGTCGGCGATTTTGCCATTCACGCCGACCAGATCCGAGGGCATGCGGACCGTGAAGTTACCGTCGCGATATGCCAGCATTGCCGCGAGCAGCGCCCTGCCGAACGTGTCGGTGCCTGGAGACGCCGGCGGCATTGACAGATTGGGGTACGTGGCGAGTGGAGAATCCATGGAGCCTCAGCCTCGAGTGACAAATTTCGCGACGGCGTCCGAAGCAACGTGCATCAGCTTGAAACGCATGAACGGAAAAAGTCCGAGTAACTGCGAGCGTTGAGCAAGGCACGCGCCACCTGAGCCGGTCTGTGCGTAGGTTAACTGATGAGCTACCAGAAGAGCTGCTTCCCTTAGAATCGGTTCGCGTGGGAGGGCCCGGTCGACACGAGCTGCCAGCACACCTGCGGGCGTTTTTGTACAGCTGCATCGATTCCATCGAGCAGCTCGAAGCGCTGTCGCTGCTGCGCGACTCCGGAACGGCGTGGTCGGCACGGGCGGTTGCCCAGGAAATCGGCATCACCGACGCCGGCGCGCGGGGGCTTCTCGAATCGCTGGTTGCCCGCGGGCTCTTGAGCGCCGTGGTTCGGGAGGAGGTGACCTATGCGTTTCGTCCGGTCTCGGAGGCGCTGACCGGCTACTGCGAGGAACTCGCCGAAGAACTCGTGCGGTCCAGGGTCGACGTACTCCGGTTCGTGGCCGCACTGCCCCCGCCGGCAATTCGGAGCTTCGCCAAGGCGTTCAAGCTGAGGGACACGGAGTAACGATGGCTACCACCGTCTACCTGCTGTGCGCGTTGACCAGTGCGGCCTGCGCACTTCTTCTCATCCGCGAGTACCAGCGCGCGCGTGCCCGTCTGCTCCTGTGGAGCAGCCTGGCGTTCGTCGGTTTTGCCCTCAACAACGCGCTGGTCTTTGCCGACTACGTGCTGGTTCCGAACACCGATCTCGCAGCGATCCGAGCCGCGGTCGCGCTCGTCTCGGTCGCCCTGCTGCTCTACTCGTTTTCCTGGAACGAAACGCGATGATTGTTCCGTTCTTGCAAGGCGCCGTGTCCATGGGCTGCGCCGTGGTCGCGGTATTTTTCCTGCGCTTCTGGCGGCAGTCGGCAGATCGGCTGTTCCTGTTTTTCGCCGTGGCGTTCGGAATGCTGACGGTCAACTACGTCCTGCTCGGCCTGCTCTCGTCGGCGACCGAGTGGCGACTGCCGGTCTTTGTCGTACGACTGTCTGCGTTTGTCGTGATCCTGCTCGGCATTGCCGACAAGAACCGGCGGTAACAGGTGCGGCTCAGGACAGGGCCGGGAAGGGGTCCCGGCCGTCGGGTCAGTCGGCGGCGGCGAGCAGCGCTTTCTGAATGTTCTCGGCGGTCACCCGGAAGTGCGACCCGTGCCAGCGCACCTGGCCACCGCGGATGACCAGGACTTGCGGCGACTCGTGACGCACCTTGAACCGGGTGGCAATGGCCTGCGACAGCTGCCGGTCGGTCAGCACGTCCACCACGTACACGTCGTCGGAGCCCGGTCCCTGCAGGAACGTCTCGAGTTCATCGTAGGCCTGCGCACTGGTGCCGCACGCCCCACTGTGCTTGAAGATGGCAACGGCGCGCTGCGCGGACTTCTCGAGCAGCGTGTCGATTTGTTCAGTGCTGACGAGCGGGACGAACGATCCGGATGTCGGTGTGGATTCCATGAATACCCGGCTCCAGTATCGCCGATTTCA
>Ga0308173_10002197_pt1 | contig 10270 bp, 6 predicted proteins | sample PhyPR1_FD_203716 | JGI IMG/M metagenome (GOLD analysis project Ga0308173, IMG submission 203716) | Soil microbial communities from UC Gill Tract Community Farm, Albany, California, United States - DLSLS.P.R1 | ecosystem: Environmental > Terrestrial > Soil > Agricultural land | place: USA... | reverse complement strand
GAATTGACGACGCCGGCGGCGGGGCAGGAGTACGCGGGCGGGTGGATCAGCGCAGCGCGGCCGTGGGCGGGCGGGGTGGCGCTGACGCACGCGGGGTCGAATACGAGTTGGTTTTGCTCGGTGTGGGTGGCGCCGAAAAAGGATTTTGCGGTGATGGTGGCGATGAACGCGGCCGGCGGGGACGTGCCGAAGGCGGCGGACGAGGGGGTTGGGAAGTTGATTGAGATGGAGGGGAAGATGGGGGCGGGGCGGTGAGGGGCGATGCGCTGTAGGCGCGAAGGGAGCCGGAGGAGCGGTGAGGCTTTTGAGCTCATTTCGTGAAAAAATTGTCTGGCCATTCTGTGAACGGCACCCGCCGGCGTGCGGAGGTGAAAAACTTGCGGAATTGTTCCCGAAACATCGCTATATCTCATATTGAGTGATGCCGCATCAGTGCCGATACTCCCTTGGTGGCCGTCGCTGAAATCAGCCCGGACCACACCTGCAGGAGATGAAACGAAATGATCGCGTTGGTTGCCCATGGTGGAAGGCCCGCTACGCCGACGGAGTGCCTCATTTTTGGTGGCGCATTTTTTCTCATTGGGTTCGCGGGCGTCATGGCGGCGGTCCTTCCGATGGAGTGGGCGCGGTCCATTCGGGGAAGAGCCCAGTGGAAGGGCGGCGGGCGCATGTCGCGTCTGAGTCTTCTGGTTTTTTCAACGGATTTTGTAATGTTTGGCGGATTCATGGCAAATGAAAATTTCAAATTATTCCGCGTGGAGTCGCCACTGCATTACCTTGGCTGGGGCTTCGTAGCAATTATAGGGTGCGTGGCAATTGATGCATTTAGCGACTGGAAGCGGCGAGGGTTCCCGATAAGACACGTCTGTCCGCATTGCAAAGCGGGCCTGGATTTCCGGGTTCATTCCACAAAATGTCCCAGATGCGGGCAAAACCTTTAACGCGGCGTGCGAGCGTGATAGGGTGGCGATGGCGAAGGTCTCGGGCGTATTTGTGGGGAGCGTGCGCGGAGAAATCATAGATGCCAGTCGGGCGTCGTTGAATCCAAAACCATGCGCCAGACGCGGCCGATGACGGTAATGCGCGGGAATTCAATTTCGCCGCGGCCGGTCATGCCGTCGGCGAGGTATTGATCGCCGCCGCGGGGCAGATCGATGATCACGGTGCTGCGCTGGCTGGTGGAGCGCGTGGCATCGGCGGCGCCCAGAGCCGCCTGTCCGCCGCCTTTGCCGGCACTGTTGGACTGGCGCACGTCCACATCGCCGTGGCTGGTGCTGGCCAGCGCCGGGTGCAGCAACTGATCGCTGAGTGTCGAACTCACGCGCGCGACCGTCGAGTGAATCTCGTCGCCGGGGTCTGACCACAACCGGATGCGCACCGGCATGCCCGCTTTGACCAGGGCGGCCTTTTGTTGCGGCAGGCTGATGCGGGCCTGCAGTTTGTCGGTTTCGATCACGCGGCAAAGTTTCAATCCCAGCGGCACATAATTGCCCACGATGCGGCGCAGGCTCGTGTCGCGGATGATCACGCCATCGACGGGGGCTTTGAGCACCAGGTCGTCCATGCGCTGCTTGATCAGGGCGATGGCGTCGTCGTATTTGGTGATGACTTCATTGGCGGCCGCGAGCATGGCGGGGTGGTTGGTGGAGGCCGCGTCGGTGGCTTTGAGCACTTCCTCGTCGCGGCGGCTCATCGTCTGGCTCAGGAGATTTTGCAGCGTTGGATCGGTGAGGCGCAGGATCACGTCGCCGGCTTTGACACGGTCGCCGGTGTCATGTTCGACGGCCTGCACATAGCCCGGCGTGCGCACGAAAATGGGCTCGTCGCTTTCACTGAGCACCACCAGCGGCTGGCGGATGGAATTGCGCATCGGAAGCAAGGCGATCATGCCCAGTGCGGCCACGCCCAAGGCGCCCGCCACGCCCATGTACGCGAGGCGCTTGTACACATCCCATCGCTGCTTCCACAGGAATCGCATGCTCCGGGCCAGCGGCCACAGGACGGTCAACACCACATAAAGCGCGGCCAACAGCACGCCGATCGGTCCCATGCCGTAACGGTCGAAGAAATAATACAGCAGTGCCACGATTCCGAAGAGCACGAACCAGCGGTAGACGGTGCTGGCGATGGCGTAGGCGATCAGCCAGGCGGCGCGCTTCTGGTCCGGCGGCATCACGGGCTTGAGCCCCAGGAAGAATTTCTGCGCGAAGTAGCCGATGAATTGCCGGCCCTTGGTCATGAGGTTGGGGATTTCCAGGAGGTCGGCAAGGAAATAATAGCCGTCGTAGCGCAGCAGCGGGTTGGCGTTAAAAAAGAGCGTGGCGACGCTGCAGGAGATCATGACGTTCAGGGCGATCTGGTTGAGCAGGCCATCGTCTGGCGTGTAGAGCCAGACGAACGTGGCGAGGGCGGCGATGACGAGTTCGACCACGACGCCGCCGGCATTGATCCAGAGGCGCGCGGCGCGGGAGGGGATCATCCAGGCATCGCTGGTGTCACAGTAAAAGCTGGGGGTGATCACGAAGAGCATGACGCCCATGCTTGAGACTTCGCCGCCGAAATGTTTCGCCGCCATGCCGTGGCCGAACTCGTGGAAGATTTTGGTGACGACGAAGACGCAATAGAGGATGAAAAGATTCTGCCAGCTTAAGAGGTTGTAGGGCAGGTTGGCGAAGCGGTCGGTGTTCATCAGCACATTCCAGAGCGCCAGGAGGATCAGGCCCAGGGCGGCCAGGCCGGTGGCGGTTTGGAAAATCACGCGGCCGAGGGTGTTGTTGAGGAGGGTCAGCAGGCGGTCGGGGTGGAAGATGGGGAGTTTGAAGAAGAGGAAATTGCCGGCGAGTTCGAGGAAGCGGCGACGTTTGGCGGCGGCGCGGCGTTTGGTGAGCCACTCGGCGTGGCCGAGGCCCGCGCCCACGAGCAGGTGGGATTCATGGAGCATGCCGACAAAACGCAAGACATCCTGCACGCCCAGGCTGCCCTCGGGGAATTGCTGCTGCAGGAGGCCCAGGAGATCGCGCGCGGTGCGGTGGCCGTCGAATTGGGTGATGAGGAAATGCTCGACGGGTTGCAGGCGGTAATAGCGGAGGGTGACAGGGTCTTTGATGACGAAGCAGAGCTGGCCGTAGAAAAGCTGGGGGCTGATGAGCAGATCGGTGCGGAGGGGCGCGATGGGGCGGTCGGCGGGTTCAGCCCCGACGGCGACGCGGTACTCTTTATTTTCTTGCCGTCTGGCCATAGGGCAAACTCAATAAACACGTCCCCAGATTTCGCAGATTAATAAAAAAAATATTTTATTGAATTAATCTGCGTGAATCCGCGAAATCTGTGGATAAACTCCTCACGTCCGGGCGCCGCCTGGCATTCCCATTAAAAAAACATCGTCATCTTCAGCAGTCGCGACACGCCGCGGAGCCACTGGGTCATCAGCGGCTTTTTGCCCACGTGCACTTTCGCGCGGCCGGTGACGCCGCTCATGGCGATGCCCGGGGGCAGGCTGGCGGGATCAAGCTTCACCTGCAGGCGGAAGACGTTGGCGTTCTTGCTCTGCTGGGAGGCGGGCAGGAGCGTGGCCGAGCCCTTGGCGTGGATGGAATAGCGCATGTCCGGCCAGGGATACAAAATGTATTCAACCTCAATGCCCGCGTCGGCGCGGCCGTCGATCGAGGACCGGCGCGTTTCGCGATCCAGCGCCGCCCGCACCGCCGCCACTTCACTTTCCGGCACGTCGACGACAAGCTCCCAGTCGGTAAAGCTCGCCACTTCCATCAGCGGCTCGCTTTTCTTGGGCGTGCTCCAGCGGCGCTGCTCGATATTTTCCGTCAGGACGGTCCCCTCGATCGGGCTCCAGACTGTGCACTGTTCAATCTGATGGTCCAGCAGGCCGATCTGTGTCTGCACCTGTTCGATCTGTTTTTCAAGGCCGCCGATTTTGATCAAGTCCGCCTTCGCCGCCATGTCTTTGCGCTGCACCTCCAGCTCGCCCAGCTTGCCCATGGCCTCGGCGCGCTGGGCGACCAGTTCGGTGGAATCAAAGACGGCCAGCGGCTTGACGGCATCGCCCAGCGTTGCCTTTTTATCCTGCGGGTAGACGTGTTCACCGGCGCGCACGGGAATGTTGACGATGCGCTCCTCCAGCGGGGCCACGATGGAAAGCTGCGCGCTGGGGCGGATCTGGCAGTCCGCCTTGATCGAAAAATCAAAGGGGATCACGCCGATGATCGCGATCGCCACCAGGAGGATGCCCGCGACGGTCAGGGCGAGTTGCCGCTTGCCGGCGGTGGGCTTGCGCCAGAGTTGGCGAAGCGCGTAAAACGATTTGATCAGGGGCACGGATTCGACGTCCATCGCGTTGGCAACGCTGCCGGCGCTCAGGCGGGCGACCTCGGCGGCGAGGGCGGAATTCGCCTGCGCTTTGGCGCTGGTCGCGTATTCCGCGAGCATCACGCCCAGCACGGGTGCGGCCGGATCATCGCTCTTGATGGGTGTTGCCACGAAGGCGTCAAACCCGGATCCGGCGCCGTAAGTGGTGCCCCCGGCCCCCTGCCCCGCGCCGCCCCCGCCCCCCCCGCCCCCCGCGGCGAAATAGGCGGCCGTCGCGTCCTGCAGCGTCGGATCGCTGACGAGTTGTTTGGCGGCGTCGCGGTCGATCACCACAGGCACCTGGCGGTCGCGCACGTAATCAAAAATCAGCCGCTGCACCTGCATCATCGCGCCGCGGCGGTTGGGCTCATCGACGTTGGAGACGGCGATGATTTTCTTCTTCAGGCGCGGGTAGAGTTCGACGGTGACGCGGTCGGCCTCGAGTACGTCGCGCGCCAGGTTGGAAAGGTCCGCCGCCACCGGCCCGAGAAACAGGTGCTTGTGCACCTGCTGGGCGAACTGCACGAGCTTGCTGCTGCGGCCGCGATCTTTTTCCATCAGCGTGAGGTGGCGCTCGGTGAGCGATTGTTCGACGCTGGCAACCTGCCGGGTTAAAAAATTCAGGTAGGTGCGATGCAGGGAATCGTGCCCGGCGGGGGCGCCGCCCGGGGTGCCGGCGGTTTGCGGCGGGGGGGGCACGGCCATCAATAGCACCAGGCCGACCTTGCCGTGCAATTTCATCGGGACAAATAACAATTCAAACGGCGACGGGTTCGCCGGCACATCAACCCCGCCCATGCCCCCGCCGCCCTCGTGCTCGGTAAAAAACGGCGGCACGATCAGCGGCTTGCTTTCGCGGGCGCAGCGCCGCACGCCCGCCACCGCGCCGCGCGCCGGCACGCCTTCGACCAGCAGCATCAGCGCCGGCAGATTGTGCTCAAGGATCAGCTCCGGCTTGTCGGGATTTTCCGTGACCCACACGCCCGCGGCTCCCGCCTGCAGGGCCTGCCCGCAAATCCGCACCATCTCGGCCATGAGGCGGTCGGTGTCGGGCTTGGTTTCAAGGACTTTCTGCAGCGCCGTCGTGGCCTGTTGCAAGGCGGTGGCGAGATCTTGTGGCGGCGCGGGGGGCGGCGTAAAAATGGTTGGCGGCATCCATTCACCTGTGCTGATTCCGGGCCCTGTTTCGTGCCATCGTGAACATTATCGGTACACGCCCAACCCCCCTTAACAACCGACATCCCGCCGGTAAAAGTTCCGCTTGATCGCGAAAGAGAAGAGCATTTGAAAAAATTACATCCCGACGCGGACAACCTGACTTGCCCGGAAAAGGAAAAGCAGTTGACCGGACGGCGGGTGCGTTTTACTACAAACTGTGGTGCAAAAAACTGTGGTCGAATAAAAAATGAGGCGGGCGATCCATGCTCCTCGCCACCCACGGTCAAACGGTCGAGTTGGAGAGTGTAGAAATAGTGGGGCCGGGGCGAAAGCACAGCCCATGCGTGTTTCATCGGAATGTGCTAGGGGCTTCCGACGTGAAACGACAAATCACCCGGCCCACCGCCGTCGTCCACCCCATTGGCGCCCACACTCCATAAGACGAATCCCGGGCCCTCTTTTCGATACAGAATATTTTTTCCGGAGATGGAATCACGCAGCACCGGTTTCCCCATCGACTCCAGGGACTCGGGATATTTCCCATGGTCCAAGCGGTACTCGCCGAGCGAAACTGCGACTAGCGCAATGCCGCGCGCCATGCGCGACAATTCATTGATCAACAGGCCCGTCCGTCGTGTGCCGGGATCTCCTAGCACCCACCAATAGGCGAGCCGTTGGGAGAATGCCTGGCGCGTTTCGCCGTCGCGCATGCGCAGGAAGGCCTCCACGTCGGCGACGTGGGACACCGGCACCCCATTGGCCGGCAGCGTCAAAGGAAGGTCGCGAACGACAGGTGAATTCTGCTCGGCTTCAATGTCGCGCAGGGAATCTTCAAATTTCCGCGCCGGTCGGGAGTACAGGGCGTCACTGAGGCGCAACAGCTCGCGCATCAACACATCCCAGTCCCCCTTTTCAAGGTCGCCGATATTGACGGGTTTTGTTTCGTCGAGTTCGTAGGCGAGGCCACGCATGAGCCGTTCTCCGTCGCCGCGGATGCACATCATAACGACATCAAGGCCCAGCATTTTCTCGACGACTGGCAGCGTGGGATCGGCGTCCGAAAAATGAGGCAGGGATTCTATCTCCTTGCGCGTCGCTTGGAGTTGGTCCATGCTCAGCCAGTCGCAGCCGGCCAACGCCGCGAAGGCGCGCATAGCGTACAGCTCGGCGCTAATGGACGCGAGACGGCCCGCGGCCATGTGTTCCTGTTCCGCGAAGCGCGCCATGGCGCGGGCGCGCCTTATGTCGGCGACGGCTCCGTTGAAATCCCGTTCACCAGCCCAGAGCATGGCGCGCGTGGTCAGAACCCGGGCAACAAACCGATAGACGCCAATGTCGGGGATGGCGTCCCAGGCGGCCGTTGAATCGCCTTTGGGCACCCACGGAGAAAACCAGCGCGGTCTGGCGCAGCCCTCCTCGACAACGCGCAAGGCCTGTTCGTTGTCCTTCAGCCAGGCGGCGGTTTCGGGATGGTCCGCGGCCTTCCAAGGGCGGGTGCAAAGTTGCTCCTCGAGTTCCGACTCCTTCTGCATTTCGTCGGCGGTGGCGTCGGACGGTTTTATTCCCTTTGCCTTGAAGTAGGCGGCCTCAAATGCCGTCAAATGCGGCGCGCCGGGAGCCGCCGCGGGGACATTCAGCGCCGCCAAGCGCTTTTGCGCGTTCCATTTCCCATCTGGCGCGACACTCAAGATCAGGACGGCCGCGTTCTCCTCGGCCTTGATTCCTTTCCCTAGTAGGTCGTTGATCGCCTGCAGGTAATGGATTGTCCCATCCGTATTCACGGGCCCGTCAATGAGCGTCGTTTCCCTGCTAATAGTAAATTTTTCATTGGCAGGGCGATTTGGAGCGGCTTGGCCTAAAAATGCCGTCGCTGCGATGATGACGGTTGCAACAGTGCACCGATGTTTTCGCCGGTCGATCATGGCTGCTCCCCCTTCATCTTCTCCTCCACACTCCTTACCTTCTCCTCCATCGTCTGCTCCCGATCCGTCCGCGTACCCACCTTGATCGTCGTTGAAATCCGCGGCGCTCCCATCGCGTGCACCACCTCGTGGCATTTTTTGATCGCCGCGAAGACCACGTCCCATTCGCCTTCGATATTGGTTCCGTACGCATGGAGATGGAGTTTCAGCGAGCCGCCGCCCGCCTCCCGCAGGACCTTCTCGCAGGCCGCAATTTCCCGGCTGACACTCACCCCCACGCCCAGGGGCACCACGCACAAATCGGCGATCACCTTCATCGCATTCGCCTCCTCCTGATGCCTCATGCGCGCCGCCCTGCGATGGAATCGGCGTTGGCCCTTAGTTATTCCCTCCCCGGATCGGCGGCGCACTGGGGCGCGGTGCGGGGGCGGGCGCGGCGGGCGCGGGAGCCGCCGGAGCCTCTGGTGCGGCGGGCGCTTCGGGCGCGGCCGCGGGCGCCGGCGTTTCAACAGCAACGTTGCCTTCCGCCGGCGCGGTGGCCGGTGCCGTTGCCGGGGCGCTGGCGGGAGTCGTGGCCGGCGCGGGCGCGGCGGCACTGGGCGAGGCCGGCGCACGGCGCAACGCGGTCTGGTCGCCCAAAATACCTGTGTCCGGCGTCTGGTTCGAATAATTGACCACGCCGTCGATCCGCGGGTCATAGTCCGTTGAATAATCCGGCTTACATCCCGCGATCAGCGCCCCGCCGACCAACGCCGCACACGCCAACCCCCGCACCCGTTTCATCTGCACAGAGCCAGAAAAACCAACCATCATCGTGCTCCTCTGGGGACCACCGCCAAAAAACCATACAACCACGCCACGCCGGGCGTCCTGCGCCGGCAATTGGCCCTTAGCGTACTACTGTTTGGCCGACGCGCCAAGATAAGCCTCGATCACCGCCGGGTTTTTGCGGATTTCCTCCGGCGTGCCCTCGGCGATGGTTTTTCCGTAATCCAGCACCACGATCCGTTCGCAGACCCCCATGACCACCTTCATATCGTGCTCGATCAGCAGGATCGTCAGACCAAACGTCGTCCGCAGCCGCCGGATCATCTCCATCAACTCCCGCTTCTCCGTCGGGTTCATGCCCGCGGCCGGTTCATCCAGCAGCAGCACCCGCGGCCGCGTGGCCAGGGCCCGGGCGATCTCCAATCGCCGCTGGTCGCCGTAAGAGAGGCTGTTCGCCCGCTCGCCGGCGAGGTGGCCAAGGTTGAAAAGGTCGAGATACCCCCGGGCGTTCGCCTGAGAAATCCCCTCCTCCCGGTAAAACCCCGGCGTACGACAGACGGCCGCGGGCATGCCCTGCTGATGGTGGGCGTGCTGGGCGATCTGCACGTTGTCGATCACCGACAGGTTGGCGAAGAGGCGGATATTCTGAAACGTGCGGGCCACGCCCAGGCGCGAAATCGCGTGCGGCTTCATCCGCACCACGCTCTCCCCGCCGACGGAAACGTCCCCGAGCGTCGGCCGATAGACGCCCGTGAGCACGTTGAAGACCGTCGTTTTGCCCGCGCCGTTGGGGCCGATCAACCCCACCAGTTCGCCCGGCAGCAGGGTCAGATTGAAATCATCGACCGCTTTCAACCCGCCGAACTGCATGACCACGTTCTGCGCCGTCAGCAGGGCATCCTGTGAAGACGACACCTTGGTGATGGGCACCGCGCCGACGCTTCCGCCAGCCTCCCCGGCCCCGCCCGCCGCCGCCGTTGTTGCCGCTCCCACGCCGCCCTTTTTGCCCCGCGCGCGTTTCCATATCCACGCCGCCACATCCGTGATTTCATACCGTCCGAACAAGCCCTGCGGCCGAAAGAGCATCGCCAGAATGATCATCATGGCATAAATCACCAGCCGCCATTTTTCCAAAATGCTGCCGTCGACATTCCACGATGCCGGCAGCCCCGTGCGCAGGGCCTCGGGCAGAAGCGTCACCAGAATTGCCGCCAGAAAGCACCCCGTCAGCGACCCTTGCCCGCCCAGGATGACGATCAAAATGATTTCGATCGACCGGATAAAATTAAACCCCACCGGGTTGATCGATTTGTGATGGGCCAAAATTCCGCCCGCCAGCCCCGCCAGCCCCGCCCCGATGATGAAGGCGGACACCTTGTAGCGCGTGGTGGGCACGCCCACGGCCTCCGACGCGACGAGATCCTCGCGCACGGCCAGGAGCGCCCGGCCGCTGGTGGAGTATTTGATGTTGCGGACGATCACGATGGAAATCAGCGTCGCCAGCAGCACCCAGCCCGATCCGACCAGGTAGCGCGACCCATAGAGATGCTCGCGTACCACCGCCGCCTCGGCCGCGTGCGCATCGGCCGCGCCGGAATTCAGCCACAAACTGCGAAACCCGTAAAGGTCCGCCCCCGTCGCCCCGCCCAGGTAATCAGAATTGGTGATGAGCACCACCATGATTTCCCCGAAGCCCAGCGTCGCGATCGCCAGGTAATCGCCGCGCAGGCGCAGCGCCGGCAGGCCCACGATCAGCCCCAGCAGCGCCGCCACGATGATCCCCGCCGCGCATGCCGTGAGAAAAATCATCACCAGCGCCGCCCCGCCGGGCAGGTGCAGCAGTTCATGCCAGAACCGCACCTGCGGCACCAGCAATTCAGGCTTCCCCGCCAGCACCACCGCTGTATATGCCCCCGCCGCCAGAAACCCCGCATGCCCGATGGAAAACTGCCCCGTCATCCCCAGAATCAGCGTCAGCCCCATGCCCAGCATGATATTGATGCACACGTCGTACAGAAGCGTGTGCGTGCGCCCCGACAAGAGCGCCCCCGGCCCCGAGC
>Ga0308173_10002196_pt1 | contig 10270 bp, 8 predicted proteins | sample PhyPR1_FD_203716 | JGI IMG/M metagenome (GOLD analysis project Ga0308173, IMG submission 203716) | Soil microbial communities from UC Gill Tract Community Farm, Albany, California, United States - DLSLS.P.R1 | ecosystem: Environmental > Terrestrial > Soil > Agricultural land | place: USA... | reverse complement strand
CCTGCTCGGCCGGCGTCTTCAAGAACGCCGCCCGCACCGGCCGCCCCTGCCTGCTCGGTTACATCGGCAAGTGCTCCGCGCCCTGCGTCGGCCGGATCTCCGCCGAGGACCACCGCGAACTGGCCGAGGACTTCGGCGACTTCATGGCCGGCCGCACGGGCACCTACCTGCGCCGCCTGGAGGAGCGGATGACGCGGGCCGCCGAGGAGATGGAGTACGAGCGGGCCGCCCGTCTGCGCGACGACATCGGGGCCCTGAAGAAGGCCATGGAGAAGAACGCGGTCGTGCTCGCCGACGCGACCGACGCCGACCTCATCGCGGTCGCGGAGGACGAGCTGGAGGCCGCCGTCCAGATCTTCCACGTACGCGGCGGCCGGGTCCGCGGCCAGCGGGGCTGGGTCACCGACAAGGTGGAGGACGTGACCACCGGCGCCCTCGTCGAACACGCACTGCAGCAGCTCTACGGCGAGGAGACGGGCGACTCGGTGCCCAAGGAGGTCCTCGTCCCCGCGCTGCCGGATCCGATAGAACCCGTCCAGGAGTGGCTCACCACCCGCCGGGGATCGAACGTCTCGCTGCGTATCCCGCAGCGCGGCGACAAGAAGTCGCTCATGGAGACGGTGCAGCGCAACGCCCAGCAGGCACTCGTCCTGCACAAGACCAAGCGCGCCTCCGACCTGACCACCCGGTCGCGCGCCCTGGAGGAGATCGCCGAGGCCCTCGGCCTGGACAGCGCTCCGCTGCGCATCGAGTGCTATGACATCTCGCACCTGCAGGGCGAGGACGTCGTGGCCTCCATGGTCGTCTTCGAGGACGGACTGCAGCGCAAGAGCGAGTACCGCCGTTTCCAGATCCGCGGCTTCGAGGGACAGGACGACGTCCGGTCCATGCACGAGGTGCTCGGCCGCCGCTTCCGTCGCTACCTCGCCGACAAGGAGAAGACGGGGGAGTGGTCCGACGGCGAGGCCGCGCTCACCGAGGAGGACGGCAGGCCCAAGCGGTTCGCGTACCCGCCGCAGCTCGTCGTGGTCGACGGCGGGCAGCCCCAGGTCGCGGCCGCCCAGCGGGCGCTGGACGAGCTGGGCATCGACGACATCGCCGTGTGCGGACTGGCCAAGCGGCTGGAGGAGGTGTGGCTGCCCGGCGAGGACGACCCGGTGGTGCTGCCCCGGACCAGCGAGGGCCTCTACCTTCTCCAGCGCATACGTGACGAGGCCCACCGCTTCGCCCTCACCTACCAGCGCGCCAAGCGGGCCAAGCGCCTGCGCTCCAGCCCGCTGGACGACGTGCCGGGCCTCGGCGAGACGCGCAAGCAGGCGCTGATCAAGCACTTCGGCTCGGTGAAGCGGCTGCGCGCCGCCACCCTGGACCAGATCCAGGAGGTCCCGGGCATCGGCCGCAAGACCGCCGAGACCATCGCCGTCGCCCTTGCCCGGTCCGCCCCGGCCGCGCCCGCCGTGAACACCGCGACGGGAGAGATCATTGAAGAGGAGGAGCCCGCCGGTCCGGCGGATCCTCCTCAGGAGCCCGTGTCCGCGGGCACCTCGCAGGAACGACGGGGGCAGGAGACATGACCGAGCACAGCGCCGACGATCCCGAGGGCACCATGCCCGACAGCGCACCCGACAGCGATCCCGGCAGCGCACCTGACGGAGCACCCGACGGCACCGGGCACGGGGCCACCGCCCCGCAGGGGACCGTCCACGGCGGAACGCAGGAGAATGCCCCGGGGGCCGACCGGGCCCCCGTGCCACACGCCCCAGCGCGCGGCACACGTCACGACAACGGAGCACAGGTGAGTACGGGCAGCGACACGGCCGGGGCGCCAGCGGCGCCCGAGACGGCCATCCCCGAGCTGGTGATCATCTCCGGCATGTCCGGAGCCGGCCGCTCCACCGCGGCCAAGTGCCTGGAGGACCTCGGCTGGTTCGTCGTCGACAACCTGCCGCCCGCGCTCATCCCCACCATGGTGGAGCTGGGCGCCCGCTCCCAGGGCAACGTGGCGCGCATCGCCGTCGTCGTCGACGTGCGCGGCCGCCGCTTCTTCGACAACCTGCGCGAATCCCTCGCCGACCTCGAGGCCCGGCACGTCACCCGGCGCATCGTCTTCCTGGAGTCCTCCGACGAGGCCCTGGTGCGCCGCTTCGAGTCGGTGCGCCGACCGCATCCTCTCCAGGGCGACGGCCGCATCGTCGACGGCATCGCCGCCGAACGCGAACTGCTGCGCGAACTGCGCGGCGACGCCGACCTGGTGATCGACACCTCCAGCCTGAACGTCCACGAACTGCGCGCCAAGATGGACGCCCGGTTCGCCGGCGAGGAGGAGCCCGAGCTGCGGGCCACCGTCATGTCGTTCGGCTTCAAGTACGGCCTGCCCGTCGACGCCGACCTGGTCGTGGACATGCGCTTCCTGCCCAACCCGCACTGGGTCCCGGAACTGCGCCCGTTCACCGGCCTCAACGAGGAGGTCGCCGCCTACGTCTTCAACCAGCCCGGCGCCAAGGAGTTCCTCGACCGCTACGCCGAGCTGCTCCGCCTGGTCGCAGCCGGCTACCGGCGCGAGGGCAAGCGCTACGTGACCATCGCGGTCGGCTGCACCGGCGGCAAGCACCGCTCGGTCGCCATGTCGGAGAAGCTCGCCGCCCGCCTCGCGGCCGAGGGCGTGGAGACGGTCGTCGTCCACCGGGACATGGGGCGCGAGTGACCGGACGTACTCCGCGGCTGGGCCGGCTGCGCCGGGTGGTGCCCGAGGGCCGCGGCGGCCGCCCGGCCGAGGGCCGCCCGGCCCGGCCCGTCGAGGCCCGCGGCGCCAAGCCGCGCCGCCGGGGCGCCCAGCCCAAGGTGGTCGCCCTGGGCGGCGGTATGGGGCTGTCCGCCTCGCTCGCCGCGCTGCGCCGGATCACCGGCGACCTCACCGCCGTCGTCACCGTCGCCGACGACGGCGGCTCCAGCGGACGCCTCCGTGACGAACTCGGCGTGCTCCCGCCGGGCGACCTGCGCAAGGCGCTGGCCGCCCTGTGCGGGGACGACGACTGGGGCCAGACCTGGGCCCGCGTCATCCAGTACCGCTTCCAGTCCCAGGGCGACCTGCACGAACACGCGGTCGGCAACCTGCTGATCGTCGCCCTGTGGGAACAGCTCGGCGACCATGTCCAGGCCCTCGACCTGGTCGGCCGGCTGCTCGGCGCGCACGGCAGGGTGCTGCCCATGTCCGCCGTGCCGCTGGAGCTGCAGGCCCTGGTCAGGGGGCACGACCCGGAGCGTCCTGACGACGTGGACACCGTCCGCGGCCAGGCCACCGTCGCGCTCACCCCCGGCGAGGTACAGTCCGTCCACCTCGTGCCGAACGACCCGCCGGCCGTCCCCGAGGCGGTCGAGGCGGTGCTGGACGCCGACTGGGTGGTGCTCGGCCCGGGCTCCTGGTTCTCCTCCGTCATCCCGCACCTGCTGGTCCCCCAGTTGCTCGACGCGCTGACCTCGACCAAGGCCCGCCGGGTCCTCTCGTTGAACCTCGTCCCGCAGCCCGGAGAAACCGAAGGCTTCTCCCCGCAGCGTCATTTGGAGGTTTTGGCACGACACGCCCCTAAACTCGCCCTGGACGTGGTGCTGGCCGACGAGGCCGCCGTGCCCGACCGCGAGGTGCTCACCGATGCCGCACAGCGGTTCGGTGCCGCGGTCGAGCTGGCGCCGGTGGCCCGGACCGACGGCACCCCGCGGCACGACCCGGAGCTGTTGGCCGCCGCGTACGACCGTATTTTTCGGATGCATGGAAGGATCGGCCCATGGCGATGACGGCAGCGGTGAAGGACGAGATCTCCCGGCTACCCGTCACCCGGACCTGCTGCAGAAAGGCGGAGGTCTCGGCGATCCTGCGGTTCGCGGGCGGCCTGCACCTGGTCAGCGGCCGCATCGTGATCGAGGCGGAGCTGGACACCGCGATGGCGGCCCGCCGGCTCAAGCGGGACATCCTGGAGATCTTCGGCCACAGCTCCGAACTGATCGTGATGGCGCCCGGCGGGCTGCGCCGCGGCTCGCGCTACGTGGTCCGGGTGGTCGCCGGCGGCGACCAACTGGCCCGCCAGACCGGCCTGGTCGACGGCCGGGGCCGCCCGATCCGCGGCCTGCCGCCGCAGGTGGTCTCGGGGGCCACCTGCGACGCCGAGGCAGCCTGGCGCGGCGCCTTCCTCGCCCACGGCTCGCTCACCGAGCCCGGCCGCTCCTCCTCCCTGGAGCTCACCTGCCCGGGCCCGGAGGCAGCGCTCGCCCTGGTCGGCGCCGCCCGCCGGCTCTCCATCGCCGCCAAGGCCCGCGAGGTGCGCGGCGTCGACCGGGTCGTGGTCCGCGACGGCGACGCGATCGGCGCGCTGCTCACCCGGCTCGGCGCGCACGAGTCGGTGCTCGCCTGGGAGGAGCGCCGGATGCGGCGCGAGGTCCGCGCCACCGCCAACCGGCTCGCCAACTTCGACGATGCCAATCTGCGCCGCTCGGCCCGCGCGGCCGTCGCGGCCGGCGCCCGCGTGCAGCGTGCGCTGGAGATCCTCGCGGACGACGTCCCCGAGCACCTCGCCGCCGCCGGCCGGCTGCGCATGGACCACAAGCAGGCCTCCCTGGAGGAGCTCGGCGCGCTCGCCGACCCGCCGCTGACCAAGGACGCCGTGGCCGGCCGGATCCGCCGGCTGCTCGCCATGGCCGACAAGCGCGCCTACGACCTCGGAATCCCGGGCACGGAGTCCAGCCTGACGGAGGAGATGGCGGACAACCTCGCGGGCTGAGACGCCCGTCGCGGGCTTCCCCGCAGAGCCGTCGCGAGCCCTCCCGCCGAGTTCGCCGAAGACGGTTCCGCCGGGTCGCCGCAGGCCTGCCCGCGGGGCTGCCGCAGACCTGCCCGTGGGGCCGTCGCGGGCGGCTTCCCCGGCGGGTCGCCGAGTGCCCCGTCCGACCGCCCCGGACGGCCGGTGGTTCCAGGTGATCCACACCGATCCACACCCCTACTGGCCGGTAAGATCCGCCTCGCGGCATACCGGGCGTCTCAATGTCACCCGGTGGGCCCCGGGGAGGTAGGGTCGTAGGCGGTCGGGGACATCCCATACAGCTCGCCGGCGTCGAACCCGGCGTACCAACGAGGAGATCGGTTCGTGACGATCCGCGTAGGCATCAACGGCTTTGGCCGCATCGGTCGTAACTACTTCCGCGCGCTGCTGGAGCAGGGTGCAGACATCGAGATCGTGGCTGTCAACGACCTGGGTGACACCGCGACCACCGCTCACCTGCTGAAGTACGACACCATCCTGGGCCGTCTCAAGGCCGAGGTGTCGCACACCGAGGACACCATCAGCGTCGACGGGAAGACCATCAAGGTCCTCTCCGAGCGCAACCCCGCCGACATCCCGTGGGGTGAACTGGGCGTCGACATCGTGATCGAGTCGACCGGCATCTTCACCAAGAAGGCGGACGCCGGCAAGCACCTTGCGGGCGGCGCCAAGAAGGTCATCATCTCGGCGCCCGCCAAGGACGAGGACATCACCATCGTCATGGGCGTCAACCAGGAGAAGTACGACCCCGCGAAGCACAACATCATCTCCAACGCCTCCTGCACCACCAACTGCGTGGCGCCGATGGCGAAGGTGCTGCTGGAGAACTTCGGCATCGTCAAGGGCCTGATGACCACGGTCCATGCGTACACCAACGACCAGCGCATCCTGGACTTCCCGCACAAGGACCTGCGCCGCGCCCGCGCCGCCGCGGAGAACATCATCCCGACCACCACGGGTGCCGCCAAGGCCACCGCCCTGGTGCTCCCGCAGCTCAAGGGCAAGCTCGACGGCATCGCGATGCGCGTCCCGGTCCCCACCGGCTCGGCCACCGACCTGGTCGTGGAGCTCCAGCGCGAGGTCACCAAGGACGAGGTCAACGCCGCGTTCAAGAAGGCCGCCGACGACGGCGACCTCAAGGGCTACCTGTTCTACACCGAGGACGCGATCGTCTCCTCGGACATCGTCGGCGACCCGGCCTCCTGCACCTTCGACTCCTCCCTGACCATGGTTCAGGAAGGCAAGACGGTGAAGATCCTCGGCTGGTACGACAACGAGTGGGGCTACTCCAACCGCCTCGTCGACCTCACGGTCTTCGTCGGCAACCAGCTCTGATCGACCGGAGCAGACACCTCGATGCGCAGCAGGGCTCGGACAGTGCGAGGACGCGCTGTCCGAGCCCTGACGCGCGTCCAGCAACGACCAGCCGGACCGGCTGGACCGGCCGTCGCGGCCGGAGCGGTCAGAGCCATCCACAGCATCAGGGAGCCCCTGTATGAAGACGATTGACGAACTCCTCTCGGACGGCGTCGCGGGCAAGCGCGTCTTCGTCCGCGCCGACCTCAACGTGCCGCTGTCCGGCACCACCATCACCGACGACGGCCGCATCCGCGCCGTCCTGCCCACGGTCGAGGCGCTGGCCGCGGCGGGCGCCCGCGTGATCGTCGCCTCGCACCTGGGCCGCCCCAAGGGCGCCCCCGACCCCGCCTTCTCCCTCGCCCCCGCCGCCGCCCGCCTCGGTGAACTCCTCGGCGCCGACGTCGCCTTCGCGAAGGACACGGTCGGCGAGTCCGCCGAGTCCACCGTCGCCGGCCTCGCCGACGGACAGGTCGCGGTCCTGGAGAACCTGCGCTTCAACGCCGGGGAGACGGCCAAGGACGACGCCGAGCGCGCCGCCTTCGCCGACAAGCTCGCCGGCCTCGCCGACACCTACGTCGGCGACGGCTTCGGCGCCGTGCACCGCAAGCACGCCTCGGTGTTCGACCTGCCGAAGCGGCTGCCGCACTACGCCGGTTATCTGATCGCCACCGAGGTCGGCGTCCTGAAGAAGCTCACCGAGGACGTCAAGCGGCCCTATGTCGTCGCGCTCGGCGGCGCCAAGGTCTCCGACAAGCTCGCCGTCATCGACCAGCTCCTCGGCAAGGCCGACCGCCTGCTCATCGGCGGCGGCATGGCGTACACCTTCCTCAAGGCGAAGGGGTACGACATCGGCTCCTCCCTGCTGCAGGAGGACCAGCTCCCGGTCGTCACCGAGTACCTGGAGCGCGCCGAGAAGCAGGGCGTCGAGCTGGTGCTCCCCGTGGACGTCGTGGTCGGCCCCGGGTTCCCGGACCTCAAGGCCCAGGCGCCCACCGAGCACACGGTCGTCGACGCGGACAAGATGCCCGAAGGCCAGATGGGCCTGGACATCGGCCCCAGGAGCGGCGAACTCTACGCCGCGAAGCTCGCCGACGCCGGAACCGTCTTCTGGAACGGTCCCATGGGCGTCTTCGAGCACCCCGACTACGCCGAGGGCACCAAGGCGGTCGCCCAGGCCCTCGTCGACTCCCACGGCTTCAGCGTCGTCGGCGGCGGGGACTCCGCGGCCGCCGTGCGCACCCTGGGCTTCGACGAGAACGCATTCGGCCACATCTCGACCGGCGGCGGCGCCTCCCTCGAATACCTCGAGGGCAAGACGCTCCCCGGCCTCGCCGCACTGGAGGACTGACCCCGTATGACCACTCGCACGCCGCTGATGGCGGGCAACTGGAAGATGAACCTCAACCACCTCGAGGCCATCGCGCACGTCCAGAAGCTCGTCTTCGCCCTGGCCGACAAGGACTACGACGCCGTGGAGGTCGCCGTCCTGCCCCCCTTCACCGACCTGCGGTCGGTGCAGACCATGGTCGAGGGCGACAACCTCAAGATCAAGTACGGTGCCCAGGACATCTCCGCGCACGACTCCGGCGCCTACACCGGCGAGATCTCCGGCCCGCTGCTCGCCAAGCTGAAGTGCGCCTACGTGGCCGTCGGCCACTCCGAGCGCCGGCAGTACCACGCCGAGACCGACGAGATCGTCAACGCCAAGGTGAAGGCGGCCTTCAAGCACGGCCTCACCCCGATCCTGTGCGTGGGCGAGGAACTGGACGTCCGCGAGGCGGGCAACCACGTCGCGCACACGCTCGCCCAGGTCGAGGGCGGTCTCGAGGACGTCCCCGCCGAGCAGGCCGGCACCGTCGTCATCGCCTACGAGCCCGTGTGGGCCATCGGCACCGGCAAGGTCTGCGGCGCCGACGACGCCCAGGAGGTGTGCGCCGCGATCCGGTCCAAGCTGGCCGAGCTGTACTCGCAGGAGCTGGCCGACCAGGTCCGCATCCAGTACGGCGGCTCCGTGAAGTCGGGCAACGTCGCCGAGATCATGGCGAAGCCCGACATCGACGGCGCGCTGGTCGGCGGTGCCTCGCTGGACGCCGAGGAATTCGTCAAGATCGTGCGCTTCCGCGACCAGTGAGTACGCCATAGCGGCGATCCGTCGTACTCTTGCGGGGGCCAGTGGTGGGGCCGTGTGCCGCACACCGCCGGCCCCCGTCGTCGATTCGCATCCGAGGAAGTTGGTCCAGCCGTGGTTCTGGGGTTCTCAATCGCCCTGATCGTGTTCAGCCTGCTGCTGATGCTGCTGGTGCTGATGCACAAGGGGAAGGGCGGCGGTCTCTCCGACATGTTCGGTGGCGGCATGCAGTCGTCGGTCGGCGGCTCCTCGGTCGCCGAGCGCAACCTGGACCGCATCACCGTGGCGGTCGGTCTGTGTTGGTTCACGTGCATTGTCGTGCTCGCTCTGGTCATCAAGAGCAATCACTAGTCCGGAGCCAAGGACCAGCCCTCAAGACGCGGCCTATCATGGGGTTGCGTCCCGGGCCGGGGGGTAACTCCCCTCACTGGACGCGCGTTGGGCCTTACGTAGACTGAGGCGCTCGCAGCGAAGCGGAACGCCGACTCGCTTCGCGGCACCATCACGCAGGGAGTTACGACCGTGGCAAGTGGCAACGCGATCCGAGGAAGCCGGGTCGGGGCTGGGCCGATGGGCGAGGCCGAGCGCGGCGAGTCCGCCCCGCGTCTGCGCATCTCCTTCTGGTGCTCCAACGGGCACGAGACGCAGCCGAGCTTCGCCAGCGACGCGCAGGTCCCCGACACGTGGGACTGCCCGCGCTGCGGCTTCCCCGCAGGACAGGACCGGGACAACCCGCCGGCCCCCCCGCGCACGGAACCGTACAAGACGCACCTCGCCTACGTACGGGAGCGGCGCAGCGACGCGGACGGCGAGGCGATCCTCGCCGAGGCGCTCGCCAAACTGCGCGGCGAGATCTAGAGCGAGGAGACGGTCAGGCATCCGGCGGGTGCCTGGCCGGAGCCTTTTACGCGGGCGAACGACGGCCGGGCCATGAACGGCGCCCGCCTTCGGAGGCATGCGTCGAGCGCGGTGGCCGGGCTCCGCCGTACCTTCCGTCGTGCCGGTGCCGGTGTTGCTTCCTGTCCTCCTGAGACCCTCCTCTTCCTACGTCTCCCCGCGCTGATCAATTAGGTTGGGACCGGCAGCGGGGCAAGGCACGCACAGGCAAGGCAAGGAAGAAGGCGGAAGTCCGAGATGAACGCAGACAGCCGTACCCGGCTCGACCGCACCCCCGAGTGGTCCGCGCTGGCCGCACACCGCGAGGAACTGGCCGGCACCCACCTGCGGGAGCTGTTCGAGGCCGACCCCGCACGCGGCACCGGTTACACCCTCCAGGTCGGCGACCTGTACGTCGACTACTCCAAGCAGCTCGTCACCGACGAGACCCTCCGGCTGCTGCGCGAGCTGGCCGCCGCCACCGACGTGTTCGGGCTGCGGGACGCGATGTTCCGCGGCGAGCGCGTCAACACCACGGAGAACCGGGCCGTCCTGCACACCGCGCTGCGCGCCCCGCGTGACGCGGTGATCGAGGTGGACGGCGAGAACGTCGTGCCCGCCGTGCACGGAGTCCTGGACCGGATGGCCGACTTCGCCGGGCGGGTCCGCTCCGGGGAGTGGACCGGGCACACCGGCCGGCGCATCAAGAACGTTGTCAACATCGGCATCGGCGGCTCCGACCTGGGCCCCGCGATGGCCTACGAGGCGCTGCGCGCCTTCACCGACCGCGGCCTCACGGTCCGCTTCGTCTCCAACGTGGACGGCGCGGACCTGCACGAGGCCACCCGCGACCTGGACGCCGCCGAGACGCTGTTCATCATCGCCTCCAAGACGTTCACCACCATCGAGACCATCACCAACGCCACCTCCGCCCGCAACTGGCTGCTGGGGGAGCTGAATGCGGGTCAGGACGCCGTCGCCAAGCACTTCGTGGCGCTGTCGACGAACGCGGAGAAGGTCGCCGACTTCGGCATCGACACGGCCAACATGTTCGAGTTCTGGGACTGGGTCGGCGGCCGCTACTCCTACGACTCGG
>Ga0308173_10002195_pt1 | contig 10270 bp, 10 predicted proteins | sample PhyPR1_FD_203716 | JGI IMG/M metagenome (GOLD analysis project Ga0308173, IMG submission 203716) | Soil microbial communities from UC Gill Tract Community Farm, Albany, California, United States - DLSLS.P.R1 | ecosystem: Environmental > Terrestrial > Soil > Agricultural land | place: USA... | reverse complement strand
GCGACGGCATCGCGCAATTGCACTACGTGCTTCACGCCGCGCATCTTCTGCGCGACCGACGCATCGACCGACTTCACGCTGCCGCCAAACACCGGGCACTGCGCGAGCGACGCGTAGAGCATGCCGGGCAGCGCCACGTCGATGCCGTAGACCGGCTTGCCGCGCACCTTGTCGGGCAAGTCGAAGCGCGCCACTTTCGCCTTGCCGATCAGCGTCCAGTCGCCGGGTGCCTTGAGCTTCACGTCCTTCGGCACGTCGAGCGTCGCCGCGGCGCCGGCGACCTTGCCGAACGTCGTGCGGCGTCCGGACGGAACGTGCGTGATGACGCTCTGCGCCGCACGGCATTCGCCCTTCGGAACGCCGAAATCGGTTGCGGCCGCAGCGAGCAGCATTTCGCGCGCCGTCGCGCCGGCCTTGCGCAGGTATTCCTGCGACTCGCGGATCGACCGGCTGCCGCCCGTGGACATGTTGCCCCAGGGTCGATTGCGCGCGAGGCTCTCGGACACGGAGGCGAACTCGATCGCGACCTTCGACCAGTCGCATTCGAGTTCCTCCGCGACGAGCATCGGCAGGCCCGTGGAGCTGCCCTGCCCCATCTCCGATCGCGCGATGCGGATCACGACCCGATCGTCGGGATGGATGACGATCCATGCATTGACCTCTGCCGGCTGCGCTGGCGTGCCGGCGCGCACGCATGCGGGCACGACGAGCTCGAGGCACAGCGCACCGCCGGCGGCGGCGGAAACCTGAAGGAAGGCGCGACGCGAGCGATCGAACGCATGCATGGCCGGCTCCTCAGGCTTTCGCGATCAGCAGCTTCGCCGCAGCATGAATGGCGGGACGCACGCGCGCATACGTGCTGCAGCGGCAGATGTTCGTGATCGCCGCGTCGATTTCGTCGTCGGTGGGGTGCGGCTTTTCGGCGAGCAACGACGCCACCGCCATGATCATGCCCGGCTGGCAGTACCCGCATTGCGGCACCTGCAGGTCGAGCCACGCCTGCTGCACCGGGTGCAGCGCCGCACGCGAAGGCAGCCCTTCGATCGTCGTGACGGCCTTGCCTGCAACGGCCGAAACGGGCACCGAGCAGGAGCGCGTTGCGCGACCCTCGACGTGCACCGTGCATGCGCCGCAGAGCCCGGCGCCGCAACCGAACTTGGTGCCCAAAAGGCGCAGCTCGTCGCGCAGCACCCACAGAAGCGGCATCTGCGGCTCCACGTCGACCGCGTGCCGCGTTCCGTTCACCTCGAGCTCGATCATGCCGCCTCCGGTCGTGCGTCCGACCCTCTCCGGCCGAACGGCGATTATTCGCCTGCGACCCTCGCGCGGCAAGTGCGTTCCGCGACCAGCGTGGGCATCAGCCGAAAGGCGCGCGCAGCAGCGCCAGCGCGCGCTCGAAGTTGCGTCCGTACGGCGGCGCAAGCACACGGGTGGCCGTGAGCCGCGACTGGACGAACACGGGTTTCAGATGCGAAAAGCGGGCGAATCCGTGCTCGCCGTGATAGGCACCCGTCCCGGAGGCGCCCACACCGCCGAACGGCAGGCCGGTATGCGCGAAGTGCCACAGCGTGTCGTTGATCATCACGCCGCCCGCATGTGTTTCACGCAGCACGCGCTCGCGGTGCGCGCTGCGATTGCCGAACCAGTACAGCGCGAGCGGATGTGGCCGCGCGTTGATCCTGGCGATGGCGTCGTCGAGCGTCGAGTACGTCTCGACCGGAAGCAGCGGTCCGGCGATCTCCTCGCGCATGATGGCCATCTCGCTGCTGACGTCGAGCACCAGCGCGGGCGGCAGCCGGCGCGGCAGCTGCGCGTCACCGGACGGCGCATCGGCAAGCGCAATGAGCCGTGCACCGCGTGCGCGGGCGTCTTCGAGGAGCCCGATCAGTCGCGCGTAATGGCGCGTGTCGATGATCGACGAATAATCGGTGTTGCGTACGGCTGCGGGATAGAGCCGGCGCACCGCGGCCGCCATGGCGCGGACGAATTCGCCGACACGCGGCTTCGGCACCAGCGCGTAGTCGGGCGCCATGCACGTCTGGCCGGCACTGAACAGCTTCCCCAGCGCGAGCCGCGGCGCGGCCAGTGCGAAATCGGCGTCACCATCGAGCAGTGCCGGCGATTTGCCGCCGAGCTGCAGCGTCACCGGGGTGAGATTCTCCGCCGCGGCCGCGGCGACGCGGCGCCCCGCGTCCGCCGAGCCCGTGAAGCACAGATGATCGAACGGCAACGCCGAAAACATGCTGGCGACGGCCGCGTTGCCCTCGATGACGGTGAGCTCGTCTTCGCGGAAATAGGCGGCAACGAGCTCCGCGAGCAGTGCCGATGTCGCCGGCGCGCGTTCCGACGGCTTCACCATGACGCGGCTGCCGGCCGCCAGTGCGGCAACGGCCGGCGCGAGCACGAGTTGCACCGGGTAATTCCATGTACCGATCACACCGACGACGCCGAGCGGTTGCGCGACGATGCGCGCCGCGGCCGGAAGCAGGTGCAGCGGCACGCGCACGCGCCGGGGCTTCATCCAGCGCGCGAGATGGCGCATCGCATGCCGCGCCTCACCCGCGACGAAGGCCATCTCGGCCAACCGCGTCTCGTGGGCTGCGCGGTGACCGAAGTCGCGATCGACGGCGGCGACCCATTCGTGCTCATGTCGCGCGAGCATCTGCAGCAGCCGTTCAAGCCGCTCGCGGCGGGTGCCCAGCCCCGGGTAACGGTCGGCGTCGAACGCCCGGCGCTGCAGGTGCAGGATGCGCACGAGCGATTGCATGCATTCGGCGATCGCCATGTCGACCGGTGCGTTCATCGTCCTGCATTCCAGGAGGGGTTTCGAAAATAGGCAGCGTCGCCTCGCGAAAGTGCGCGGCCAAACCGCCGACGTTCCTGTCGGGACGGCGCCGACACGATGGGGGAAGATCGTGCTGTCGCATAATGCCGCTCGCACAATGCACCCGCGCCATCCTGACGCCATGATTTCCGGGAACAACAACATGTCTCGATGTCTCCGCCGGTTCGCGGTCGCCGTCGCGGCGATGCTGGCACTCGCCTTGAATGCGGCGCACGCGCAGCCGCTTTCGAAGATCGTGTTCTCGACCGACTGGCTCGCCCAGGCGGAGCATGGCGGCTTTTACCAGGCCGTCGCGGAAGGCACCTACCGCAAATACGGCCTCGACGTCGACCTCCGGATGGGCGGCCCGCAGGTCAACGGCCTGCAACTGCTCGCGGCCGGGCGGCTCGACATCGCGATGGCGGACGCGCTCCAGGTGATGTCGGCCGTCGAGCAGCGCGTTCCGATCGTCGCGATCGCCGCCACGTTCCAGAAGAACCCGACGGTCGTGATTGCCCATCCCGGCGTTGCCCGCCTCGAGGATCTCAAGGGCAAGCCGATTGCGATCGGCGCGGCGAGCAACACGACGTTCTGGCCGTGGCTGCGCGAGAAGTACGGCTTCACCGACGATCAGAAACGTCCGTACGGCTTTTCGGTGCAGCCGTTCCTGGCCGATCCCGCGTTGTCGCAGCAAGGCTTCGCCACGTCGGAGCCGTTCACGATCGAGAAGGCCGGCGTGCGGCCGACGGTGTTCCTGCTCGCCGACTACGGTTACCCGCCCTATTCGGAGGTGCTTGCCGTCACTCGCAAGACGCTTGCCGCGCGACGCGACGCGCTCGAGCGATTCATTCGTGCGTCAGCCGAAGGATGGAAGAGCTATCTCGCCAATCCCGCTCCCGGCAATGCGCTCATCAAGCGCGCGAATCCGCAGATGAGCGACGAGCTCCTCGCGTACGGCGTGCAGAAGATGCGCGAATACATGATCGTCACCGGCGGCGATGCGCAAAGATCGGGACTGCTGACGATGACGGCGGCGCGCTGGCAATCCACGGCCGACTTCCTGCGCGCGGCGGGCTTGTCCAAACCGGGCGTCGATTATTCCCGCGCGTACACGCTCGGGCTCGTCAAGGCCGTGCACGTTCTGCCGTAGGATCAAACATCCCCCAACGCCCGCTGCGTCGCTTCTCCACCAGGATGAAACGCCCCCCCACGCCCGCCGCGCTCGCTGCCCCCCAAGGCGCGGGTCACTCGCTCGGCGCGGCCCTTATCGCGTGACGTCGTGGCGCGAGCCGACGCAAGTGATGCGGTGACGGCGCCGGCGATCGTCGCGCTGCGCGGCGTCGCGAAAACCTACGACACCGGCACGCAGGCGCTCGGCCGCGTCGACCTCGACATCCGCCGCGGCGAGTTCCTGACGCTGCTCGGGCCATCGGGCTGCGGCAAGTCGACGCTGCTGCATCTTGTCGCGGGACTTGCGCGACCCTCGGCAGGTGACATCACGTGGTGGGGCGGCCCCTTCGGCGCTACCGGCGGCAAGGGCCGGCGCATCGGGTTCGTGTTCCAGTCGCCGACGCTGATGCCGTGGGCGTCGGTCGCGGCGAACGTGCGCCTCCCGCTCGATCTCGCCGGCGTCGTGCGTGGCGAAGCCAATGCCGCGGTGGCACGCGCGCTGATACGCGTCGGCCTCGACGAGTCGAGCACTCATCTTCCGCGGCAACTTTCGGGCGGCATGCAGATGCGTGCGTCGATCGCGCGTGCCCTCGTGACCGAACCCGACCTGCTGCTGATGGACGAACCGTTCGGCGCACTCGATGAATTCACGCGCCAGCGCCTCGACACCGAACTGCTCGACCTCTGGTGCGCGCAGCGCTTCACCGTCGTCTTCGTGACGCACAGCATCCAGGAAGCGGTATTCCTGTCGACGCGCGTCGCGGTGATGGGAGCGCATCCCGGTCGTATTCTCGACACATGGGACATCGCCGAGCCGTATCCGCGCGGCGAGTCGTTTCGCTTGTCGCCCCGCTTTGCGGCAATCGCGCAACAGCTGTCCGCGTGCGTTGCCAAGGCGAGCGCCGGCGGCTTGCCCGACAGCGCGGCGAGGCGCGCGAAGGCGCTTCCGCGACCGTGATGACGCGAAACACGCGCGATGCGCTGCTCCGTGTCGCGGCGCCGTTCGCGGTGGCGGTGATTGTGCTCGCCGCGTGGCAGGTGCTGGTGACGGTCAACGACGTTCCGCCCTATCTCGTCCCGTCGCCGCTCGTCGTCGCGCAAACGCTGTTCGTCGACCGCGCGCTGCTCGTCCACTCGCTCGGCGTCACGCTCGGCATCGCGCTCACCGCGCTGGCGCTCGCGACGCTTCTCGGCGTGGCGACCGCGCTGCTGTTCGTGCAAAGCCGCTGGCTCGAGATGAGCCTTTTTCCGTACGCGATCCTGCTGCAGGTGACGCCTATCGTGTCGATCGCGCCGCTGATCATCATCTGGGTGCGCGACACGCGGCTTGCGCTCGTACTGTGCGCGGTCGTCGTCGCGATCTTCCCGATCATCTCGAACACGACGCTCGGCCTGCGCAGCGTCGACCGCGGGCTTTCCGATCTTTTCCGGCTTGCTCGTGCCACGCGGTGGCAAACGCTGTGGCGCTTGCGCGTGCCGAGTGCGCTGCCGTATTTTTTCGGGGGCCTGCGCATCGCGAGCGGGCTGTCGCTGATCGGCGCCGTCGTCGCCGAATTCGTCGCCGGCACCGGCGGACAGGGTGCCGGTCTCGCGTACCAGATCCTGCTCGCAGGGATCCAGCTCAACATTCCCCGCCTCTTCGCGGCGCTCGTGCTGATCGCGCTCGCCGGCGTGGTGCTGTTCGCAGCCACCGTCGGCTTGTCGCGGCTCGCGCTGTCGCGCTGGCACGAAAGCGCCCTCGACGCGGAGTCGTAGACTGCGACGATGAAGCGGGGGCGGTGGGATATCTTCTGCCGCGTCATCGACAACTACGGCGACGCGGGCGTGTGCTGGCGGCTTGCGCGGCAGCTGGCCGCCGAGCATGCGCTCGAGGTCACACTCTGGATCGATCGTGTCGCGACCCTGGCGCGCCTGGTCCCGGCGATCGACGCCGCGTCCGACACGCAGGTGGCCTCGGGCGTCGCCGTGCGCCCCCTGATCGACGACGCGCCGCCGCCTCGCTTGCCGGACATGGTCGTCGAGGGTTTCGGTTGCGGGCTGCCGGCGCGCTACGTCGATGCGATGGCAGCGGCGGCAACGCCGCCGCCGTGGATCAATCTGGAATACCTGTCCGCCGAGCCCTGGGTCGATAGCGCGCACGGTCTCGCATCACCGCATCCGCGACTGCCGCTGACGCGCCATTTCTGGTTTCCCGGCTTCACGGCGAAGACCGGAGGCCTCATCCGTGAAGCGGGCCTGCTCGAGGCCCGCGACGCGTGGCGCCTGCGTCAGGCGCGCAGTGCGGACACCCTGCGCGTGGTGCTCTTCTGCTATGCGAACGGTGCCTTGCCGGCACTGTTCGACGCCTGGGCCGAAGGGGACGAGCGCATCGTCTGCATTGTTCCGGAAGGTGTCGCCACCGCGGCGCTCGATGCGTGGCTGCGCGGCGCCGTCCCCCACGCGGGGCAGCGCGCGACGCGCGGGCGGCTTGCCGTCGAGGTCGTTCCGTTCACGACGCAAGACGCATTCGACCGGCTGCTGTGGGCCGCCGGCATCAACTTCGTCCGCGGCGAGGACTCGTTCGTGCGTGCGCAATGGGCGGCGCGCGCGTTCGTGTGGCAGCCGTATCCGCAGGAGCACGACGCGCATCGATTGAAACTCGACGCCTTCGTCACGCGCTATGGGCAGGCGCTGGACGCACCGGCGCGGCAAGCGCTGGCGGCGTTCTGGGATGCGTTCAACGGGGAGGACGGCGAAGCCGCGGTGCAGGCGTGGCCCGCGTACCGGGCCACGGTTGCAGCCTACGAGGCGCATGGACAGCGCTGGGCGGATACCCTCGCGTCGTTACCTGATCTCGCGACCGGATTGGTTGATTTCTGGCGCCGTCGACTATAATCGACGGTTTACCCGGAATCGCTTCGCGGCGGCTGTCAGGTCAGGCGGCAACCCAGGCGGCAACCGCTTTCAGGAACCCCATGAAACTCGCCCAGGAAGTCCGCGCCGGCAACGTCATCATGATCGGCACCAATCCGATGGTGGTGCAGAAGGCCGAATTCAGCAAATCGGGCCGCAATGCGTCCGTCGTCAAGATGAAGCTCCGCAACCTGCTCTCGGGCGGCGGAACCGAAACGATCTATCGCGCCGACGAGAAGTTCGACGTGATCCAGCTCGAGCGCAAGGACGTCACGTACTCGTACTTCGCCGATCCGATGTACGTCTTCATGGACGACGAGTTCAACCAGTACGACGTCGAGAAGGAAAACATGGAGGAGGCGCTCCCCTATCTCGAGGACGGCCTTGCGTGCCAGCTCACGTTCTACGAGGGCAAGACGATCTCGGTCGAGTTGCCCACTTCCGTGGTGCGCGAAGTGACGTATACCGAGCCGGCGGTCAAGGGCGACACGTCGGGCAAGGTCACGAAGCCCGCGAAGCTCGCCAGCGGCTTCGAGGTGCAGGTACCGCTGTTCGTCACCACCGGCGACAGCATCGAGATCGACACGCGCACCGGCGAGTATCGGCGCCGCGTCTGATGCATCATCCGGCGCGCGGGCGCCTGAACGCGCCGCGCGCCTTCTCGGCCGCCTGCCGAACGTGGCAGTCGTCGACATGGTCGTTGACGAGGCCCATCGCCTGCATGAACGCGTAAACGGTGGTCGGGCCGACGAACGTGAAGCCGCGCCGCTTCAGGTCCTTCGACAGGGCCGCCGCCTCGTCCGGGGGCGCCAGCGCCGTTAGCGTGTCACGCGAAAAGTGCCGGGGCCGATGCCGCTTCGACGGCTCGAAGCGCCAGAAATAGGCGGCCAGCGAGCCGTGCTCGCTCACGATGTCCAGCGCACGCTGCGCGTTGTTGCGCACCGACGTGATCTTTCCCCGATGGCGCACGATGCTGGCGTCGGCGACCAGACGTTCGATGTCCTTTGCTGTGAAGCGCGCAAGAAGGTCGCGGTCGAAGTTCGCGAATGCCGAGCGAAACGCGTCGCGCCGCGCGAGGATCATCCGCCAGCTCAGGCCCGACTGGAAGCCCTCGAGACACAGCTTTTCGAACAGCCGCCGATCATCGGCGACCGGAAAGCCCCACTCGCAGTCGTGATAATCGGCGTAAAGGGCATCACCGCTCGGCACCCACCAGCAGCGTCGCGGCGGAGTCAATGCATCGCCGCCCCGGCGCGCTCGTGCTCGGCCGCCAGCGTCTTCGTGAGCCCCTCGAAGAACGCCAGCACCGGCATCACCTCGCGGCGCCGCTCATGGCGGAAGCAATGGCTGATCATCGAGCTCGCGCCGAGTGCAGCGGGCACCTCCTCGGGCGGTATGGCAGCCATCGGACCCTGGAGCGGATAGTGAAAGCCGTTGCGCCGGTCGTGTTCCCAGCGTGCCGCATGCTCGATCCACGCTTGCAGCGCAGGCATGATGCCCGGCATCTGGTCGATCGTGGCGATGATCGCCTGCAGCGATCGCGTATCCATCGCCGCGAGCAATGCGACAAAGTCGACGAAATCGGTCATCGCGCTCCCGGCACGTGACGAAGGTGGCGGGAGTGTGCCAGATTCCGCTCGCGCATACGCCTGTCGTTCCTTCCAGTAGCGTCCGGCGCTCGACAGGAAAACGGCCGCGCGAGGCGGCCGTCCGTTGGCACACGAAAGGCCGCGCGTCAACGGCGTCCGGCGCGATTCGCATCCGCAGGCCGGGGCGTGCGGCTGCCCGGCAGATCCTCGACCTCGACATCGCGCTTGCGCACCGTATCGCGTACGGTTTCCGTGCGCTCGGAAACGTCCTTGCCGACATCGACCTCCTCGACCACACGCGCGGTCTTGGCGACGATCGGCTCCTCGGTAATCTCGCGAATTTCCACCTCCTGGTTCTCGAACGCGTTGCCAAGCTCGCCCTCGGTCGCCTGGCGGTCCACCGGCCGGCGCGTAACGCGCGCACGCTCTTCGCGCAACGTCACGTTCTCCTCGACCTGACGCTCGCTCGTACGCGTGAATACCCGCACGCCGCCGCGTTGCACTGCGCGCTTGCCGACGTTCAACTGCTCCTCGACCACGGGAATCCTTGTTCCCGCTTCCTGCGTGGGCTCGTTGCCGGGGCCGGTCAGCGCATCGTCTGACGCGCCGGTTGCGCGCTCGCCGCCGGACGCCAGCGTTTGGTCATCCTTCCAGCCGCTTTCGCGCCACTTCGCGGCACGCTCGTCGATGTCGTATGCGCCGTCGCGCTCCAGAATCTGCACGGCTTCGTCGATGCGGTCGTCACCGATGCCGTCGACGACGACGACGCAGCCGCCGCGGCGCACTGCTTCCGAGTAGAGCTTCGCGTGGCGGTCCGCATCGCCATCAACGCGGCCGAACAACCGGTCGAAAAAGCCGGTGCCGCGCCCATCGCCATCCGGTTTCGCGAAATCGGTGCCGCCGAGCGCCTGTTCGGCGGTGCCCGTGTGGATCTGCATCTGATCGTTGGGAATCCCGCAGTCGCGCAAGTCGCGGCGTGCGGCTTCCATCTGCTCCTTCGAATCAAAAACCCCTACAAGCATTCTTTCCATGGCGTTCTCCTGTGACTTATGCGTTAGCGATGATTTTTCCGGCGCGGTGTCGTCCGCGCCACGCGGCAACCGTTCCACGGCGACATGCTCGCTGCGCAGCACGATGCGCTGCGGATCGCGGTATTCCCGGCGACTACGCGTGATTCGCAGCTCTTCGCGCACCACGAGTCGCTTTTCCACGACGAGCCGCTCCTCGAGTATCGGAACGATGGTCGTGTCACCCTCCTGCCGTACCGCAGGCGGCTCGTCGACGCAGCGCGGCGGATCGACCGCGATGCGTTCCACCCGGACCTCGTCGGTCGAGAGCGGCTCGTCGATCGTCGTCTCGCGGGCGTGCACGGTCTTGACGACGCGACTCCTCCCGATCTCGACTTGCCGCGTGCCGGTGCGCAACTGTTCCTCGATCACAGGAACACGGGTGTGCTCGCCCGTGTTCCGCGACGAGGTACTGCATGAAGGGATCGGGGAGGATTTGCCGTGCGCGCGCATCTATTTTTCGTTCAGGCTGTTGCGCGCAGCATGCGCAGAAACAGAAAGCGGCGCCGGCGCAAATCAGGCGACGGCACAACGTTGAGGTTACCTTGCAGACGGTCGCATGAAAGTCAGACGCGACCGCAACTTGCGTCCTACACGCGAGACGCGTGTTTCACGACGCTTGGCGCCAGCGTGCAACGGCGACGGTTCGCGCGCCGGCTTCTGCTTGCGCCGAAATCAGCGCCGAGGAGGCTGCTCCGCGCGTTCGGCTGGAAGGAAGCGCCCGAGGT
>Ga0308173_10002194_pt1 | contig 10273 bp, 7 predicted proteins | sample PhyPR1_FD_203716 | JGI IMG/M metagenome (GOLD analysis project Ga0308173, IMG submission 203716) | Soil microbial communities from UC Gill Tract Community Farm, Albany, California, United States - DLSLS.P.R1 | ecosystem: Environmental > Terrestrial > Soil > Agricultural land | place: USA... | reverse complement strand
GCGCGCAGCCTGGCGACGTGACCACCGCATGAATGCGCTGTCACTGTGCAGCGGCAGATGCTCTACTGCGACGATCCGCGCGGAGGAGACCGCGCCGCCGACGATCCCCCCCTGGCAGCTGTACGGCGTCCGCAGGTTGATGTGACAGATGTCGGGGCGTGCGCGTCGGAATGCGCGTACATGCGCCGCGACGGCGGCCACGTCGAACTTGTTCTCGACCGGCGGCAGATGGAGGACGGCTGCATCGGAGCGCCGTGCTGCGACGCGCTCGACGACGTTGCGGTTCGTCCCCGCCACGGTGATCTCGTATCGCCCGTTCAGCTGCCCGATGAGCGTCCCGAGGCACTCCTCGGCACCGCCCCACGTGAAGGCGTCGGTGTAGGCAAGCAATCGCAGCGCAGGCGTTGGCTTCATCCGCATGGTCTTCGATCCCGGCGAGATCCAACCGGATCATCGGCATTCATGTCAGCGGTCATGAGCGTCCGCCGTCGACCATCCGTCGGAAGAGAGCAGCGAGCGGCCGGGTTGCGGGTTCGGGTGAGTAGCGCTCGAGGAAGGTGCTGCGCGCCGACTCGCTTCGTGCCCTGCGCTCATCCTCACCGCCGAGTAGTGAGATCGTCGCTTGGACGAGCTCGTCCCGGGTGCGACAAACGACCACTCCTTCGTTGGGATCGATGCCTTCTGCGCCAGACGCCGTCGTGACGACGGGAACCCCGCAGGCGAGCGCCTCGAGCACCTTCACTTTCATTCCGCTGCCGCGCGTGGCGGGATAGACAAGCACGGAGAGCCCCTGCAGGAACGCTGCGGAGGAGGGGACCTCGCCGACGAAGTCGACACCAGCCGGAACCGCGGGAGGTGAGATCGGCAGGGTATCGCGACCCGCAACGAGGAGCCGCGATCCAGGAACGCGCGTGTGTACCTGCGGCCAGAGTGCGACGAGATTCCTGATCGCCGCCATGGTCGGCGGCCAGTTGCCGGTGCCGATGATCCCCGCACGAGGCGACGACGGCGGCGGCGCTACGTCGTACAGCGCCGCGTCGAGCGCGAGCGGCGCGACGATGACCTCCGCGCTCCGGTTCATCTTGTGGAGCGATGCCGCCACGGGGCGAGAATTTGCGACGAGGAATCTGTGTCGGCGAGCGGCGGCGACCTCGGCGGCAGCATACTCGAGCACGAACCGAAACTCGTCTCGCCAGGGCGGCGGCAGCGCGCGGTCGCGAAGCGTCCGGAAGTGGACGTGGATGGAGGACGGGCGATCGACAGCTATGTCGCACCACGCCGTATCGGTTTCTTCGAGGTGTACGACGTCGGCAGCCTTCGCGAGTTCGCGCACGCGGGCACCGAGTTCCGCCGCGAGCGTTCCGCGAGGCCGGCGAACTCGGGAGCGGAAGGACGCGCGGCCCGAGGAACGCGTTTCGATGTCGACGATCTCGACCGGGAGATCGGCCGGAACGCGAACGGCGCGCGCAAACGACGGCCGGGCCGCGACAGCCGTGACGTCGATGCCGTTGCGCTTCAGGCCGCGGAGGAGGGCGACGGCGCACCGTCCCGGGGCGTTCCCTTCCTCGGACGGCGGCTGAGCGAGCGCGATTACGGCGCGGAGGGCCTCTGTCATCCGGCGAACCGCCGCCGAAGCGGCGCGGCCACGACCGCTTGCAGCCACGCGGCGTCCTCGGCGCCGACGGCCCCCAGCAGTCGGAGGACAGCGCCCCCCACCGCGACCGTCACGAGAAGTCCTGCCGTGACTCCGACGATCCCGCCGAGCATGTGCACCACGAACCAGCCGCAGATCGCGGCGGCCGTCCCCGCGCCGAACGCGCCTCCGGTGCCGCGGAGAGTCCAGGGGCTACCACCGATCAGACGCGTGGTGTAGATGAGTATCGGGATGCTCCCGAGTGCTTGCGCGCACGCATTCGCGACTGCGGCGCCGACGGCGCCGTGACCCGGGATGAAGAGCCAGTCGAGGCCGAGGTTGAACACGGCTGCGATCGAGTCGGTCAGGATCGGCACCCATTGTCGCCCGAGCCCGAGCAGAATTGCGAGGCACGTGTAGAGGAGCGAGACGAGCGGCACGGGTAGCGCGAGGATGACGATGACGCGTCCGGCACCCTGGAACGCAGGCCCGTAGACCAGTCGAATCAGCTCTCCTCCGCACGCAATCGTGAGCGCCGCGAGGCCGACGGACATGAGGGTGATAAGTCTGATGGAGCGCGCGAATCCATTCGCGATCCGGTCTGTCGCACCGGCACCGAAGAGCGTCGCGAAGGCGGGCGAGAGCGTGGCGCTTGCCGCCTGCGGAACGATGAGCAGAGCGGTCATTGCCGAGAAGGGAACCGAGTACAGCGCGATCTCGGTGTCGGACGAGTAGTGCGCGAGGAAGAAGACCTCGGTACGGCGCCAGACGACGAGCGTGACGATGATCCCGAGGGAGGTGATCAACCCAAATCTGAGCGCGCGGGCGCGGAGGACGCGGTCGACGTGGCGCCCAGTTCCGAGGTGGCGTAGATGGCGTCGCGCGAGCAGGCTCGATGCGCCGAGCGTCACGAGCGCCATGGCCGCGTCCACGCCGAACAGGCCGGTGATCCCTCCGCCGCCGATGAGCCAGGCGATCTTGAAGGCCATACCGATGCTCGCCGGAATCAGGCCCGCCAGGGTGGCGGTGTTCCATCGCTGGATGCCCAGCAGAAACGCGTTCGGGAAGCTCTGCGTGATCATCGCCGCAGCGGCGACGCCGGCGAAGACCCAGGCGCCGCGCGGCGTAGAGCCAAGTGCACCGACTGCAGCCATTCCGACACCACAGAGCAAACCGGTGGCGGCGCCGATTCTCGTGAACAGGTTCGCGAGGTCGCGGACGGCGCCGGCGTCGCCTCGACCCACTGTTTCTCCGGTGTAGCGGAGCAGCGCTTTCGGCAGCCCCTGAGCGAACAGCATGATCAGAGTCGCCTGGACGAGGGCGATGAAGCTGACCCGACCAACCGAGGCCGCGCCGAGGAACCGTGCGATCAACACGGAGCCCGCGAGCGTGTACGCCTGCGGGAGGATCATGCCGAGTGTCGACCACACGCTGTTACGCACGACGGAGCCGGCGGCCGTGGCCGCGGCCGCATCGGTGACGGTCGCGAGCGGGACCTCCTCGTCGAACTCTGTCGGTTGGGGCGTGGAAGGGGTCATGGGGTTATCGCACGCAGAGGTCGACCGGCCGGCGCTCCTCGCCCGGCCGGTCTCGATACCTCAGGTTGATCACGGCCTCTAGGCCGCTGCAACTGCGGCTCAGTTCGTGTGCCGCGAAGAGCGGCGCATCGCGACGCCGGCGCCGACGAGGATGAGCCCCGCCGCTGCGGCATACGCGAGGTCGGTGCCGGTGAAGGGCAGCGTCGTGCCCGAGGACGTCGTCGTCTTCGGCGTAGACGTCTTCTTCGTCACCGCTCCGAGGTTGTTCCCCGCCGGCGGTGTCGAGCTGTGGCCCGACAGGACGGAACCGCCGCCTGCGAGAGCCGACGCCGCGAAGAGCAGTGCTGCGGCAAGAACCACCAGGATGACTGAAACTCGTTTCACGCGCGTCTCCCCACTCAATCGTTGTTCTTCTCGATCCTACCCCAGGGTAGTGGCACGATCGAACGATGTCACGGTCCGAAGGTACTGGATTTTCGTTCGGCGAGTCCGGTACCCAAATCATCGCTGCGCCACACCTCGTAGTGTCCGCGAGCGGAGGCGGAAAATCGCTCCGACCTCTCGCTCGGTCAGGGGGATGCCCCAGTGGAGCCGTCGCTGGGCGTAGATGACCACGGGGTCGAGCGGCGAGAGAGCGCGCGCAGCCGCGAGCGCGCGACGCGCGTCCCCTGTGCGGTGCTCGCGTCCCGCGACGATGCCGAGCATGAGGTGCGTGTACCAGTCGACCCGGTCCCGAGTGAGCGCCCGGCGCAGGTAGGCAGCCTCGAGCGGGCGATCGCCGTCATTCGCTGCAATTGTCGCGGCCGCCAGGTACGGGGCGTCGCTCAGCCGGTTCCAGCGCGCAGCGGCTCGAAGCAAGGCGTACGCGCGAGGAGCGGCGGGCGCCGCGTTCGCCTCTGCGACCTGCCGGGCCGACAACCAGGGTGGGGCGACCGCGACGAAGACCGCAACAACCGCGGCGGCACCTGCTACGAGCCACCGCAGGCCGCGCGCTCCCGCCGCGGACGCCGGCGCCGCGTTCCCGGCGAGTCCGAGGAAGGCGAATGCCGGTGCTGCCAGCGCCGGGAACTCCCAGAGCCAGTCCACGGAAGCGTGAGCAAACCAGTACGCGAAGACCGATATGCCGATCGTCGCCGCGGCGCCCGGGGCGGCACGCGAGCGTCGGATGGCCGGACGAAGCGCGGCGACGAGGAAGGCGAGAAAGAGAGCTCCCCCGACGAGGCCGGTTTCGGAGAGCGCTCGCAGCTCCACGCTCTCCGGGTAGCGGGCCGTCTCTCCCGTACGTCGATGCTCGAGGTACCCGACAAGGTAATTGTCCGCTCCGACCCCGCCGATCGGGTGCGTCCGGAACTGGTCGATCGCAATCCGCCAGACGTCGTAGCGGCTCGTCCCGATGCCGCTTGTCAAATGAATCGAGGTCCTGGGTGCCTGCCGGTTGAGTGTGAAGTCCTCCCAGGCCCGGTGGATGCGTGCGTCCACGTGGGCGAATCCGATTCCGTAGACCGCGACGGCGACGAGGCAGGCGGCTGCGGCGGCGGCAACCCCCTGACCGATCCTCGACCGCGTTCGCCCCGAGAGTTCGACACGCTGGTCGGCGAAGGCGAGCGCAGTGAAGAGCGCAGTCGCGAGGAGCGACGTGGCGACGATCGCCGTTGCGGCGGCGTGAAGCGTGCTGTCGTAGCCGGTGCCGTGGACGACCGACGTGTACACCCGGAACAGTCGCGGGACAGCCGGCGCAATCGAGATCGCAAGGGTCGCGACGTGGGCGAGTGTGCGCAAAACCTGTCCCGAGACGAGAAGCCACACGGCAATCGTCACGGGCACCGCAAACAGGGAGCCTCGACTCTGGCTCGAGAGGGCGGCTTCGGTGAGGAAGCAGGCGCCGCCGCCTAGAAGCCCCCGCACCAGAATCGACGTCCTGCGGTTCGTCGAGGCGACGAGCGCGATGAACGCGGCCATCAGGGAGACGGCCGCATCCGCGTTCGGGTACGTGATCGGGCGTGCGAGGCGCCCCAGCACGAAGTGCCCCGTCGGCCCGGAGGCCACCACCGCACCCGCGACGTGCACCGCGACGAGCGCGCCCACGACGATGGCCCACAGGACCATCAGCAGTTTTTGTGTCCGAGCGGTGACCGGGAGCGTCCGGAAGAGGAGGAACACGATCGCGTAGAGAAGCGTCCGGTTCGCCCCGTCGAGCGCGTCCCCTTTCACCTGTGCCCAGGCGATCGAGCAGAAGCTCCAGGCGGCGTACGCTCCGAGAAACGCCGGGGCGAGCGGGGCGGCCCGAAGGCGCGCGATCGTGTCGTGGGAGCCGAAGGACGCTGCGAGGACTCCAGCGAGGAGCAGCGTTCCGGGAAGCCATTGCAGCGGGTCGTATCCGCCGTCGTGCTCGCACCAGATCGCGAAGACCGCGACGGCCGCGACGCCGAGCAGCGCCGTCGGTTCGACGGCGATTCGGCGAACGGCGGATACGTCGACGGTCACGTTCCCTGAACGAGGAGCCTGTGGAGCGCCCGCGTCTGGTCGGCGATCACCGGCCAGGCAAACTCCTGCGCTCGTCTTCTACCGGACTCGCCGAGCCGCATGCGCAGCTCTCCGTCGGCTACGACGCGTTCGAGGACGGACGTGAGGTCGTCGACATCCCCGCGTCGGAAGAGCAGTCCCGTGCGTTCGTTCACGACGTACTCGGGGACGCCCCCGCCGTCCGCCGCGACGACGGCGCGTCCCGCGGCCATTCCCTCGGCATTCGGCATGCCGAAAGGCTCTGGAACGACGGTCGGCGAGACGACCACGTGCGCATGCTGGAGGAACTCGTGGACGGCGTGGTGCTCGACTGAACCATGTAGGTGAAGCCGTGCGCGCGCCGACGTGCCGACAAGCCCCATGATCCGGTCGAGGTATGCGCGGTCGCGGCCGAACGCCCGGGCAGCGGTCAGACGTGGTTCAGACTGGATCCGCCAGAGCATGTCGTCCGGCGGCGTGGCCGGCTCGCCGACGATATGGAGCTCGGCGTCGTGGCCTGCGCGGATCAGGCGATCGAAGGCTGCGAAGAGAAGGTGTGTGCCTCGCTCCGGGGAGATCCGCCCGAGCGCGAGCAGCACGACAGGTGGCGCTTCGCCCGGGGCAGGGAGCCCGAAGAGCGCTGGGCTGACGCCGTTGTAGAGCGTCTTGAAGAGAGTGTCCGTTCGCGGGAACGCCTCCGCGGCGCGGTCTCGAATGTAGTCGCTGCAGCCGACGATCGCGTCCGCGATCGCGACACGCGGCGCGATCAGCCGCGGATCGAGGCGATTTAGCCACTCGCAGTGCATATGCAGCACGAGCCGGGCGTCGGGTAACGACCGCCGAAGTGGCCCGAGGAGTTGAGAGAAGTTGTGGACGTGAACGATGGCCGGCCGCTCGGCGGCGATGGCGGCGACGAGCTCGCGGTGGTAGAAGAAATGAAAGGGCCTCGTCGCGAAGAGCGGGCGAAGTCGCGGCCGTAATCCCTTCAGCGCTTCGAGGGCCTGAAGCAGGCGATAGTCTCCGCGTCCGTAGACGGTGCGATAGCGGACGCCTGCGTGCAACTCCTCGTCCGGCTCGTCCACGCTCGACTTGCGCCCCCAAACCGTCGCGGCTTCCTGCGGGGCAGCTTCCGCCGCCACCTCGTGCGACCAGATCGCGACCGACTCCGACGGCGGGTACGGCGTCGCCCACGGCTGGCTCGTGAACGCGACGCGCATCGCGTCAGACGGCTGCGAGCTCGGCATCGACGTCGAGGTCGTCGAGCGCGCCGCGGATCTCGTCGAGGTAGATCGAGTTCATAGCTATGACGAGCGCCGGACGATATGTGCGCAGGAATGCCGGTGCCTCGACGCGCTGGCCGGCTCCAGCGAGATAGGTGCCGTGCTTGTGCGGATTGATGTCGATCGCGACCTGAATTCCGCTGTCCCGTCCAATTGTCGTCAGGAAGGCGACCGCCTTCGAACCCGCACCCCAGACGACGACTCGGCCGCCGGAGCGCTCGACTTTGCGGATGCGGTCGCGCCAGCTGGTCGTCACGTCAGCCAGCCTCGCGCGGAAGTCAGCGACGGCCGCGACGGCCTCCGACGGGGAGTCGACGTCCGTTCGAGGTATCGCCTCCGATCCGAGCCTCGCTTCGATCAGGATGTACTGGTCGTCGTAGTCGAGCTCGACGTCGTTGACCTCGAGACCTACTCGCTCGAAGAGTCGCGTAAGCGATCCCGGGGTGAAGTACGACACGTGTTCGTAGTACATGTCCCAGAATGCAGCCTCGCGCAGAACGCGCAGTACGTCCGGTAGCTCGAAGAGGACGACGACGCCGTCACGGCGTTGGGCGGCCTCTCGCACGAGCTGCATGAAGGAGAGCACGTCGTGGATGTGCTCGAGCGTGTGACGACAGACGATGGCGTCCCCTTCGAGGTGCGCGTACGACGCCGAGTAGTAGTCCTTGACGAACTCCACACGGACAGCATCCTCCGGCGCGATCCGCTCGGGCACGAAGCCGGGGTCGATGCCGATCCCGCGACCGGCTGCAATCCGTGTCATCTCGACGAGGAACTCCCCTTTTCCGCTCCCGAGTTCGAGGATCTCCTTTCCGTGCAGGTCGTAGCGCTCGACCCACCGTCGGGCAAGGTCGCTCATGAACGTTCGGAAAACCGGCGAGTAGGCCTGCGTTTCCTCGTACGCATCGCGGTAGTCCTGGACGGAAGGATCGTACGAGACGTTCGTGATGAACCCGCATGCGTGGCAGACGCCAAGCTCGAGGCGGCGCATCGGGAACGCGCGCGCCGCTTCTTCGCTCGTCACGAGTCGGCAGCTGTGGATCGGTACCGCCTGCTGCTCGTAGAACGACTCGACCTCAGATGACCGACAGGCCGGGCACCTCGCGCTCATCCGACGATCTCGACCGTCGGAACCGGGACGATCAGCTTCCCCCCGCCCGCGAGGTACTCGTGTTGCTGTGCGATCACCTCGTCACGATAGTTCCACGCGAGCAGGAGGACGTAATCGGGTCGGTCCTCGACAAGGGTCTCTACCGGGCGGATCAGTACCGGCACACCCGGCATGTAGAGGCCGTGTTTGTGCACGTTGCGATCGACGACGTAATCGATCAGCGAGTCATCGATGCCGACCGCGTTTAGCAGAATCGTCCCCTTGGCCGCCGCGCCGTAGGCGGCGATCCGGGCGCCCTCCTGGCGGAGGACTCGGAGAGCGGTGCGGAGCTCCTCCCGAAGGGACTCGACCCGGCGGCCGAAGTCGGCGTAGTAATCGAAGCTGGTGACACCTTCCTCGATCTCGGCGTCGAGGTAGGCCTTTGCCGTCTCATCGACCTCCGTCGAGTGGCTGACTGTCCAGCGCAGCGAACCGCCCTGCACGCTCGGGAGCGAGTCGACGTGATTCAGCGTCAGGCCATGGCGGCGCATCAGGTTCGAGACTGCGGTGCACGAGAAGTAGCTGAAGTGCTCGTGATAGATCGTGTCGAACGCGAGGTTCGCGATCAGGTCACGGACGTACGTGTTCTCGATGGTTGCCACGCCGTCGGTGGCGATGATCTGCGCGAGGCCGGCGGCGAAGCTGTTGAGAGCGGGCGTATGCGCCATCACGTTATTCGCGGCCACGAGGTCGGCACGGCGCCCTCGGTCCGCGATCAGCTGTTTTGCCAATTCTTCGTCGAAGAACGCGGGCAGCGTCAGGACGCCGATCTCGTTCGCCCGCTCGGCTTGCCCTGGCGCCGGATCGATTCCGAGCACCGGGACGCCGAGTTCGACGAAGTGCCGAAGCAGGTACCCGTCGTTCGATGCGACCTCCACGACCCAGCTCTCGGGGCCGAGTCCCCGGCGCCGTGTCATCTCTTGCGCGTACTCCTTCGAGCGCTGCACGAGCTCTTCGGCGAAGGATGAGTAATAGAGGTAGTTGTCGACGAAGAGCTCGGTGGGAGGGACATCACCGAGGATCTGGACGAGCGAACACGACGTGCAGAGAGCTGCCTCGAGCGGGTAGCGCGGCTCGTCGAGCTCCAGCTGGTCGGCGCGCCGGAAACCGTCCGGGAGTGGCATGTCACCCAGAGAAAGGAAGACACGCAGGTCGCCGCCCCCGCACGAGCGGCACCGGGTTGCCGTTGCGACCGCCATCACTCCCTCATGACAGCGCGGCTGCTCCATCGCCGGCTGTTCGGCGAAGCGACGCGTCCATGAGCCCCTGCGCCTGCATGTCCTTGACGTGCTTGATCCGCAGGAAGCGGCCGCTCGTGAACTCGCCCAGCGTCAGCGCGGCGGCGCGATAGGCCGCATAGAGCTCGCGCACGCCACGCTCGACCGTCCACTGTGCTTCATACCCAAGCCGTTCCACGATTTTGGTGCAGTCCACCCGGTAGCAGCGGAGGTCGGGGCCGCCCCCGGGCGCATACGTGACGACACTTCCCGGTACGACGGCCGCGACGATGTCTGCGACTTCGCTGATACGGAAATTCTCGTCGGTGCGGCCGACGTTGAACGCCTCGTCGTGCACCGTCTCGCGGGGCGCCTCGAGAGCGGCGCGGAAGGCGCGTGAAATGTCCTCGATGTGGACGAGGGGCCGCCACGGCGTACCGTCGCTCATGATCTTCACCTCACCGGTGGTGAACGCGAACCCGGTCAAGTTGTTCACCACGAGATCGCCGCGAAGACGGGGGGAGAGACCGTATGCGGTCGCCGAGCGCAGGTACGTCGGGCTGAAATCGTCATCGGCGAGTTCGCGCAGCGACTGCTCGCTCAGCAGCTTCGACCGGCCGTAAGGCGTCACCGGATTGAACGCGGCGCCCTCGTCGAGGAAGTCGTCGCCGGCGGCACCATACGTGCTGCACGACGACGAGAAGAGGAAGCGCGTGACGCCCGCCTCCTTCGCGGCCTCCGCGAGCGACACGGTCGCGTGATGGTTGATGTCGAATGTGACCTCGGGCTCGTAGTCGCCGAGTGGATCGTTCGAGATGGCCGCGAGATGGACGACGGCATCGAACCCGTCCAGATCGACGGCGGTGACGTCGCGGATGTCCTTGCGCAGGATCGGGATGGACTGCAACGGCTCATCGCCGAGCGCGCACCCTTCGTACAGATAGCTGTCGATG
>Ga0308173_10002193_pt1 | contig 10274 bp, 7 predicted proteins | sample PhyPR1_FD_203716 | JGI IMG/M metagenome (GOLD analysis project Ga0308173, IMG submission 203716) | Soil microbial communities from UC Gill Tract Community Farm, Albany, California, United States - DLSLS.P.R1 | ecosystem: Environmental > Terrestrial > Soil > Agricultural land | place: USA... | reverse complement strand
AGGATGTAGACACGGATGCCGTCGCGAAACGGCTGCTCACCCAGATACGCCTCCAGCATGCGCAGTACGCCGTTGCCCTTCTCATAGGTGATGCGAAAGTCGATGACACCAAAGCCCCTGATGATATCGGCGACGGGTTGTTGGATCGGATGCGTGCTGCTGCGTGCGTCGAGATCCATCGCCAATTCCCGCCGCTCGTTGGCCCGCAACCTCAAATGCCACTGCGGATTGAACCGGTCGCTGCCCTTGAAGGCCATCCATTGGGCAAAGCTTTCGTTGAGCCACAGGTTGTCCCACCAGGCCATGGTCACAAGATTGCCAAGCCATTGGTGTGCCATTTCGTGAGCTGCAAAGACATATACGAGCTGCCGGGTCAGCTCGGGGCTGCTTTGCGGATCGACGAGCAACCGGGTCTCGTTGTAAACGATCGCGCCCCAGTTTTCCATCGCGCCGCGGAAGCCGCCCGGCATAGCGATCTGGTCGAGCTTGGGCAGCGGGTAGCGCGTGCCGAAGTAGTCATTGTAGTAATGCAGCAACTGCTTGGTCGCATCGAGCGCGTAGCGGGCCGAGCCTTGCTTGCCAGCCGTCGTGACAATTCCGATTTGCGTGCCATCGCTTGCACCGGCCAGCCGCTCCATGTCACCGGCAACCAGCGCGAGCAGATAGCTCGCCATCTTCGGCGTCGTCCCGAACGCCACGCGCTGCAAGCCCCCCGCGAGCGGGCCACTCTTGATAATCGGCATGTTCGAGTACGCCGCATACCCGCCCGGCAGATCGACCGACAGCCGGAAGCGCGCACGGAATGCGGGCTCGTCCCAGCACGGCAGCAGCCGCCGTGCTCCGGTGGGCTCCATCATCGTCGCTAGCAGTAGCTTCTCGCCCGAAGGCGTTGGGTACCGATCGATGTACAGGCCCTCCGGTGTGCTGTTGATGACGCCGCGCCAGGTCATGGCCAGCGCGTAGCGCCCCGGCACAAGCGTCTTGGGTAGCGTGAAAGCAAGCGTCTGCCGATCTTTGTCGACCTGCGGCGCATCGAGGCCGATGCGGGCGAGGTCGTGCCCCTCCAGCGCGGCAGAGTCGATCTCGATGTTCAGCGCGTTCATGACGATCTTCGAAGTCGCGTGTAGTACCTCGATGCGGATCGTCTGCGACCCTTGGTACGTGCGGCTGGCGATGTCCGGCACGACATGCAGCGCGTACTCGATCGGCACCACGTCCTTTGGCAGCTGGCCCGGCGTGTTCGCGAACAAGAAGGGCGCCTCTGCCTTCGCGAGGGTCGAGACGACGGTGAGGATCAGGATCATCAGACAGCAACTGAAGCGGCTCATGGCAACTCCGCTAAGCGAACATTCCTTCTGCGCCCCGATGCAGCATGCCCATTTTCTTGCGGCGTCGTCACCTCACCCTTTTGATCGTAAGGCGCAAGGCAAGCTGATGATCGCCACGTACATCCAGACAACTAAGTCGTGCCGATCGCCGACTACTTAGCCGAGGCATCGGAAGCGCATTGCGAACGCGAGGCACGAGACCCTGTACCGCAATGATGCAAGCGCGCGCAAGAGTCTGGCGAACCGTTGCGCGCAAGTGTCGAGTTACTCTACACCGGGATACAGCTTGGGACAGTGTCGCCCACGCCGCACCGATTGGCGACCGACGTGTTCTGGCCAACGGTCATGAGCACGCCGCCAGGGCTGTAAATCCGGAACTCATTGGTCGCTGTATACGTTTCGCCATCGGGCGCGAGCTCGATCATTGATGTCACCTGCGTGAAGCTCGCAAATACATGACCAGCGCCGAAGACAAAGTACGTGAACGTTCGAACGAACGTCCGATGGCCCGTTCGTGCCCACTCGCCCAGACCAACGCTGCGGTCTTGAGTCGTACTGTTCCACTCCATCGCCTGCCCGGTACCCGTGTAGGTGGCCATGGAAAGGAAAACCGGCGGTACCCCCGGCGGTGGGTTCGGTATCATCACCCTGGACAACCAGGTACCCTCGATTGCGACATCGTTGTTGGCATTGTCGGCTTCTTTGGCCATCACGCCACTCGTCATCGCTACAAATCCGACTACGTAAGCGAATCTCAACAGCAACGTTCTCATCTCGTTCTTCATTGCGATCTCCTTTTGAATGAGCAAGTAACGCCCGGGCAGAGCTTGCTTCCTGCCACCCGCTTATCCGCTCGGGAGTCGACGCTACGTTGCGCTTGCACGAAAGAAAAAACCCCACCTCTGCGGGTAGGGCCCTGGGTCGGTAAGGCTAATGGAGTCGTGGCTCGACTATCTGCTCTTCCCCAGCACCTTGGCCATCATTTGGGGCCTGTCGTGCGCGTCGAGTTTCTGAAATACTTGTTTGATGTGATAAGCAACCGTATTGATGCTGACGCCCAGGGCATCGGCAAGCTCCCGGTTGGATGAGCCCTTCGCCAGACCTACGGCGACTTGCCGTTGTTGAGGTGACAATGCAAGGCCGCTCAACGCATCGACAAACTTCAACAGCATGGGCTCCTGTCGGTTGATCCTTACGGCGATGTGCGAATGAGTCTCCAGCGGCGCATCGGAGATCGAGTAGGCACGAAGCACAAAGCGGCCCCACGCATTGTGGAGAACGAGGCTCGGCGGTCCGACCTCCCGGCCAGACGTGACATTCTGAAGCCGCTCGGCGAGACGCAACAAGACCGGCCGTGCCGCTTCCTCGATACCTGACAGCATCTGGTCGGGGCCGATCTTGCCCAGCGTCGCGAGCGCGAGCAACCTTTGCGACACCGCGGATAGCTGGCGGACGCCGCCGTCTGCCCCAATAAGGAATACGGCGTCGTCCTCCGTATCAAGGAATTCCTTCGAGTCGGCGACGGGCTGGCCCAGTTGCGATACACCATGCCCGAGGTAGGGCATGATCGAAGACAGTTCCGATCGCTCGGCGCCTGAGAATGCGGGCGCCGACTTCGGCCGGTATAAGCTAAGTTGCCCGATTGCCTGGCCTTGTTCCCTGACAATGCCGTACAGGACGTGGTGTGCATCAAGAGGCCGGAACACTTCGTTGTAATACGCAGATTGCTCCCATGCAGCAGATGGTGACACCCCGATCACTGGCTCCTGCCGCTGGACACGCGCCGTGAATGCGCGTCTAAACGACGATTCGCGGGCATCGTAGTACCGGTCGAAATAAAGTTTCATGGCCGGCGCCGGTAGCAATCGCTCCGCATACAAACTCGTCATATCGCCGTAGGAATTGACCCAGAAAAAGCCGGCCGAGTCAGCGCCAACGAACTGCCTCACGGCTTTGAGTAGCCTAGGCATCAACTGCTCGCTCGAGAGACCGAGGCAACAGAGCTGGCGGATGTGAACCCGGTCGCTGGCTTGCGTCACAACTATCTCACTCGCGAACCTATTTCCCGGCCACTTCGCGTCCCGAGGCTGTCGCACCGATACGCCCGGATCGGACGTGAGAACCCGTGCAGTTGCAAGTCTCCCAGATCCTCTGCTTCGACCAGGGCCTCCACCTCTGAGAATACGCGTTGCGACAGAAATATTTGCCCCCCGCGCGCGTGTTGGCAAAGGCGACAGGCGAGGTTGGTCACCGTGCCGATGGCGGCGTAGTCAACTCGTCCCTCGAAGCCGATTGCACCCACTGTCGCAAACCCCTTGTCGATTCCGATCGCGAGCCCAAGATCGACGCCACGCTTTTTCCAATTTGCAGACAGGGTCAGCGCCGCGTCACGCATTGCGAGCGCGAGGGATACGGCCTTCTCCGCTGGCTTCTCCACAGCGACCGTATCTCCGAGGATTACCATCATGGCGTCGCCGGTGAAGCGCTCCAATGTGGCTTCATAGTCGACGATGATCCTGCCCATCGCCGCATGGTAGGCGGCGAGCGCGCGCATGACCTGCTCCGGCTCCGAGCTCTCGGCAAATGCAGTAAAACCGCGCAGGTCCAGATAAATGACGACGATCTCACGCCGATGACCGTGCAGCGGATCGCCGGCGGCGCCACTGATAATCAGCTCTGCGACCTTTGGCGAGAAAAACCGCTTGAGCCTGGACAATCGCTCGACTTCGGCGACCCCTCGCGTGACGCGTTGCTCCAGCGTCGCGGCCCAATCGGCGAGCTCCAAGGCTTGGCGTTGCATGTAGTCGTGCATCCGCTTGATGCGCAACAAGGAGCGGACTCGCGCCAGAAGCTCCGGGTGGTTAATCGGCCGAGACAGGAACTCGTCGGCGCCGACTTCGAGTCCCCTCACGCGTTCTTCCTTGGCATCAAGCGCAGTGACCATGACGACCGGGAGCGTGGCGAAGCGGGTGTCTTGCCTGATGCTACGGCAAACGTCGTAGCCGTCCATCTCGGGCATGACGACATCGAGCAAGATCAGATCGTATGGGTCTCGGGAAAGCGCTGAAAGTGCTTCTGGACCCGACGTACTCGATCTCATTTCGTACCCTTGCCGCTCGAGAAGATCGCACAGCAGCTTGGCGTTGTCGGCCGTGTCGTCCACCACAAGGATGCGGGCCGGGTGCTGGTCTGCGCGCTCGCTCATCGTCCTGCTTCCCTCGCTAAACGAAGAGGTCGTCTGCCCGGCCGGTGGGCGCAGATCGCGATCGGATCGCACAAATGATCCCTATGGCCATGCGCATCACCACCATAAGCCTTCGCCGTTGATAGCGATACGACGTCGCAGCCTTCGCGCTGCAGGCGCAACGCCATGATCTCGCGGGCCTCTGGCGCGTCATCGACCACAAGGATGGGCGGCGGGGTGTGCATGGGGTTCCTTGCTCTCCCGCAGTCAACCAATGAATTCGCGCACTTTCCGGAGCAACTGGCGAGGACTGAACGGCTTAGCGACGTAGCCGTCGCATCCCGCTTCGCGCGTCTTGGCCTCGTCTCCCACCAAGGCGTAAGACGTAACGGCGATGATCGGGATATGCCGCGTCGACGTGGCGGCCTTGAGTTGACGGGTGGCCTCGTAACCGTCGAGCACCGGAATCTGGATGTCCATGAGGATGAGATCGGGGTGCTGGTCCAAGGCCATGGCCACTCCTGTTGCGCCGTCGGTTGCCTCGATAACTTCGTATCCGGTGGCATTCAGCAGATCGCGTAATATCTGTCGGTTGTCCTCGGTGTCTTCGATGACAAGAATGCACTTCTTCACGCGGCTGCCCTCTGTTCTTCGACGCTTACCGGCAAGACGATATGGAAGGTCGAGCCCGCACCAAGCCTCGACACCACCGAAATCGTTCCGCCATGCATCTCGATGATACGGCGGGCGATCGCGAGACCGAGACCGGTGCCGCCTTTTCTACGGGTGCTTGACACATCGACCTGCTGGAATTCCTCGAAGATCCGAGGCTGGTCAGCGTCAGCGATACCTGGTCCCGTATCGCGCACGTCGACGCTGTACTTGCCGTCGGTGGCCGTTGCGATGACCTCGATTCTTCCCTGGTCGGTGAACTTGATGGCATTGCCCACGACATTGAGCAGCACCTGTGCCAAACGCCGCTCGTCGCCCCGTCCGGTCGGCAAGCCGTCGGCGATCGAGCATTCGAGCCCGAGCCCCTTAGCTCGCGCAAGCGATTCGGTGTTCGCCAGCGCCGATTTCACCAGGGCGGACATCGAATATGCCTCGAGCGTTAGTGTCAGCTGACCGGCGTCCATCTTGGACAGGTCAAGAACGTCGTTGATGAGTCCAAGCAAATGTTTGCCGTTGTGCTGCACGCGCTCGAGCACGCCTTTGACGCGGTCGTCCAGCGGACCGTAAATTCCGTCGAACAGCAGCTCCGAATACCCGAGGATCGCATTGAGCGGTGTTCTCAGTTCGTGACTCATATTGGCGAGGAATTGCATCTTGTCCTGGCTGGCGATCTCAACCTGCCGGCTCTTTTCCTGGATCTCGTCAAACAAGCGGACATTTTCAAGTGCAATCGCCGCCTGATCGCCGAACGTCTGCAGCAGCGCAATTTCCCGGTCGTTGAACGGGCGTACATCCAGCCGCCGCAGCAAAATGGTGCCGAACGGCTGCCCCTCCCGGTAGAGCGGAGTGACCAGCATCGTGCGGTGACCGAAGCGCACAGCAAACCCATGGCTCAAGGGGTACTCGCCTCCCTCGGCTAGCATGTCACGGACGTGGATCGTTTTCTGCTCCAGCAGGGCGCGCCCGGACATCGAGGCTCGGCTGATGGGCAGCATGTGCACGTTACCGATCTGGCTGCGCAGCGAGCCCTGCGACGCAACGTGGCGGAGCTGATCGTGGTCGGCGAGGTGAATCGACGCCGCGGATGCGTCGCAAAGGCGCGCGGCGCGCTCGGCAATCGCATTGAGCACTGGCTGCACGTCGGTCGGTGAACTCGAGATCACCCGCAGGATCTCGCTGATCGCAGTCTGCTGCTCGAGCGAGTTCTTGAGCTCGCGAGTGCGTTCGTCAACCTTGTGTTCGAGGCCCGCATACGACTCACGCAGCTTTCCCGTCATGCGGTTGAACTGGTTCGCGAGGGCCTCGAGTTCGTCGCCGGTACGCACCTCGATCTGCTGCTCGAGCTCGCCGGCGCCGATGCGCCTTGCGCCTTCCTCGAGCGTCCGTATCGGCCGCACCATGCCGCGCGCCAACGCCAGCGCGCCTCCCGCGGAGATCACCATCCCTGCCAGGAGCAGAAGCGCTGTACGGACGATCGAAGCGTACAGCTGCGCGTATACCTCCGATAGCGGCTGCTCGACAAAGACGTACCAGTTCAGCGATTCGATCGGAGCCGCGGATGTCAGCACGGATGTGCCGGCCAGGTCGGTCGAGACCATCGCCGGCTCGTTGGGGGTTTGTTTTCCGGTGGCAGCTTTGACGTGCGCCAGGTGCGACAGGTTTAGTTTGCGTAATACTGCGCCGATATCGGGATCCGCGACCAGGAAACCGTTGCCATCGACGACATAGGCCTTGCCTTTCTCCCCGATCTTGATTCGCCATACGACGTCCCAGATGAACTTGAGGTTCACGTTGGCAATAGTCACCGGCCCCGTGTCGCTGCCGGAACGAATGGCAATCGTCATGTAAGGTTCGGATTCCTTCCTGAAATACACCGGCGAGAACCACGGCCGTCCTCGTTTGGCATTGGGAAACGCCGGCTCCCGGGATCGGTCCTTGCCCGAGTTGATCTTGTCTGTGTCGACGCGCGAGACGGCGATTTGCTCGCGGCCAGCTGCATCGAGCTGCGCGATGTCGGTAACTTCGGGCGCCTGGGACAAGAGGTTGAGGAATTCATTACGGCGCGCGTCGATATCGCTCGCTTCGAGCTGCGGCAGCGCCGCATAAGTGAGCTGCTTGACGATTTGCTCGACGTATTGCTCGATCCGTGATGCCGCCGCTACAGCCTTCTCATGCTGCAGGCTAGCCAGGGCCGACTTGTTTTCCTGGTATGAAGAGATGACGCTGATCGCGCCGGACGCGAGCAGCGCGATCGTTACCAGCGACAGGATGAGCAGCAGGTATCGGCGAAACAGCCGGCCGCGGTACCGTTGCTGCGCGTTTGTACCCATTGCTTCGGCGAGCGGTACGCCGGCGGTCGCGTTTTCCCTGACCTGGTTCTTGATCGCTCGACCTGCGAACGCGCTGGGTTCCATTTCGCGTTCAGACATCGTGCAGTTCTTTATCCGCCAACTCGGCTCAGACAGCCTGCGCCGACGGGCAGACGCACCCTCGTCGATTCATCACCGAATTACCTCGTCCGCACGCCGCAGCAAGGATTGCGGCATAGCGAGACCGAGCGCCTTGGCAGTCTTGAGATTGACGACTAGATCGAATTTGGTCGGCTGCAGAACTGGCAACTCGCCCGGCTTGGCACCTTTGAGGATGCGGCCCGTGTAAACACCTATCTGTCGGTACACATCGGCGAGGTTGGTCCCATAACTCATGAGTCCGCCGGCTGCGGCGAACTCCCTGAATTCGTAGACGGTAGGGACCTTGAACCGGGCGGATAGTGCGACTAGCCGATCGCGGTGATTGTTGAAAAACGGTGAATTGGTGACGACAAGCGCGTCGGCGTGCCCTTCTACGAGCTTTGCGAACGCGGGCTCAAAGTCTTTTTCGCTGTCTACCCAGAGCGGAACGAGGCGAACGCCTAACCCCCGCGCTGCTGCCTCGGCGTCGTTCAGTATCGCTACCGCAAAGCGGCTGGGTCGGTTGTTCAGGATTGCGATGGTAACGGCGGAGGGAATTGCCTCATGCAGCAGTTCGATACGCTTCCCTTCCAGCCGCTGCGTGAAGATGCTCACTCCGGTGAGGTTGCCGCCCGGCCGGCTGATGCTCTCGACAAGCCCATTCATCGCGGGATCACCACCCACCGAGAACACCACGGGAACGGTCGCTGTGGCGGCCTTTGCCGCAAAGGCGGCGGGCTCGCCACCCGTCGCAACCAGCACGGCGATCCCGCTGCGCACCAACTCGTTGGCAAGCTCCGGCAGACGATCGAAGTGACCGTGCGCCCAACGATATTCGATCGCGACGTTCGTGCCCTCGACATATCCGGTTTCATTCAGCCCCTTGCGGAACCCTGCCAAATATGGCTCCCACGGAACGGGGGAAGCGCTACAGAGAAACCCGATCACTGGCACTGCCGGCTTCTGCGCACGAGCGACGAGTGGTACGGTGAGGAGTCCACCCGCAACGCCGCCAATGAACGTCCGCCGGTCCATTCTTCATATCTCGTCGACGAGTCGAGGTCCACCCATACTACCCGTTCCGCCGGGGGGTTCGGGCTCGCCGGCGGGTGACCGCTTTCCGGATATCTCCGTGCAACGCCTCAAATGTCTCAAGTTGGCCGGTGACCGCCGTCCACGCCTACCTGCCGAACGTCTCCGCCCCCTCCGAAGCGGTCCGCCGATCTCCTGTGATCAAGGATAACGGGTGGCGGACCTTGCCAGTGAGCAGCAGATGATCTGACGGTGTCCGTTAGATGAAATGTCGCTCTTTACACGTCACGCCAGGCGCGTGGCTACCGCGCGTCAGAACTGCAGTGCGAAGTGGATCAGGCGCGCCTTGCCGAAGTAGACGACACCGAGATAGAGCTTGGGCGCAATGAGCCGGATCTCATCGCGGATGTGCTGTGCGACGAACGATGTCTGCGAGTAATCGAGCACGATGCATTCCTTCTCGTCGAGCCAGCTCGGTCCCTTGTAGACCTTGGCGATGATCGCGTTGAGGCCGAAGGCGAGGATGCGATTCTTGAGCGTCCCCGTCTTTGCATCGAAATTCTTCCCCTGCCAGGCGAAGTGATTGATGACCTCCGCGATGTCGGCGGTGAACTTGGTGCCCGGCGCGATGATTGCCGTACCCTGCGCCTCGCCCTCGGGGATGTCTCCAGCCGGACTGTTCCTGAAGATGTCGTCGAGCTGCGCCTGGGTGGAACTGAGCAACTGCTGCACATCGTAGGTCATGATCCGCTCTCCTCGGTTGGCTTCGATTTGCCCGGGGGCCCTAGGCAAGCTTTCTCTGCAGCGTCAGGTATTCCCGGCCGGCGGCGATGGCCAAGGCCGTCGTGTTCAGCACCCAGTCCGCTTTGCTCTTCCGCCATGTTTCCCAGCCTTGCGGAAGCTCTTTGTGGACGAACATCGACGCGAGATCGGTCACCGACAGTGCGGGCTCGCCGTCGCGCTTGGGAGCCCCGGGACGGTTCGCGAAGAATGCGAACAGCAGCCCGAACTCGCCGGCGGAAGCGACCAGATGATCGTCGCCGAGCAGCTTGGTGAGCTTCTGTTCGACATCGCGGTGTGCTTCCACGGCATGCGCATTCGTCGCGCCGAGCCGGGCCATCACAGCCGGGCCGATCGCGGTCACGAAGGAATGGAGATCGGCGAGGAAGAGCATAGCGGTGGATGGCCCGAACACCTGGGAGTTCGGATCGCGTTGCAGGTTCTGTGCGATGAAGCGGCCGACGTCCGTGCGTCTCACGAGACCATCACGAGCCGCGGCGCAGAGCCTCGCAAAGTCCTCCATGCTCAATCGTCCGGAGTCCGGCGTCTTCGGATTGCCCTGCAGGATGCCGCTGTGGCCGAAGTGGGAGCCTTGGGACCCGGGCAACTCGAGCGAGAACAGGCCAACCGGCACTCTCGTGCTCAGCGCACCCGCCGCGTCGCGCATCGCCAGATGGTTCCCACTCGCGAAGACCACGAGCAAGTCGCCGAGATCTCCACCGCCGCTGTTGCCGAGTGCGCGAAGCTCCTCGATGTCTGCGAGCGGACTGCTGAACCCCGCTTGGACCGCAAGTCTCTGCATCGCCACCGCCGGCCCGAGGAAGGGAC
>Ga0308173_10002192_pt1 | contig 10274 bp, 10 predicted proteins | sample PhyPR1_FD_203716 | JGI IMG/M metagenome (GOLD analysis project Ga0308173, IMG submission 203716) | Soil microbial communities from UC Gill Tract Community Farm, Albany, California, United States - DLSLS.P.R1 | ecosystem: Environmental > Terrestrial > Soil > Agricultural land | place: USA... | reverse complement strand
CAGCCGCCGGCGCTGCGCACCGGGGTCGCCGCCCTGGTCGGCAAGGAAGCGGTCACCCTCACCGAGGTCAGCAGGCACGGCGGCCGGGCCCGCATCGGCGGCGAGGAGTGGACCGCCCGGCCCTACGTTCCGGACGACGTGATCCCGGCCGGCGCGACCGTGGACGTCTTCGCCATCGAGGGCGCGACCGCCCTCGTCCATCCCCGTGAGGCGCCGCCCTGACGGGGATTCCCCGAGTACCGGTGACAGAGGTGTGCAATGACCGGTTTGGCGCTCGCCATCGTGATCGCGCTGATCGGCGTCGTTCTGGTGATGATGACGACGATCATGCGATCGGTATGGATCATCCCGCAGGCCAGGGCCCGGAACGTGGAACGGCTCGGCCGCTATCACCGGACCCTGCAGCCCGGAATCACCTTCATCGTTCCGTTCGTCGATCGGGTGAAGCCGCTGATCGACCTGCGCGAGCAGGTGGTGTCGTTCCAGAAGCAGCCGGTCATCACCGAGGACAACGTCGTCGTGCAGATCGACACCGTGCTGTTCTTCCAGGTGACCGATCCACGGGCCGCCGACTACGAGATCGTCGACTACATCAAGGCGATCGAGCAGCTCACCGCGACCCAGCTGCGCAACGTCATCGGCACCCTGGACCTGGAGGCCACGCTCACCTCCCGGGACCGCATCAACACGGCCCTGCGCGGGGTGCTGGACGACGCGTCCGGCAAGTGGGGCATCCGGGTGACCCGGGTGGAGATCAAGGCGATCGAGCCGCCGCCGTCCATCAAGGACGCGATGGAGAAGCAGATGCGCGCCGAGCGCGAGAAGCGGGCCGCGATCCTGACCGCCGAGGGCGGCCGCCAGGCCAAGATCCTCACCGCGGAGGGCGACAAGCAGTCGGCGATCCTGCGGGCCGAGGGCGCCAAGCAGTCGGCGATCCTGGAAGCCGAGGGCCAGTCGATCGCGATCTCCCGGGTGTTCACCGCCATCCACCGCAACGACCCCGATCCCAAGCTGCTGGCCTACCAGTACCTGCAGACGCTGCCGAAGCTGGCGCAGGGCCAGGGCAGCACGTTCTGGGTGATCCCCAGCGAGGTCACCTCGGCGCTTCAGGCGGTCTCCAAGGCCTTCGGCGGCAGCATCGAGGAGGCGGCCAAGACCGCGGCCGAAGAGCCGCCGGAGGAGCCCGAGGCGCGCGAACTCGCCGAGGGCCGGATCCCGCCGTACGAGCTCGCCCCCGGGGCCGCCGCCGCGCTCGCGGAGCCGAACGGGAACGACGCCTGAGCCTGGAGATGGGACTACAGGGCAGACTGTGACGATTTGGCCGCAAGTGGTTATATCGCGGGGTTGATCCACGGTATGTTGCTGGACCATTGTTCAATAAGCACCAGAACCCCGCTCGGTCCACGCAGCACAGCACATCCCGGAGAACCCCAGTGCCCCTTGGCCACCGCAGCCGCAGGCTTGCCGGAGCGCTGGCGCTCGGCCTGCTGGCCACCGCGCTTTCGGCGACATCCGCATCGGCCGTCACCTACAAGAAGGCCGGCGACGGCGCCCAGATCACCAAGCAGACCTGGATCAACAGCCGGATGTTCGACATCACGGTGTCGACCCCCTCGATCCCGGACAGCCCCAAGGTACGAGTGATCGTGCCCAAGGGCTGGTCGGCGAAGGCCAAGCGCACCTGGCCGGTCGTGTACGCCTACCAGGGCGGCAACAACACCTACACGAGCTGGTCGCAGGACTCGCAGATCACCTCGCTGGCCGCGCAGTACGACGTCATGGTCGTCATGCCGGAGGGCGGCAAGAACGGCGGTTACGCCGACTGGTTCAACTACGGCAAGGGCGGCCCGCCCAAGTGGGAGACCTTCCACACCCAGGAGGTCGTCCAGCTTCTGGAACGCAACTTCCGGGCCGGCACCAGCCGGGCCTCGCTGGGCGTCTCCTCCGGCGCGCAGGGCTCCATCTCGTACGCCGAGAGGCACCACGGGATGTTCAAGTACGCCGTGTCGCTCAGCGGCACCCTGCACATCAGCGACCCGCTGATCGAGGGCCTGCTGATGACCCAGGCGCTGGGCTTCTCCTTCGACCCGACCCGCATCTACGGCACCCCGGTGGCCAACCAGGCCAACTGGGAGGCGCACGACCCGTACGTGAACCTCGCCAAGCTGCGCGGCATCGGGCTCTACATCTCCAGCGGCACCACCGGCGCACCCGCGGCCTGTGACAGCTGGAACGCCGGCAACTTCGTCACCGGCCCGCTGGTCGGCGGCGGTGGCGAGTTCATCATCGGCCAGACCAACGAACAGTTCATCGCCAAGCTGAACCAGCTGCGCATCCCCGCCACGGTCGACCTTTACGGGAACGGCTGGCACAGCTGGTGCAACTGGAAGCCCCAGTTGGCCAAGGCTTGGCCGATCGTGATGCGTAGTATCGGCGCGAAGAAGTTCTAACTCCCACAGGCGGGTCATATGCGGGCGAAAACAATCCTGGGTCTGGCTGCGGCCGGTTTCGTGGCCGACGCCCTCTGGCGGCGCAGCCGGGCGGCCAGGCTGGCCGTGCTGCCCGCGGCGATCCCGCCCGAAAGCGGTCCGCATGACGCGTACCACCTGATCACCGCCCTCGGGGTGACGGTGGACGACGACACCAGGCAGGCCGCCGAGGCGTACGCGGTCGAGCAGCGCCTGGATGTCCTCGATCTGATCCCGGCCGGCCTGGACGCCGCGCGGGCGCTGGAACTGGTCCGGCGACTCGATCCGGCCGCCTTCCGCACGACCCGGCTGGCCCGGGGCGAGGGTGCGGGCCATGCGCTGCTGGTCTCGTCGCATGTCTGCGAGCGCGCCTCGGTGGTGCGGTTCAGCGGGCTGACCAGCGCCGAGATGGACGAGCTGACCGCCAAGCTCAAGCGCTACGCCCCCACCTCCACCGACGTCGCGGTGGCCCCTGGGCTCCAGCCGCAGGCCGGTCAGCCAGTTCCGGAGCGCCGGGAGATCCTGCGCAACCGCTGGCTGACCGAGCTACCCATCTACCTGACAGGCAACATCGGCGCGCTGGGCCTGCTCGGCGCGGCGGCCGTCCGCAAGCCGCGCTGGGGTGCGCTGGCGCTCGCCGCGGCCTGCGCCCAGCCGTACCTCTCGACCGTGGGCACCCCGCTGCGCCCGCACGACCGGGACCGCTTCGCGCTGCTCCGCCCGGTCGGCGCGCCGTACCGCTGGCTCAAGGTCGCGACCACTGCGGACCGGCCGGACAACGACATGCCCCGGCTGCGCGAGGACTACGCCGCGGAACTGGAGGGCGGGGTCGAGCGCTTCCTCGAGGCCCCGCGCGCCGACTGCCCCTGGTGCGGCGGAACCGAGCTGCGCGAACTGCTGCTCAGCCGGGACTACCAGCAGCGCAAGCCCGGCGTCTTCCGGCTGGACCGGTGCGGCTCCTGCGGGCACGTCTTCCAGAACCCGCGGCTGAGCATCGCCGGGCTGGACTTCTACTACCGCGACTACTACGACGGCCTCGGCGCGATGGAGGTCGAGCGCGGCTTCCGGCTCGGCGCCCCGCACTACCGGGACCGGGCCCGGATGCTGGAGGGCCACGCCGAACCCAGAGCATGGCTGGACGTCGGCGGCGGCCACGGCCACTTCTGCCTGGAGGCCAGGGAGATCTGGCCACAGACCAGGTTCGACGCGCTGGACATGGCCGAGGCGGTCGAGGAGGCCGAGCGGCAGGGCTGGGTGGACCACGCGCACCGCGGCATGTTCCCCGACTTCGCCGACAAGCTGGCCGGGGCGTACGACGTCGTCAGCATGCACCACTACCTGGAGCACACCATCGACCAGAAGGCCGAACTGGACGCGGCGGCGGCCGTACTGCCCAGCGGCGGCCACCTGCTGATCGAGGTGCCCGACCCAGAGTCCCCGTTCGGCCGGTTCGTCGGCCGCTGGTGGCACAACTGGTTCCAGCCGCAGCACCTGAACTTCATCCCGCTCGGCAACCTCAAGGCGGCCCTGGCCGAGCGCGGCCTGGAGACCGTGGCGGTGGAGCGCGGCCCCGCGCACCAGAAGATCGACCTGCTCATGGTCACGCTGCTCATGCTCAACCGGCTGGCGCCCGACCCCGACAAGCCCTGGCTGGACCAGCGCGGGCGCGGGCTACGGATCGCCGGGCGGACCGCGGCCTACCTCGCCGCCGGGCCCGTCGTGGTGGCGGCCGGGCTCACCGACCAGGCGCTCGCCCCGCTCATCCACCGCTTCGGCGGTGCGAACACCTACCGGCTGCTCGCCAGGAAGCTCTAGCTCGGTCCGTACCGCGGCCCACAGTTCGTCGACGGTGTCGGCCTGCACGATCAGCCGGCGGCCGGCTCTGAGCTCCTCGATGGTCAGCGGGCTGGCGGACGTGCGGAATGCCCACCACCGCCCGGCATCGCTGTGCCAGGCGCTCCACCCGGGGAACTCCCGTTCGAGATCCCGGACGGCCCCCATGTCGGACACGTCCATCTTCAGGCCCACCGCGAGGTCGCTGTCTTATTCAATGTAAGGGAAGAACCCTCTGAGGGCGTGCCCGGTTTGTCACTATCTTTCGGTTTCGCTCCCAGGGTGAGCGCTCGGGACCGTTCCCGGCACCTTGGGACCCGCCGGTGGTGATCGGTACATCAGCAGGCTAGTGTCCAGAGAGACGTCCTTTTCGGGCACTGAGGGGGGCACGTGTTGAACCGCGGACGGGTAGGCAGAATCTTTCAGCGGGGGCCACGCCCGCTCAACCGAGCACACCCGGTCGACCTGGCCGAGAGCCTCGAACACGAGGAGCGGCTGGACGCTCCGGCCCGGATCATCGCCTCGGCCGTACGCAAGGTTCTGCCTCCTGGGCCAATTAAGGACGCACTGCACGGTGTCCCCTTCGGCCATCCCGTGCACGCTCCGCTGACCGACTTTCCCATCGGCTGCTGGACCGCGACAGCCGTCCTGGACCTGATCCCCGGCACTCAGAAGGCCTCCACCGTTCTGGTCGGCGCCGGCCTGGCCGGGGCGGTTCCGACCGCGCTCACGGGGCTGTCCGACTGGGCGATGCTGCACCGCGAGCAGCAGCGGGTCGGGCTGGCGCACGCCCTGGGCACGGCCACGGCGAGCACGCTGTTCACCGCTTCGCTGATCGCCCGGCTGCGCGGGCGCCACGGGATCGGCAAGCTGCTCAGCCTGGCAGGGCTCACCGCGCTGGGCTCGGGCGCCTATCTGGGCGGCCATCTGGCCTTCCGGCTGGCCGCCGGGGCCAACCACGCCGAGTCGGTCACCCATCTGGTGCCGCTGGGCTGGCACGACCTCTGCCCGGCCGACGAACTGCCCGACGGCCACCCCGTACACCGGCGGCTCGGCTACATCAGCCTGTTCGTCCTGCGTACCGACGACGAGGTCCACGTGCTGGCCGACCGGTGCGCGCATCTCGGCGGGCCGCTGCACCAGGGCCGGGTGGCGTTGATCGAGAACGAGGGCATCTGCGTCGTGTGCCCATGGCACGGCAGCACGTTCCGGGTCGAGGACGGCTCGGTGCTGCACGGCCCGGCCACCGCCCGCCAGCCCGCCTTCGAGACCCGGATCACCGAGGACGGAATCCTGCAGGTAAGGCCGCTGGGTTAGCCCGCCTGCGTCAGCCCGCGCTCCCCGGGCCGCTCGGCCTGGTCATCGGCCGGATGCTCGACCAGGGCCAGCACCCGGCTGGACATGAAGCGCGCGGTGCGGACCGGAGTGCCGGTCCGGGTCAGCTCGCTGACCTCGACGACACCTCGCCGGTTGGTGATCTCGACCCGGCGCCCGGCCCTGGTCGCGGCCACCTCGTACGTGCGGGTCACCCCGCCCGCATCGATCACGATCTCGACCTTGTCCCCCTTCATCGGCAAGCCTCCCCGCCCTCGAACATATATTCGAGTTATACCCGGACAGAAGCGACTTCAACCGCCCAGAACGAGCTTGCCGATGGCGAAAAGCCCCACGACGACGATGATCCCGCGTAGCGCCATCGGGGGCAGCCTCCTGCCGTACGAGGAGCCCAGCAGGCCGCCCAGCGTCGAGCCCAGGGCGATGAGCACCACGACGGTCCAGTTGATCGAGGCCACGAAGAGGAACAGCACCGCGGCCGTCCCATTGGCGATCATCGCCAGCATGTTCTTGATGCCGTTGGCACGTTGCAGGGTCTCGTCGAGAAAGATGCCGAGCAACGCGATCAGGATGATCCCCTGCGCCGCCCCGAAGTAGCCGCCGTAGATCCCGGCCCCGAACACCCCCAGCCACAGCCAGGGCCCGCCATGTGCGTGCTCGGTCTCCCGCCGGGCGGCCAGCCACACGTTCAGCCGGGGCTGCACCACGACCAGCACCAGGGCCACGACGATCAGCACCGGCACGATGACCTTGAACGCCGATTCGGGCAGGGCCAGCAGCAGCGACGCGCCGATCAGCGACCCCGACAGTGAGGCCGCGCCCAGTCTGACCAGCCGCCCGCGCTGCCCGGCCAGCTCGCGCCGGTAGCCGTACGCGGCGGCCGCGTTGCCGGGCACCAGCCCGATGTTGTTGGAGACGTTCGCGACGACCGGCGGATAGCCGAGCGCGACCAGCGTGGGGAACGTGATCAGGGAGCCGGAGCCGACCACGGCGTTGATCCCGCCGGCCGCCACTCCGGCCCCGAAGATCGCCGCCAGATGGAGCAGGTTCATACCGTGGTGCCGGAATCGCTGACCATCTGCCCGATCGTAGGGCAGCGGTCAGCCGAACAAGAGATTGAGGTCGCCGAATTCGTGCCAGAGGTAGCCCTGGGCGAGGGCCTCGGCGTAGGTGCGTTCCAGGAGGTCGCGGCCGGCGATCGCGGTCAGCATCATCAGATGGGAGGACTTCGGCTCGTGCAGCCCGGTGAGCAGGCCGTCCACCGCCCGTACTCCGCCCTCGGGGGTGACCACGTGCTCGGTCCAGCCGCGACCGGCCTCGACCAGGCCGTCACCGGTCACCACGGTCTCCAGCGCCCGGACGACCGTGGTCCCCACCGCGATCACCCGGCCGCCGATCTCGTGGACGTGGTTGACCAGGTCCGCGGTGACCTCGGGCACCTCGAACCGCTCGGCGTACGGCGGCTCGTGCGCCTCCGGCGAGGCCACCCCGGTGTGCAGGGTCAACGGGGCCATCAGCACTCCGCGCGCGACCAGCCGGGTGACCAGTTCGGTGGTGAACGGCCGTGCGGCGCTGGGCATCTCGGCGCTGCCGGTGCTTCGGTCGGTGGCGAAAACGGTCTGGTAGGCCGGGGTGGGCCAGTCCCGCCGCACGTAGCCGTAGCGGATGGGCACCCCGTGCCTGCGCAGGTACGGTACGACCTCGGTGCTCAGCCGGGCGTGCCACAGCCGGTCGGAGAAGCGCGCCACCAGGGTCAGCGTCGCCCCGCCGGGCAGCGGGAACCACTCGCCGGCCTCGCCGCCCGCGTACGGCGTCGTGGCCTTCCCGCCGCGCAACCGCAGCTCGACGATCCACTCCCGGTCCGTATCGACTCCGGCGACCGGGGTCGAGAAGTGCACGGCCAGCTTGTCCAGGCGTACGGCGGCGGGCAGCGTCGCCGAGGTGTTCACCACCACCAGGTCACCGGGTTTCAGCAGGCCGGGCAGCTCACGGAACTCGTGATGGCTGATCGCCTCCTGCTCGCTGACCAGGAGGCGGACACCGTCCCTGGCATGACCACGGGCCTCCGGGGGTTCATGGGCTTCCAACGCGGGCGGCAGGGTGAAGTCAACGGTCTTGCTCATCGGGAGGTCTCCACTCGGAAGGCGGCGAACACGCCGGCCACGGCGATCAAGGCGGTCAGGGCCCCGGCGTAGGCGAGGCCGGTGGACAGGTGCGGGGCGGCGGTGACGATGGCCCCGGCGACGCCGATGGCCAGCGAGGAGCCGAGCGTGTCGTTGATCTGCAGGGCCGCGGAGTTGACGCCCTGCTCGTGCTCCGCCGACTGGTTCATCACCAGCACGCTCAGGCTGGCCAGCCCGAAGCCCATCCCCGCGCCGGCCACGATCCAGGACGGTCCCGCGGCCCAGGCGGCGGCGGGCCCGCCGTACGACAGGGTGGCGGCGACGCCGGAGGCTCCGATCGCCACCAGGGCCGCGCCGAGCGCGACGAAGAAGCCCCTGGACCGCTGCGAGCGGCCCTGCACCCAGGAGGCGGCGGACCAGCCGAGCGCGCCGACGGTCAGCACGAGCCCGGCCTCGGTCGGGCTGAATCCGTGCAGCGAGGTCAGGCCGAGCGGGACGAACGCCTCGGTGCCGAAGAACCCGACCGACAGCAGCGCGCGCATCGCGACGGCGCTGGGCAGGCCGCGCCGCAGGCGCAGCGTGCCGGCCGGGACGAGCTTGGGGAAGCCGTACGCGAGCCCGGCCAGACCGAGGACGGCCGTCGCATAGCCGAGCGGCGAACGGTGGTCCAGCCCGTACAGGAACAGCGCCGCGCCGCCGGCGATCGCGACCGCCGACAACGACCTGGAGCGATCCAGCCGGTCGCCGGTGCCGCCGCCGCATTCGCGCAGTGCGGGCAGCAGCATCAGGAGCGCCGGGATCACCAGCGGCACCAGGCCCAGGAAGACCGCGCGCCAGCTCACGTACTCCGCGAGCACTCCGGCGACCGTCGGCCCGACCAGCGACGGCACGACCCAGGCCGCCGCCGTGACCGCGAAGACCCGCGGCCGCAGCTCCCCGGGATAGGCGCGCGCGATCACGACGTACATCGACGTGACCGCCGCGCCCGCGCCCAGCCCCTGGATCGCCCGGCCCGCGACGAACCAGCCCATCGCCGGGGCCAGCCCCGCGACGAACAGGCCGGTCACGAAGACGGCGAGCCCGGACAGCAGCGGCCGGGCCGGCCCCCGATCGTCGGCCCAGCCGCCCGCCACGACCGTCGCGAGCAGGCTGGCGATGAGCGTGCCGGAGAACGCCCATGCATAAAGCGAGAGGCCGCCGAGGTCGCGGGCGGTCACCGGCATCACGGTGCCCACCGACATCTCGTCGAAGGCCAGCAGCGTGGTCAGCAGCACCAGCCCCAGCGACGTCGCCCGGTACCGCCCGCTGAAGAGCCCGGCCATCTTCGCCTCCGTCCCGGCCGCGACCTGCGGCGAGACGTCAGATTCTTCAGCAATGACCGTCATGAGCCGGTCTCCGCGCTCCGCGCAGGGGCGGGCCGGAGGTCGGCGGCCCGATAACGGCCGCTCGCCGGGCGCCCGGCCAGCAGGCCGAGCAGCGCGGGTACGACGTCGGCGGGCGGCGGGGTCGCTGAGAGGTCCTCGCCGGGCATCGCGTCCTGGAGCATGCCGGTGCGCATCTCGCCCGGATCGACCCACCAGACCGAGATGTCCGGCTCCTCGGCCGCGAGCACGGCGGAGAGCTGCTCGAGGGCGGCCTTGGTCGCGCCATAACCGCCCCAGGTGTCGTACGCCTCGACCGCCGCGTCCGAGGTGATGTTGAGGATCGCGCCACGTCGTTTGCGCAGCCCGGGCAGCAGTTCCTGGCTGAGCGCGAGCGGTGCGATCGTGTTGACCCGGAAGGCCTTCTCGAGCTGCTCCAGCGGATAGTCCTCGAGCCGGGGCAGCGGCGTCGCTCCCAGCACGCTGGCGTTGTTGACCAGCAGGTCCAGCCCGCCGATCCGGTCGGCCGCGTCGACCAGCGCCTCGCGGTGCCAGTCGTCGGCGACGTCCCCGGCGATCGCGATGGTGTCCGGTCCGAGCCCGGCCGCGACCGCGGTCAGGTCGGCGGCGCCCCGGGCGGTGACGATCAGCCGCCAGCCGTCGGCCGCCAGCGCCTCGGCCAGCGCCCGGCCCAGGCCGCGGGACGCTCCGGTGATCAATGCAGTGTGTCGTGCGGTGTTCTGGCCATCGGTCATACCAGCGACATTAGGAATCCGGCGGGCTTTCCGGATCGGGCATCGGTCGCGGCTCGGGGTCGGCATTGCGGCCTAGGACTCAAGGCGTACCCCCGAAACACCGCATATTGTGTTGGTCATGCACGTCACGAAGCGGCCCGGACCGGGAGCGGGAGCCCTGGTCGCTTGGGGCAACGCCTGGCTGACCGGGCATGTGGGCCTGGACGAGGCCGTCGACGCGGTCGAACGCGTCGCCGGCCCCTGCGTGCTCGACGGCGAGACCGCCGAGATCTCGCTGCGCCGTGGACTCGGTGAGCTACGGGTCGAGGGCATGACCGGGCTCCGGCTCGCGCTGCCGACCCCTGGCGACCCGCTGGGGCTGACCGGGCCGCCCGGCCTGAACTCGGCGGCGATCGAGGC
>Ga0308173_10002191_pt1 | contig 10278 bp, 10 predicted proteins | sample PhyPR1_FD_203716 | JGI IMG/M metagenome (GOLD analysis project Ga0308173, IMG submission 203716) | Soil microbial communities from UC Gill Tract Community Farm, Albany, California, United States - DLSLS.P.R1 | ecosystem: Environmental > Terrestrial > Soil > Agricultural land | place: USA... | reverse complement strand
CTCATGATCACGCACTTCGCCGCGATGTACCTGCTGGCGCGACGATCCGGCCATCATGCGGCGCAGTTGGCACCACTGCATGCCGGTGGCTCCGACGTCTGAGGCTCGTGCGCGGACGCGACATTGCTTTCAGGCACAATCGCAGTCGGTCCACTCGCACCGCCGCGCTCACTGCACGCGAAGCGCCGCGCCTGCTGATTGCTCACAGGTACACTCTCGCCTCGCACACGCGGCAATCGCACGAGGCGAGTCGTCTCCTCGTCGGAGAAGGCGACTGTTGCAACATGATTTCCCAGACCGAAGCCTTGCTCGACAACCCGATCTGGGCGTCCCTTGGCGCCCGCCATGCGCATTTCGCGCTGGGTGACGGACTGGCGAGACGCTATCGGCCCGAGATATCGCCGCTTGCGGGCGTGGCCGGCGACGACGCGGAGGTTGCGGCCAGCCTGGCAGCCGTCGTGCAGATCGGCGATGACATCGCGATCTTCGGGCCGGCGCCTCCGCTAGGAGCGAACTGGGAAGTCCTGAGGGAGGCTCGTATCACTCAGATGATTCGGCGGGACGAGGTGCGGCTCGCCGAAGCAAGCGCCGACGTTCTGACGCTCGGCGCAGCGGACGTTGCCGAGATGCTCGAGCTCGTCGAGCTCACTGAGCCCGGGCCGTTCCGGTCGCGCACGATCGAGCTCGGAACGTACATCGGTATTCGCGAGGGCGAGCGCCTGGTCGCGCTGGCCGGCGAACGGATGTGGATTGGGGACTATCGTGAAGTCAGCGCGATTTGTACGCATCCAGACGTCCGCGGCCGTGGCTATGCCCACGCGCTGATCAGTCGCGTGGTCAACCGAATGCTCGAGGCAGCACAGGTGCCATTTCTCCACGTCTTCAGCACGAACACGCGGGCGATCGATGTTTACCTCAAGCTCGGTTTCGTCCGTCGGGCGGAATTCCCGCTCCTTCACGCCCGTCGCATAAGGTAGTCGAGGCGTCGGGCAAGCTCGTCCATGGCGCTTGACCGGAGATTGGGCGCAAAGGGCTTCGCGCCGCTGCAAGGGTGCTGCAGTATCCTTGCTGGTCTGGGCGCTCAGCGCGCGAATCGGAGGAGATCCCGGCATGGCCGCAGGTAATCGTCGCGTAGGCGTCATTGGAGTCGGCTTTGGCGCACAGGTGTACATCCCCGCATTCCAGTCGGAAGGTTGGGACGTGGCCGCCGTATGTGCGAGACATCGCGAGAAGGCCCAAAAGGTCGCGGCGAGCGCCAACGTACGCGACGTGCACACCGACCCGCTGGAGCTGATTGCGCGCAGTGACCTCGATGCCGTGGCGATCGCGACGCCCCCAGGCAGTCATCATCCGCTTGCGCTCGCGGCGTTGAGCGCGGGCAAGCACGTGCTGTGCGAGAAGCCGTTCGCGCTGGACCAGAAGCAGGCGGCACAAATGCGTGATGCGGCAAACGCATCGGGTCGCACCGCCATGGTCGGTCACGAATTCCGCCATGCGCCTCAACGAGCGTACATCAAGCAATTGCTGGGCGAGGGCTACGTCGGCCGCTTCGAGCTGTGCACGCTCGAGTTGTTCCTCGACCGTTACGTGACGCGCGAGCCGCGCGAGCGCACATGGCTGGCCTACGAGGCCGAAGGGGGTGGCATCCTCGGCGCGCTGGGTTCGCACTACATCGACGGCTTGCGCGATTGGTTCGGCGACGTGAAAACCGTTTCCGGCCAGTTGCAATCGCTTCGACCGGACGTGAGAGACCCGGCGACCGGGAAGGTCGTGCAGTCCGAGACCGACGACACATTCCTGTTCCGCCTCGAGTTTGCCAACGGCGGCACCGCGACGATGATCGCGTCGTTCGCGGCGACACCGGCACGCGGCGCGCGCATCGCGGTGATGGGCGATCGCGGTACGCTCATCGCGGATCAGCCCGGCCCCAATCCCCTGGACACGGGGGTGGTGATCGGCAGCCGCGACGGGTCGCCGCTTACGCAGTTGGCGATGCCGTCGCGCTATGCTGCATTCACCGATGACCGGGATCCCCGCCTTGCGTGCTTCCGCCTGCTGGTCCGCGACTTCTCGCGCGGCATCGACGATGGAACGTCGGCGTCGCCCAACTTCGTCGACGGGTGGCGCTGCCAGCAGGTGATGGATGCCGTGCGCACCTCGTCGCGCGAGGGCCGCGCCGTCAACATCAGCCACGGCTGATCATGCCGCGGCGGCGAGGGGTGCGTGCGATGCGCCGCGAGCCGTCTCCGAGACAGTGTTGCAACGCGCCTATTTCGGGTCGATCTTGGTGATCTTGTTGCCCTGTATGCCGAGTCCCGCCATCAAGCCCTTCTGGCCGAAGATGAATGCGTAGACGTCGTCCTTTGCCGTCGTGGTGGTCATCGTCTTGGCCTTGCCTTCGTCCAACACGACGACCGTAGGGCCGACGCCGACCTCGAATCCATCGGCTTTGTCGAGTTGCGCCAATGCGCCGGCGTTCATGAAGAACATCGCGTAGCCGAATTGCTGTGCGCCAGCCTGCAGGCCCACCGATGCGCCCGCAGTGTTGTAATAACCGGCCGCCTTGCCCTTTTTCAGCAGCGCGCCCTCGCCGTACTGACCACCGACGCCGAGGCCGGCCTTGGTCACCTTGGGAAACACCAGGACGGCCTGTGCGTTCGCGCCGAGCGCCTTGGCGGCCGGTACGGTCGCATACAGCTTCTGCAGGCTGGCGTTCGCGTCGCGTTCGAGGTCCGCAGGACCTGCCGCAGCGCAGACTTGCCATGCGGCTGCGAGCACGGCTCCGAGCAGAAGGTCATGTAAACGTCTCATCTTCGCCTCCGTTACGTTGTGAAGCGCAGCGATGATGAAGCGCGATTCGCACGCCGAGCGTCGCTGCTGACACCCCGCGCATTCTCCCAGCCGTGGGTCATGACGCGGCGCGCACGCGGCGACTGACCGCCGGCTGTTCGGCGAGCGGAGCGTCGCCTTCCGCCACCCATTGGCGAAGGAGCGTGTACGCGACCGCGAGCACGACCGGGCCGACGAACAAGCCGACGATGCCGAACGCAATCAGGCCGCCGATCACGCCCGCAAAGATCAGGAGCAGCGGCAGGTCGGCGCCGCGGCGGATGAGGATTGGACGGAGCACGTTGTCCAGCGCCCCGACGAACAACGTCCATACCAGCAAGGCCGAACCCCACCCGTTGGCGTCGTGAGAGAACAGCCAGATGACGCACGGTACGAGGACCAGGATCGGTCCCACCTGCGCGATACACAACAACAGGATGATGCCCGTGAGCAGGCTCGCGTATGGAATGCCTGCCACGGCAAGGCCAAGACCGGCCAGCGTCGTTTGCGCCAGCGCCGTGACGACCACGCCGAGCGCCACGGAACGGATCGCCTGACCGGCCAGGATGACGGCGCCTTCACCACGCTCACCCGCAAGGCGACGGCCGAAGCGCAGCAGCGCGTCACGCGCGACCTCGCCTCGCGCGAACATCACGATCGACAGGACGAGCGTCAGCAGGAATTGCACCATCAGCATGCCAATGCTGCCGAAGGCCGTGACCAGCCACTGGGCAGCGTCGGTGGCATAAGGCGCGATCCGGGCGGAGAGCTGCTCATGACCGGCGTCTGCGAACGACAACCAGCGCTCGCTCAACGGCTTGCCGACCAGCGGAACCTTTTCGATCCATTCCGGCGGTGGCGGCAGCGTCGCGGTGGAAAAGGAGTGGATTGCACTGGTGATGCCGTCGACGTTCTGCAGCACGGTCAGGATCGCGAGCGCCAGAGGTGCCACGAAGATGACCAACATCGCGCCTGACATCAACGTAACGGCGATGGAGCGCCGACGTACTGCGGCCTGGACCTTGAGCATGAGCGGCCAGGTCGCCACCACGATCATCGTCGTCCAGATGAGCGGCAGCAGAAAAGGTCGGAGCACCCAGAACGATGCGGCGATCAGCACGATGATGAGGAGCACCGCGAGCACCGTCAGCGTCACGTCGCGCGAGCGCGGCGGGGCCGCGGAGCCATTGACGTCCGGATAGCGTGCAGGAGGGCGTTGTATCACGAGCGTATGTCCACTTCGGCTGGCGGAACATGAGCATCCTCCCGCCCGTCGACGCGGCAATCTTCACAATTCAGGACAGGCTTGTCAGGCGCAGGCGCAGGTCATGCCGCGGCGGACAATTCGATACCGGCCGGAAAGGCGGCGCACCGGACGATCGTAGCGACCGGATGGTGTCGCGATCTGCAAGGACCCTGCGTGGCGTCGGCAGGATTGTGTGAGGATGCCTGCCGAGCTCGGTCCCGATCTGCGTCCGCCGCATTTGCACGCGGCGGAAGGCGTTCCCGAAATGGGCGGCGGGGTCCGGCACCTTGACGAGGCGGACCCCCGCAACTTCTCGATCATCCTCGGAGGGCCTCTTTTCCAGGTCTTGCGCCGCGCACACATGACCGGCGACGCACTCGAGCTCGTGAGGCGGCGCGTCCTCGTGATCGCGGCGATCGGCTGGGTGCCGTTGCTGGTGCTCGCACTCCTGGGCGGCGATGCGCTCGGCGGCCCGGCGGCGGTGCCGTTCCTCAAGGATTTCGAGGTTCACGTGCGATTCCTGGTCGCGATGCCGTTGCTCATCGTGGCCGAGCTGGTGGTGCACCTGCGGCTGCGCCCGGTCGCCTACGAGTTCCTCGCGCGGGGCCTCGTATCGCCCGGCGGCATCCCCCGTTTTCACGAGGCGATCAGATCGGCCATGCGGCTTCGCAACTCGCTCGTCGCCGAGCTGCTCATGGTGGGCGTCGTTTACTCGCTGGGCGTTCCCGTGGTGTGGCGAGCGCTCTCGGCGCTCGATGTGCCGACGTGGTTTGCCCGGGACAACCACTTCACGGCGGCGGGATTCTGGTACGCCTACGTGAGCGTGCCCATGTTCCAGTTCCTTTTGCTGCGCTGGTATTTTCGGCTCGTGGTGTGGGGGCGATTCCTCTGGCAGGTATCACGGCTGCAGCTGTGCGTGAGCGCCATGCATCCCGACCGCATGGGTGGCCTGGCATTCCTCGCCGGCACCGTGTTCGCGTTCGTGCCTCTCGCGATGGCGCACGGAGCAGTCGTGTCGGGCACCATTGCAACGCGCATCTTCCATGTCGGAGGCCAGCTGGCCGACGCCAAGGTGGAGATCGCCGTGGTCGTCGCATTCCTGCTCGTCATCGTGCTCGTTCCGCTCACGTTCTTCGCGCCGCAGGTCGCCCAGGCGAAGCGGCTCGGTGCGCGCATCTACGGCCGCCTCGGACAGCGTTACGTCGTCGACTTCGAGCAGAAATGGCTTGCCGCGGGCCTGCGCACCGACGAATCGCCGCTCGGGAGCAGCGATATCCAGTCGCTCGCGGATCTGTCGAGCAGCCTGGAGACGCTGCGAAGCACGCGCCTGGTGCCGATCACCCGGCAGGCGATCGCCTTGCTCGTTGTCGCAACGCTGATACCGATCGCCCCGCTGCTGCTCACCGTGATCCCGGCAGAGGAGCTGGCGAAGCAGCTTCTGAAGCTGCTCATGTAGCGGGCTGCCTGTCCGGTGTCGAGAAATGGAAGGACCGCCTCGCGACCCGCGGCCATGATGAGGTCGCGAAGGACGCACGCCAGCGAAGGTATGCCCATGCCCAAGCGTGAAACCGAGCTCGGATCCGCGTGGTGGAGTCAAAGCCTCGAGGAGATGGATCGTGAGGTTGCGCGGCTCGCGACGCTCTGCCGCGTCAGAATTCTCGAGCCGGGCGTGATCGAGCGTGTGCTCAACAACGACGACTCGGTTTGCGGCATCAACAATCCGGCCGCTTTCCGCAAGCTTCGCGACGCGCTGATGATGCACTACCATCTGCGCGACAAGGCCGTCGGCGCGCTGGGAGAGATCCACGCCGCTGCGCTCGTCAAGCGCGTCATCGACCGGCTGGCGGCCCGATACGGCGACGTGCTTGGCAGCCGGGACTAAGCCGCACGCCCCTACGTAGGCGGTCGACCTGCATTCCAGTGGGGAGTCGGAATCCCGATGCCCAGCCGTACCGACACCATGCGCAGGACGACGATCACCGTGATTCCCAGCATGGCCGCATACGCGTACGGCACGTCGTGCCGCAGTGCCAGCACGAATACGGCGACACCGGCAAACGAGGCTGTCGCGTAGAGCCCCCCGGGACGGAAGAGGTCGGGAACCTCGTTCACGACGACGTCGCGCAGGACGCCGCCGGTCGTGCCGGCGATGACGCCCATGAGGATGGCGACGATGATCGGCGCGTCGTTGGTGAGCGCGATACCGGCGCCGGTGATGCTGAACAGCGCGAGACCCACCGCATCCATCTTCAGCGACCGCTTGTGGACCGCATTGGCCAAGCGAAACATCCGGACGCTGTACACGAACGGTATGCAGATCGCCAGGATGGCCATCAGATAGCCCCAATTGGCCATCCAGTAGAAGGGGCGGTTGTCCAGCAGCAAGTCGCGCACGGTGCCGCCTCCGAAGGCGTTGAGGCAGGCGAGCGCGAAGGCGCCGATGAGATCCATGCGCTTGTCCGCGGCGACGATCATTCCGGCGATTGCCGACGCAATGACGGCGCCGGCTTCGAGAAGGTCGAGAACGAGATCTGCGGTCAGCGGTGGCACATGGTGGTCGAAGCGTGAAGCGGTGTGCCGTGCGCATTCGCGTGGCTCGGGCAATACTGGCGAGCGTCGGTCGTGGCCGTCCTCGCAGTTCTCGACATCGTCCGCTTGCACATGAAACGGGGTGAGCCGTGGAAGTGTCCAGAAACGCAAAGACGGCTTCGGTGGGCTCGCGCAGCATGGACTGGACCTCGCCGGAGCGCTGCCGCATCGCCATGAACAAGACGAGCCGAGGCGCGTACGCCGAGCGACACGCGATGATCCCTACGTTCCCATCCGATTTCAGGAGACTTGAATGAAGACCCTCGTCACCTTCCTTTGCGCAACGGTGCTCGCCGTTGCGGGTACGTCGACACTTGCGCAAACGGCCGACACGACGACGCCGGATGCGTCGAAGGCCGCCCGGCCCACGGGCAAGGAAGCGATGGACGCGCAGATGAACATGCAAAAGAACAAGCCCAGCAAGGCCGTCACCGAGGCCGACAAGAAGACGCCCAAGTCGCGGCCCGGAGGGCAGGCCGGGATGCAGTCGCAGATGGACATGCAGAAGAACAAGCCGAGCAAGCCCGTCGACCCGAACGCCAAGGCCCCTCCGCGTCCAGACGCGAGCAAGATGACGCCGGAGGAGCGGGCGGCATTTCGCAAGGACGTCGTCAAGGACGCCAAGCCGTGACACGACGCCGTGCGGCTGACATCGAGCCGCGATTGGCGGCGTCGTGCTTGTAGGCGTGCGCGATACCAGGGTCGACAAGCCGTAGTAGGGCGAGAGCTGTGCGGAAGGTGTCGTGCTTCGATTGGCCAGCGCTAGGCGTCTCCCTCGCGCTGGCCGCGATCGTCGCGGGCTGCGCAAGCCTTCCTGCGCCGCAGGGTCGTGAACCGTCGATCGCAATGCCCGACACCGCGGACACGCGGCTCGGGCGAGCGGTCATCCCCGCCGTTGCGGCGAATCCCGGCAAAAGCGGCATCTACGCGATTCCGGATCCACGCGACGCGTTTGCCGCCCGCGTCCTGCTCGCCGCCGCCGCCGAGCGCTCGCTCGATGCGCAGTACTACCTCTGGCACGGCGACCAGGTCGGCTACCTGCTCTTCGAAGCGCTGTGGCAGGCGGCCCAACGCGGCGTGCGCGTGCGCCTCCTGCTCGACGACCTCAACACGGGCGGCCTCGACGCTACGATTGCCACGCTTGCCGCGCAGCCGAACATCGAGGTGCGGCTCTACAACCCGCTGGTCCCGCGCGGCGCGCGTGCGCTGAGCTTCCTCACCGATTTCGCGCGCGTGAACCGGCGGATGCACAACAAATCCTTCACGGCCGACAACCAGGCCGCGATCGTGGGCGGGCGCAATATCGGCAACGAGTACTTCGCCGCCGGAGCCGGGCTCGCGTATGCCGATCTCGACGTGCTCGCCACCGGCCCCGTCGTGCGCGCCATCTCGGCGGAATTCGACCTCTATTGGAACAGCGCATCGGCTTACGCCGCGCGGGACCTGGTCGGACCGGGCGCCCCGAACGGTGTCGCCCAACTGCGCGACAAGCTCGACTCCGTGCATGCCGACCCGGAATCCGTCGCGTACCTCGACGCCGTGCGTGCCACCCCGATCGTGCGCCAGTTGCTTGATCGCGCACTGCAGGTGGAATGGACGACGGCGCGGGTCGTCTACGATGATCCGGGCAAGACCCGGGAGCAGGCCGGGCTCATGCTCTTGCCCCAGCTCGTCGCGATGATGGGGCCCTCCGAGCACGCGCTCGATCTCGTGTCGCCGTATTTCGTTCCGGGCGATGGCGGAACGGCCGCGCTCGTGGCGGCCGCCGCGCGAGGCGTGAAGGTACGAATCCTCACGAACTCCCTCGCGTCCACCGATGCGCCAATCGTGCACGCAGGCTATGGCAAGCGGCGGCGGGACCTGCTGCGTGCCGGCATAGTCCTCTACGAGATGAAACCGACCGCGCAGCGCAATGCGCGGGACGTCGATACGGGATCGCACGGAGCTTCGGGACTGCACGCCAAGACGTTTGCAGTCGATCGTGGCCGCATCTTCGTGGGGTCGTTCAACCTCGACCAGAGATCGGCCCACCTCAACACCGAGATGGGCGTGATCATCGACGACCCGGCGCTCGCCACCCGCCTGGCGGCGGCATTCGATTCGGTCGTTTCGCGCATCGCATACGAGGTGCAGCTGTCGCCCGATGGGATCAACCTCGTCTGGATCGAGCAAACGCCATCGGGCGTGACGCGTTACGACGTCGAACCGGACACGAGCTGGTTCCTGCGGTCCAGGGTGGACATGCTGTCGATTCTTTCCATCGATTGGCTGCTGTAGCTGCAAGCCGCAGCCGTGTGATTTCGAGCCCGTCGAACTGCACGCTTTGTCGCGATCTGCGAAGCCTGCGTCTAGGACCCACCGGACAATGATCGGCGTAGGCACCGCGTTGCTGCTGCGCCGGTCCTGCATCGGATGGCGAGTCGGCGACAGAGGGCATCATGGGACGAGGGCACACCCGGGACGAGGCGCCGGACTCCACGGATGACAGGCAGGCCAGGCGCGGTCACGCGAAGGCGGGTGACGCACGACGTTCGTCGTCCATCGCCACCCCTGGCGACAAGCTGGAAGGCAAGGAGTACGAGCGGGAGCTGCGCAGTCTTCACGTCGAGCTCGTGAAGCTGCAGCAGTGGATCGTCCACAAGGGACTCAAGGTCTGCCTCGTATTCGAGGGTCGCGACGGGGCCGGCAAGGGCGGGACGATCAAGGCGATGACCGAGCGCGTGAGCCCGCGCGTATTCCGCGTCGTGGCGTTGCCGGCGCCGACGGAACGCGAGAAATCGCAGATGTACGCCCAGCGCTACGTGCCGCACATGCCGGCGGCAGGCGAGATGGTGATCTTCGACCGCAGCTGGTACAACCGCGCCGGGGTCGAGCGGGTCATGGGTTTCTGCAGCGAGGCGCAGGCGCGGGAGTTCCTGAAGGTCGTGCCGCTCTTCGAGCGTTTGATGGTCGACTCGGGGATCATCCTCCTGAAGTACTGGCTGGAAGTCAGTCCCGAAGAGCAGACACGCAGGCTGCAGGCGCGCATCGGCGATGGGCGCAAGACCTGGAAGCTGTCGCCGATGGACATCAAGTCCTACGATCGCTGGGACGATTACACCGAGGCGCGCGACGACATGTTCGCTGCCACCGACAGCTCATGGGCGCCCTGGTACGTCGCACGATCGGAAGACAAGCGCAGGGTGCGGCTCAACGTGATCAGCCACGTGCTCTCCCGCATTCCCTATCGCGTGCTCGCCGTGCCGGAAGTAAAGCTCGGAAAGCGCAAGGTCGGTCGCTACAAGCCGGTGGATCAGGCGCTCAAGTATGTGCCCGAGCGGTTCTGAGCCGCGGCTGCAGCGGGCGCGTGCACGATCGTCCCGGCGTCGGCCTTCCGGCGGCAGTGCGCCAGGTGCATGAGCGCCTGCCATGAGCACATCGGCCAGCGCCGCGGCCACGGCTGAAGCTGCGCGCAAAGGATGGCGCCTGGATGTCGTCGCCGGCCTGACGGCGGCGGCGGTCGTGCTTCCGAAGGCAATGGCCTATGCAACCGTAGCCGGGCTGCCGGTGGCCGTGGGCCTCTACACGTCGTTCGTCCCGATGGCGCTGTACGCATTCCTCGGGACATCACGCGT
>Ga0308173_10002189_pt1 | contig 10290 bp, 8 predicted proteins | sample PhyPR1_FD_203716 | JGI IMG/M metagenome (GOLD analysis project Ga0308173, IMG submission 203716) | Soil microbial communities from UC Gill Tract Community Farm, Albany, California, United States - DLSLS.P.R1 | ecosystem: Environmental > Terrestrial > Soil > Agricultural land | place: USA... | reverse complement strand
TCCTCTCCACTGATGCCGTCCGTCCAGCACCGGAGTGTGTCGAAACCTGCGGGAACCCGCAGGTCGACGGCCCTACCGATGCCTCGGGGGAACACTGTCACGCGCGTGTGGCGCACGCCACAGGAGTCATATTCCGTTATCGAGCGGTGACCCTGGGGGTTCAGTTCGGCCCGTTGTCGAGGGGCTCCTCGAAGCGGAGGACCGGCCCCGAGATCTCGTGATCGCGCAGGTCCGGCCGCACCCCGCACAGCGTGGTGACGACGTCGAGCAGCGGACCGGTCGGTCGCAGGTCGACGCGCCGGGTCACCGCACCGCCGTCCGCCCGGCGCAGGCCGATCTCCACGGGGAGCTGCTCCTCCCCCGGGCCCGGCCCGCAGCTGAGCAGCACCGAGAGCGGGATCGCCGTCTCGGTGCCGGGGTCCACCGGCCGGGCGGCGTCGTCCCGCATGCGCAGCCGCAACCGGTCGGTCGTCCCCTGCACGGAGGTGACCGACACGCGGCGCGGCCCCTCGTTGCGGACGACGACGTAGTAGCCGACCTGCCCGCCGGGGGGCGTCGTGGAGGACGACGAGATGCTCAGCGCCGTCGTGAGCGCGACGCGGTTGCGGAGCTCCCGCTCGGCGGACCAGCTCCGGAACCAGACGAGGCCGGCGGCGACGACGCACAGCACCCCCAGGACGACGACCAGCCGACGAGCGGCCGGGGACAGCGCCGCCCAGCGCTCCCGCCCGGCTCGCGTGTTCCCGCTCTCGAGCAGCTCGCCGGTCGGCGTGGGTGTCACCTCGTCGGCGCCAGCCAGACGGCAGCGTCCGGGCGGAGCCCGCCGGACCAGGCGTCGCCGGCGACCAGCACCCGCCACTCGGAGCCGATGTCCACCGGTCGCGACGACAGGTTCACCACACACCGGAAGGTAGGCCCGCGATCGAACGACAGCACGTCGTCCGTGGTGTTCCCCCAGGACAACGGGGCGTCGTGCAGGCAGCGCAGCTCGCGCCGCAGACGGAGTGCGGTCCGGTAGAGCGACAGCGTCGAGGCGGGGTCGGCCTGCTGCGCGGCGACCGTGAGGGCCGCCCAACCCGGGGGCTGCGGGAGCCAGGGCTCGACGCCGTCGGCGGTGAAGCCGAACGGCGGGCGGTCCCCGCTCCACGGCAGGGGCACGCGGCAACCGTCACGGCCGCGTTCGGTGTGGCCGGATCGCTTCCACGTCGGGTCCTGCAGCACCTCCTCGGGCAGGTCCTCCACCTCGGGGAGCCCGAGCTCCTCCCCCTGGTACAGGTAGGCCGAGCCCGGGAGCGCCAGGGTGAAGAGCAGGGCCGCCCGGGCGCGGCGGAGGCCGAGGACCGGGTCCGTCGGTCCGGTGGGCACGACGGCTCCCCCGAACCCGGCGCCGGTGTACGCGCGGCCGAACCGGGTCACGTGTCGGGTCTCGTCGTGACTGGACAGCACCCAGGTGGCCGGCGCGCCGACCGGCTCGAGCGCGGCGATGCTCTCGTCGACGACCGCACGCAGCCGGCGGGCGTCCCAGGGGGCGGTCAGGTAGTCGAAATTGAAGCTCGTGTGCATCTCGTCGGGCCGCACGTAGCGGCTCAGCCGCTCCGGGGTCCGGACGACGGCCTCGGTGACGAACAAGCGGTCGCCCTCGTACGCGTTCCCGATGGCCCGCCACCGCCGGAGGACGTCGTGGACGCCGTCGACGTCCCAGTGCGGGCTGTCCACCCAGGTGCGGGACTCGAAGCGGGCACCCGGCGCGTGCCCGGCGTCCGGCAACCCGGGCGCCTTGGCCATGGCCGGCGCCGCGTCCACGCGCAGGCCGTCGACACCGCGGTCCAGCCAGAACCGCAGGACGGCGTCGAAGTCCTCCCGCACGCCGGGGTGTTCCCAGTCGAGGTCGGGCTGCTCGGGCGCGAAGGTGTGCAGGTACCACTGCCCGGGGCGGCCGTCGGCCTCGCGGACGCGGGTCCACGCCGGGCCCCCGAAGGCGCTGATCCAGTCGTTGGGTGGCGCCTGTCCGTCGTCCCGGCCGTCGCGGAAGAAGTAGCGCTCGCGCTGAGGCGACCCCGGCCCTGCGGCCACCGCGGCCCTGAACCACGGGTGCTGATCCGAGGTGTGGTTCGCGACCAGGTCGATGATCACCCGCAGCCCTCGGGCGTGGGCGTCGGCCAGCAGGTCGTCCGCGTCGGCGAGCGTGCCGAACCGCGGGTCGATGTCGCAGTAGTCGCTGACGTCGTAACCGCCGTCGGCCATGGGAGACGGGTACCAGGGCGTGACCCAGACGGCGTCCACCCCGAGATCGGCCAGGTACGGCAGCTTGCCGCGCAACCCGCGGATGTCGCCGACGCCGTCACCGTCGGAGTCGGCGAAGCTGCGGAGGTAGACCTCGTAGACGACGGCGTCGCGCCACCACTCCCGGTGTCCCATGTCGAGGAGGGCGCCGGGTCCCTCGTCAGGCCGCACCGACCGCGGCGGCGCCGCGCGTCTGCTCCATCTGCTCGATCCGGTCCTCGTTGGCCTGCCGGGTCAGCTCCGCACCGGCCTCGGCGTCCCGGGTCAGGTTCTCGCCGGTGGACGGGTCGAAGACGTGGATCTTGCGGGCGTCCAGCCAGAACTCCGCCTCCCGACCCTCTCGGATCCGGCTGGTCGAGTCGATGGAGACGATGGCCTGGGTGCGCAGCTCCTCCGAGTCCAGCTCCCGCGACAGGTCGCGCAGCTGGGTGGTGATCGCCTCGGGCGCCTCGTACGGGATGTAGGCGTACTGGGAGTCCCCCAGCCACTCGGTGACGTCGACCGGCGCCCGGAACGTCGAACCCAGCGGCCGGCGGGATTCCTCGACCAGGGAGGCGTCCTCGAAGTACTCCGGACGGATGCCGACCAGCAGCAGGTCGCGCCCGGCCACGGCCGCGGCCCACTTCTCGGCGAGTGGGATCTCACCGAAGGGCGTCCTGAGCCGGCCGTTCTCGAAGGTCGCCGGCAGGAAGTTCATCGGCGGCGACCCGATGAATCCGGCGACGAACAGGTTCACCGGCTGCTCGTAGAGCTCGCGCGGCGAAGCGACCTGCTGGATCTTCCCCTTGCGCAGCACGCACACCCGGTCGCCGAGGGTCATGGCCTCGGTCTGGTCGTGCGTGACGTAGACGGTGGTGATGGCCAGCCGCCGCTGCAGGCGGGAGATCTCCGTGCGCATCTGACCGCGCAGCTTGGCGTCGAGGTTGGACAGCGGCTCGTCGAAGAGGAACGCCTCCGCCTGGCGCACGATCGCGCGACCCATGGCGACCCGCTGCCGCTGACCACCGGAGAGGTTGGCGGGCTTGCGCTCGAGGTGCTCGCGGAGCTCGAGCACGTCCGCCGCCTCCTCCACCCGGCGTCGCACCTCGTCGTCCGGGGTCTTGGACAGCCGCAGCGGGAACGCGATGTTCTCGTAGACGGTCATGTGCGGATAGAGCGCGTAGTTCTGGAAAACCATCGACAGGTTGCGGTCGCGCGGGGCCAGGTCGTTGACCCGCTTGCCCCCGATGACCATGTCGCCGCTGGTGATGTCCTCCAGGCCGACGATCATCCGCAGCAGGGTCGACTTCCCGCAGCCCGAGGGGCCCACGAGGATCATCAGCTCGCCGTCGGGGATGTCGAGGCTGACGTCGTTCACCGCCGGATAACCGTCGCCGTACTGCTTGACGATGTTGTTCATCTCGATGGAAGCCATGGTCAGCCCTTCACGGCACCGTTGGTGAGACCGGCGACGATGCGCCGCTGGAAGATGAGCACGAGGACGACCACGGGGACCGTCACGATCACCGCCGCCGCGGCGATCGAGCCCGTCGGGTCGACGAACTGCGAGGCGCCGGAGAACAGGCCCAGGGCGGCGGGAACGGGCCGGGCTGCGCTGGTCGACGTGAGCGAGATGCCGTAGGCGAAGTCGTTCCAGGCGATGAAGAAGGCGATGATCGCCGTCGTGAAGACGCCCGGGGCGGCGAGCGGGACGATCACCTTCCGGAAGGCCTGCCAGGTCGTCGCGCCGTCCACCTGCGCCGCCTGTTCCATCTCCCAGGGGATCTCGCGGAAGAACGCGGACATGGTCCAGATCGAGATCGGCAGGGTCAGGGACAGGTACGGGATGATCAGGCCGAGCCAGGTGTCGTACAGGCCGATCTGCCGCCACAGGTTGAACAGCGGCGTGACGATCGAGATCACCGGGAAGATGGCGACACCCAGGGCCGCGGACAGGATGAGCCGCTTGCCCGGGAAGTCCAGCCGCGCGATCGCGTACGCGGCGAACATCGACAGGAAACACGATATGAACGTCGCGATCAGGCAGATGCCGAAGGAGTTGCGCAGCGCCGGCAGGAACAGCTCACTCGCCGAGCCGGTGAGGATCGTCGAGTAGTTCTCCGTGGACGGCTTGGAGGGGAGGAACTGGCCGTTCGCGATGTCGGCCGGCCCCTTGAACGACAGCGAGATGATCCAGGCGATCGGGAACAGGCAGTAGAGCATGATCGCGATGCCGACGACCCACCACCAGGTCTTCTCCCGCCTGGACATCAGCGTTCCCCCCTCGCCTGTGCCAGGTCGATGCGGAAGCCCTTGATGAAGACAAAGGCGATCAGCACCACGGCGAGGAAGAGGAGCACCGAGACCGCCGATCCCAGGCCGATCTCCACGCGTGAGATGGTCTGGCGGTAGGCCAGGAAGGACACCGACTCGGTGCCGTTGGCCCCCGCCGTCATCACGAAGATGCTGTCGAAGATCCGGAACGCGTCCAGGGTCCGGAACAGCACCGCCACCATGATGGCGGCCTTCATGTTGGGGATGGTGACCTTCCGCATCCGCTGCCACCACGTCGCCCCGTCGACCATCGCCGCCTCCTGCAGCACGTCGGGCACCTGAGCCAGGCCGGCGAGCAGCAGGAGGGAGATGAACGGCGTCGTCTTCCAGATCTCGGCCAGGCAGATGACCAGCAACGAGGTCCACCGATCGCCGAACCAGTCGGTGTCCACGCCGATGCCGGGCAGCCACGCGAGCCACTTGTTCACGAACCCGGTGGTGATGTTGAAGGCGAACTGCCACGAGAAGGCCGACACGACCGTGATCACCGCATACGGGATGAGGATCGCCGCCCGGAGGACCGGGCGGATCGACGCCAGCGCCTTGGACATGACCAGGGCGAGCGCGAAGCCCAGGACGAGTTCCACCGCCACGGTCACGACGGTGATCAACACCGTCGTGAGTACCGCCTGCCACCACAACCCGTCGGTGAGGATGACCCAGTAGTTGCGCAGGCCCACGAACGACCGGTTGCCGGGGTCGGTCAGGCGGTAGTTGAACAGCGAGTACCAGACCGCCTGCAGGATCGGGTAGGCGGTGACCAGCAGCATGACCACGAATGCCGGCCCGGCCAGCATCCAGCCCAGGCGGCGCTCGGCGCGCGAGCGATCGCTGATGCCGCCCGGCGGCGCGGAAACGGGTTCGGTCTTCTTGCGGGGCGGGAGCGTCGTCGCGGTCACAGCAGCTGGTCCCCTCGGAGTACGGCGCTGATCAGGTCATCGGCCTGCTTGCCGGTCGACTCGTTGACATCCGCCGGCGGGTGGTACTCGCGCTGCAGCCCCCCGGTGATCTCGCTGTAGTACGGCGACAGCGGGCGGGGCGCCGACGCCTGCAGGGACTCCCGGATGGTGTCCGCCATCGGGTAGTTCTTCTGCACGTCGGGGTTGTCGTAGACGGCTGCCGAGGAGGCGGGGTTGCCGTTGGTGACCATGTAGTCGGCCTGGTTCTCGTCGGTGGTGATGCACTCGGTCGCCTGGTAGGCGAAGTTCACGTAGTGGCTGAACTTCGAGACACCGAGGTTGATCCCACCGAGCGGCGGTGCGGACGGCGTGTTCTCGTCGACCCGCGGGTAGAGCGTCCAGCCGTAGTCGTCGGGCACGGACTGCGGCAGCGTCCCCGCCGCCACCTTGGTGTTGGCCTGGGCCCACACGTACGGCCAGTTCACCATGAAGCCGGCGTCCGGGCTCTCGAACTGCAAGGCGCTGGTGTCCTCGCTCGAGGTGGAGAAGGCCGGTCCCACGACCCCGGAGGTCGCCACGTCGTGCATGACCTCGCCGGCGCGCTTGCCCGGCGGTGTGTCGAATCCGAGCTTGATCTTGGTGGGGTCGGTGCTGTTCTTGTCGATGATGTGCCCGCCCGCCGACTCGATGAGGGCGTTGAACCACACCGTCAGTGACTCAGCGCGCCGGCCCTGTGCGCTGAGGAGCTTCTTCTGATCCTGTGCCGCCTTGATCAGCTGGTCCCAGGTGACCGGCTTGGTCATGTCGAGCCCCGCGGCCTTCGCGACGGACTTGCGGTACCAGAGCAGCTGCGTGTTCGCCCAGAACGGGACCGCGACGAGCTTGCCGTCCCAGGTCGCCGACTGCAGAGCCCCTGGGACGACACCCTTGCTGACCTCGGACGCGACGGCGGCGGGCACCGGGGCGAGGAAGCGGGCCTGGGCGAGCTCCGGTGCGAACACGACGTCGAGGCTCATGATGTCGATCGAGTCGTCGCCGGCCGCGAGGCGGCGCACCAACTGCTCGCGTTGCGCGTCCGAGTTCCGGGGAAGCACCGAGGTCTCGATCCTGTACTTCCCGTTCGAGGCGTCGCTGCAGGAGGCGGCGATCTTCGCCTGCCCCCCGCTGTCGGGGTTGATGTACCAGGTCAGCGTCGGTGGACCGCTGGATCCGCCACCCCCGCAGGCGGCCAGCCCACCCATGACGACCACTGTCGCGGCGGCACCCGCGAGGCCTCTGCGCAACCGCCCGGGCGCACCCTGCGATCGGCCTGGTCGCACCGCTCGACGGGCCTCTCGGCGGGAGATCTCCGGCACGGTCATCGCCTCCGTTGACCCGCATCGCGAGCAGACATCTGAGGGTGATGCACGTCACAGAAAGCTGTCAATCACGGGCGTCGCGCGCGACCGTTCCGCCGCCGGGGATCCCGGGTGGCCTCCTCCCAACGTGAGGCGTAGCGCCGCGGCAGACTGTCGGCGCTGTCGACGGGGTCCACGTCCTCGAGGAGCAGCCCGCCGAACCGCAGGTCCAGCATCTCCGCACCGACGCGCTCGCGGGCGAGGTCGACGTCGTAGGCGCGCTGCCCTCGCGACAGAGCGGCGTGCTGCTCGCTGGTCTCGGCATCGACCAGATGGGCCGTCACGGCGCCGGCGTCGTCCCGGAGGAGGGTGTTCGACAGCGAGCAGTCGCCCCAGAAGACACCGGCGAGGTGCAGCCGCACCAGGAGCTCGACGAGCTCGTCGAGCAGCTGGTCGGCCGGGTGCGTGCGCCCGTGGCGGGAGAACAGCCACCGGAAGGGCACCGCATTCTCGAGGTAGCGGGTGACCAGGACGGCCTCCTGGCCGCGGGGACGGCCGACGCAGATGCCGACCGCCGAGACCGTCGGCAGCCCCTCCTCGCGGAACCGGCCGAGGAGGTCGTACTCCCTGCGGGCCAGCCGCTCCTGGATCTCCTTGAGCGCGTAGACGTGCCCGCCGTCGGCGACGAACCGGACGACGTGCCGCGAGATGCCCCGCTCGGGCACGTCCACCAGCAGGCCGGGGTCCCACTCTTCGAGCGGGCGGCCCCAGGGCAGACCGAGCAGACCCCTCACGTCGGGGGCCGGGGGGCGGAAGAGGAACCGCATCGCGCTCCCGGAGTCGGCGGACCGGGCACACGATCCCACGCGGCGGCCCTCAGTCGGCCTCGGTGGCCGCCCCCTGCTCGCCGCGCCAGGCCGCGAGCCGGCCGGCGCGGCTGACCGCCCGAAGGCGCCGCTCGGCCTCCGCCCGCGACCGGCGGGCCGCGACCAGCAGCGCCTGGTCACCCCGCATCAGGCGGGTGGTCTCGTCGGGGACGAACGAGTGGCCGTCCCGCACGATCAGCACCACCGCCGCGTCCTCCGGCAGCCGCAGCTCGGGCAGGTAGACGCCGTGCAGGCGCGACCCGGCGGGCACCGTCATCTGCATCAGGTCGGCGTCGAGCTCGCCCAGGGGCGCCGACTCGACCTCCACGTCCCGCGGCGTCACCGGGGTGGCGATCCCCAGCCGCCGGGCCAACCAGGGCAGCGACTCCCCCTGGACGATGGTGAAGACGACCACCAGGACGAAGACCGTGTCGAAGATGAACGGAGCCCGGGGAACCTTCGCGGTCAGGGGGAAGGTCGCGAGCACGATGGGGACGGCGCCGCGCAACCCCGCCCACGAGATGAACGCCTGCTGGGACCAGGGCATGCGGAACCACACGAGACTCGCATGGACCGACAGCGGCCGGGCCACCAGCAGCAGCGCACCGCCGATGACGAGCGCGGGGGCGGTCGCCCCGAGCAGCCGTTCGGGACTGGCCAGCAACCCGAGGAGCACGAACAGCCCGATCTGGGCGAGCGAGGCCATCCCTTCCGCGAACCCGACGCTCGCGGCGCGGTGCGGGAACGACACGTTGCCCAGGACGAGCCCGCAGAGGAAGACCGCGACGAATCCCGACGTGTGGGCCAGCGACGCCAGCGCGAAGGCAAGCACGCACAGGGCGAGGGTGGCCAGCGGGTAGAAACCGGCCAGGGGCAGCGCGAACCGGCGGAGCAGTGCTGCGCCGGCGAAGCCCACGATGACCCCGACGACCGCGCCACCGAGCAGTTCAGCGACGACCTCGACGACGATCAGCCACCAGGGGGCGGTCGTTCCGTCGACCAGGTACTCCGACACCGCCAGCACGAGCAGGATGACGGGCGCGTCGTTCAGGCCGCTCTCGACCTCGAGGGTGGCGATCATGCGCCGCGGGAGCGGCAACCGCCGCAGCGTGGCGAAGACGGCGGCTGCGTCGGTGGAACTGACGACGGCGCCGATCAGCACCGCCGTGCCCCAGGACAGATCGAGCAGCCAGGCCCCGGCGGCCGCGGTGACCGACACGCTGACGAGGACCCCGACGGTCGACAGGGCGACCCCCGGCCCGATCGCCCGCCGCGCGTTGGCCCAGCGGGTCGTCAGTCCGCCCTCGGCGAGGATGACCACGAGCGCCGCCACGCCGAGGTTCTGCGTCAGCGCGGCGTCCTCGAATTTGATGCCCACCCCGCCCTCCCCCAGCGCCAAGCCGAGGGCGAGGTAGAGGAGCAGGCTCGGGAGGCCGAGCCGGTCGGCCAGCCGGAGCGCCACGGCCGCCACGAGGACGACGATCGATCCCACCGCCAGGGCCACGGTGACGTTCGGGTTCACCGGCCGCCCCTCCCCATGGGGGCAGTCTCCCGTACCGGTCGGGGATGATGGACGACGTGAGCGCTCAGCCCCGAGGACACGGCCCCTTCCGCGCCCTTCCCCCGCAGGTCGACCTGCCTGCCCTCGAGCAGGAGATCCTGACCCGGTGGGAGGCCGACAAGGTCTTCGCCCGGAGCCTCGAGGAGTCCGCCGGCAAGCCGCAGTGGGTGTTCTACGAGGGCCCGCCGACGGCCAACGGCCGCCCGGGCACCCACCACATCGAGGCCCGCGCCTTCAAGGACGTCTTCCCCCGGTTCAAGACCATGCAGGGCTGGCACGTGCCCCGCCGGGCCGGCTGGGACTGCCACGGCCTGCCGGTGGAGATCGCCGTCGAGCAGGAGCTGGGCTTCGCCGGCAAGCCGGACATCGAGCGCTACGGCATCGCCGAGTTCAACGCCCGGTGCCGCGAGTCCGTCGAGCGGCACGTCGACGCCTTCACCGAGCTGACCCGCCGCATGGGCTACTGGGTCGACATGTCGACCGCCTACTGGACGATGAACCCCGAGTACGTCGAGAGCGTCTGGTGGTCGCTCAAGCAGGTGTTCGACAAGGGCCTGCTCGTCGAGGACCACCGCGTCGCCCCGTACTGCCCGCGCTGCGGCACCGGCCTGTCCGACCACGAGGTGGCGCAGGGCTACGAGACCCTGACCGACCCGTCGGTGTACGTCCGCCTCCCCGTCACGAGCGGCGAGTGGGCCGGCAGGGCCGACCTCCTCGTCTGGACGACGACGCCGTGGACGCTGCCGTCGAACACCGCCGTCGCGATGCACCCGGACGTGACCTACGTCGTCGCCCGGCCCGCGGGCTCGGACGACGTCCCGGTGGTGGTCGCCGAGCCGCTGCTGGCCGCCGTCCTGGGTGAGGGCGCGGAGGGCCATGACATCGAGGTACTTGGCCGCAGCACCGGCCGCGACTGGGAGTTCGTGCACTACCAGCGGCCCTTCGAGCTCGTCGAGTTCCCCGCCGACGACCTGCCCGAGCAGGGCGTGAACTTCGTCGTCCTCGCCGAGTACGTCACCACCGAGGACGGC
>Ga0308173_10002188_pt1 | contig 10291 bp, 7 predicted proteins | sample PhyPR1_FD_203716 | JGI IMG/M metagenome (GOLD analysis project Ga0308173, IMG submission 203716) | Soil microbial communities from UC Gill Tract Community Farm, Albany, California, United States - DLSLS.P.R1 | ecosystem: Environmental > Terrestrial > Soil > Agricultural land | place: USA... | reverse complement strand
GGCCGTCGTGGCCGGCGGCGGGAACAGCTCCGTCCGGGCGGCGGTCATGACCTCGCCGAGCGCCTCGAGCGCCTGCCGCAGCCGTCTGTCGGCCTCGGTCCCGCCGGGGGAGCGGGCGGCCGCCACGGCCGCGGCCGCCGCGCGGTCGACGGTGGCCGGCAACCGGCGGCTGCCCGCGCGCACGAAGAGGCACAGGCCGACCAGGACGCCGAGGACGATGCCGATGAGGGTCTCGGCCAGCCGCTCGGCGACGAGGGTCGATCCCGGCCGGCCGGGGACGCCGATGTGCACCTGGATGAGCACCATCGGCGTGATGACGGCGACCGCGAGCCCGTACTGGTGGGCCACGAGCAGTTCGACGGCGAACTGCAGCAGGCCCACGAGCGCGATCTCGGCGCCGACCGGCAGGCCCGCGCTGATGATCAGCCACGCGAGGAGCACGCCCAGGACCGTGCCGGCCGCGCGGTTCACCGCGCGGTCGCGGGTGTGCCGCGCGTCGGTGCCGAGTTGCACGGCGACTGCGGTGGTCGCCGCCCAATAAGGGTTCTGCAGTCCGAGCGCCGTCGCGGCCAGGGCCGCGACCGTCGCGCCCACGCCGATGCGCAGCGAGGTGGCGACGAGCGCGTGGTCCCACCAGTGCGGCTCCGGCGGGACGGCCGGGGCGGACCCGGCGGGCAAGGGTGCGATCTCGGTGACGCCGGGCGGCAGAGCGCGCAGGAACCGCTGCTCGATCTCCCGCAGCTCCGCCGCCAGGGCGCTGTCGCGCCGGGCACCGGCCCAGCCGACGGCGGCGTCGGCGGTGCGGACCGCGTGCGCGACGGCTCCCGACCGTGGGCCCGCGCTCCCGGTCGCGGTGGCCGCCCGCTCGACCGCCCGCCCGGCCGCGCGCACGGCCCGTCGCTCCGGACCGGTGGGGTCCCACAAACACGGCAGCATGCATCCGCACCAGGCCAGGGCCGCGCCGCCGACCGCGGCCAGCAGGAAGGGGCCGAGGTCGGCCGGTGCCGTGCCCAGTGCGCTGGCACCGCCGTAGACCAGCATCGCGCCGAGCGGCCCCGGTGGGCCGGTCCGCCAGACGCCGCTCGCGGCCGTGGCGGCCGTGGCCACCGTGCCGGCCCCGAGCGACAGCACCACCGGACGCCCTCCGGCGAGCGCACCGAGCCCCGCGGCGACGGCGAGTGCGGCGCCCACGCCCGCCACGACCACCGCCCGGCGCCGATAGGGGAGGGCGTGCCCGTAGATCGCGGTGAGGGCACCCAGCGATGCCACCGTGCCGAGGACCGGCTGCCCCACCAGGTGCCCGGCCACCAACGGCAGGACGACGCAGATGCCGGCGGTCACGCCCCGGCGCCCGCCGGTCTGCCAGAGGGTGGCGAACGCCGGCAGCGGCGGGCCGAGCAGTGAGGCGCGCATCCGCCCGACGGGGAGCGGAACATGCGGCACGGCGACCATCGTCGCAGCCGGCTGCTCGGCGCCCCGGGCGGAGGTCATGGGGTCACATGCCGGGCAGCGCGGCCCCCTTCACCGCGATCTCGGCGGTCACGTCGTCGGGGAAGGTGGTGAAGGGCTCGGCGGTGACGGTGCGCCGGGCGCCGCTGCCGGTGTACCGCCAGGTGCCCAGGATCCGTCCGTCGCTGACCACGGTGGGCCGGAACATCCCGTTCCCGCCGGGGACGATGCGGTCGGCGAACCGTGGCTCCAGGACGGCGGTGCGGTCGCCGTAACCGAGCACGAACTCGTCGAAGCCGGGCAGCAGGAAGACCCCGCGGGCCTCGGTGCGGCAGGCCGCGAGCCGGTCGGGCGTCTCGGGGGCCAGGTGGTACTCGACGCCGTCGACCTCGATGCGGGCCAGGTGCGGGCCCGCGACGGCGAGTCCGGCGCGGGCGTCGCGGACGGTGCAGCCGGCCCAGCGCACCAGGTCCTGGACCGTGGCCGGGCCGTGGCTGCGGAAGTACCGCAGGGCCAGCTCGCCCAGCGCCTCGTCGCGCTCGAGCCGCCGCGGGTCGCGCACCCACTCGTCGAGCAGGACGAACAGCTGCTCCGTGCCGTCGGTGGGCCCCAGGCACAGCGTGCCGCTCTGCGCCAGGTACCAGAGCAGGTGGTAGCCGCGCTGGCCTGCGATCGGCGCCCCGCCGTCGGCCATCGCCGCGAGCAGCGCCTCCCGGCGCAGCGCGCGACCGCCCGCGAGCGCGCCGACCGCGGCGGCGCGGGCGAGCTCGACGTCGTGCTCGGTGAGCTCCAGCCGCGCGCGCCGGGTCGCCGCACCGGTGAGGGCCCGGCGACCGAGGAGCTCTACGAGCCAGCACAGGTCCTCCGCGGCCACGAGGTGCAACGTGCCCCGCATCGGCCACGACCGGACGACGGCGCCGTCGTCCAGCGCCGCGACGACGTCGGCCCGGCGGCGCCCGAGGGTGCGCAGTGCGACCGAGGTGACCGCTCCCGGGTAGTCCTGTGCCTGGACCGCGGTGAGGTCGCGGACCGCGTGGGCGGCCGAGGAGTGCCCCGGCCCGGCGATGCGCAGCGCGACCAGCCGCATGAGGGCGACGTCGTGCGGGGTCGTCATGGCGCCCACCGTGGCAGGCGGGTACGACGATCGTCGAGCGGTGGTCGTTCCGTCGTCCGCCGCCGGTAGCGTGCAGGCGGTGATGGGGATGGGCGGCGCCGACGGCCCCGACGCCCACCGGCGGCGACGGCTCGTGGCCGCCGTCCTCGTCCTCGCACTCGTCATGGGTGCGGCCGCGGTCGTGCTCTCCACCCTGCTGAGCTGAGGGGATGGCGACGCCCGACGCCGGGGACGACGCGTACGTGTCCGCCTGACGGCGCGTCGCGACGTCGCCGCGCCGAGGGCGAACGAGTCTCGGGACCTTCGTCCCTGGCAGTCCCACGCGTCACTTGTGATCGTCGTTCCGTACGTGCGAGCGGGCCGGCCACGTCGATGCCGGCCCTCGCGGGGGAACGTCCACCTGCTGCTCCGGCGGCACGCCCGGTGAAGGACCGTCCATGACTCTTGCTGTCCTGCCCACGATCCCCGACCCGTCCGTCAGCTCCGCGATGTCGCGACTCTCCCTGGAGTTCCCGTACATCGGTCTGCGGTCGATCGCCCTGGTCGTGCGCACCTGCCGCGAGGAACTGCGCGGTTCCCCGGACGGCGCCCTGCCCGAGCTCGTGGAGCGTCTCGCCCGGCAGCGCCTGCAGCAGGCCTGAGCGCGGCCGCCGGAAACGCGGTTGCCCCTGACGGGAGGATGTCGGCGTGGGTTACGTCGACGTCACCGGTGTCCGGCACACGCTTCCCGACGGGCGGGTGCTCCTGGACGACGTCTCGTTCCGCATCGGCGAAGGTGCCCGCGCCGCGCTGATCGGTGAGAACGGCGCCGGCAAGACCACCCTGCTGCGGATCATCGCCGGGGATCTCGTGCCCGAGGCCGGTGCGGTGGCGCGGACGGGCGGGCTCGGGGTGATGCGCCAGTTCATCGGTTCGGTGCGCGACGACACCACCGTGCAGCGGTTCCTCATCGACCTCTCGCCACCCGCCGTCCGGGACGCGTGGGACGTCGTCGAGAAGGCCGAGCTGACGCTCATGGAGACCGACGACGAGCGCGCTCAGATGGCGTACGCGCACGCGCTGGCGCACTGGGGGGACGTCGGCGGGTACGACGCCGAGGTCACCTGGGACACCGTGACCGTCGCAGCGCTCGGCGTGCCGTACGAGCGGTGCAAGTACCGCGAGCTGTCGACCCTGTCGGGTGGGGAGCAGAAGCGGCTGGCGCTGGAGGGTCTGCTGCGCGGGCCCGACGAGGTGCTGCTGCTCGACGAGCCGGACAACTATCTCGACGTCCCGGGCAAGCGGTGGCTCGAGGAGCGGCTGCTCGAGACGCGCAAGACCGTCCTGTTCATCAGTCACGACCGCGAGCTGCTGGCCCGCGTGGCCGATCGCGTGGTGACGGTGGAAGGCGGCTCGGCCTGGGTGCACGGGGGTGGCTTCGTCAGCTACCACGCGGCCAGGACGGCGCGGCACGAGCGGCTGGCCGAGCTGCGGCGCCGGTGGGAGGAGGAGCACCAGCGGCTGATCGACCTGGTGCGGACTCTGCAGCAGCAGGCCGCCAACTCCCCGGACATGGCGTCGAAGTACCACGCCATGCAGACCCGCCTGGCCAAGTTCGAGGCAGCCGGCCCACCGCCGGACCGCCCGCCGGAGCAGAAGGTGGCGATGCGGCTGCGCGGCGGCCGTACCGGGGTGCGGGCGGTCATGGCCGAGGAGCTCGAGCTGACCGGCCTCATGAAGCCGTTCGACGTGGAGATCTGGTACGGCGACCGCGTCGGCGTCCTCGGGGCCAACGGCGCCGGCAAGTCGCACTTCCTGCGGCTGCTGGCCGGCCAGGAGGTGGGGCACGCCGGCGGGTACCGGCTGGGCGCCCGCGTCGTCCCCGGCTTCTTCGCGCAGACCCACGCGCACCCCGAGTGGCAGGAGCGCACGCCGGTCGACCTGCTCTGGCACGGCGAGCCGGGCCGTCCGGGGGTCGACCGCGGGCGGGCCATGGCGGCGCTGCGCAGGTACGGCCTGGCCGACCAGGGCGACCAGCTGTTCCGCACGCTCTCGGGCGGTCAGCAGGCGCGGTTCCAGATCCTGCTCCTGGAGCTCTCCGGTGCCACGCTGCTGCTGCTCGACGAGCCCACCGACAACCTCGACGTCCTCTCGGCCGAGGCGCTCGAGGAGGCGCTGGCCGCGTTCGACGGAACCGTCCTGGCCGTCACGCACGACCGCTGGTTCGCCCGCTCGTTCGACCGGTTCCTGGTGTTCGGCGCCGACGGTCACGTGTACGAGTCGGCCGAGCCCGTCTTCGACGAGACGAGGGTGCAGCGCGCCCGCTGACGCCTGTCCGAGTTGATCATCGTCTGCGCGCTCGCGCCCGCGGCGTGTCTCGCCGTGTCACCGACCGGCAGACGATGATCAACTGCAGGGCGGCTCAGAGGTCGACGTCGGGCTCCCCGGTGCCGCCGATCCGGTCGAGCTCGTCCAGCTCCGCGGGGCCGAGCACGCGGGCGGCGGCCTGCAGGTTCTCCTCGAGGTGGGCCACCGAGGAGGTGCCCGGGATGAGCAGCAGGTTGGGGGAGCGGGCCAGGAGCCAGGTCAGCGCCACCTGCATCGGCGTGGACTCCAGCCGCCGGGCGACCGTGTCGAGCGCGGCTGACTGCAGCGGCGTGAACCCGCCGAGGGGGAAGAAGGGCACGTAGGCGACGCCGTCGCGGGCCAGGGCGTCGACGAGCGGGTCGTCGTGCCGGTGCACGAGGTTGTAGTGGTTCTGCACGCACACGACAGGGGCGATGGCCCGGGCCTCGGCGTACTGCTGCGTCGTCACGTTGCTGACCCCCAGGTGCCGGATCAGGCCTTCCTGCTGCAACTGGGCGAGGGCCTCGAACGGCTCGGCCAGTGACCGCTCGACCGGTTCGGCGAAGCCCGGCAGCCGCAGGTTCACCACGTCGATCACGTCCAGGCCCAGGTGGTCGAGGTTCTCGTGCACCGCCTGGCGAAGCTCGTCGGGGGCCAGCGCCTCAGGCCAGTCGCCGTCCGGCGTCCGCCGGGCGCCGACCTTCGTGACGATCACCAGGTCGTCGGGGTAGGGGTGCAGCGCCTCCCGGATGATCTCGTTGGTGACGTGCGGCCCGTAGTAGTCGCTGGTGTCGATGTGGTCGACCCCGAGCTCGACCGCCCGGCGGAGCACCGCGATCGCGGCGTCCCGGTCGGCGGGCGGCCCCATCACGTGCGGCCCGGCCAACTGCATGGCTCCGTATCCGAGCCGGTTGACCGAGCGGTCGCCGAGGGTGAACCTGCCGGACTTCTCCGCGGTGGTGGTCGTCATGAGGCGTCCCTACCCGTCAGCGGCCGTGCATGCGCGGGATCAGGCCGCCTCGCGCAGCGGAGCGGCCGATGGCACGTCCGCGTCCGCCCCCTCAGCGGCCTCGAGGAGAGCGGCCCGGGAGCCCGTGCGCCGGGCCAGGACGGCGATGCCGGCCCCGGCCAGCGCGAGCACCGCGCCGACCCACATGGGCGCGGTGTAGCCGAGCCCGGCGGAGATCACCACTGCGCCCAGCGCCGCCCCGAGGGCGTTGGCCACGTTGAACGCGCCCTGGTTGGCCGCCGAGACGAGGCTGCCGCCGGGCACTCGGGCAGCCTCGATGACGCCGTTCTGCACGACCGGACCGAGGGAGAAGGCCACCGTCCCGAAGAGGACGAGCAGCGCGACCGCGGCGACGGGGGTCCGCGCCAGGAAGGCGAAGGCCACGAGGACGGCGGCCACGCCCACCATGCCGACCGCGACGAAGGAGAAGCCGTACCGGTCGCCGAGCCGGCCGCCGGCGAGGGTGCCCACGGTCGTGCCGACGCCGAACAGCCCGAGCACGGGGGTCACCCACCCGACGGGGATGCCGCCGAGCTCGGTCAGGATCGGGCTCACGTAGCTGTAGACGGCGAACATGGCCGCGAACCCGACCATCGTCAGGCCCAGCACGAGCCAGACCTGAGGCCGCCGGAACGCCCGCAGCTCGCCGCGGAGGTCGGCGGATTCGCCGGCGTCGTCCGGCATCCAGGCGAGCAGCCCGGCGATCGTGAGCAGCCCGATCAGCGCGATGCCGCCGAGCACGAGTCGCCAGCTGGTCTGCTGGGCGACGAAGGTGCCCAGCGGCACGCCGATCACGTTGGCCAGCGTGAGACCGGTGATCATCAGCGAGATGGCCTGCGTGGCGCGCTCCGGCGGCACCAGGCGCCGCGCGGCCACGGCGCCCACCCCGAAGAAGGAACCGTGCGAGAGGGCGGTGAGCACCCGGGCCGCGGCGAGGGTGCCGTACGTCGGGGCCAGCGCGGCCAGCGCGTTGCCGATGACGAAGACCACCATCAGCGCGACCAGGGTCTGCCGCGGGGTGAACCGCAGGCCGAGGGCCGTGAGCGTCGGGGCGCCGATGACGACGCCGACGGCGTAGGCGGAGATGAGCAGCCCGACGGCCGGCACGGACACGTCGAGGCCCGCGGCGATGTCAGGCAGCATGCCCATGACCACGAATTCGGTCGTGCCGATGCCGAAGGCGCCGATGGCGAGGGCGAGCAGAGCGCGGGGCAAGAGGAGAACTCCAGAAGGACGCGGACGGGAAGAGGCGGGGCGGACTGCGTCGTCCTGGGCCTTGTTCCTCGGGCCTTGGATCAGACCCTTCCTGTGGCAAGCCGGGTCGGCGGGCTGCCATGCCCGCCGACCCGGGTAAGCCTGCTCACACGGTGAGCTCGATCAGGGCTGGATCAGCACCTTGACGGTGCCCTCCTTCTTCTCGCGGAAGTTCATGTAGGCCTGCGGGGCTTCCTCGAGCGGGACCCGGTGCGTGGCGAAGTCGTCGACGCCGAGCGGGTCGCTCTCCAGCAGCAGCGGAAGGATGTCGGGCACCCAGCGCCACACGTTCGCCTGCCCCATGCGCAGCTGGATCTGCTTGTCGAACATCCGCATGAGCGGCAAGGGGTCGGTGGCGCCGCCGTAGACGCCGGACAGGGAGATCGTGCCGCCGCGGCGCACCGCCTCGATCGCGGTGTTGAGCGCCGCCAACCGGTCGACCCCGACGACCTGCATGACCTTCTCCATCACCGCGTCGGGCACGACCGCCGTCGCCTTCTGCGCGATGGAGGCCAGCGGGGAACCGTGCGCCTCCATGCCCACCGCGTCGATGACGGCGTCCGGTCCCCGGCCGTCGGTCAGGTCACGGACCCGAGCGACGACGTCGGCCTGCTTGGTCGAGTCGATGACGGTGATGCCGTTGCGACGGGCCCGGGCGAGCCGCTCCGGCACCACGTCGGAGGCGATCACCTGGCCGGCGCCCAGGTGCTTGGCGATGCGGGTGGCCATGTCGCCGATGGGGCCGAGGCCGAGCACGAGGACGCTGCCGCCCTCGGGGATGCCGGCGTACTGGACCGCCTGCCAGGCGGTCGGGAGCACGTCGGACAAGTAGACGTAGCGGTCGTCGAGCGGCGCGTCGGGCACCTTGATCGGCAGGGTGTTGCCGAACGGAACGCGCAGGTACTCGGCCTGCCCGCCCGGAACCTGGCCGTAGAGCTTCGTGTAGCCGAACAGGGAGGCGCCCATGCCCTGCTCGCGGTTCTGGGTGGTCTCGCACTGGGACTGCAGCCCCTGCGAGCACATCCAGCAGGTGTTGCAGGAGATGTTGAACGGCACGACGACCCGGTCGCCGGCCTTCACTGCGGTGACGTCGGAGCCGACCTCCCGCACGATCCCCATCGGCTCGTGACCCATCACGTCGCCGACGGTCATGAACGGCGCCATGACCTCGATCAGATGCAGATCGGAGCCGCAGATCCCGCTGGAGGTGACCTCGATGATCACGTCCGTCGGCTCCTGGATGGTCGGGTCGGGAACGGTGTCCACCCGGACGTCGCCTCGGCCGTGCCATGTGACTGCGCGCATGCGGAACTCCCTCGATCGGACCGGATTCGGGCCCTTGGAAGGGCACTTCGGGACGTAGGTGTCCTGGACCGGCCGACTTTCAACCCAGCTCGGCGTGTCCTTCACCCTGCGTAACTTGAGTTATACGCAACGCGGAATCACAGGCATGAGCCTTTGTGGTCCGGGACACAGAACTGCAGGTCAGTACCCCTGTTCCGAGATCACGAATCGGTCACGGCGTGTTTACATGGGCCCCGCCCTCCTCTCCCCGGGAGTGCGCCGTCGTGTCCGCCAACGGAAGTCAGGTGCATGAGCTCGCTCCACCAGGACCGCGCCCGCGTGGCCCGATCCGCAGCCGCCACGGTGGCCGGATCCAGCAAGAGCAAGGCTCCGCAGATCCCGACGCAGCGCCCGGGGAAGGCGCAGCGGTCGGAGGTCTCCGAGACCCCCGCCGTCGGAGAAGTCGCCGCGGCGACCCCGGCCCGGCGGACCACCCGCCCCCGGCACGCGGCGCCTCCCGCCGGTGCGGCGGCGCTCGCCGCGCGGGCGAAGGCCGCAGGAGCGGCGACGTCCAAGGCCGCGACCAAGGTGGCTGTCAAGGCCGCCGGTTCCGCGACGACGAAGGTGGCCGTCAAGGCGGCTGGTTCCGCGACGACCAAGGTGGCGACGAAGGTGGCCGCCACGGCGGCTTCGGCCACGAAGGCCACGAAGGCGGCAGCCGCGGCGCGCGCCGCGAACCGCACCCCCTCGCGTGGCGCGGTGGCCGCGAAGGCCGCTCCGGTCGCCAAGACTGCGCCCGCCGCGAAGGCTGTGCCCGCCACGAAGGCTGTGCCCGCCGCGAAGGCTGTGCCCGCCGCGAAGGCTGTGCCCGCCGCGAAGGCGGCTGCGGTGGCGACCCCGCGGGCGACGACAGCCGTAGCCGAGCCGACGACCAGTAGGACGACGACTGCGAAGGCCGCCACCTCGAAGGCCGCCGCCCGTACGAGGGCCGGCGCGACGAAGAGCCCCGCCGCGACGAAGGCGCCCGCCACCAAGGCTGTCGCGCCGAAGGCCGTGGCCGCCGAGCCGGCAGCACCCGCGAAGCCCCGAACGGCCAGCAGGACCGTCGCCGTCCCCACCGTGCAGCCCGTCGTCGTCCCGGTGGTCGCAGCAGTCCCGACCACGGAGGTCCAGCCCCCTCAGGTGGAGGCCACCACGGTCGTCGCCGCGATCGCGGACACCCACCGTCCCGGGCCGGCCCGCCGCGGACTCGCCGTCGCGCGGCGGCGTCCCGCGCTGTATCTCGCGGCCGCTCTGATCGGTGCCTTGGGCGTGGGCACGCTGTCCTCCGAGGGGCCCGCCGCCCACGCCGACACCACGACGGTCAGTTCGTCGGTGAGCGTGGCGGAGCAGCTCGGCCTCACCGGCCGGCCCGAGGCACCCATCACCGCGGCCGACACCCTGCGGCTCCAGGAACTGGCCGCCAGCCGCAAGGAGCGGACCGCCGATCAGGCCGCGGCCGAGAAGGCTCAGAAGGCGGCCGACGCCGCGGCCGCCGCGGCCGCCGCGGAAGCTGCCCGGCCCGACGCCGTCCTCCCGGTCCATGGCGGTCGGCTGACCAGCGGGTTCGGCGGCCGCTGGGGTCGACTGCACGCGGGCATCGACCTCGCCGCTCCGATGATGACGCCGGAGTACTCGGTGATGGACGGCATCGTGCTGGAGGCCGGCCCGTCGAGCGGTTACGGCAACGCGGTGTACATCCAGCACGCCAACGGGGACGTCACCGTCTACGGCCACATGGAGAAGATCCTCGTGCAGCCCGGCCAGGTGGTCCGTGCCGGCGACACGATCGCGCTCCTCGGCAACCGGGGTCGTTC
>Ga0308173_10002187_pt1 | contig 10292 bp, 4 predicted proteins | sample PhyPR1_FD_203716 | JGI IMG/M metagenome (GOLD analysis project Ga0308173, IMG submission 203716) | Soil microbial communities from UC Gill Tract Community Farm, Albany, California, United States - DLSLS.P.R1 | ecosystem: Environmental > Terrestrial > Soil > Agricultural land | place: USA... | reverse complement strand
TCATCTCGTTCAACAGCAATTCGGGCTTCGTGCAGTTGGGCAGTTCCTCCTCCGGATCGGACCGCATTCCGTCGCAGTCCTTCCAGCTTTATGCAAGCTGGGTGCGGGTGATGGGCAACCACACGTTGAAGTTCGGCACCGATGACCGGCAGTACCGCCTCAACACGTTTACGGCCGGCGCTTCGGCGGGCCAGTTCACCTTCGGCAATAACTGGGTGAAGGCCTCGAGCAGCGCGTCCTCCACCGTCGTCGTGGGTCAGGATTTTGCGTCCTTCCTGCTGGGCCTGCCGACCACCGGCAGTTCCTCGACCTTTGACCTGAACACGTTTGGATCCTGGTATTCGTACTACGCCTCCGGCTTCATCCAGGACGACTGGAGAGTGAGTCACAATCTGACCGTCAACCTGGGCCTGCGCTACGAAAAGGACCTGCCGTATCACGAGGTTTGGGGCCGCACGGTGAACGGATTCGACACAACGTCGGTCAATCCGATAGCTGCGGCAGCGCAGGCTGCTTATGCCAAGTCTCCCCTGGCTCAGCTTCCCGCCAGCCAGTTCCTGGTGAACGGCGGCCTGACGTTCGCCACCCCGGGGAATAACGCCGTCTTCCACAACAACACGAACCTGTTCAGCCCGCGCGCCAGCCTGGCGTGGACACCGGACATGCTGCACGGTAAGACCGTAATTCGGGCCGGCTTCGGTATGTTCGAAGCGCCCATCGCCGTCTCGTATGTGGGACCCGATGGCAAGTACTCGACCAGCCCGCGTACGCCCCTCGGCCAGGAAGGGTTCAGCCAGTCCACGCCGATCACCGCCACCAACAACAACTACTTGACGCCCTACGGAACCTTGGCGAATCCGTTCCCCACTGGCTTCCTGCAGCCGGCCGGTTCGTCGGCGGGCCTGGCCACCTACCTCGGCCAGGCGGTCCAGTTCCTCAATCCGGAAATGCAGAACGGATACTCGGTGCGCTGGAACTTCGACATCCAGCAGACCTTGACGCCGAACACTATGCTGGAAGTCGCCTACATCGGCAACCACGCGCTGCACCTGCCGGTCAACGTGACGCAACTGAACGGCATTCCGCGGCAGTTCCTGAGCACGTATGCCGCGCGCGATGGCGCCACGAATTACCTGACCGGCAATGTGCCGAATCCTTTCGCCGGCTTAAATACCAGCCAGAACGGCACGCAAGTCGCGGCGGCGCAGTTACTGGCGCGATTCCCGCAGTTCCCCGTCGGCGATGCCGCCGGTGGCTGGAGCGGCAGCGGCGGAGTGCTGGAGTTCAACAATGACATCGGCTCGTCGTATTTCCAGAGCCTGAATGTCCGCCTGCAGAAGCGGATGACCCATGGTGTCAGCTTCACTACCAACTTCATCTACTCGAAGATGATCGAGCGATTGGGCTGGCTCAACGATTCCGATCCTACCCTGGAACGTCGCGTGTCGCCCAACGACCGGCCGCTGCGCTTCGTCACCAGCATCGTTTACGAGTTGCCGATCGGCCGCGGCAAGGCGGTCAACCTGCGCGGCCTGACGAACACCATGCTGGGCGGCTGGAAGCTCACCTCCATCTACTCCTACCAGATGGGCGCGCCCATCAACTGGGTGAACGGCAGCTCCACCAGCCCCGGAGACTACGTCTACTTCGGCGGACCGCTGGATCTGAACAACCGGCAGGTGAACGGCTCGGCCTTCAATAAAGCGGTGTTCGACACCCTCGCGGCCGACCAGTTCCAGTATCACATCCGCACGTTCTCCACCACGTTCGGCAACATCCGGGCCGACGGAATCAATCAGCTCGACTCCTCCGTGCTGAAGACTTTCCTGTTCGGCGAATCCCACCGCTACCTGCAACTCCGCGGTGAGATGTTCAACGTGCCCAACCACCCGGTATTCGCGGCCCCGAACACCACCGCCACCAACTCGGCCTTCGGAACCATCACCGCCACCGTGAACCGTTTCCGCACGGTGCAGGTATCGGCTCGGATCGTGTTCTAACCGCTCACACTCGCAACCCGCAAAACAAAAAGCCAGCCGCCCGGTCAGGCGGCTGGCTTTTCTTCTGTACTCAGTTCCGATCTAGAAGTTAATTCTCATCACAAATTCCAGCGTCCTGCTTCCGGGATCGTTCGTATTGTTGAAGTCACGGAAGGCCGCCGTCGTCTGGCCGAAGCCGGAACCCACTGTGCTCGAAATGTTGCCGTTGGTGGCGGTGCCGCCCGGGCTGAGGATGTTCGGATGGTTGAAGACGTTCAGAGCCTGGGCGCGGAACTCGACGTTCAACCGCTCCTTGATCTGAGTCCGCTTCACCACGCTCACGTCCCACTTGGAGAGCCACGGTCCCCAGATGAAGATGCGATCGCAAAGCTGGCCGGCCTGATCGCAGGGCCCCAGGTAGGGCGCATTGGGATCCAGGGTGCCGCTGATGTTGAAGGCCGCCAGGCTGTTCTTTACGAACGCCTGGGGCAGGTAGTAGGCCGTTCCGGTCACCGCGCCGTTGGAGTTGATCTGGCTGGTGAAGTTCAGGCCCATCTCGCTCTGCAACTGGCTGGTGGTGATGTTGTGAAGGACCACGCCGCTGTCGTTCTGGTTAAATGTAGCGCGGCCGCTCGCGAAGTTGGTCGGGGTGCCGCTCTGCAGGCGACCGACGCCCGCGATTTCCCATCCGCCGACAACCCGGCCGAGCACGCCATGGGCGCCGGAGAGCAAGGAACGACCGGAACCGAAGGGAAGCTGGTAGATCCAGGTCGCCTTAATGCCGTGACGGATGTCGAATGAGGCCGGTCCCTTTTCACCGCCCCAATCGCGCAGCGTCGGGTTGCTGGCATTGGTCAATGACTTGGAGAAGGCGTAGCTGCCCTGTACCTGCAAGCCGCCTGCCAAGCGCCGGCGGATTTCGATCTGGCCGGAATGGTAAGTGCTCGAGTTCCGGTTGGTCAACTCGTTCGCCGAGCCGCCGTTGTTAGGGTTCACCTGGAACAGGTTCACCGGGAAGCCGGCCTTCACCAGGTTCGCCATGCGCGTCGCATTGGTGGCGATGGCGTTCGCCGTGGCGCCCGCCTGGCCCTGCGTGAGTTGCGTTGCTGTGGTCTGGTCGGTACTGGTGCCGAGAGCCGTAGTGAGGATCGGGACGGCCACCTGACCCACCAGGCCCGCATTACCGAAGTTGTTGGTCGTGAGTTTGACCGCCGGATTCAGCAACTGCGCCACAGTCAGGCCATTCGCGATCGCCAGGTTGTTCTGCGCCGCCTTGAACTGATTCAGGAAACCGTTTTCGAGTATGTTGACTTCGTTCAGATTGGTATTGCTCCACAGATCGACGCCGTGGTTGCCCACGTACCGCAATTCGACCACCGTGTTCTTGCCGAGCGGCCGCTGGAATCCGAACGTCCAGCTTTCGACGTACTCGGGCTTGATGTCGGGGTTGTAGTCGGTCACGTTCTGGCCGCTCTGCACCGCCAGCGGGAACGTGGGATTGGGGAACGTGGGCACCAGGCTGAGGGGCGCCAGGCTGGGCAGCACCGGATCGCTGAACAGCACGTTTCCTGCGCTAAACACGCTCGGCGTGGTCGAAGGACTGGCGCTGGTGCTGAGGCTGCGTCCCTGGTTGCCGCTCCAGATACCGTCCAGGAAGCCGATTCCCTGGCGATTCGTAGACATGCTGAAGCCGCCTCGAACCACCGCTTCGTCGCCCGTCAACCACTTCATGGCTCCACCCTTCGGGAAGCGATAAGCGAAGCCAAACGACGGGCTCCAATGCCCCATGCCGGGATCGAATCCCTGGCCATCGCCGACCAGCGAGAAAACCGGAACCTTCCCGTCGAGAACGCCGGGCTGGAACAGGTGGCCTACGCCCGATATTCCCCAGACGCCGTCGTAGCCGGGACGGGTGTACAGATTGTCGAGGTTACGAATCGGATTCTGCCGGTCCCAGCGAATTCCGACGTTCAGTGTGAGATTCGAGCTGACGCGCCACGTGTCCGACACATACAGCGCAAATTCGCGCATGTGATTGCGATCCACCGTGAAGTTCTGGCCGTAGGTCCGCGTCTGTTCGTTGAGGACCGCGGAACTGGTCACCGACGATACGCGTCCCGCCAGGATGGCGTACAGGTTCGCCGCGTCGCTCAATTGAGTGGCGCTGGCGCCCGGCAGGGTGGCGGTCGTAAACAGGGAAGTGGTGCCGGTGTTGTCCGGGTCACCGGCCGCCTGTCCCAGGGCAACCGTGTTGAGCAGCGAAGAATTCGACGATGCCGACCAGGCGCTCACCTGCGTGAAATTGCCGCCGAAGTTCAATAGATGATTCTTCTTCAGCCAGGTGACGTTATCGTTGACCTGGTACACCGGAGCCGCCCGGGGCGCGTAGCCCAGATAACTGCCGTTGTACGGATTGGTCATATATCCGGCGAAGCTCACCAGCCGGCCGTTCCAAATGCTGTAATCTGTCGGCGACATGCCGGAGCCGAGGGCGTTGCTGCCACCCTGGATTCCGCCGGTGAATTCGTTCGTCACGGACGGCGTGATGACCGACCGTACTCCGAAACTGCCCGTCCAGTTGATGCCGTATTGTCCATCCAGGTCGCTCGCGCCCAACTGCGTGCCGGTGCCGGGCAGGATGGCATAGGTTCCGTTCAGTCCGTCGGGAGACCGCGAGTTGATCTGATAGTTCCAGACGAAATTGAGGTGGTGCTTCTCGGTAAGGTTGTAATCGAGCCGAGCCGTTTCGAATTTGCGATTGTTGGTGGCCTTCGGGCCCCATGTGAAGTTGTTGCGATTGTAGTCGTTGTTGGTCGAAATGCGGTTGGCCAGCGTGCCGCCGCTGCTGGTCAGTTGCTGAATCAGCGAGTAGGTCTTGGCCAGGGTCGGGTCGCCCGACGTCGGGAAGGGGCGGATTCCGGCCGGCAGGTTTGCATTGGCTGCCTGGGCCAGTTGGTACAGATTCACCGTTCGGACGGCGCCCCCAGCGTTGTAGGTGAAGATGCCGGAAGCGGCGGTCGGCGTCAACCATGTTGTGGTCTGGCTGAAGGATTGCGGCAGGAAGAAGAACTCGAACGAATGGAAGAAGAACAGCTTGTTCTTCTTGACGGGACCACCGATGCTCCAGCCGTACTGGTTCAGGTTCAAGCGGTCCTTTTTGATGCCGTTGAGTCCGTTAAAGAAGTAGTTGGCTTCGAAGGCGGCATTGCGGTTGGTCTCGAACAGTCCTCCGTGGAACTGGTTCGACCCGCTCTTGGTCACGAACTTGATTTGCACCGCGCCTTCGCCCGACGCGTCTGCCCCCGCAGCGGCGGTTGTCACGGTCATTTCCTCGATGGCTTCCGTGCGCGGCTGGACGGCGTTGAAGATTGCGTCGGGGTTGCTGCGAGTCGTGTTGTCCTGAACGTTAATGCCGTCAATCGTCATGTTGATCGTGTTCTGCGGCAGCCCGTTGATGGTGGAGTAGCGTACCCCGTTGGCCGCCTGGGTGCCCGGTTGCGTGGCGATCAACTCGGTCACGTTGTGGCTGGTGAAAGGCAGATCGTGGATCTGCGTTCCCTGCAGCGTGGATGTGACGGTCGCGGTGTCCGCCTGCACGATATCCGCTCCGGCGGTGACCTCGATAGTCTCCGATATAGCGCCGACCTCCAGTACGATGTTCACCGTGGCGGGAACGCCGGCGTCGATCTTGACATTGTCGGCGGAGGCTGTCTTGAAGCCCTGACGAGCTACAGTCACGCGGTAGAGACCGCTCGACAGGCTGGGAATCACCCAATAGCCCTTCTGATCGCTGACGACCTTGAATGCCTGGTCGGTATTGGTCAAAACGGCCTGGACCTGCGCGCCGGGTACCGATGCTCCCTGAGAATCGGTTACGGTGCCGTCCAGACGGGCGGTCGTGGTGACTTGTGCAAAAGCTATACCGGTGCTGAGAAGCGTCAAAATGAACGTCGAGCGAAAGGTCATGCCCCCTCCAAAAAGTGAAAAGCGATTGCATGAATGGTATAACAAAATACGAGTTTCGCGCACTGAAATTCGTGATTGGCCACATTAAAATTTCGCCCTGTTAACAAAATCCATTTCGCCGGTGGAAAATGGTTGAGAAACTCCACACCAATCGAAGCCATCGTCGGTTTTCTAAATGGGCAGGTTTGCCGCGCGAGGCCGGCTCCGTTGGTATTCTGGACACATGCAACAACTCCAACCCGAACAGGCTAGTTTCCTCCTGAATGGCGTTTACCTACCCGGTCTTAAGAACGAGCATCGCGTGACTAAGGCCGTGATTCAGGCCATCCCGTTGGACCAGGGCGATTTTCGGCCCAACCCGGTCTCCATGCCGGCGCTATCCCTGGCATGGCACATCGTATCTACCGAGATGCGGTTCATGGAAGCCGTGGCGAATGGTCAGTTCGACCTGAGTCCCCGGCCGCTACCCGACTCCATCAAGAACTCCGCGGACCTTGTTGGCTGGTACACGACGAACTTCGAAACGCATTTCCAGAAGTTGACTAGCCTCTCGCCGGAGCACCTGACGAAGATCGTCGACTTCCGCGGCATCTTTCAACTTCCCGCCGTCATGTATCTCGGTTTCGTAACGAGTCACAGCATTCATCACCGCGGCCAATTGTCCGTCTACCTTCGCCCCATGGGCGCGAAAGTTCCGGCCATGTACGGCGAAAGCTACGATTCCTCCGAAGCGCGCAAGGCCAGCCAGCAGAAGGCCTAACGCCGCTCGATCGACTCCCGGAGCCGCATCCCGCGGCTCCGCCTTTTACCCCTCCTCTGTAGCGATCTTCTACATACGCAACTGCTCCGGCCGTAGAAATAATCCAAATTGTTCAGATACGCGATATTCAGATACTCTGATCTCAAAGTGTTGTGGTGGCGAATTCCCGGGGAGTTCCGCTACAGCAGTTGGCGAAAAGGAGTCTTTGCAAATGAAGTTAAATCGATGGTTCTTCGCGGTCCCAACCTTGTTGTTGGCTGGCGTCGCCGTGCCCCTCATCGGCCAGGTCGACACGCCGCTGAAGAAACCCAGACTGTCCTCTCTGGACCCGAACATTGTCAACTATATCCGGCCTGGAGTGAAGGTTAAGATCGTTTCCGCGGCAATTGCCCAGGACGGCACCATTACGGCCCGCGTGAATCTGACCGACCCCAAAGGTGTGCCGCTCGATAAGGACGGTATTAACTCCCCGGGTACCATTTCCATGAGTTTCATCTGCGCTTACATCCCCAACGGGCAGCGCGAGTATGTTTCCTACACCACTACAGTTCTGAAAGCGACCCTGGACACCAGCAAACCCTCCCAAGTTCAGGCAGCCAACGATTCGGGCGGCACGGTCACCAAGAACGCCGATGGCGATTACACCTACACCTTCAAGACGAAGGCGCCCACCGGGTTCGACCCGAGCGCGACCCACACCGTGGGCGTATCGGTCAATCGCAACCTGACGGAGTTCATGAGCTACGACGAGTGGAGCGAGGTTGCCAACGATACGTTTAACTTCGTGCCGAATGGTTCGGCCGTGAAGACCATCCGGTCGGTGGTCAGCACCCAGGCTTGCAATCAGTGCCACAATCCGCTGATCGGCCACGGCGGTTCGCGCCTGACGGTCGAATTGTGCATCCTCTGCCACACGCCGCAGACGGTCAACCCGGACACCGGACTCACGCAGGACATGCCTGTGCTGATTCACAAGATCCACATGGGCCAGAATCTGCCGAGCGTGAAGGCCGGCGTGCCGTATCGCATCTGGCACCGCGGCGCCTGGTCGGACTTTTCGGATGTGGGCTTCCCCTCCGGAGTGGACGAATTGAAGACCTGCGAAGTTTGCCATCAGAACGCCCCTCAGGCAGCCAACTACATGACCACGCCTACCCGCGCGGCATGCGGAGCTTGCCATGACGACGTCAATTTCGCTTCCGGTCTGAACCACGTGAACCTGCCGCAGGCCTCCGACAACCAGTGCGCCCAGTGCCATGTTGCCAAGGGTGCGGAATTCGACGCCTCCATCAAGGGCGCACACACCGTAGCTACCCGCTCGACCCAATTGCCGGGCGTGATCGCTACCCTGGTGCGCGTCGATAACGCCAAGCCGGGACAGAAGCCCTCGGTCGTTTTCTCGCTGAAGAACAAGGCGGGCGACACCGTCGACGTCAGCAAGATGAATTCGTGCAGCCTGGTAATGGCCGGGCCTACGGCCGACTACAACGGCTATGTTTCGGAGAGCGCGAAAAGCGCGACTTCTTCGGGAGCATCCTTCTACACCTACACCTTCAACACGCCCCTTCCCGCCAACGCTACCGGCACCTTCGCGGTGGGCATCGAAGGCTACAACAACGTCACCATCAATGCGGGTACGGTCAACGCGACTTCGGTCCGCGATCTGATCGCCAACCAGGTGCTCTATTTCGCGATCGGTGGCGCCAAGGTCACGCCGCGGCGCACCGTAGTCACGCAAGCCAATTGCATGGGCTGCCACAACACGCTGCTCGTCCACGGCGGCAACCGGCAGAGCGTCGAGTATTGCACGGTATGCCACAACCCGCCGACCACCGATTCCAGCGTCCGCAAGGCTGGGGATGTACCGGAGTCCGTGAACTTCAAGACCATGATCCACAAGATCCACACCGGCAAAGACCTGAAGACGGACTATACGGTGATGGGTCATGGCAGCGTGCCGGTCAACTTCAACGAGGTCGGCTATCCTGGCGACCTCCGGTCCTGTGTAAGCTGCCACGTAGCGGGGACCTATAATCTCCCGCTGCCCGACGGCCTGCTCACTCAGACGTCTCCGCGCGATTACCTCACGCAAATGCAGCCGATCACCGCTGCATGCCTCTCCTGCCACACGACGAAGTCGGCCGCGGCCCATGCCGCGATCGAAACGTCGCCCACGCTCGGAGAATCGTGTGAAGCCTGCCACGGTCCCAATGCGGAAACCTCGGTCGATAAGGTTCACGCACGGTAGCTGTAGCTAGTTAGTAACGAAAGAGCGGGGACAAGTCGTATCTGATTTGCCCCCGCTCTTCTTTGGGCTTGACTTGCTCCTGGCCGCGGGTTACACGTGAGTTGACGGGCAACCGTCTCGGCCCTTGTTGTGAAAAATCTACTCTTCTTCCTGGCCCTGAGTGCCCTGTCCGCATTCGGTGGAACCCGGGACGGCTCCGGCGCCCCACTCAGAATCTACACCGACTTCCAACGAACGCCATCTCCGGCGGCGGAGTTAGCACTACATAACGAACTGGCGCGCCTGGTAGATCCCATCGGGCTAAACCTGGAGTGGAAATCGCTGGCCGAACCGCGGGACGGCGAGGCCTCTCCGGCTCTGGTGGTGATCACATTCATAGGCCGGTGCGACTCCGTCGGGTTCGAACCTCGTAAAATCAATCCTGGCGCGCTGGCCTGGACCCATATCAGCGATGGAGTCATCCTTCCTTTCGTGGATGTGGACTGCGAACTCAGCCGGGAGTTTCTCCAGTCCAGGCTGATGCATTTCGACGCGCGGCTGCGCGACGGTTTGTTTGGACGGGCGATCGCGCGCCTGGTAGCGCACGAGCTGTATCACGTTTTCGCGGAAACCAGGCACCACGGCAAGGAAGGCGTTGCCGAACCTGCATGCACTGTGTCAGAGTTGCTGTCCGACACTTTCCGCTTCGCCGAGCCGCAGTTCCGTACACTTCGCAGCAGCAAACTGCGATCCATCCTGAGCTTGGCCGAACCCTCTCTACGCGCCGGCGGGAGCGCCGGGAAGGCCGATTACGCCGCCAACGGATGCGCCTCGTGCCACGGTCCCAGCGGCGAAGGGACGCGTGTGGCCCCGCCCCTCGCCGGGAAAGCAAAGACCCTAACATCCCAGTTGCTGATCGCTCATTTCGACAAGAAAAGCGAAGATATGTACCGTCGGGCTCTCACCTTGAAGCTGGGCTGGAACTTCCTGACCGACGAGGAGATCCGCAATATCGCCGCAGTCCTGAAGACCGGTCTGGAATAGCTCCGCTGCCCTCCATTTAGCAAATTAATTGCAACAAGTTTGCATCCCGCCAGCGTATTAGCTGGTATGTCCGCCTTCTTTCGAGACCTACGGCATGCCTTGCGTTCGCTCGCCGGCGATAAAGGCTTCACTGTCACGGTGGTGCTGACGATCGCGGTTTGTATCGCGGCCAATACCGCCACTTTTGCCGTGGTGAATTCCGTGCTGTTGCGGCCCCTGCCGGTGCCTGACGCCCGCTCCATCGTGCTGATGGCAAACCGCTACCCCAAGGCGGGCGCCGATTTCGGGTACAACAGCGCAACCGGCGACTATTTCG
>Ga0308173_10002186_pt1 | contig 10293 bp, 8 predicted proteins | sample PhyPR1_FD_203716 | JGI IMG/M metagenome (GOLD analysis project Ga0308173, IMG submission 203716) | Soil microbial communities from UC Gill Tract Community Farm, Albany, California, United States - DLSLS.P.R1 | ecosystem: Environmental > Terrestrial > Soil > Agricultural land | place: USA... | reverse complement strand
GCACGGCTTCGCAACCGATCACGATCACGCCAGCGACGCGGCCCGCGAGGGCCGCGCAATCGCGACGCGCGTCGGCGTAACGGCCCAGCACGGTAAGGACGGTCGCGCGCGTGAGCCGGGCCTGTGCCATCGCCGGATTCGCTTCGAGCAGCGGGCCGAGATCGGCAAGCGCCCCCGCGAAGTCGTGCTCGCTTTGCTTCAGCGTCGCGCGCAGCAGCACGGCGACAGGCGGCGCGTCGGCAGCTTTCCACCACGGCGCCAGCGCTGCCTGCGCCTCGCCGAGAAAGCGCGGATCGCCGAGCGTCCGCGCAGCCTCGAGGGCCCGGCGCGCGACGGGAACGGCAATGTCGAGGTCGCGCGGGTTGGTGGCCAGCTCCGCCCGCATGCGCTTCAGCTGCGCCAGCGCCGGATCGCCCTTTTCGGGAAGGCGCTCGAGAACGATCCGGTCGTCGGCCGGCACGTACGGCGTTGCGGCCGCGCTTGCGCAAAGCAGCAGGCAAACGGCCGCTGCCACGCATCTCCGGCGGAGCATCACGAGGGTCATGACCGGCATACGCAGCGGCGCACGATCCGGATGCACTCGAGCGCAGGTTCGTGCTGCCGAAAAGGAAGCCATGACTCCTCGTACGGCGTGGCGCACCGTCTGGATTCAGCCTCGCTTAAGCTTGCCGCCTTAGAATCGGACGACCCTGGAGTGCCCCATGCGCATCCTGCTCGTCGAAGACGACCCGATGATCGGCAAGACGCTGCAGCAGGCGCTGACGCAGGACGGCTATGCGGTCGACCGGGTGACCGATGGTGTCGCGGCGAAGGCGACACTCGATCTTGCGCAGGACGCGTACGCACTCGTGCTGCTCGACCTCGGCCTGCCGCGCAAGAGCGGTCTCGAGCTGCTGCGCGAATTGCGGCGCGGCGGCAACCGGGTGCGCGTGCTGATCGTCACGGCGCGCGACGCGGTGGCCGACCGTGTGGCCGGGCTCGACGCGGGCGCCGACGATTACCTGACGAAGCCGTTCAGCCTGGACGAGCTCGGCGCACGGATGCGCGCGCTACTTCGCCGCGACATCGGCCGCGAAGGCAACGTGCTCCGCCACGGCGACATCGCGCTCGACACGGTCACGCACGCGGTGACGCAGGCCGGCAGGCCGGTGGACATTTCGGCGCGCGAATTCGCGCTTCTCGCCGCACTGCTCGAGCGGCCCGGCGCCGCGCTGTCGAAGGCGCAGCTCGAGGAGCGCATTTACCGTTGGGGTGATGAGGTCGAAAGCAATGCCGTCGAAGTCCATGTTCACAATCTGCGCAAGAAGCTCGGCAGCGAGACGATCCGCACACTGCGCGGCGTCGGCTATGCGCTCGCTTAGAGCTCAGCGTCGGACATCGACGTCGCCTGACATCGGGGTCAGAGCTGTAAGTCTCGCCCGGTCATCGTTGCGCCAACACGTCCGCCGTCGACGGATGAGACTTACAGCTCTGACCCCGATGTCGCCGATGTCGACGTTGTCTCTGGCCCCATTCCGGTTTTCATGAACTCGATCCGGCGCACGCTCCTCGTCTGGCTCCTTGCGGGCCTCGCGGCGATCGCGCTCGCCGCGAGCGGCGTCACCTATCTCGCCGCGCGGCGCGAGGTCGGCGAACTGCTCGATCTCCAGTTGAAGCAGCTCGCGTATTCGACGCGCATCGACGACTTGCTGCGCGGGCGTCGGCCCGGCTTCGACGCGCGCCAAGCGCCGCGCGGAGAGGGCGTGACCGAGCTCGTGACGCAGATCTGGGACCGCGACGGCGTGCTCGTCTACTGGTCGCAGCCGGGGATGGGTCTGCCGGTGCCGGCCACCGAGGGATATTCGACGATTCGTCACGACGGACGCGACTGGCGCGTCTACACGCTGGTGCAGGGAACGCACGCGCTGCAGGTTGCGCAGGCGCAGGACGAGCGCGCGGCCATCGCCACGCAAACCGCGTTGCGCACGCTCGTCCCGTTTCTCGCGCTGATCCCGTTCTTCGGCGTGCTGATCTGGGTGGGCGTGGGTCGCGGGCTCGAGCCGCTCGAAGCGATGTCGAAGGCGGTATCGAAGCGGCGCCCCGACGCGCTCGCGCCGCTGTCCGAGCGCGCGCTGCCCGACGAGCTGCAGCCACTCGCGGCAAGCCTCAACGGACTGCTCGATCGGCTTTCGAGCGCCATCGCCTCACAGCGGCGCTTCACGGCCGATGCCGCACACGAGTTGCGCACGCCGCTCGCCGCACTGAAGCTGCAGCTCGACCTCGCACGCCGGGCGAGCGAGCCGCACGAAGTCGCGGCCGCCTTCGACGATCTCGAAGCCGGTGTCGCCCGCGCGTCGCACGTCGTCGAGCAACTGATGACGCTAGCCCGCGTCGAGCCCGAGGCGATGGCGCAGACACGCACCGAATGCGACCTCGTCGTGCTCGCGAAGGACGCGATCGTCGCGCGGGCGGCGCTCGCCGCCGACAAGTCGATCGACCTCGGCCTTGCGCGCGAAACACCGGCCGCCGTCACCGGCGACCCGGCAAGCCTCGGCATCCTGCTGTCCAACCTGATCGACAACGCGCTGCGCTATACGCCGCGCGGCGGACGCATCGACGTATCGGTCGACCGCGACGAGGACGCGGTCACGCTGAGCGTCGCCGACACCGGCCCCGGCATTCCGGCGGAGGCGCGCGAGCGCGTCTTCGACCGCTTCTATCGCGGCGACGACAACGTCGAGCCGGGCAGCGGGCTCGGGCTTTCGATCGTCAAGCGCATCGCCGATGCGCACCATGCGTCGATCAGCCTCGATGCCGCCGGCGCGGGCGACGGGCTCGTGGTCCGCGTGCGCTTTCCGCGTGAGCCCGAGGCGATGGATGAGCCAGCCGCCACGCCGCCGAACCGCAAGGATCGCGCCGTAAACGCCCGCTCTTAAGGTGTCGTTAAGCGGGCGTCCGTATATTCAGCGTGCCGGCCTCGCATCAGAGGCCCCTCGTTTCCAAGGAGTGCACCCATGCAAGCGAAATTCCACCTGAAGCAGATCACTGTCGCGCTTGCGGCCGCGGGCTTCGGCCTCGCCGTCGGCGCGGGCTACAACCGGCTCGACGCGCCCGCGCTCTCGCTCGCCAACGCGGCGACGCCACCGGCCATCACGTCGCCGGTCGCCTCGACGGCCGCCGCGCGGCTGCCCGATTTCACGGCGCTTGTCGAGCGTGACGGTGCCGCGGTCGTCAACATCAGCACGGTGGGCACGACGAAGGCCACCGGGCTCGATCAGGACGACGAAGACAATCCGCTGAACGAATTCCTGAAGCGCTTCGGCATGCCGAACGGGCCCGGCCTCAACATCCAGCCGCGCGCCGTTCCCTCGCGGGGTGTCGGCTCGGGCTTCATCGTCAGCCCCGACGGCTACATCGTCACGAACGCACACGTGGTCGACGGCGCGAATACCGTGACGGTGAAGCTCACCGACCGCCGCGAATTCACCGCGAAAGTCATCGGCACCGACAAGCGCACCGATATCGCGCTGATCAAGATCGACGCGAAGAAGCCGCTGCCGGCGATCGACCTGTCGAATCCCGCGCCGGCGAAGCAGGGCGAATGGGTGATCGCGATCGGCTCGCCGTTCGGTTTCGAGAACAGCGTGACGGCCGGCATCGTGAGCGGCGTGCATCGCGCGCTGCCCGGTGGGCAGATGACGCCGTTCATCCAGACCGACGTCGCCGTCAACCCCGGGAATTCGGGCGGTCCGCTGCTCAATACCGCCGGACAGCTGGTCGGCGTCAACTCGCAGATCTACAGCCGTTCGGGCGGATTCATGGGCCTTTCGTTCGCGATCCCGGCGAGCGTTGCGCAGAATGTCGCGATGCAGCTCAAGGAGCACGGCAAGGTCAACCACGGGCGCCTCGGCATCGGCATCCAGGGGCTCGACCAGACGCTCGCCGGGAGCTTCAACCTCCCCGATTCGAACGGCGCGCTGGTCGGCACGGTCGAGGAGAACAGTCCGGCGGCCAAGGCCGGCTTCAGGACCGGCGACGTGATCCGCAAGATCGACAACGAGCCCGTCGCCGATAGCACCGACGTGACGAGCCGCATCGGCAACATGGCGCCCGGGACGAAGGTCAACGTCGAAGTGTGGCGCGACGGCAAGCCGGTGACGCTCACCGCGACGATCGGCTCGTTCGACAACGCCGAGAAGGTGGCGAGCAACGACGCGTCGTCGCTGTCGCACGAGAAGCTCGGCCTCGCCGTGCGGGCGCTGACGCCCGACGAAAAGCAGGAAGTCGGACACGGCGGACTGGTCGTCGAGAACGCGAGCGGTCCGGCGGCCCTGGCCGGCATCCAGCCGGGCGACGTGATCGTCAGCGTCGGTTCGGCGAAGGTCACGACCGTCGAAGGACTGAAGCAGCAGGTCGACAAGGCCGGCAAGAACATCGCCCTGCTGATCGAGCGCAACGGGCAGAAGATCTTCGTACCGGTGCGCGTCGGCTGATTGAGCGCCGATACCCGGCGGCTGCCGGGTGCATCGAAAAGGGCCGCGGATTTCCGCGGCCCTTTGCATTGATGCGGTGTGCCGCGCGGCGCAATGGCCTCCCGGATGGCGGCAAGCACATCAAATGTCAGCGAAATGTCAGCATCGCGTCAGCCGCCCGCAAGAATCTCCCGAACGCTGTGTCGTTCCTGTCATCCGCATCAGCGACCGCTGCTGCGCCGCGCGTGTGCCGCGTTGCCTTTCCCCGGGGCACGGATCAACGTTGAAGCAAGGCCGCGAGAGCAAATCGCGCGGCGTGCAGCAACGATCCGTTCGAGGAGGAAGCATGAAGCTCCGGAACAAGCTGATGCTGGCCGGCATTGCCGCGTTCGGCGCGACGAGCGTCGCGCATGCCGACGACGTCAGCGATATGAAAGCGCAGATGGAAGCGCTGCAGAAGCAGCTCGATGCGGTGAAGACGCAGCTGCAGAACCTGCAGGAAGCGAAACGGGCCCAAGAGGCGACCCCGGCGCCGGTACCTGCCGGCGGTCCGTTCGTTCAGCTGAAACCCGATTCGGGCCTGACGTTCCTCGTTCCGCATGGCGGAGAAGTGCAGATCTACGGCAACTTCGACGTGTCGTTCGACTACGCGACGAAGGGCTTCAAGAGCGACTACGGCGAAAACGGCGGCGTGCCGCTCGGCAGGAACGGCTGGGAGCCGGCGATTTCGACGAACCTTTCGTATATCGGGGCGCGCGGCACCCACCCACTGATGACCGACCTCGCCTTCGTGTGGCAGCTCGAGGGGGGCATCGAGATCTCGGCGACGCCGGGGACGCGGAACACCACCTCGAACAAGAGCGATGCCGTGAACGGCGCACTGTTCTCGCGCAACAGCTATATCGGCTTCAAGGGCCCGGAATGGGGTGCCGCGCTGATCGGCAAGAACGAGACGCCGTACAAGACGTCGACCGATCGCCTGAACCCGTTCTCCGGAATGCTGGGAGACTACCGGGTCATCATGGGCAATACCGGTGGCGACAATCGGGTCGAGTTCGGTTTGCGTGCTGCGCATGCGATCTGGTACGAATCGCCGAGCTGGAGCGGCTTCTCGTTCAAGGCGATGTATTCGCCGGGACAGAACCGGGACGACACGAGCAGCATCGTGCCGTCAGGCGAACCCGATTGCAGTGGCGGAAACGTCCCGGGAAGCGGCGCCACACCCCCGCTTTGCAACGACGGCTCGTTCGGTGATCTATGGAGCATCAGTACCGCATATTCGCAGGGGCCGTTCTACGCCACGATCGCGTACGAGCAGCACAAGAACGTCAACCGCACCAGCGACCTGCCCAATCTCGATCCGCGTGACATCGCCGACGAAAGCGCATTGAAGATCGGCGGGCAATACCGTTTCGCCGCGACCGGCACCACGGTCGACTTGCTGTGGGAACGCACGAAGCGATCGCTTCCGGAGGATCTGGAGTCGCAGAACGAGCGTGAACGACCGAACGCGTGGTGGCTTGCGTTCACGCAGGTGTTGACGGAAAGGGACAACGTGAGCGTCGGCTGGGCACATGCCGGGAACACGAAGGGCGGCCTCGGCGTGCACAACACGCCGGATGACCAGACGAGCTTCGACAACCGCGCCGACATGTACACGATCGCCTGGCGGCACATCATCGACAAGACCCTTTCGTTCTACGCGGACTGGGCATTGACCGTCAATCATGCCGATGCGCACTATGATCTTGGCGCCGGCGGGCATACGGTCACCGTCGATTGCCACGATGCGACGCCGATGGCCGCATTCGATGCGACGACAGGCGGCGTCACGAATACCGGGCCTCACTGCTTCGCGGGGAACAAGCCACAGGGCGTGTCCGTGGGCGTCGATTACCGCTTCTGAGCGCTATACTGAAAGCGATCTCCGTCGGCATCTCCTGCGACTTCCAGCTCTCCTCGCCGCGCGCCCGCCTCCTCCGCGGGCGTGCGGTTGCTGCAAGGCAGAGGTGGCGGCGGCAATGATTTCGCCGCCGCCACGTCGGCCTTCCTGCAGATGATCGCGGCCGGAAAGGACGGCCTTGCGCATCCTCGTCGTCGAAGACGATCCGCTGCTCGCCGAAAGCCTGCTTCGCGCACTCCAGCAGCAGGGCTACGGCGTCGGACACGCGCGGCGCGGCCACGACGCCGATCTGCTGCTGCGCAATCACCGCTTCGACTTGCTGCTGCTCGATATCGGCCTGCCGGACTTCGACGGATTCGAAATACTGCGGCGCCTCCGCGCGCGTGCCGATGAAATGCCCGTCCTCGTCGTCACCGCGCGCGAAGCGGTCGACGAGCGCGTGCACGGCCTCGACCTCGGCGCCGACGACTACCTGACGAAACCGTTCTCGCTGTCCGAGCTCGAAGCGCGCGTGCGCGCGCTGCTGCGACGCGCAAAACCGGCACTCTCGCCGCGGCTCGTCGCCGGTAGCCTGGTCGTCGAAAGCGCCGCCAAGCGGGCGAAGATCGATGGCAAGCCCGTCGAGCTGACGGCGCGCGAGTGGATGCTGCTCGAGCTCTTCCTGACGCGTCCCGGCCACGCATTGTCGAAGCTCACGATCGCGAAGACTCTCGGCGACACCGACACGCCGATTGCGCCGAATACCGTCGAGGTGTACGTATCGCGTCTTCGCGCGAAGCTCGAACCGGCCGGCATCGCGATCCGGACCGTGCGCGGCTTCGGCTATCTGTGGGAGCAGCCGCATGCATGACGCGCAAGGCGCCGGTAGCATCCAGAGGCGGCTGCTGAAGGTGCTGATGGTGTCGCTCGTCGCGCTGCTCGTGCTGAGCGGCAGCGTGACGTGGTTCGTCGCCTATCGCGTTGCGAACGACGCCTACGACCACGCGCTGCTCGATCCGTTGATGGACATCGTGCAGAACGTGCGCCAGGGCGCCGACGGCCCGACGCTGTCGCTGTCGCCGCGCGAGCAGGCAGCGCTTCTTTTCGACGGTTCGGACCGCGTCTTCTTCCAGGTGCGCGGACCCGCCGGAAAATGGTTCGCCGGCGGTGCGCGCGACATTCCCGAGGCCCCCGAACGGCTCGTTCCTCGCGAACCGGTCTTCTATAACGCGAACGTGGCGCAAAGTGCGGTGCGCATCGCCGCGATGCGCACCGACGGTGGATTCGACGTGTACGTCGCCGAGACGACGAACAAGCGCGACCGGCTCGTGTGGGAAATCATCCTCACCGGTCTCGTGCCGCTGCTGCTCGTCGTCGTCGTCGCGGTCGCGCTCGTGTGGTTCGGCGTGAGCCACGGGCTCGCCCCGCTGCGGAAGCTGCGCAGCGAGCTGTCGCAGCGCTCGCCGAACGACCTTCGCGCCGTCGACGAGTCGCATGCGCCCTCCGAGGTGCGTCCCGCCATCATCGCGCTGAATCGGTTGTTCCAGCGCATCCACGAAACCAGCGAATCGCAGCGCCGCTTCCTCGCCGATGCGGCACATCAGCTGCGCACGCCGCTCGCAGGGCTGCAGATGCAGCTCGAGCTCGGCCTGCGCGAATCGCAGTCCGCGGCCGATCGCGCGACGCTCGTGAAAATGCGCGATGCGGTGCTGCGTACGGGCAAGCTCACGAACCGGCTCCTGGCGCTCGCGCGGGCCGAGCAGACGGTGCAGGACCGGCGGGAATTCACGAAGGTGGACCTCGGGGCGATGTGCGAGCGCGTCGGCGCGCAATGGATCGCCCGCGCGATCGACCGCAACATCGATCTCGGATTCGAGGTCGCCGGCGCATGCGTCGACGGCGACGACGCGCTCCTCGCCGACATGCTCGACAACCTGATCGACAACGCCTTGCGCTACACGCGGCCGGGAGGTGCGGTCACCGTTCGCTGTGGCGCCGATGCCGCCGGCATTTTTTTCGGCGTGGAGGACAACGGCGTCGGCATTCCCGAAGCCGAGCGCGCACGGGTGTTCGAGCGGTTCTACCGCGGCGAGGGTGTGGGCGGCGACGGCTCCGGGCTCGGGCTTGCGATCGTCAGGGAAGGCGCGAGCCGCCACGACGCGGTCGTGGACATTGCCCTGCCCCCGAGCGGCACCGGCACCTATGTGCGCATAACGTTTGCACGGCCATCCGATCGCTCGCCTGTTGCGATGCCGGCCACGCTGCCCGCGTACGTGGCGCCTGCGATGCGCCCGGGCACCGCCTAGCAGCGGCACGTCAGCGGCCGATCGCGGCAAGGAGCGCGGCCAGCGTGCGTTGCGTTCGAGCGACGTACGCCGCTCCGAACAGATTGACGTGATTCAGCAGGTGATAGAGGTTGTACAGCTCGCGGCGCAGCGGGTATCCGGCGTCGAGCGGCCACGCATTGCGGTACGCCGCCAGGAAATCCTCGCCGAACCCGCCGAAGAGCTCGGTCATCGCCACGTCGACCTCGCGATCGCCGACATGCACCGCGGGATCGAATACGGCGCCATCGCCATCCGCGAGCGTCGCCGCGTTGCCCGCCCACAGATCGCCGTGCACGAGCGATGGCGCAACGTCGTGGCCGCGCAGAAGCGCCGGCAATGCGGCGAGTACGCGCTCACCATCGCGCTGCAGCGCGCCGGCATGCCCGTTCGCTGCCGCGAGCGCGAGCTGCGGCGCAAGGCGTCGCTCGCGAAAGAACGTGCACCAGTCGTCGCTCCAGGTGTTGGCCTGCGGTGTCGCTCCGATCCAGTTGTCGCGATGCCAGCCGAAGCGCTCGCCGTTCGGCCCGCGCGGCGCTTGCGCGCGGTGCAGTCGAGCGAGCGCATTGCCGAGGCACGCGCTCGGCGGGCCCGCGATCTCGAGCCATTCCACGGCGAGCCACCCGCTTTGCTCGTGCAATGCGGCCGCGGCAAGCGAGGGGACGCGAATCGTGTGCGTCGCGGCGATGGCACGCAGCCCGTCGGCCTCGCACGCGATCATGTCGGCGTGCCGGCCGGCCGCGATTTTCACGAAGTAACGAGCGCCCCCGGTCGCGAGCGACCACGCGTCCGTCGGACCGGTAGTGCCGGCATGACGCCATTGTCCCGGCTCCTCCCGGCCCAGCGCTTGCTCGATCGCAAGGCGCAGGGGATCGCTCATCGCCGCGCCACGTGGTGCGTCAGCGCGGCCGCTCGAGCAAAAAGCGCAGATGCTGCTTCACCGCGAGCCATTCGCCGTCGACGATGCTGAATACGACGGTGTCGCGACGGCTCCCGTCGGGCATCAACTGATGGTTGCGCAGCACCCCGTCCTGCTTCGCGCCGAGCCGCGCGATCGCCGTGCGCGACGCATGGTTGAACCAGTGTGTCCTGAACTCGACGGCGATGCAGCGCAGGGTCTCGAACGCGTGCGTCAACAAGAGCAGCTTGCACTCGGTGTTGATCGCCGTGCGCTGCGCGCGCTTCGAATACCACGTGTGGCCGATCTCGAGGCGGCGGTTGACGGCGTCGACGTTGAAATAGCGCGTGCTGCCGACAAGTGTGCCGTCGGTGTTGTCGCGCACGATGAACGGCAACGCGCCCTGCTTCTCGCGCATCTCGAGCGTCGTGGCGAGCCAGGCCGGCGCGCGCGCCGGCGCGGGCACCGACGTGTACCAGAGGCGCCATAGTTCACCATCCGACGCAGCGGCGCGAATTTCGTCGACGTGCGCGGGTGCAAGCGGTTCGAGGGTTGCATGCCGACCCCGCAAGGTGACCGGCGCGATGAAGCGCTCTGCCATTCGCGTTCCCGTTCGTGGACGAAACGCGATGTTAGCCGAAGGCGAAACCGGCGAACTGCAGCGCCCACAACGTGAGCATGCCCGCTGCCAGCGTCTTCAACGTGCTGTGCGTCACGAATGCCACGGCGCCCGCGACG